>ERZ772977.935-NODE-935-length-16475-cov-7.376066_pt1 | contig 16475 bp, 15 predicted proteins | sample MGYA00511131_ERZ772977 | MGnify/ENA primary metagenome ERZ772977 (study PRJEB29015, sample SAMEA2737935) | human oral metagenome | biome: human oral; feature: human-associated habitat; material: dental | place: China | collected 2151 ...
AGCAGCCTAAGCAGCCCGAGAAGCCGAAGGATCCGAAGAAACCCGACGACGGCAATCCAGACATCAAGCTGCCGGAGGAATAGAGGTGGTTGTTGGGGGCTGAAGCCCCGTTTAGTTGTTGGTTTGTTTATCTGTTGATGCACCCGTAGTTGACAGCGACTCAGGTAAACAAACACCTAAACAAATCAACAGAGAGCGAAGCCCCCAACAACCCTATGACAAAGCCCCGACCCATTCTCAAAGGTGTGAGAAGGATCGGGGCTTTCTCTATGCATAGAGACCGGATCAATAAATCATCCTCTTGAACTGGTAGAACCAGAAGGGGAAGCCGGGCATTTTGATCACGGCGCCGTCGCTGGCCTTACCCGTCTTCGGGTCGTAGGTGTAGAAGCCCGTCTCCTTGTCGCCCCAAACGGAGAAGACAATCAGGTCGTTGTAAGTGGAGACGTGTGTGGAGTAGGCGCAGCTGTGGGGGATGGGCAACTTCTTGACCGTCTTGGCGCGGAGGTCGATCTCGACGGAGATCACCGAGCGGTCGCGCAGCCAGTTGGGCTTCGTCTTGTCGGCCCAATAGTTGGGCATGTCGGCCATGCCGTAGAGCTTGCCATTGCCCGCATAATAGACGCAGGCTAACCACCTCATCTTGCCCGTCTCGCCCACGATCGCCTGATCGTTGAGCACCCAGTTGTAGGTGGGGTCGATCTCGGTCGCGCCCTTCTTGATGCGCACGATGCCGGTCTTGTATTTCGGATCGGTGGAGAAGGAGCCGCTGGCCATGTAGTAGATGTCGCCCTGCTCGTCCTTGAAGACGTTCTTCTGCACGCCGTAGGGGTAGCCGAGGCTGGAGAGCCCCGAGGCAGAGTCCTTGATGCGCTTGATCACCTTGTTCGTCTTCAGGTCGATGAGCAAGAGATCGATGCCCGGATCGCCGATGGGCATGCGTTGGGTGTTGACCTGCCAGAGGGGGACGTACATCGTCTCGCCATCGAAGAAGAGGGAGCCAAACTGCGGCACAGACAAGCCTTTGTCGGCATAGGCGCTGAGGTCGATCTCGCCCGTGAGCTTCATCGTGGTGGGGTTAAAGATGAGCAGCTTGCCCACCACTGTACTGAGGAAGCCCTTTTCGGCGGAGTAGATGCGGCCATGCATGGAGACACTGTTGGCGGGTAGCAGCAACTCGGCTACCTTGTTGAGGGCACCGTCGGCGGTGCGTTCCCACTTGGCGAAGATGTTCGACTGGCCATACTGCGGGATGGTGAAGATGTAGTTACCGAGCACATCCATCGGGGGCATGCCGAAGCCGATTTGACGCGCCTTGGAGTTGTCGATCGTTCGCGGCGTGATGCCGTCGACGAGTTGCATCCAAGCGGTGCCAGACTGTCCGTCGGGGTTAGTGAGCATGGAGACGACGGCCACGTCGCCCTTCGCACCACCAGGCGTCGGCGGGTTCGGATTGGGTTTGGGGGTAGGCGTGTCTTCTTTGCACCCTGTCCAAGTCAGGGTCATTGCGGCAAGCACAGCAAGGCCTGCCATTCGGAATACATTCGTTGTTTTCATCTTGTTATACATATGAATTAGGTTTTACTTGAGTACGTAGCGCAGGCGGAGAGAATAGGTTCGCCCGGGCTGCGGATAGTTGAACTCGCTGAAGAGCTTGGCGCCGGTGGCGTTGCCCACCTTACCGGAGAGGATGATGCGGCCATCCATGAGGCTGTATTCCAGCCCAAGGTCGAGGCGCATGGAGCGCGGGATGCGGCGCTCTTGGTGGATGCTCTGCTCAAAGTCGTAGAAGTATTCCTCCACGAAGGAGGCATCGGCAAAGAGGCGCGTGTTGGTGCGCTTCGTGCCGAAGAGGTTCTCGCGGTGATACTCCAGTCCGGCGTTGGCTAGGAAGTAGGGGATGTTGGGCATGCGCAGATGCCGGGTGGGGTTGGGGGCCTTGCTGTCGGGCTCGTATTCGCGGACGTCGCGGAGGTCTTGGAAGGTGACGTTGGCGTAGCCGTACAACCAGGGTAAGACGTCGGCCTTTACCTCAGCCTCGACGCCGAGGGTGCGCATTTCGCCGAAGTTCTCGTAGCGCGTCTGCGTATAGTTCTGCGTTTGGCGGATCATGTCGCGGAGGTAATTGCCGAAGAGGTTGACCTCTAACTGGAAGATGCCGTTCGGTATGCGCCGATCCCAAAGCGTACCGAGATTGACGTTGACGCCGCGCTCGGGCCGGAGGTCGCCCGACGGGGAGAGGAGGTAGCCGTCGCCGATCAGCTCGTTTTCGGTCGGGGTACGCACCTCGTAAGCCACGGAGAACTTGCCCATCCATTCAGGCATAAAGCGGTAACGCAAGGCATCGCTGATGCCCCAATAATGCTTTTCGAGGTGGATAGGTATCTCATCGTGCCCCCCGTAGACTTCGCGAAGGATGGTCTTCATGGAGTAGAAGTAGTACTTACCGGTGAGGGAGTTGAGCAGGCGGTCGTTGTTCGACTTGTAGTCGTAACTCAGGCCGACGACGAGGCTATTCATGCGGCTATCGTAGTTCATCTTGTAACCCATCGCACGGTCTCGGAGGGTGTCCTTGGGATGCCCATTAGCGTATCGCTGGAGCAGGTTCAGGTTGATGGCGTTCCGGGCCGAGAGGATGTAGTTCAGGTTGAGCTTCGTGCCGACGTGAAACTTATCGAGGGTGCTGTTGGAGGGCGCCGCGCCGATCTCGCCGCCCAGTGGATGGACGGGGATGTAGGGCTTCATGTCCCAATCGTAGCGGTGCATGGCGGTATCGATGAAATGGTATCGCGAGAAGGCGGAGGCGCCCTTGAAGTCGAGGTCGAGCCCTTCGACAAGGAAGTTTTTCTTCTTCAACTCCAGCTCCATCACCCCGACCTTCGATCGGCTGTGGGCATGCTGAATGTTGTAATAGACGCCCTGTATCTGCTTGCTATTGATGAGGCCCTCGAAGTTGATCTTCAGCTCGTCGAAATACCACTTGCGGGCCTTGATGCCGATGGCACCAGCGGCGGAGCTAAAGCGGTCGTGATCGCGCTTGATGAGCAGCCCCTTCTGGTAGGGCGACTCCATCGTGTAGTCATTGTCCGAATAGGTGTAGAAGCCGCCACCACCGATCTCAAGGCCTGCGTTGGCCAGGTTACGCTTGACGATGGCCGTGGCCTTGTGGGTGTTGAAGGACTCGATGGCGTAGGAGAGGTCGAGGTAGCGCGGCGGGTATTCCTTGAGCACGATGTTGATGGCGCCGCCCATCGCGGAGCCGCCAAACTTGGCCGGGACGACGCCCTTGTAGATCTCAATCCGCTCGATCATACTGACGGGAATGTCGTTGATGTCGATAAAGTCGGAGTGATCGTTCATGGGCGATTCGTCGATAAAGAAGCCGATGCGTTTGCCCTCGAGTCCACGCACGGAAAGGCGTGAGACGCTGCCCACGCCGCCCTGCGAGCGGAGGGTGACGCCCATCGTCTTGCTCAAAATGTCGCTCACATCGCTCACCGAACCGGCCAGCTGATCGGCCGAAAGGACGGTGACGGGCATAGCCTGTTCGCGCAGCTGGCGGGCCTCGCTCTTGGCCGTGACGATCACTTCGCTGAGCGACTTGGACTCGCCCTTGAGGCGCACTTTCAGCCGCCGCGTCTCACCCTCACGCAGGGTGATCTGTTCGGTGCGGCTCTCATAGCCCATATAATCGAAGCGCACCGTATAGCTGCCCGCGCGAAGGCCGTCAAGGGTAAAATCACCGTTGCGCCCGGCCACTTCGCCACGCTTCAGTTGCTCGATATAGGCGCTGGCGCCGATGAGTGGCTCCTCGTTAGCGGCATCGATCACGACGCCCGTGATGCGTGCCGTCTGCGCCTCCATCTGTCCCCAAGCGAGGGCAGCGAAACAGGCTATCCATATCCATAAGATGGTTCTTCTTGTTGTCATCATGCTATTCACGTTAAAAATAGGGTCGCAAAGGTAGGCTGGGGCGCCACGCATTCACAATCCCTAATAATTGGGAGGGGCGTCTGCGGACGCCGGCGAAGTTTGCCGGGTACATGTAGGGGCGGCCCCTGCGGGGGTAGCGAAGTTTGCCGGATACATGTAGGGGCGCAAAAGCATACGCCCCCCAGACATCCCGCAGGGATGAATGATTGTCCCCGTGGTAGGGGCGCACATTACGAAAAGGCTGTGCAGGTGTTGCATGATCGCTTCACACACTGCGACGACGCTGCGCAGGTGTTGCATGGTCGTTTCACACACTGCGACGGGGCTGTGCAAGGGTTGCATGGTCGTTTCACACACTGCGACGACGCTGCGCAGGTGGTGCGTGGCCGTTTCGCACACTGCGACGACGCTGTGCAGGTGTTGCATGGTCGTTTCACACACTGCGACGAGGCTGCGCAGGTGTTGCGTGGTCGCTTCACACACTGCGACGGGATTGCGCAGGTGTTGCATGGTCGTTTCGCACACTGCGACGGCGCCGCGCAGGTATTGCATGATCGTTTCACACACTGCGGCGAGGCACGCAATGGGGCGTATGCAATACGCCCCTACCCGGGTACACGTAGGGCGTATGCTTTTGCGCCCCTATATGTACCCGGCCAAATTCGCAGACGCCCGCAGACGGTTACATTTGCGCGCTTTTCACAGTAAATACAGTCAGAGATGAAGCTGAAATTGATCTATCCGAAATGGAAGAAACTAAAGGGCCAAACCACATTCAACCTGCCCCCACACGGGCCGGTCGTGTTTGCGGCCACCTTGCCCGAGGACGTCGAGGTGTCGTTCACGGACGAGAATGTCGAAGCGCTCGACTACGACGAGGCGTGCGACCTCGTAGCCATATCTATGATGCTCAGCACGCAGGTCAAACGCGGCTGGGCCATCGCGGACGAATACCGCCGGCGCGGCAAAAAGGTGCTCTTCGGGGGCATCTCGACCATGCTTCACGCCGAAGAGACGATGGAGCATGCCGACGCCGTCTTCCTCGGCGAATCCGAGGGCCGCATGCAGGAGGTCATCGATGACTTCCGCCGCGGCGCACTCAAGCGCATCTATAACTATATGACCCGCCAGCCGGCCATCGAGGACGTCGGCCCCGCCCGCCGCGACCTCTACAAGCGCCACCTCTACAACCATAAGGGCGTGCAGATGGTCGACCTCTTTCACGCCTCGCGCGGCTGCCGCTTCAGCTGCTATCCCTGCGCCGTGACCTACCTCGGCGGGCGCATCTTCCGCCCCCGGCCGATGGATAAGGTGATCGAAGACCTGGCCTCGATCGACAACAACCGCCTCTTCATCGTCGACAACTCACTGGCCCAAAACAAGCAGTGGGAGATGGATCTCTTTCGCGAGATGATCCCCTTCAAAAAGAAGTGGATCAGCCACACCATCGAGGACGATCCGAAGGTGCTCGACCTGGCCGCACAGGCCGGCGCCTGGTACGTCTATCAGGCTGTCTACGACACCTCGAACTACATCCGCGAGCGCGTCAAGCGTTACCACGACCACGGCATCGGCGTCGAGGGCACCATCCTGCTGGGCCTCGACAACCAGTCCGAAGACGACATCAAGCGCCTCATCGACTTCCTCCTCGAGATCGACCTCGACCTGGCCGAGTTCACCGTCATGACGCCCTTCCCCCACACTAAGGGCTACGACGACTACCTCCGTCAGGGGCGCATCTTCGACTTCGATTGGGATCACTACAACGCCGGGCAGGTGGTCTTCCACCCCAAACAGATGTCCGCCGAACGGCTCCAAGAGCTCTACGAATACGCCTGGGACACGTTCTATCACGACGAGAGTCAGGAGCAGAAGATGTTCCGCCTCTTCACGCAAGTCGTCATGCGCGAGATGGAGGACGGCACCTTCCGCCCCCGCAATCGCGCGTTGGCCAACAAGTCGTTCGGCCGCGACGTAGTTCGCAACATCAAAGCCAGCTGACCGACGGAGACCCACAGGAATGGCACGCACACTCACCGTTGCAGTCTTTTATTACACCCAGACCGGGCAGGCACTCGCCATCGCCCGGAGCCTCTGTGCGCCGCTTGAGGCGGCCGGCTGTCGGGTCGTTACGCGGGAGATCCGCCCCGTGACGGCTTACCCCTTTCCGTGGTCGTCGGAGGCCTTCTTTCAAGTCTTTCCCGAATCGCGCCTCGGCATCGCCTGCGCCATCGAACCGGTGGATCTGAGCGGTGCGGTGGCCGAGGCTGACTTAGTCATCGTGGCCGGTCAGAGCTGGTACCTTTCGCTCTCCACGCCGCTACACGCCTTCTTCCAGTCGCCCGAGGTGCGCGCCTACCTCCACGGCCGACCCGTCGTCTTTGTCAACGGTTGCCGCAACATGTGGGTCATGACGCAACACGAAACGCGTCGTTACCTGCGCGAGATCGGCGCCCGCTACGTCGGCTTCATCGAGCTGCACGACAAGGCGCCGAACCTCGTCAGCGTGCTGACCATCATCCGCTGGCTGTTCTACGGACGCAAGGAGGCCACTCGTCTCTTGCCCGCCGCGGGCGTCGCGCAGCGCGACGTGGCCGACGCCGATCGCTTTGGCCTCACCATCCTCCGCACGCTCTACGACGGGCAGTGGGAGCAGCTTCAGGAGCGACTCATGCACGAGGGCGCCGTCACCTTCATCCCCCAGCTCTACTTTATTGAGCGCAATGGCTACCGCATGTGGGGCCGTTGGGCCCACTTCGTACGGCGTCGGGGCGGCGCGGGCGATCCGCGTCGGCAGGGACGGCTGCGGCTCTTCAAGGCCTACCTCTTCTTCGTGTTATACGCCGTCTCTCCCTTCGGCCTACTGTTTTATGGACTCACCTACCCACTGCGCCGCGCCGCGTTAAAGAAGGCCCGCCGAGAAATATGCTTGATGTTGAGTTGATGAGTTGTTTATTGAGACGTTGGGTTGCTCACTTGTTGAGTCGATGATAACACCTAAACGCCTAAACAATTCCAACAGATAAACAGATAAACACCTAAACAGATAAACAAACGCCTAAACATCCCCAACACCTAAACATCCCCAACAATGGAATACATCTATATCACCCACCTCTCCACCTTCTTCCCCAACGCACCGGTGCGCAACGAAGAGATGGAGGAGTATATCGGACTCGTTAATCCGAAATCGTCCATCGCCAAGCGATTGGTTTTAGAGAAGAACGGTATCCGCAGCCGCTATTACGCGCTGGACAAGAGCGGCCACGTGACGCACACGAACGTCGAGATGGCCGCGCTGGCTGTGCGCCGACTGCTCGCGGAGGCCGCGATGACACCCTCGGACATCGACCTACTGGCTTGCGGCACCGCCTCGCCCGAACAGCTCATGCCCTCGCACGGCGTGATGGTGCACGGCGCACTCGGTGGCGATGGCGGCGCGGAGGTGGTCTCCTTCGCCGGATCGTGCTGCACGGGCATGCACGCGCTGAAGTACGCCTGGCTCTCGATGCGCACGGGCGACGCCCAGCGGGCCGTGTGCGTGGCTTCGGAGCGACTCTCGGCCTGGATGCAGGCGCGTTATTTCGAGCGGGAGGCGGAGCTGATCGACCAGCTGATGGAGAAGCCGATCTTAGCCTTCGAGAAGGAGTTCCTGCGCTGGATGCTGTCGGACGGCAGCGCGGCGCTATTGCTCGGGCACGAACCGCCGACGGACGGTCGGCTGGCCTTCCGCATCGAGTGGATTGAGGGCACATCGTACGCCGATCGGGTGGAGACGTGCATGTATGCCGGTGGGGAGAAGGACGCCGAGGGGCAGCTCGTCGGTTGGGCGCAGCATCCCGAGGCTGAATGGCTGTCGCGATCGCTCTTCGCCCTGAAGCAGGACACGCGCATCCTGGAGCGCAACATCATCACGCTGGGCGGCGACTTCCTCCGCCGGGTGATGAAAAAGCGCGCCTTCGACCTCTCGTCGGTCGACTGGTTCCTGCCGCACCTCTCGTCGATGTATTTCAAGAAGAAGATCGAGGCCGAGCTGGAGCGTATGGGGTACGACATCCCCGCCGAACGCTGGTATGTCAACCTGCCCGAGATCGGCAACGTGGCCTCTGTCTCGGCCTTCGCCATGCTCGACGGGCTGCGCCAGACGGGCCGACTGCGGCAGGGGCAACGCATCCTGCTGATGGTGCCCGAGAGCGCCCGTTTCTCGTATTCCTACGCGCTGCTGACGGTGGTATAAACCCTCTCGTTAGCCTTCCGAAAACGTTTGCAGCATTCCTGCAAACACCCCAAAGGGAAAAATGGAGCTTGCAGGACTCCTGCAAATGCCCAAAAGGAGAAAATGGAGCTTGCAGAACTTCTGCAAATGCCCAAAAGGAGAAATCGGAGCTTGCAGGACTTCTGCAAATGCCCAAAAGGAGAAAATGGAGTTTGCAGGAATGCTGCAAGCATTTCCAGAGACGTTTTAGCCAATCGCGAGACCTCCGTAAGAGCTCTCTGCAGGCTTTATTCTTATGTCGAACTCACGCTAACAAGAAGCTGTTTCGAATTTATTGAATGATTATTCTGAGGAGCTGCCGAAATCGATTCGAGACAGCTTCTAAATCCCATCCCCCCCATCTATGTTTCACCAACTCAACGTCCGCTTCATCATTAAGTTCTTGGGCACGATGCACATGCTCGAGAGCCTCTTTATGCTCTCCGCCGTAGCCGTTTCTTTCTGGTATAACGACAGCGACTTCATCCCGCTGGCCATCTCGTGCGCCATCATGTTTGCTGCCGGGTTGGCCATGTATATCACCGGTCGCCATGCCGACGACTACCGCTCCGGCCGCCGCGAAGGCATGATCAGCGTCACCCTGACCTGGGTTCTACTCTCCCTTTTCGGCATGTTGCCCTACCTCATCAGCGGCTACATCCCGAACGTTGCCGACGCCTATTTCGAGACCATCTCCGGCTTCACCACCACCGGCGCCACCATCCTAGACGACATCGAGCGCCTGCCTCACGGGCTACTCTTTTGGCGCAGCCTCACCCAGTGGCAGGGCGGCATTGGCATGATCGTCTTCACCGTCGCCCTCCTACCCATCTTCGGCGGCACCGCCTCACAGCTCTTCGACGCCGAGACGCCCGGCATCACCCACGACCGCTTCCGTCCACGCATCACTCAGGTAGCCAAGCGCATCTTCGGACTCTACGTCCTCATCACTCTGGCCATCCTTCTCCTCCTTTGGATCGGCCCCATGAACCTATTCGATGCCCTCAACCACGCCATGACCACCGTGGCCACCGGGGGCTATTCCACCAAAAACAACGGCCTTGCCTACTGGCACTCTGCCTACACGGAGTATATCGTCATTCTGGGCATGTTCATCGGCGCCACCAACTTCACGCTGCTCTACTTCGCCCTTCGCGGACACAGCCAAAAGCTCTTTCACGACCACGAGTTCCGCTGGTTCTGCATCGTCATCGCCACCACCACCATAGTGACCACCGCGTGGATCCTGCTGCGTCACAACGAGACCGACCCCGAGCTGGCCTTCCGCCACGCCCTCTTCCACATCACCTCACTCATCTCTACCACCGGCTTACTGACCGTCAACTATTCCTCCTGGGGCTCCTTCTTTGCCGTCATCGCCCTCTTCGTCATCATCGTGGCTGGGTGCGCTGGCTCCACCAGTGGCGGACTCAAGATGGGTCGCTTCATGATCCTCGTCAAGGACCTGCTCAACGAGTTCAAACGCCAAACGCACCCCCGCGCCGTTCTGCCCCTGCGGGCGGGCGGGCAAGTCATCCCCGAACATGTTGTCCAGCGCGTCTACACCTTCGCCATCATCTACGTCGGCCTCATCCTTTTCGGCTGCACCGCCCTCACCTTCGAGGGCATCGACCTCGGTGACGCCCTCGGCTTGGCCGCCACCTCTGTCGGCAATGCCGGCCCCGGCATCGGCCACTTTGCGGACGGTAACTTCTCCGCCATCTCCTCCTTCAACAAGTGGATCCTCTCCTTCCTAATGATTGTCGGCCGATTAGAGATCTTCACCGTCCTCACCCCCCTTCTACCCGGCTTCTGGCGACGGTAAAACGCATATTCGTCCAATAGATCTCGCTCGAAGCTGTTTCCTCGAGGGAACGCTCTCACTGATCCTAAGTTGAGGTGTTGTCACTCGACAATTCGTGGGGGGCGACACCTGACATATAGACACAAAAAAAGAGACCGCCGTAAGCCGAAGATTTTACGACGATCTCATTCATGCATGAATTGCCGACTCCCTTAAAGGAGTCCCTAATAAAGAAGCCCGAAAAAAGCGGAAGGAGGGGGAAATGAACCTTCTCCATAACGTCCTATGCCATAACTGTATACACAGCCCTATTTTTTTCTGTAGCCGAATTGTAGCCAGAAGAGAGTATTTTGAGAGCACTCATAGATACTGCTTCGACAACACTCGCCTGTGTTGTTTCGGGTTCAAAAGTACTCCGAAAACGAACGATCTCCAAACCCCTTGATTCTACAATAGATACAGACTCCTTTGGCTACATTTTCAGTGCACGGTGCAAGCCCCTATATATATAAGGGGACTTGCACCGTGCACTGATTGTCCCTGAAGGTAGTGTGGCACCACAAGAACATGAACTAAAAATGGCGGATGGTATTCTAATACCAACATTGGCAATTAGATATTCTAATGATAGACCTCTCTCGTCAGAACTTTGCGGCCGTTATGATTGTATTATATGCATGGACACCAACAAGAGAATTATAACAGAAAAAGAACGGTGCGTATACATCGTAGGAGAATCCCTTGAAATGATGTGCGCCCAGTGTGATAATCTCAAAGAAAGAGCAGATCTTGCAGATATGGAGTATTCCAATTTTCTAAAAGCCTGCAAAATGAAAAGACACATGACACTTGACACTTATCGCCGATGTGTCAGTGCTTTCGACAAGGATGTAGTCATTTTCCATTCCCCAAAGGGGGTGATTGACTATTTGAAGATTGGGTATAAAAAGAACAGGGTCTATACGACAATTGCAAAAGAGGATATTATCCCCTTATTGTATGCTCTTCAAATGGAACAAGTCGAGAAAATGATGCTAAATAGCTATTGGTTTTCTCGATATTTAGAGGATCAACCAGAAGCTCTCGGAAAGATCCTTAAGCATTCAAAGAATCCGCAACTTCTTCACTTAATGGAGAGGAAATGATGGATACTGAGATTTATTCCGACGAACATTTGCTGGCAGAGTTGCACTCATTGAAGGAAAGCATAAACCGGATTGCCGACTTCATACTTGAGATGAAACGAGATTACTCGGTGTTGGACGAGAAGATCGAGTTGAACTCTACCGATGTCATGCGTCTGCTTGGCATCTCGCGTGCATCGCTGGCCCGTTGGCGTAATGCCCGTGCAATACCCTTTCGGTATGTATCGAGCAATCATGTGGTCTATCCGTTCAAAGGGCTGTATATCGCCGTCAAGACAGGACGAGCTTCCTTCAAAGGCTTCCGACGTGTCGAGGCCCTGCAACGACTCAATGCCTACAAAGACGGCATCCTGAAAGGCTACATGGGCGACTCGAAAATCCCATTTGAGGAACTATGAACGTCAAAGAAGAAATCCTACAACGCACCAACAGGGGGTTGGACATTTTCTACTTCTATATGCCCATCAACTTTGTCCCTAAGCGTAACTTCCGGAACCCTCTATATGACGACAAACGGGCTTCATGCAACATCTATCTCGACGCCAAGTCAGACTGTTATCGGATGAAAGACTTCGGGAATGACCTCTACTCCGGCGATTGCTTTTGGTTCGCTGCGACCATGCAGGGACTCGATGCGCACACGGAGTTTATGCAGGTCTTAGAAACCATCATCCGAGATCTACAACTGAGTATTTCACTTCCCGGAAAAGCACGTAGTGCTGCGCCTGTAAGAAAAGCTCCCAATTCCGGATCGGTTGCTTTGCCCCAATCGTCAGAGCACGAGAATACACCCTGGAATAAAGGGCGATTTAGCATTGTCGAACAACCGTACAGGATGGAAGAATTGGCCTTTTGGGGACGTTACGGTATCGACACAAAGACCTTGCAACGCTTCCGCGTAAAGTCGCTTTCCCGTTTTGAATCCGTCTCGAATCAGGGAAAGTCCTACACCCTCCGTTCCACAGTGAGAGAGCCGATGTTCTGCTACGCAATGGGAGCGTTTGTCAAGGTGTATCGCCCATTCAGCACCATACGCTTCCTGTATGCAGGGAACAAAACGGATGATTACGTCTTCGGCTTTGAGCAGCTCCCCAACAAAGGTGACATGTTGTTCATCACCGGCGGCGAGAAGGATGTGATGTCGCTGGCCGCACACGGCTTTCACGCCATCTGTTTCAACAGCGAGACGGCACAAATACCGGAGAATATCATAGAAAGTCTTCGGCTTCGCTTCCGCCATATCATCCTGCTGTACGATACGGATGAAACGGGCAAACGGGAATCGGAGCGACAGGCGGAACAGCTTGCGGGGTATCATGTGCTCAATCTGACGCTCCCCCTTCAAGGCATCAAAAGCGAAAAAGACATCTCCGATTACTTCCAATTAGGGTATGGAGAAAAGGATTTGAGAGCGCTGTTGTCCGAGATGTTTTCCAATTTGTATGTGCAAACCATGATGATGCTACGCTCGTGCGAGATCGATTATGACAATCCGCCCGATGCATCCAAGTCGGTAGTGGCCGTAAACGGCGTGCCGCTCGGTACGCAGGATAACCTGTTCTGCATCACGGGTGGCGAGGGAACGGGGAAGAGCAACTACATCACCGCCATCTTGGCCGGCACCTTGGGAGAAACCATGTTGCCCGCCGAACGAACGCTGGGCTTGGAGGTCACGTCCAATCCTAAGCGGCTGGCCGTCCTGCATTACGACACGGAGCAGTCCGAGGCGCAGCTCCATAAGAACTTAGGCAAGACGTTGCGGCGTGCATCGCTTGCGGCCGTGCCCGACTTCTACCACTCGCTCTATTTGGCCTCCCTCTCCCGCAAAGACCGTTTGAAACTGATCCGCGAAAGCATGGATCTGTTTCATCACCGGCACGGCGGCATCCACCTCGTGGTCATCGACGGTATCGCCGACCTGATCCGATCTGCCAACGACGAGACGGAAAGCATTGCCATCGTGGACGAGCTTTATCGGCTGGCCGGCATCTATAACACGTGCATCATTTGTGTGCTTCACTTCGTGCCCAACGGGATCAAGCTTCGCGGGCATATCGGCTCGGAGCTACAACGCAAAGCCGCCGGCATCCTGTCTATTGAGAAGGATGACGATCCCGAATACTCGGTCGTGAAGGCCCTGAAGGTACGCGACGGAAGTCCGCTCGACGTCCCGATCATGCTCTTTGGTTGGGACAAGCAGCAGGACATGCACGTCTACCGCGGTGAGAAATCGAAAGAGGACAAGGAGCGACGAAAGGCTGACGAATTGATCGCCGTGGTCAAAGAAATCTTCTTGCATACCGCCAAACTGTCCTACAAAAACCTGAGCGAACTACTCATTCAGGAGATGGAGATCAAGGATCGCACGGCCAAGCGATACATCGCTTACATGAGGGAGCAGGGCATCCTGTCGCAGGACACCGCGGGTAACTATCAAAAGGGAGAGCGATGTCGTACGTAGAAGAGCCTTTTGACAAGTGGCAAAAGCAGCTGCTTGACAGTCTGGCGCGGATGGAGGGGAAGCTCGACCGCCTGTTGGTATTGCGTGAGCAGACGGTGGATACCGCCGTCCGCCCACCGCTGAAGCGCGAATACTTGGACATCATCGATGTCTCCAAACTCCTGAAGGTGGAGCAGAAGACGATCTACAATTGGGTGTCGGCAGGGAAGATCCCCTACCTCAAGGCCAACGGTCGGCTACTGTTTCGGCGAGAAGAGATTGATGAGATGTTTAAAACGAGGAAAGTAGAAGCAGTGCGATGAAGAGAATGATGTGAAATGAAAAGGTCTCTCTAAATCATTTGGAGACCTACACGCTGTTCAGCAACTTTGCCGTGTTCAATTCTGCTGAATGTGCCGATTTTATTGAACATGGATATTCGGGTGAAAAAGCTCCGGAAAAAACCTCGAGTGCTTATCCGCTATTCAAAGAAGCCGGACTGAGGGGCATCTTTTACTTGTTGCAGTCTCCGGAACGGGTGAATCATCTTTTCGGGCCATAAAAGAAGGTTCGGGGGTGTCCTTAGGCACGGTAAAGAATGTGATGGACGAGCTTCAAGCACGCGGCTATCTGCTGACGATCCATCGAAAAAGGAATCTCAAGAATGCCCGACGGCTACTCGATGATTGGGCGGAGAACTATGCGATAATACTGAAACCAAAGCTCCTGCTCCGGCGTTTTGCCTTTCGCAATGCCGAACAAAAGGAAGCGTGGCAGACGCTCTCGCATCCTCAAGGCATATGGTGGGGAGGAGAATGTGCTGCCTCAGAAAAGCAAGGTTATCTTCATCGCGAAGACTTCACCATCTACAGTGAAGTGCTGCCCGCCCAGCTTATGGAAACAGGTGCCGTGCGGATGGAAGAAGGCGAAATCACCCTCTATGAGAAGTTTTGGCAAGGCGATGAGATGCCGGCTGTACTGGTGTAACGTGAGTTCGATGTAAGAGTGGAGTACCCGCGAGGTTTGGAACGTTTGCGCGGGCTGCGCGAGATCACTTGATAAGAAGATGCTTACATCGAACTCTCGTTGGTGTATAGCGACCTCGTGACAAGTGGCAATAGTCGAAACATAGAAGCTGCCGAAAGACTGTTAGAAAATGATCTTTCGGATTTCAAGTGAGAAGATCGGCAATCCGCTGCTCGTGGATCTGCTTCGCAAGATCAGCGAGTGCTTTGCGGTGATTGTGAAAGTGTACTTTGTGATCGGGGCAACAGCTCGTGATTTGATTGTACACCAACTTGTGGGCATCGCCTCTTCTCGTCGCACGCGTGATTTGGATTTAGCCATCGCCATCCCTGATTGGTCTGCATTCGATACGATAACAGAAGCACTGCTCACCCGGGGGGTGATGAAAGATCCGAAGATGAAGCAACGGTTCTATGACGGGGATTACGAGCACAACCGCCGCTACTTCCCCGCCAAAGGCATCCTGGCGTTCAAAAAGTCGGAAAAGTGAGTTGTATATCGTTTCATTCTTTCTGATCGTGCTCATCAGACCGAGAGATAATATCTTCGCAGCACAAAGAGAAAACGATGGTGCAATTTTTGAAAGACAGAAATACCAACGGGATGAAAACAGCAACGACAGTAGAAGAACAACTCCATAAGATGCAAGAGCGAGGATTGATCATCAATGATCTTTCAAAAGCGCGGGAAATTCTGTCTGACATCGGTTATTTCCGGCTAGGGTTTTACTGCTTTCCATTTGAAAAGAACTACCCCGAGAAACATGACAGGACACATCTTTTTATGGAAAATGTCTCTTTTGAGGACGTAGTCAAGCTGTATTATTTCGATACGGATTTACGCTATCTCCTCTCCCGCTATATCAATCGAATCGAGATCAATTTTCGATCTGCTGTTTCTTACATCGTTTCCAATCAATACAAGAAGTCGCCGACGTGGTTTGTCGATAAAAATGTGGTCGCATCCGGCTATGCGGAAGAATTTCCCTCGAGAGTGTACACGGAGAGTTTCAAAAAGAGTTCAACTGTCATCAAAGAGCATCACCGAAAGCACATAAACGACCGGTATGCTCCGGCTTGGAAAACGATTGAATTCATGACCTTCGGAGCCGTCATAAAGCTCTATGAAGCGATAAAAGATGACGGGATCAAAGAAAAAATTGCCCAGCGGTATCAGATTGAAAACGTGGCGGTGTTCCGAAATTACATGCAGACGATTTGTTCGATCAGGAACATCTGCGCCCACGGAGCCGTACTTTTCGATCTTTCACTCCCGCGTTCTGTTAAAAGAGGCCCCTCCGGGAAGATGAGTAGTCAAACAAGGCATTCGCTAAACGGAGTTTTGGCTGTTATTTTGTATATGATGGAACAAATCTCAAGGAACAGAGCCGACGAATTAAGGAAGGCCCTGAGTGAATTGTTTACAACGGCCATGAACGTTCCGGCGATCGCCGTGGTGTTGAGAGATCGTGTACGCCTTGTAGACACCTTTTTGAGGGAACTTTTGGCTTTCGATTGAAAGAAAAGTGCTATCTTTGCACCCTAACAAAGTGCCAGCGCCGGCCAATGCGGCCCGGTATTGCACTATAAAAAGTTTTTAGAGACTGCATCCGGCTTTACGCTGTCGATGCAGTCTCGCTTTTTGGGAATCCTCCTCTGCCTAAACAAACTCACCTCCACCCGCTACTCATCTTCAGCTTGGCTTTGTTAGCGGGTAGCGGAATTTCGACATTGGAGGTTTGTTGCTTCTGAGTGGGAACCTGTTTTCCAACCTCCGCCTGCTGTTCCTCCGTCGTCGGTGGTGCAAGTGAGAGCGCGATCTTCCGATCCAGCTCCGCCGCGTTCCTCTTCAGCGTACGTAGCTCGTCCTCTT
>ERZ772977.937-NODE-937-length-16462-cov-12.392576_pt1 | contig 16462 bp, 18 predicted proteins | sample MGYA00511131_ERZ772977 | MGnify/ENA primary metagenome ERZ772977 (study PRJEB29015, sample SAMEA2737935) | human oral metagenome | biome: human oral; feature: human-associated habitat; material: dental | place: China | collected 2151 ...
TCAGTCCCACCACATCCACCAGCCGACCCCGCCGCCGGCCCACTCGGGGCGGGTGCGCACGATGTCGTCCGGAATGTACCGAGCGTCGAGGTCGTATCGCTCCTTGACCCGCTCCCACAGGGCGGAGCACTGACAGGCGCGGCTGTGCTCGGCGAAGACCTCATAGCCCTGCAGGTCGGGGTCGGCGATCCACAGGGCCTCGGCGCTCAGGCGCTCGTCGTCGCGCTGGGCGGGCTCGCCCTGTCCGCGATCGCGCTCGCCTGCGCCGCGGTGGTCGGCGGCGGCGCCTGGCGAGGCGCCGTCTGGGGCGCCGGGGCCGGGGCCCTGCTCACCCTCATCACCGCCGCGTCCCTGGCCGTCGACTGGGACCGCTTCCCCCTCCTGGCCTCCGGGGGGGTCATGCTGTCCTTCGCCGGGAAGATCGCCGTCATGGTGGTTCTCATCGTCCTGGCGGGCCCGCACCGCTCGACGATGAGTCCGATCTGGTTCCTCGCGCCCCTGGCGGTGATCCTCCTGGCGGTCGCGGGCACGGAGATCGTCGCGCTCGCCTCGGGCCGGGCCCTGACGGTTCAGCCGCGCCGCGGCGAACGGCGCGACGACGGCGCGGATGGGTCGAGCGTCCCTTGATTCGCGGCGTCCGAAGTGCCAGGGGCCGGGGCGGCCGGCCCGCCGGTCCGGTTTTCGGGTGGACGGTTCGCGGTTTTGGATTAGGCTGGCATATGAGGCCGTTCCTCGGTGGGACGGCGGGTCCGTATCCGAGGAGGACTGGTGATCACGAGCGCGATTCTCGCGGCCGGGACGGTCGGGGCGCTGCCCGCGTCCTCGGACGGGAGCGGCTTCGAGCCGCCCAGCATGGACGACTTCTTCCCCGCGCCCTTCGCCTTCCAGGGCACGCCCTTCGAGCTCAACCGCGTCATGATGGTCAGGCTCATCATGGCCTGCGCCCTGGTGCTCGTCTTCGCCGTCGGCGCCGCGCGCGCCCGGGTCGTGCCCGGCCGGTTCCAGAGCGCCCTGGAACTGGTCCTGGACTTCGTGCGCAAGAACGTCGCCGAGGAGATCCTCGGCCCCGACTTCGGGCGCAGGTACGCCCCGGTGCTGACCACGATCTTCCTGGGCGTGCTGTTCCTCAACATCTCGGGCGTCATCCCGGGCCTCCAGATCGCCTCGACCGGCGTGGTGGGCATGCCGCTGATCTTCGCGATCGTGTCCTACATCGCCTTCTTCTACGCGGGCGTGCGCGCCAACGGCATCGGCCGCTACCTCAAGGGGTCCCTCGCCCCCCGGGGCGTGCCGGGGTTCCTGTACCCGCTCATCGTCCCCATCGAGTTCCTCTCCACCTTCATCCTGCGGCCCCTGACGCTGACGGTCCGACTCATGGCGAATATGATCTCCGGCCACCTGCTGCTGGCCCTGTGCTTCGTGGCCACCAACGCCCTGTTCGTCTACGCCTCGGCCTCGCTCAAGGCGCTGGGCGCGATCACCCTGGCCGCGGGCGTCGCCTTCATCGTCTTCGAGGCCTTCGTCGCCGCCCTCCAGGCCTACATCTTCACGCTCCTGACGGCCGTCTACATCGACTCCTCGGTCCGCATGCACTGAAACCCCGGTTTTAACGTCATCACTCATCACACGATTTCTTCGCCCTTCGGCGATCACCACCACAAGGAGACACCTATGACCGGCACTATCAACACCATCGGCTACGCGCTCGCGACCCTCGGCCCCGCACTGGGCATCGGCCTGGTCGTCGCCAAGACCCAGGAGGGCACGGCGCGCCAGCCGGAGGTCGCCGGCGCCCTGCGCACCAATATGTTCATCGGCGCCGCCCTCATCGAGGCCCTGGGCCTGCTCGGCTTCGCGGCCGGTTTCGTCTTCTGAACCCGTGGTCGCCATGACCATAGCCGTGAACGCCCCCGCGCTCGCCGCGGGCCTGCCTGCGGCGCTGCCCGCCTCCGGCGCCTCCGAGGGCGGCGCCCCGGGGGGCATTGGTCTGTTCATCCCCGCCCTGCCCGACCTGCTGTGGGGCACGGTCGCCTTCCTGATCGTCGCCGTCGCGCTCGTCAAGTACGCCCTGCCGCGCTTCAACGCGGTGCTCGACGAGCGCACCCGCAAGATCGAGGAGGGCCTGGAGCTGGCGGACAGGGCCAGGAGCAACCAGGAGGACGCCGAGCGCAAGGCCGCCCGGCTCATCGAGGACGCCCGGCGCGAGGCCGCGGGCCTGCGCGCGGCCGCCCAGAACGAGGCCAAGGAGATCATCGCCCAGGCCCGCGCCGACGCCCAGAAGGAGGCCTCCCGCGCCATGGAGGCCGCCGAGCGCCAGATCCGGGCGGACAAGCAGGCCGCCGAGATCAGCCTGCACACCGACGTCGGCCTGCTCGCCTCCGACCTCGCCGAGAGGATCGTGGGCGAGCAGCTGACCGACACCGCGCTGTCGGCCCGCGTCATCGACCGCTTCCTCGACGAGCTCGAGAAGGCGCCCGCCCGCGCCCGGCGCGCCGACGCCGCCGGATACGGAGCGGTGCGGTGAACACCGGGACCGCCGCCAGCAGGACCATCGCCGTCAGGGCGTGGACCCCGGTCCTGGCCGCCGCCGGGGCGGTCGGGCAGGAGCTCGGCGAGCAGATCCTCGCCCTGGCCCACCAGGTCGCGGCGAACCCGCTGCGCGGTCCGCTCACCGATCCCGGCCGCGCGCCCGAGGACAAGGCGGCCCTCGCCGCCCGCCTGTTCACCGGCCGGGTGGACGAGCGCGTCGTCGACCTCCTGCGGGTGCTCGTGCGCGAGCGCTGGTCGCGCCCGGTCGACCTCATCACCGCCCTGCACGACATGGGCATCCAGTCCGTCCTGGCCGGCGCGCGCGCGGGCGGCACCCTGGAGGACGTCGAGCAGGAGCTCTTCGCCGTCGGGCAGGTCCTCGCCGACAACCGCGAGGTCCGCGAGGCCCTCGAGCCGTCCCGGCGCACCCGCACCGAGGACCGCGTCGGGCTCGCCCGGCGGCTCTTCGGCCCGCGTGTGTCGGCCCCGACCATGAGCCTGGTCGTCTGGTGCGTGCGCCACCAGCCCGAGATCGCCGTCGGCGGGGTGCCCTACAATGTGCGCCGCGTCACCGAGCTGGCCGCCGGTCTGCAGAACCGCACCATCGCCGACGTCGTCACCGCCGTCCCCATGACGCCCCTCCAGGAGGCGCGCCTGCGGGCCATCCTCGCCCAGCGCCTGGGCACCGACATCGAATTCAATATGGAGGTCGACCCCTCGGTCATCGGCGGGGTCAGGGTCAGCGTGCGCGACCTGGTCATGGACTCCACCGTTCGCAGCTCCATCGCGCGGCTGCGCACCCGGCTGACGGGCTGAGGGCCCGCCCCGCAACATCCGGCGCCCCGCGGCGCCACCCCAGCACACAGCAAGGAGACGACAGAGATGGTGGAACTGACCATCAGGCCGGAGGACGTCCGTTCGGCCCTGGACGAGTTCGTCGCGTCCTACAAGCCCTCGCAGGTCGCGGCCGAGGAGGTCGGGCACGTCGTCTTCGCCGCCGACGGCATCGCCCACGTCGAGGGCCTGCCCGGCGTCATGGCCAATGAGCTGCTCGTCTTCGAGGACCGCACCGCCGGACTGGCCATGAACCTCGACGAGCGCCAGATCGGCGTGGTCGTCCTGGGCGACTTCGCCGGCATCGACGAGGGCCAGACGGTGCGCCGCACCGGGGAGGTCCTGTCCGTGCCGGTGGGCGACGGCTACCTCGGCCGCGTCGTCGACCCCCTGGGCCGCCCCATCGACGGCCTGGGCCAGATCCGCACCGAGGGGCGGCGCGCCCTGGAGCTCCAGGCCCCCGGCGTCATGTCCCGCAAGTCCGTCCACGAGCCCCTTCAGACCGGTCTGAAGGCCATCGACTCCATGATCCCCATCGGCCGCGGTCAGCGCCAGCTCATCATCGGCGACCGCAAGACCGGCAAGACGGCCATCGCCCTGGACACGATCCTCAACCAGAAGTCGGCCTGGGAGACGGGCGACCCCGCCCAGCAGGTGCGCTGCATCTACGTGGCCACCGGGCAGAAGGGCTCCACCATCGCCTCCGTGCGCGCCGTCCTGGAGGAGCGCGGCGCCCTGGAGTACACCACCATCGTGGCCTCCCCGGCCTCCGACCCGGCCGGCTTCAAGTACCTGTCCCCCTACACCGGCTCGGCCATCGGCCAGCACTGGATGTACTCGGGCAAGCACGTGCTCATCGTCTTCGACGACCTGTCCAAACAGGCCGAGGCCTACCGGGCCGTCTCCCTGCTCCTGCGCCGCCCGCCGGGCCGCGAGGCCTACCCCGGCGACGTCTTCTACCTGCACTCGCGCCTGCTGGAGCGCTGCGCCAAGCTCTCCGACGAGCTGGGCGGGGGCTCGATGACGGGCCTGCCCATCATCGAGACCAAGGCCAACGACGTGTCGGCCTACATCCCCACCAACGTCATCTCCATCACCGACGGGCAGATCTTCTTGCAGTCCGACCTGTTCAACGCCAACCAGCGCCCCGCGGTCGACGTCGGCATCTCGGTGTCGCGCGTGGGCGGCGACGCCCAGCCCAAGGCCATGAAGAAGGTCGCGGGCACGCTCAAGCTCACCCTCGCCCAGTACCGCTCCATGGCGGCGTTCGCGATGTTCGCCTCCGACCTGGACGCCGCGACCCGGCGCCAGCTCACCCGCGGCGAGCGCCTCATGGAACTGCTCAAGCAGCCCCAATCGACCCCCTACCCGCTGGAGGAGCAGGTCGCGTCCATCTGGACGGGCACCCACGGCTACCTCGACGACCTGGAGGTCGCCGACGTGCTCGCCTTCGAGCGCGCGCTCCTGGACCACCTGCGCGCCAATTCGGGCGTCCTGGACGAGATCGCCGCCACGGGGGACCTGTCCGCCCAGACCGAGGACGCCCTCAAGGAGGCCGTCGAGGGCTTCCACTCCCAGTGGATCATCGCCGGGCGCGGCGCGGCCGGGCTCGACGAGGGCGAAGTCGAGGCCGAGCGCGTGCGCGAGGAGATCACGCGCGCCCGCCCGTCCGGGGCAGCGGAAGCGAAGGCCTGACCCATGGGCGGGCAGCAGAGGATCTACAAGCAGCGCATCGCCTCGACGATGACGCTGGCGAAGGTCTTCCGCGCGATGGAGATGATCGCCGCGTCCCGCATCGGCGCGGCGCGGCGCGCGGCGACAGAGGCGGGCCCCTACGAGAAGGCGCTCACCCAGGCAGTCGCCGCGGTCGCGATCCACACGGACCTGGACCACCCCCTCACCCGGGAGCGCGCGGACACTACGCGCGTCGCGGTGCTGGTCGTCGCCTCGGACAGGGGCATGGCGGGCGCCTACGCCGCGACCATTCTGCGCGAGTCGGAGAAACTCATCGCGGACCTGGAGTCGGGGGGGTACGAGCCGGTCATCTACACCTTCGGGCGCAGGGCCGCGGCGTACTTCCGCTTCCGCTCCGTGCCCATCGAGCGGGCCTGGGAGGGGGAGTCGGACGCCCCCACCATCGAGACGACCCGGGAGGTGGCCGCCGAGCTGCTCGGCCGTTTCCTGGACAAGGACCCCGCCTCGGGGGTCGGATCCGTGCACCTGGTCTACACGCGCTTCAACAACGTGATGAGCCAGGTGCCCGAGGTGCGCCAGATGCTGCCCCTGTCCGTGGTGGACTCGCCGCACGCCGACCAGGAGCGCGAGGCGGAACGGGGGTTCCACGACGACCCCGCCGCGTCCTTCCCGGAGTACGAGTTCATCCCCTCCGCCGAGGCGGTGCTCGACGTGCTGCTGCCCCTGTACGTCGAATCGCGCATCCACAACGTGCTCCTGCAGTCCGCGGCCTCGGAGCTGGCCTCCCGCCAGCGCGCCATGCACACGGCCACGGACAACGCCGAAGAACTCATCACGAAGTACACGCGCCTGGCGAACTCGGCCCGCCAGGCGGAAATCACCCAGGAGATCACGGAGATCGTGGGCGGGGCCGACGCATTGAACGCGGGCTGAGCCCCTTTCGACACGGAGAACAACCATGACACAAGAAACCCCCATCGCGGAAGGGCGCGTCGCCCGAGTCGTCGGCCCCGTGGTCGACGTCGAGTTCCCGCCCGATCGCATCCCGCCGCTGTACAACGCCCTGCTGGTCGATGTGGATCTCTCCGGCCAGGGCGAGGACGAGGGCTCCTTCACGATGACCCTCGAGGTCGCCCAGCACCTGGGCGGGAACCTCGTCCGCGCCATCGCCCTCAAACCGACCGACGGGCTCGTGCGCGGCGCGAAGGTCACCGACACGGGATCGGCGATCACGGTCCCCGTCGGCGATGTGACCAAGGGCCACGTCTTCAACGTCACCGGCGATGTCCTCAACCTCAAGGAGGGGGATGCCCTGGAGATCAAGGAGCGGTGGCCCATCCACCGCCAGCCCCCGGCCTTCGACCAGCTCGAGGCCCGCACGAAGATGTTCGAGACGGGCATCAAGGTCATCGACCTGCTCACCCCCTACGTGCAGGGCGGGAAGATCGGCCTCTTCGGCGGCGCGGGCGTGGGCAAGACCGTGCTCATCCAGGAGATGATCCAGCGCGTCGCCCAGGACCACGGCGGCGTCTCCGTGTTCGCCGGCGTCGGCGAGCGCACCCGCGAGGGCAACGACCTCATCAAGGAGATGGGCGAGGCCGGGGTCTTCGACAAGACCGCACTGGTGTTCGGCCAGATGGACGAGCCTCCGGGCACGCGACTGCGCATCGCGCTCACCGGCCTGACGATGGCGGAGTACTTCCGCGACGTCCAGCACCAGGACGTGCTGCTGTTCATCGACAACATCTTCCGCTTCACCCAGGCCGGCTCCGAGGTCTCCACGCTGCTGGGCCGCATGCCCTCGGCCGTGGGCTACCAGCCCAACCTGGCCGACGAGATGGGCCAGCTCCAGGAGCGCATCACCTCGGCGGGGGGCCACTCCATCACGTCGCTGCAGGCGATCTACGTCCCGGCCGACGACTACACGGACCCGGCTCCGGCCACGACCTTCGCCCACCTGGACGCGACGACGGAGCTGTCCCGCGAGATCGCGGCCAAGGGCATCTACCCGGCGGTGGACCCCCTGGCCTCGACGTCGCGGATCCTCGACCCCGCGCTGGTGGGGCGCGAGCACTACGACGTGGCGACGCACGTGAAGGCGATCCTGCAGAAGAACAAGGAGCTGCAGGACATCATCGCGATCCTCGGCGTCGACGAGCTGAGCGAGGACGACAAGGTGGCCGTGGCGCGCGCCCGCCGCATCGAGCAGTTCCTCTCGCAGAACATGTACATGGCCGAGAAGTTCACGGGCGTCCCCGGCTCGACGGTGCCCCTGTCGGAGACCATCGAGGCGTTCAAGCGCATCGCGGAGGGCCGCTACGACGAGGTGCCCGAGCAGGCGTTCTACAACTGCGGCGGCATCGACGACCTCGAGCGGAACTGGCACGAGTTGCAGAAGGACGCCTGATGGCGTCGGCGAACCACCTGCAGGTCGAGGTCGTCTCCCACGAGGGGAGGCTGTGGCACGGGAACGCCCTGGCGGTCCGGGTGCCGGGGATCGACGGATCCCTCGGCATCCTGCCGGGCCGCCAGCCCCTGCTCGCGCAACTGGCGGTCGGCCGCGTCCACGTGGATGTCGCCGACGGCCAGATGGTCTTCCAGGTCAACGGCGGATTCGCCTCCGTCGACTCCGATTTCGTGACCGTCGTGGCCGACCACGCGTCGGTGGTGCCCCAGGACTAGGCGCGCCGCGGAGCAGGAGGATGCGATGAGACCTTTCCACGTGGTCGTGTGGGCACTGGTGGTCCTCCTGCTGTGCGGCGCGTGCCTATGGGCGTACCTCAACGTCCGCGCGCGCAGGCTCTCGCGGCGCGTGGGCGCTTTCCAGTGCTGGTCCCGCCCCGACATGCACTCGGGCTGGACGGCGGGCATCGGCGTCTACGGGGTGGAGACGCTGTCGTGGTACCGGCTGATGGGGCTGCGGCCCTCGCCCGTGTACTCGTTGCCGCGCCGTGGGCTCGAGGTCTCCGCTCCGATCGCGCGCAGCGCCGACGGCGGCGTGGTCGAGGTGCGCCTGGCGCACGGGGACCACCGCTACGAGGTCGCGGTGCAGCGCGAGACGTACAACGGCCTCGTGTCGTGGGTGGAGTCCGGTCCGCCCCACAGGTGAGGACAGGGGGTGCCCCGGGCCCGGAGTCCGGCTCCTCACAGCCCCCGTGGCCGCCCCTGCGCGCCCGGCGGGGGGCGCCCTGGTAGTTTTGAGGGCGTGCGAATCGTGATTGCAACCTGCACCGTCGACTACTCCGGCCGCCTGTCCGCCCACCTCGACGCCGCCAAGCGCGTCATCATGGTCAAGGGCGACGGCTCGGTCCTGATCCACTCCGATGGGGGCTCGTACAAGCCCCTCAACTGGATGACCGCGCCGTGCGCGGTCGTCAGCGAGGCCCCGGGCCCCGCCGACGAGGCCGAGGGCGTCACCGAGGTGTGGAGCGTCCAGGCCGCCAAGAGCGACGACCGCCTGGTCATCCGCGTCTTCGACGTGGTCAGTGACATCACGGAGGACCTCGGCGTGGATCCGGGCCTGGTCAAGGACGGGGTGGAGACCCACCTGCAGGCCCTGCTGGCCGAGCAGGTCCCCCAGGTGCTCGGCGAGGGCTGGGAGCTGGTGCGCCGGGAGTACCCCACGCCGGTCGGCCCCGTGGACCTCATGGTGCGCGACGCCGAGGGGCGCCATGTCGCGGTCGAGGTGAAACGCCGCGGCGGCATCGACGGGGTGGAGCAGTTGACCCGGTACCTGTCGCTGCTGGGGCGCGACTCCCTGCTGGAGGGGCTCACGGGGGTGTTCGCTGCCCAGGAGATCTCGAAGCAGGCGCGCACCCTGGCCGAGGACCGGGGCATCCGCTGCGTCGTCCTCGACTACGACGCGATGCGCGGCTTCGACGACCCCGAGTCCCGCCTGTTCTGATGGCCGCCCCGGACGCGCCGCGGGAAGTGTCCGTGGCCCGCATCGTCAGCCAGGGCCTGGCCGCCCCGCTGCCGGATCCGGTCGCCGCGGTGGAGGCCCTGCTGGCCATCCAGGGCCAGCAGCCCAGCGCGATCCCGTGGGCCATCGGAGTGCGCGCCGAGGGGGCGGCGCGCGCGGATATCGAGGAGGCCTTCGAGCGGGTGGAACTGGTGCGCTCGTGGCCGATGCGGGGCACTGTCCACGTGACCAGCGCGCGCGACCACCACTGGCTGCGCGCCTGCCTCGCGCACCGCTACTCCGCGTGGCTGGCGCAGACCAGCCGGAACGGGCTCGCCCAGTCGGTCGTGGACCGCGCGGGCCAGCTCGCGGTGCAGGAGATCGCCCGCTCGGGCCCGCGCACGCGCGCCCAGCTCGTCGAAGTGTGGCAGGACGCGGGGATCGCGGTGGGCGGCCCCGGGGCGGTCGGGGACGGCGCGCCGGGGAGCCCTGTCAACAGGCGCCACCTGATGGTCCGCCTCCACATCGACGGCGTGCTCGCGCAGGGGCCGGTGCGGGGCAACGAGCACCTGGTCGTCGACGCCTCCTCGCTGCCCGCCGCGGGGGACGTCGCAAAGGGGGGAGCCGCCCACGCCGAAGCGCTGGCCCTCCTGGCCGAGCGCTACGCCCGCGGGCACGGCCCCGTCAGCGCCCAGGATCTGGCGCGCTGGGCGTCCCTGCCCGTCTCAGAGGCCAGGCGCGCGCTCGCCGCCGCCGTCGAGGCGTCCAGGGGCGGGGCCGTTCCCATCGTGGAGCGCTCCCGGGGGTTCGAGCGCGAGGATCTGCCGGATCTGGTGGCCGGGCTGCGCCGCCGCGCCGACGGGGTGTTCGCCCTGCCGTCCTTCGACGAGCTGCACGTGGGCTACCGGGACCGGTCCTGCTTGACCGACGAGGCGGGGGAGAGGGCGATCTGCCCATCGCGCAACGGCATGTTCAGGCCGATCGTGGTGCGCAGGGGCAGGGTCGTGGCCGTGCGCCTGCCCTCGGGCGGCCTCGAGTTCCTCGACGGCGCCTCCGGGACCGCGCGCTCGCAGGCCCGGGCGGCGGTGGAGCGGCGCATGCGCTGGCTTGCGTGAGCAACAACGCACACCTGCGATTTGTGCCACAATATGCTCTATGAGTGATTCTGTTCTCCGCGGCCGCGTGGTGCTGGCCGATTCCGTGATCGACGACGGCGTCATCGAAGTGCGCGGCGGTGCCATCGCCCGCGTGGCACCCGCCTCCCAGTACGGCCCGGACCTGCCCGACCCGACCGATTCGACCTTCCTGCCGGGGCTGGTCGATGTCCACTGCCACGGCGGGGGAGGGGAGTCCTTCCCCAACGCCGAAACCCCTGAGGAAGCGCTGGTGGCGGTCATGGAGCACCGCCGCCACGGCACCACCTCCCTGGTCGCCTCGTGCGTCACCGCGTCGGCCGACGTCCTGCGCGCCCGCGCCGCCACGCTCGCCGGCCTGGCCGGGCGCGGCGAGATCGCGGGGATCCACTTCGAGGGCCCCTTCGTCTCCGAGGCGCGCTGCGGGGCGCAGGACCCGGCCTACATCGTCGACCCCGATCCCGCGCTCACCCGGGAACTGCTGGACATATGCGGCGGCCACGCCCTGTCCATGACGCTCGCCCCCGAGAAGCCGCGCGCATACGGGGAGGGGTCGGTCGCCGAGGCCCTCATCGACGGGGGCGCCATCCCCTCGTGGGGGCACACGGACTCCAACGCCGCCTGCGCCCGCGCCGCCCTGGAGTACTCGCGGCGACGGTTCATGCAGGCGCGCACGCCGCGCGGCCCACGTGCCACGATCACCCACCTGTTCAACGGGATGAGGCCCCTGCACCACCGCGACACGGGCCCTATCGCGGAGTTCCTCTCCGACGCGGCGCGCGGCGGGGCCGTGGTGGAGATGATCTGCGACGGCATCCACCTGGACCCGTCGATCGTGCGCGACGTGTACGAACTGGTGGGGCGCGACCACGCCGTGCTCGTCACCGACGCGATGGCGGCGGCGGGCATGCCCGACGGGCGCTACACCCTGGGGCCCCAGGACGTCGTCGTGCGCGACGGCGTCGCGCGCCTGGCGCAGGGGGAGTCGATCGCGGGCGGCACCGCCCATCTGCTGGACTGCGTGCGCGTGGCGGTCACGGCCGCCGGGATCCCGCTGGTGGACGCCGTCTACATGGCCTCCGAGCAGGGCGCCCGGATCCTCGGCGACAGCAGTGCCGGCGCCCTGGCGGCCGGAAAGCGCGCGGACATCGTGGAGGTGGACGCGGAACTGAACGTGCGCTGCGTCCGCAGGCGTGGCACTGTGGTCGAGTGAGGGGCAAACGATCATCGAAACGCCCGTGGGGCACCAGCCGCCCGCTCGACATGGGCGCGCTGGGGTCAGTGGCGCGCACCGAGCGGGGCCCCGACGGCGCCGACTACCAGGTCCGCTACCTGCGCAGCGCCGCGAAGGAGTACACGTGCCCCGGGTGCCTCCGCCCCGTCCGCGTGGGCTCCGCGCACGTGGTGGCCTGGCCGGAGGAGACGCGCTTCGGCCTCCCCCAGGGCGTCGGGGCCAGGCGCCACTGGCACACGGAGTGCTGGCGCCGGGGGCTCCGGCCCACGTGAAGGGCGCGGGCCGCGGGCCCCGTCGGCGCCGGGCGCCCGTGGGAATCGGCCCGCGCGCTCCACTGTGATCGATCGGTGAATGTGATGTGTCACCACGCGGGGCACTGATGTGCCGAGGGCGGCCCCAAGCCCTTAAAGTGGGGTAGGTCAAGTGCGCGTCCCCGGTGGACGCAGGTGAATCGAGGAGCGAACGTGTTGAGATTCAAACGGTACCCGGCGGCCTCGTGCGTGGGCGTCGTGGCACTGGTGTGCGTGCTCGTGGGTCTGCTCGCGTTGACGGTCTTCCGCCCGCCGGCGCGCTCGGAGTCCTCGGTGCAGTCCTCGACGGACCTGGTGATGACGCGCGACGGCGTCCTCCCCCTGGTCAAGGACGACGTGACCGTCACAGCGGCCTCCGCCTCCGGCGCTGATGTCACTTTGATCTTCGGCACCACGCAGGACGTCAAGGGGTGGATCGGTGACGCGGCGTACACAGAGGTCGTCGGACTCGAGGCCAACCGCGAGGCGCTGAAGGCCCAGGTCCACGACGCGATCGGCGCGGGGTCCACGCAGGCCCAGTCCGGCTCCGGCGCCTCCAACCTGGCGGAGCAGCTGGCGGGCTCGGACATGTGGCTCGCCCGCTCATCGGGCGCGGGCAGCGCTTCCCTGGACCTCGTCGACGTCCCCCAGGCGCGCTCGGTGCTCGCGGTGTCCACGGCCGGCGCGGGCGACGTGACCCTCACCCTGTCGTGGGTGAACGACCAGTCCAACACCCCCGCGATCATCGCCTTCCTGGGGGCGCTCATCTTCGGTCTCGTCGCCCTGGTGCTTTTCCTCACCAGGTGGCAGTTGCTCCGCCACCGCGCTGAGCGGGCCCGCCGCATCGACGAGCGGCGCCGGGCAGACGGGCTGGAGACCAGTTCCATCGACTCCCACGAGGTCGCCAAGAAGGCCGCGGCCCTGCGCGAGGAGGAGACCGCCAGGGTCGAGGCCGCGCGCGCCTCGGCGGCCGAGCCCGACAGCGCGTCCAGTAGCGACATCGACGCGGTCGTCGAGGCCCTAGCGGAGGAGACCGGAGGCGTCCTCGACTCCGACGCGGACGCCGGCTACGACGATCCGGCCGAATGGTACGACGCCGGCGAGGCGCAGGAGGAGCCCCAGCAGTGGAGCCCGCCGCAGGACGAATGGCCCTCCGCCGGCGACGACTCCTCGCAGGGCGGGCGCCACGGAGTCGGGGAGGGCGTCATCGACGAGGATCCCCCGCAGACCGAGCCCTCCGACACGGGGGTCATCGACCTGTCGGCGATCCGCCCCGGCGTCACGCTGCCGTCGAGGCGGGCGCTGCGCGAGGCCCGCGAGAAGGGTGAGCAGGTCCTGGTCGTCGACGGCCAGGAGTACGACACGGGCCTCATCCCCGCCGTCAGCGACGACGAGGAGGCCCAGGGCGGGGCACCGACCGGTGCCGCCGACGACGACGCCTCGGCGACCGGCGGCTGGACCTCCATCATGTCGGGCTGGCTCAGCGACGGCGGCAAGGGGGGGAAGTGATGCGGAACTTCCGGTTGGGGGCCCTGGCGGTGTGCGCCGCGCTCGCCGGGGCGGTGGCGCTGGGCGCGTGCTCGCGTGAACTCGTCGCCGAGTCCGGGGCGAACTCGCAATCCGGCGCGAACCTCGACATCGACCGCATCGCGTCGGTGCTGTCGGCCACCAACGACGCCATGACGAAGGCGGACTCGGAGCTCGACACCGCGCCCCTGTCCGGCCGGGTCTCCCAGGGCGCGCTCGAGGCCAGGGGCGCCCAGTACGCGCTCGCGAAGGCCTCGGGCAATGCGATCACGCCGTTGGACTTCACGACCTCGTCGCGCATCGCGATCACGAACTCCGAGTCCTGGCCGAGGGCGATCTTCCACATCACGGAGTCGGATTCCTCCTCGTCGGCCCTCCCGGTCCTGGAGGTCTTCGTCCAGGACTCGGCGCGCTCGGAGTACCAGCTCACCTCGTGGGCGCGCCTCCTCGGCGGCACGCAGTTCGTCCTGCCCCCGGTGGGAACGGGAAGCGCCTACGTGACGGGGGACCAGTCCGGCTTCGTGTCCAGCCCCGAAATGGCGCTCACGCAGTACATCACGATGATCAACTCGGGCACGCAGGACACCAGTGTGTTCACGGCCGACGAGTTCACGAAGAAGTACATCGACGACATCTCCAGCCTCAACTCGTCGGTGTCCGCCGCTGGGACGGTGACCGCCCAGGCCTCCGCCACGGACTACCCCGTTTCGGGCCTGGTCCTGCAGGACGGCTCGGCCCTGGTCTCAGCGAACTTCACTTACACGCTCACCTACCAGCGCACGGTGGCGGGATCCACCATGACGCTGGGCGGGCAGACCGCGTCCCTGTCGGCCGACGGCGCCACGGTGGAGGGGACGGCGACGGTGAAGTACATCGGCACCGTCGTCATGCGCATCCCCAGTGGCACGGCGGGCGGGCAGATCCAGGTCGTCGGCGGTGAGAGGCTCATCCAGTCCGTCACGCTCGACTCCTCGTCGAAGCCCGACTGACGGGGATCGGCCGGGCAAGGGCGCCGCGGGTGTTTTCACTCGCGGCGTTATCCGTCGTGGCGGCCGTCCGCCTCGCCTAGAATCGAGCCCGGAGAAACTATCGGGCCGCGCAGGCCGCCACGTCAAGGAGCGCTGATGAACGAGGACAAGGACACCCAGCAGGAGACCGAGGTCCGGGCCGCCGACTCGCGGGGGGCGGTCGACCTGGCCGCGGCGCCCGCGCGGACGGCCCAGCCGGACGGGCCCGCTGACGGCCTGCGGATCCCGCTGGTGACCGAGACGGACGAGGCGGGTTTCCAGGACGTCATGTCCACGTCGCAGGCCGTGCCCGTCGTCCTGGTCCTGTGGTCGCAGCGCTCCCTCGAGTCGAAGCCGACCATGGCCGCGCTGGAGGAGATCGCCCGCGAGAAGGCCGGGGCCTTCCAGTTGGTCGAGGTGGAGATCGAGGCCGCGCCCCAGATCGCCCAGGCGTTCCAAGTCCAGGCGGTGCCCAGCGTCATCGCCCTGGTGGGCGCCCGCCCGCTGCCGCTCTTCCAGGGGAGCGCCGCGAAGGAGCAGATCGTTCCCGTCATCGACCAGGTCCTCGAGGCCGCCGCGCAGATGGGCGTGACGGGGCGCGTCGCCGTGTCCGCCGAGCAGACGCAGGAGCCGACGCCGCCCGAGCACGAGGCGCCCCTTGCGGCGGAGGCGGAGGGGCGCCTGTCGGACGCGGTCGCGGCGTGGGAGAGGGTCATCGAGCTCAACCCCCGCGACGAGGCCGCGAAGGCCAACCTGTCCCGCGTGCGCCTCGCGCGCAGGAGCGCGGAGGCGGACGGAGTCGGCGACCCGGCCTCGCGGGCCGACGCCCTCTTCGCAGCGGGTGACCAGGCGGGCGCGTTCCAGGTGCTCCTGGACCTGATCGGGGCCGCCTCCGACCCGGAGGAGCGCGAGGCCCTGCGCCAGCGCCTCGTCGACCTCTTCCGCGTCGCGGGCGCCACCCCCGAGGTCAAGAAGGCCAGGACGCTGCTGTCGATGCTGCTCATGTGAGGCGGCTTCGACCGCTCCACCAGCCGCGGGCCAGCTGCCTGATCACGCATTCGACTGCCTGAACCTCGTCTTTGATACGAGGAGCAGACGGGCTGTGCTCTTCTATGTCAACGCTTTACCGATCTTTGGGTCTATTATGGGCTTGATGATGATCCTCGACGTGGAAAGGGCATTGTCATGGAGCAAGGGGCCGTACTGAGCGAGTTCATCCTGGTTGCGGCCGGGCTCGTCCTGGCAGGGGGGCGCGCTGCCAGGCGTGGCTGCAGTGCGGTCCACGGAGGGGGTGAGTCCTCATGTGGAAATGGCTGCTCATGATCGGCGTCTTCGTGGCGGTCGCCGTCTGGTACGGAGCGTTCTCCTCCCACGCGGACCTCACGAAGAAGATCGACCGGGAGCACGATCCAGACATGCGACGGGAGCTACTCGGACTCCAACAGGAGATCGACCGCGGGCGCGCTGGATTCTAAGCGCTCGCACCTGAGTACTGCGGGGCCGGGGCTGGATGTCCAGCCCCGGCCCCGGTGCGCTCAGCTCACTGCTTCTGCGAGACGGGCGCCAGCCAGACGGCGCCCAGCGGCGGCACTCGCAGCTCGACGGAGGCGGGACGGCCGTTCCACGGGACGTCCTCGGCGATCTGCGTTCCGACGTTCACCACGCCGGAGCCGCCGAACTCCTCGGCGTCCGTGTTCAGGATCTCCGCCCACTCGCCGCCGAAGGGCAGGCCGACCCGGTAGCCCTCGTGCGGGTTCCCCGCGAAGTTCGACACGCACACGAGCACCTGGCGGCTGCCGTCCTTGCCCGTTCCCTTGCGCAGGTACGAGATGAGGTTGTGGTCGCCGTCGGAGGCGTCGATCCACTCGAAGCCCGTGTAGTCGTCGTCCCACAACGCGGGATTCGACGTGTAGATGGCGTTGAGGCGCGCCACCAGCGCCTGCACCCCGGCGTGGCCCTCCTGGTCCGTCAGCCACCAGTCCAGCGAGTAGGATTCGTTCCACTCCTGCTCCTGGCCGATCTCCTGGCCCATGAAGAGCAACTGCTTGCCCGGGTGGCTCCACTGGTAGGCGTACAGGGAGCGCAGCCCCGCCAGGCGCTGCCACTTGTCGCCCGGCATCTTCGAGATGAGGGAGCCCTTGCCGTGGACGACCTCGTCGTGGGACAGGGGCAGCACGTAGTTCTCCGAGAAGGCGTACACCAGGGAGAACGTGAGCTCCCCGTGGTGCCACCGGCGGTTGACCGGGTCCTCCTCCATGTAGCGCAGGGTGTCGTTCATCCACCCCATGTTCCACTTCATGCCGTAGCCCAGG
>ERZ772977.938-NODE-938-length-16459-cov-7.294318_pt1 | contig 16459 bp, 12 predicted proteins | sample MGYA00511131_ERZ772977 | MGnify/ENA primary metagenome ERZ772977 (study PRJEB29015, sample SAMEA2737935) | human oral metagenome | biome: human oral; feature: human-associated habitat; material: dental | place: China | collected 2151 ...
CCAGCCAGGGCGCGCGCGTCGTCGCCCTCGTGAGCGCCCCCGCCGCGCTCGTCGAGGACCGGCTGCCCGAGGCGCGCCTCGCGGCCGCAGTCATCACACTGGAGGAGGACCTGCGCCAGGACGCCGCCGAGACCCTCGACTACTTCCGCCAGCAGGGCGTCCACGTGCGCGTCATCTCCGGGGACAACCCCACCACCGTGGGCGCGCTGGCGGCCCAGGCCGGCCTCACGGCGCCGGGGGGCGGCGGGCCCCGCCTCATGGACGCCCGCGAGCTGCCTGAGGACACCGCCTCGGAGGAGTTCGCCCTCGCCATCGCCTCCCACGACGTGTTCGGGCGGGTCACGCCCGAGCAGAAGCGCGCCATGGTGGGTGCCCTGCAGGGCAGGGGGCACTGCGTGGCCATGACGGGCGACGGGGTCAACGACGCCCTGGCCCTGAAGGACGCGGACCTGGGGATCGCCATGGGCAACGGCTCCCAGGCCACGAAGGCCATCGCGCAGATCGTCCTGGTGGACTCGAAGTTCTCCGTGCTGCCCGGCGTGGTCGCCGAGGGCCGTCGCATCATCGCGAACATGGAGCGGGTGTCCAGCCTCTTCCTGGCGAAGACCACCTACGCGGCGATCCTGGTGATCATCACTGCCCTGGTTGGGTGGCGCTACCCGTTCCTGCCCCGCCAGTTCAGCTACATCGACTCCCTCACCATCGGCATTCCCGCGTTCTTCCTGGCGCTGTGGCCCAACCGCCGCCGCTACGTGCCGGGCTTCCTGCGCCGCACCCTGTCACTGGCGATGCCCACGGGCGCCGTCCTGGCCGCCGCCGCGCTCACCGCCTTCGGCATCGTGGAGGGCCCGCCGTCCTCGCGCGAGTCCACTGCGGCGATCCTGGCGCTCATGGTGGGCGCGATCTGGCTGCTCGTCATCACGTCCAGGCCCCTGACCCCCGTCAAGTGCGCGCTGCTGACGGCCGTCGCCGTCGCCACCGTCGGGGGGGTCGCCCTAGCACCCGTGCGGGACTTCTTCCAGATGGTGTGGCCGACGCCGTGGGAGTGGGCGGTCATCGTCGGCGTGGGCCTGTGCGCGGGCGCGCTCATCGAGGCAGGGCAGAGGATCTTCTACCGGACCGCCTACAGGCGCTCCCTGGAGGAGGGCGGAGCAGCGGCCCAGGACTGACCCGGTGATTTGAACAGGATATGTGATTATCCTGTAATCCATCGCACTTTCAAAGTGGTTAACAACCGCGCGCCCTCCTGGATATAGTCGCACTGGGGCCCGTTAGGAGCACGGGCACAGCGTTGGAAGGACAATGCGGTATGAGTGACAGTGGCGGCGTCGACTCGGAAGTGGAAGAGCAGGCCCTGGCCCGCGCGGCGGTGGGGACGGCCAACTTGGACGAGGCCGAAGAGAAGGGCGTCCAGGCGCTGGCGTCCGAGCAGACCGAACTGAAATGGGGGACGGAGACCGGGCCGCAGACCGCCAGGGACGGTTTCAAAGCCCTTCTGGACGCCGTTAGCGCAGAGTTGCAGGAGTGCCGGACTGCGCTCGAGCAGGCGCTGACGGATTCGAGGAGGGCCATGGCCGGTTACGAGGCGAACGAGGAGGATATCGCCGCCCGCCTCGCCTCCGCCTTCCCCGGTGAGGCCTATGGCGCTGGCCCACAGGCGGTCGGCGATGGAACTGCCGACTATAGCGCACACTGAAGGCAAGAAACTCGGATGACTTCAGATTCAAATCAGAGATGCGCACGGATCGCTGTACAGAACAAAGGGGATGCTGATGAGTGAAGCGGGCAAAACGATGGGTCGCGCGCTCAAGTGGGAGCAGTACTTCAGGCGCATGCAGGCCGTCGCGGATCTGCGTTACGACGACTCCGCCGATGAGGCGGCCTACCGGGCGGTGCTGGCCGGTATCGACGAGTGCGACGGAGCCGTCCTGCGCTACGCCCAGGAGAACGGGTACGTCTCCGACCTGGTGGGCGAGTCAATCACGAACTGGTCCTACGAGTTGCGCTGCCGTCTGCAGGCAGCGCGGGCACGCCTCGTGGAGGGGTTCGCCGCCGTCGGGGGCGCCCGCGACGCGATGCGCTCCCTGCGCGACGATTTCAACCAGAACGTCTCCTCCGAGCTGCTGACGCCCGAGGAGAAGTCCCTCCGCGAGTCGTCCAAGGGGCAGATGGTTATCATTCCCGCCGGTGGCCACTACATGTACACGTCGTCGGAGTGCTACTTCGAGACCCTTGAGGTTCAGCGCCGCACCGAGCGCGAGGACTACTGCAAGGGCCTGCTCGACCAGCTCAACGACCAGGTGGGCCAGCACGGCAGCAGCATCCAGGAGACGGCCACGAAGAAAGGCGCGGCATGGAGTGAGCGATTCCCCAGTGCGCCGGAGAAGCCATCGCGTCCTGCTCCGGCCGACCACTCCGCGGGCGGTGCCGTCGTGGCCGACGGTCATGCTGGTGCGGCGCCCGAAGGGGCCGGGGGCCCGACTGCGCCCCACGCCGCCCCCGCACCCGGGTTCGATCTGGTGGCCGAGGGCTTCCAGCGCCCTGGCCTGCCCCAACAGGCGCCCGACAGCGCCGTCGTGGGCGACCTGGACGGAGTGGATCTGGTGGGCCGTCCCATCAATATGACAGTGACCCCCAACGGCCTGGTCGGCGGGTACGTCCCGCCTTCCGCCGTCGATGCCTCGGATCCGCGCTGGGACCCCACGTACCGCATGCCCGCCAGCGTGCGGCAAGTCTCGGCGGCCACTGCGGGCGCACTCGGAGCAGGCCTGCTGGGACCGGGCTGGAGCCTTCCCAGCGCCCGGAGCGTCCTGGGCGGCCGCGCAGCGGGGACGCCGGGGCGCACTGCGGGGATCGGCGGAACTCTTGCGACCAGCGGGAAGGCCACCGGCCTCGGCGCCGGGGCACGTGCCTCCAGCGCGGGCGGCCAGCCAACGATGGCGCCAGTGGCCACAGGGGCTCCCGCTCCCGGCGCGGCCGGGGAACGGCAGAGGACCGCCGATAGCCACAGCGGCAATGGGGAGGACACCGAGGAGGACCAGCAGAAGGAGGTCGTTCTCGGCCTGTACTTCGATCCGGAGCCGAAGGACCAACCCGTGTGGGATCCGGCGCACGGCCCCGGTTCGGAGGACGACGGAGTGGAGTTCTACCTCGATCTGGAGGAGTGGGGGTTGTGAGGGCGTTGTCGGGGGCTGGGCGCCGGTTGCGGGTTGCGGCGTGCGCGGCCGCGCTGGTCGTGGGTGCGGGGGTGGTCGGCGCTGCGCCCGCGCGGGCGGTGGAGGAGATCACGACCCAGGACTACGTGTCAGTGCTGGGCATCGACAAGGCGACTGCGAAAGGACTCACGGGTACGGGGGTGCGGATCGGGGTCATCGACGGTCCTGCGGACACGGGCCTGCCGGAGTTGGAGGGGGCGAATGTGCGTGTGAGGAAGATGTGCGACTTCGACGGGTCGGACAGGTCTAGGACCCATGGGAGCGCGATGGTGTCGATCCTGTCGGCGCGCGGGTACGGGGTGGCGAGGGGCGCGGAGGTGGTCAATTACTCGTTCCCACGGCAGCGGCTGGGCAACGGGGAGGACGACACGGTCAACGACGCCAAGGGGTGCCTGGGGATCGGGATGGACGAGACCCTGGACGCGGCAGTCGCGGAGGGCATGCAGATCATCACGATCTCGCTGGGCGGGGGAGAGCTCAGCGAGGCCCTGCGCGACGCGGTGGTGCGGGCGCTGGCCAAGAACGTGATCGTCGTGGTGTCGACGGGCAACGAGGGGCGCGAGGACCCCGAGGACTCCTTGGCGTCCCTCAACGGCGTCGTGGGGGTGGGGTCGTCGGATAATCATGGTTACGTGTGGCGGTACTCGAACTTCGGTAAGGGGCTGACGGTTCTGGCCCCGGGGGAGAACCTCAAGGTCCATGACTTCGCCTCCGGGGAGGTCATCTCGGTGACGGGGACCTCGGTGGCCGCCCCCATCGTCGCCGGGACCCTGGCGGTGACGATGCAGCAGTGGCCGCAGGCGACGCCGAACCAGATCCTCCAGTCCCTGGTGGGTACAGCCAAGAAGGGGCCGTACGGGTATCCACTACTTACTCCGGGCAGCCTGGACACTACCGATCCGACGGGGTACCCGGATGCGAACCCGTTGATGGACAAGTTCGCCGGGGAGGAGCCCAGCGCGGCCTCGGTGGCGGACTGCACCGACGGCCTATCGTCGAGGGACTCGTTCTTCAAGGCCGATGAGGCCTACGTGTACCGGGGCGTGGACCCAGAAGTCGTGGACAAGCACCCGGACCAGTCGGCACTGGGCACGTCACCGCGCTACCACCGCCAGGACTAGACCGACACCGGCCGAACACCCAACACCGGACCCAGGAGAGAGCAATGACGGACTTGAACATCATCCCAGGAGACCTGGAGGCCCTGCGCGGCGGCGCCGACGCCGTGGCCGAAGCACTCGGCTCGGCGCCCTTCGGCGACGCGGCGGGGTATGTGGCCAGCGGTATGCCCAGTGGCAGGAGCGCGCAAGTCGTGCTCCAGGCCTGCCAGAGCATCGACGACGCATGGGCTGCGCTCGCGCAGGGCCTTGAGGACTACGCGTTCAATATCGGCGAGACGATCTCGGCGTTCGCCACGACTGAGGACGCCAACGCTGTCACGTTTCAGAACACGGCGGCGTCCTCTCAATCGGAACCACAGTGAATCGGGGAAGGAACGGCAATGGTGGCGTGGAGCGATCTGGAGTACTGGCGGTCGAGCTATCTCGACGAGTCCGCGAATGCCGGGGGAGACGGGAGGCGGAGAACGCGCACCCAAGTCGAAGAACTCGCGGGGTACTTCGACCGCTTCCGTTCTGAGGGCCAGGCGGCCGATGCTATGCGCAGCGCGGGATCGGCCCTGCAGGACGACCTGGACCATTTGGTCCAAGTGGCCAGTGAGTACATGCTGGCCTGTGAGGAGGCGGCCGACGGGGTCCGCCGGGTCGAAGCGAAGACGCGCAGCGCCCAGGAGATCTCCGCGGAGATCGGCTACCCGATCAAAGAGGACGGGAGCCTGGATCCATTCGTCCCCGAATACGAGGACAATAAACCCGTACCTGGGCTCCAGGTCCCTCCGATGAACTCGCAAAGCCATGCAAGTGTTGTCAAGCAGGCGAAGTACGGGGAGCTCCAGCAGTGCATCGCCGACGCGCTGCGCATCGCGGAGGAGGTCGATGCCGCTTTGGAGAAGCGGCTGAGCGCACTGGCGAATGGGACGTTCGACGGGGGCGGAGCGCGGGAGGGGCGCGACTCGAAGTCCCCGGGCCTGCCCGATGACGCCGACCCTTCGTGGTCGCCGGCGGAGGTGAGCGCCTGGTGGCACGCCCTCAGCGACGCCGAGCGCCAGGAGTGCATCGAGCGTGACCCCGCCACCTACGGGAACCTCGACGGCATTGACATGGCGTCGAGGGACAAGGCGAATAGGCTCGTCCTCCACGGGTACACCGATTCCGGTGGCAACCACGTCCCGGGGCTCATCGAGAAGGCCGAGGCGGCGGTCGCCGCCGCTCAGGACCAGATCGACAACGCGGGCTACCAGTCGCCCCGCGAGTCCGACCTCGGTGCCGCCCTGCGGCTCGATCTGGAGAACGCCCAGCACGACCTCGAGGAGTTGCGCAGGCTCGACGCCCAGCTCCAGAGGACCGGGGCGGACGGAGCTCCCACCTCCCTGCTTGTTCTGGATCCGTCGGGCGAGCGCCTCAAGGCGGCCGTGGCGGTGGGCGATGTCGACAACGCGAAGAACGTGGCCACCTTCGTCCCCGGCATGGGGACCAACGTCCATGATTCGATTGAGCGCTACGTCAGTACCGCGATGAGACTTCAGGACAATACCGCTACGGTTTCTCAAGGGAATCCGTCGGATACCGCAGTCGTCGCATGGCTAGGCTACGACGCCCCGCAGCACGACCCCTCCGTCGCTTCGACGGAGAAGGCAGAGGCCGGGGCTCCCCGCCTCAATAACTTCCTCACGGGCATCAAGTCGTGGCGGTGGGAAGGGGGCGGCGACCTCCACCAGACGGTCGTCTCGCACTCCTACGGATCCACCACAGCGGGGCTGGCCATGAAGGACATTGGAGCGGGCGTGGTGGACGATTTCATCTACACGGGGTCCCCTGGTGCGGGCACCAGCACGGTAGCCTCGCTCGGAGTCGATCCCTCCCATGTGTGGGTGTCGGCGACCGACTACCAAGACTTCGTGCAGGGACTCCCGCCAGACCGATGGGAGTCCTTCGGACGCGATCCCGTCAAGTTGGAGGGCATCCAGCACCTTTCTGGTGATACAACTGGATCCGCTCAATACAAGTCGTTCTCGCTTGACCCGGCCGCCAACCACTCCACCTACTTCGACGCCCCGGCGCCTGGTCGGCGCAACGAGGCGTTGGACGACATCTGCCGTGTCATCGCGGGGGCGAAGTAATGAGGACCATGTGGTTGCGCGCTCTGGCTGTGGCGTGGTGCGCGTGTGTTGCGGTGGCCGTGTGCGGGTGCGGGCGGGGCACGGACATCTTCGGCAGGCCGAATCCGTTGCTGCCCTTCGACAGGAGGGCCCCCATCGGGGTGTACTTGTCGGATGCGGAGCCGCTGATCGAGCGTTTCGTCGACGCCCTGGCCAAGCAGAACGGAGGAGCCCTCGGCTACGCCGGTTACGCGCATTTCAACGGGTGCGGGGAGACGGGGGACGAGCACGGGATATGGGTGGCGAGTCCGATATTCAAGGTCCTGATGACGGATGCGATGGATCTGCGGGCGCTGTCGGAGCAGATCCTCGAGCCCGCCGGGTTCACGCCCCCCGACACCTTCGCGCCCGATGAGGAGCGCAGCCTGGTGTGGGGTGAGGACCGCAACGGGACCCTGCTGAGCGTCTACTACGTGCCCGGTGAGATGCTGCGCTTCTACTACCATTCGGGGTGCGTGCCCTTCGGGGACATGAGCGAGGACGACCTCAAAGCGAAGGTCTACGGGCGCGACCTGACCCAGACCTTCCCCGACCTCGTGCTCTACCAGTCCTTCGACGCCGACGGCAACCCCCAGGGCCCACCCGACCAGCAATCCGGGACCACCGCCCAACCCACCCAATCCGGGGGCGGCCAGTAGCGGGCACGGACCGGCCGCGACCGGAGCCTGGGCCCGTACCAGCCCCATGGACCGGCGGAACGGCCCGCGCCCGCCGCAGGATCAGAAGTGGCGGATCACCGGGTTCCACTCGCGGACGGTGCGCGAGGACACGACCCCCGCCTCGTGGAACGGGTCCGCGTCCAGCATGGCGAGCACGTCGGCCTCGGCGTCCGCCTTGAGGATGAGGAGCGCGCCGGGCGCATCCCCAGACAAGGGGCCCGACCCCAGGTTCTTCCCCTCGTCCCGCAGCGCCCCCAGGTAGGCGCGGTGCCGGGGGCGCACCTGGTCCATGAGTTCGGTCTTCGAGGGGTCGTACACGTATTCGACTGCGAAATATGCCATGCCCCCACCGTAGCGCTCATCCCGGGATTTGCCCAGGGCCCCGCTAGGATCGTAGGGTGCATGACCAACTAGTGATCCAGGGCGCCCGCGAGCACAACCTCAAGGATGTCAGCCTGACCCTGCCCAGGGACGCGATGATCGTCTTCACGGGCCTTTCCGGCTCGGGCAAGTCCTCCCTGGCCTTCGACACGATCTTCGCCGAGGGGCAGCGGCGCTACGTGGAGTCCCTGTCCTCCTACGCCCGCCAGTTCCTGGGGCAGATGGACAAGCCCGACGTCGACTTCATCGAGGGGCTGTCCCCGGCGGTGTCCATCGACCAGAAGTCCACGTCCCGCAACCCCCGTTCCACGGTCGGCACCATCACCGAGATCCACGACTACCTGCGCCTGCTGTACGCGCGCGCCGGGATCGCCCACTGCCCCCAGTGCGGGGCACGCATCCAAGCCCAGACGCCCCAGCAGATCGTCGACCGGGTGCGCACCATGGACGACGGCACCCGCTTCCAAGTGCTCTCGCCGGTCGTGCGCGGCCGCAAGGGCGAGTACCAGGACCTGCTCGACGAGCTCAAAGCCGACGGCTACACGCGCGCCATCATCGACGGCGAGGCCGTGCGCCTGGAGAACGCGCCGAAACTGGAGAAGAAGCTCAAGCACACCATCGAGGTCGTCGTGGACCGCCTCGTCGTGCGCAGCGGAATCCGCCAGCGCCTCACCGACTCGGTGGAAACTGCCCTGCGTTTGTCCGACGGCCTCGTCGTCATCGACTGCGTGGACCTCGACGAGGCGGACCCCGCGCGGCGGCGCCGCTTCTCCGAGAAGCGCGCCTGCCCCAACGACCACCCCCTGTCCCTGGACGAGATCGAGCCCCGCACCTTCTCCTTCAACGCCCCCTACGGCGCGTGCCACGACTGCACGGGCCTGGGCTTCCGCAACGAGGTCGACCCCGAACTGGTGGTCCCCGACGAGGAGCTGTCCCTGGCCGAGGGCGCCGTCGGCGTGTGGAGCACCAACTTCAAGTACCACAAGCGGCTGCTGGAGTCGTTGGCGGCCGAGCTCGGCTTCGACATGTCCACGCCGTGGAAGGACCTGCCCAAGAAGGCCAAGGACGCCGTCCTGTACGGCAAGGACTACGAGGTCCAGGTGAAGTTCCGCAACCGGTGGGGGAGGGAGCGCTCCTACACGACCGGATTCGAGGGGGCGGTCGCCTACATCGAGCGGAAGAAGGAGGAGACCGAGTCGGAGTGGGTGACCGAGAAGCTCGACGGCTACATGCGCCAGGTCCCCTGCCCCTCGTGCCACGGAGCGCGCCTGAAGCCCGAGGTCCTGGCCGTCACCGTGGGCGACCTGTCCATCGCGCAGCTGTCCGACCTGTCCATCGCCGACGCCCGCGCCCACCTGGCGGACCTGGAGCTGGAGGACCGCTCCGCCTCGATCGCCGCGCCCATCCTCACGGAGATCGCCGCCCGCCTCGACTTCCTGGTGGACGTGGGCCTCACCTACTTGACGCTGTCGCGCGCCGCCGGCACCCTGTCGGGCGGCGAGGCGCAGCGCATCCGCCTGGCCACGCAGATCGGGTCGGGCCTGGTGGGCGTCCTTTACGTCCTCGACGAGCCCTCCATCGGCCTGCACCAGCGCGACAACCGCAAGCTCATCGCCACCTTGGAGCGGCTGAGGGACCTGGGGAACACGCTGATCGTCGTCGAGCACGACGAGGAGACGATGGAGGCCGCGGACTGGATCGTCGACATCGGCCCCGGCGCGGGCGAGACCGGCGGATGGGTGGTCCACTCGGGCACCCTGGACTCGCTGCTGGTCAACAAGAAGTCCCTCACAGGCCAGTACCTGTCCGGAAGGCGCGCCATCGCCCTGCCCGCGGCCAGGCGCTCCATCGACCGCAGGCGCCTCATCACCGTCAAGGGCGCCCGGGAGAACAACCTGCGCGGCATCGACGTGTCCTTCCCCATCGGCGTGTTCACCGCGGTCACGGGCGTGTCCGGCTCCGGCAAATCCACGCTGGTCAACCAGATCCTTTACCGGTCCCTGGCGGCCCGCCTCAACGGCGCGCGCACCATCCCGGGGCGCCACCGCACCATTTCGGGCATCAGCGGCCTCGACAAGGTCGTCCACGTCGACCAGTCGCCCATCGGCCGCACGCCCCGCTCCAACCCCGCCACCTACACGGGCGTGTGGGACCAGATCCGCAGGCTCTTCGCCGAGACGCAGGAGGCGAAGGTCCGCGGCTACGGGCCCGGGCGCTTCTCCTTCAACGTCAAGGGCGGGCGCTGCGAGTCCTGCAAGGGCGACGGCACCTTGAAGATCGAGATGAACTTCCTGCCCGACGTGTACGTGCCGTGCGAGGTGTGCCACGGCGCACGCTACAACCGGGAGACCCTGGAGGTGGAGTACAAGGGCAAGACGGTGGCCGACGTGCTCTCCATGTCGGTGGCCGAGGCCGCCGAGTTCTTCGCGCCCATCTCGCGCATCGCCCGCCACCTCAACACCCTGGTCGAGGTGGGGCTCGGATACGTGAGGCTGGGCCAGTCCGCCACGACCCTGTCCGGCGGCGAGGCCCAGCGCGTCAAGCTGGCCTCCGAGCTGCAGCGCCGCTCCACGGGCCGCACCGTCTACGTGCTGGACGAGCCGACCACGGGCCTGCACTCCGAGGACATCCGCAAGCTCCTGCTGGTCCTGCAGTCCCTGGCCGACAAGGGCAACACCGTCATCGTCATCGAGCACAACCTGGACGTTATCAAGAGCGCGGACTGGGTCATCGACATGGGCCCCGAGGGCGGCTCCGGCGGCGGCCAGGTGGTGGCCGAGGGCACCCCCGAGCAGGTGAGCGAGGTCCCCGAGTCCCACACGGGCCGCTTCCTGGTGGACGTGCTGCGCAAGGGCAGGGTCCGCCAGATCGCAGAAGGGGCGTAGGGCAGGGGGCTGATGCGGCCGCCGCTGGCGGAGAATGTGAGGATGCCGTGAGTGACATCGTCGGAGCGCTGGGGTCGCTGTTCCCGGTTTTCAACAGCCACCCGTGGGCCATGGCTGCCCTGATCGGGGTGGTCGTCATCGCCGTGGCCACGTGGCTGGCGCCCCGTATCATCGTCGCCACCGAGAGCCTGATCAACATCAGGAGCCGCCTCAAGGATCCGGACGATTGGGCCAGCGGGGACTCCTTCCTGCGGACGAGCGATCCCGCGCTGTGGAGACAGAATCTCGTTTTCAACCGGCTCCGCCTCGACTACCTGAACTCCGCGAGGGTGCATAGCCAAATTCGCAGAAAAGAGACTCCCATTTCGATGCTATTTCTGCTTCAACTGATCGCTCTGTGCGCAGCGCTTTTTTCCGTGCGAGCATCACCTACATTCTTTCAACCAGTAGGTTCTGAGGCCTGGCGTCAATTTATACCCCCGTTTCTTTTGAATGCAATTATACTGGTATCAATAGCCCTGTACGCGGTAGCGGAGATTGCGTTTCTGCTTGTGTTATATAGATGGATAAAGGATGACGAGAAAAGCAAAAAAACTGATACGCTTAGTCACTACTTGCGGAATCTGGGTTTTGGCGAACAGTTGTCCAGTCATATTGCAACGTGCTGGTACCACTTCAAGGTCGAGCACCGCGACCCACCGATTGCGCTTGATGAACACAGGGTGAGGACGAAAACCGGCGTTCTGCTCTCTTTCCGGGTCGAGCACCGTGACGATGACGGCGTTGCGCTCAAGGACGAGTACGTGAGCGCTATGAACGACCGTCGGCTAGTGAAGTGTCCAACGTGCGGCAAGCGGGTGTGGTCGTACTCGCGATCATGGTTGTTTTTCAAGTGGCTGCGGTGGTCGAAGGGGAGCGTGAAGAGCAGCGGCAACTGGACCGAAAGGGATGTCGCACTCGCCCTGGGGGCGCTGTCCCACTTGTTCAGTGCTCAGAACGTGGAGAAGTATTTGCGTCGCCATGAGTCGCGCCTCGAACACGGCAGCACAGCCGAAGCGGGCGCGGGCGGCCCGGAAGGAGTTGGTGGTGATGATGGCGCTGCCGGGAACGGGTGGTTCAGCAGGGTTCTGCGGCGGGGGCAGCGGCGGCAACCGCGGCCACGGTGATGCACCGTTCGGCGGCCCCTCCTCCAGTGTTCGAAGAACGGAAGGATAGCCTGAGCCGCGTCAGGTCGGCTGGGTCGCCCCAGTCCGCCATTGCACAGCGACCTCAATCATCCAGCAGCCCCCGCCCCTATACCAGCTTCTGCCATACTCAAACGGCGAAGGGCCATTTTTCTATTGGAAAGCAGGTCGACGGAAACAGTATTAGGCCGACTGCGGCCCCCTGGCGGAGTTTCGTGGCTCTTCGCATTTGAGGGTGTAGAGGTGGTGTGAGGGGGATCGGCGTGTCGTGTTGGGGTAGGGGTCGAGGTCTTTCAATGATGGAGATTCCTACACCGTCCATCTGAAAGACCTCGACATGCCTCATACTACCTTTGATCGTCCTGACCTGAGTGCGTTCACGCGCCTGGATGGCCTTGGGTTGGAGGTGACGGGCCAGCGCGTGGAGAAGAGCCAGACAGTGTTGGCTTGCCGTATCACTGGTGATGACCGGTGGTGCCGACGGTGCGGGTGCCCGGGCGTCGCACGAGACACGGTGATCAGGCGCTTGGCGCACGTGCCCTACGGGTGGCGCCCCACGATCTTGCACGTGAGCGTGCGCCGCTACCGGTGCCAGGGGTGTGCTCATGTGTGGCGTCAGGACATGAGCCAAGCGGCAGCCCCGCGCGCGAAGCTCTCGCGGGCGGCGGTGCGCTGGGCGCTGGCTGGGCCGGTCGTCCACCATCTGACGGTGGCGCGCATCGCCCAGGCCCTGGCTGTGTCCTGGAATACCGCTAATACCGCTGTCCTGGGCGAAGGCCAGCGCGCGCTCATCAACGATCCAGCCCGGTTCGAAGGCGTGCGCGTCATCGGCGTGGATGAACACGTGTGGCGTCATACTCCCTACGGCGACAAATACGTCACCGTCATCTTGGACTTGACTCCCATCCGCGATCGCAGTGGTCCCTCCCGGCTCCTGGACATGGTCCCGGGCCGCTCCAAAAAGGTCTTCAAGACCTGGCTGGCCTCCCAACCGAGCATCTGGCGCGAGAGTATTGAGATCGTCGCGATGGATGGATTCACCGGTTTCAAGAGCGCGGCCGCCGAAGAACTCCCCGGCGCGAGGGCGGTCATGGACCCCTTCCACGTCGTGCGCCTGGCCGGGGACGCTCTCGATGAGTGCCGCAGGCGCATCCAACAACAACTCCACCATCGGCGCGGCCGGGCCACGGATCCCCTGTACAAGGCCCGCAGGATGTTGCACACCAGGTCATGCCTGCTCACGCTGGGCCAGCAACACCAGCTACTCGACCTGTTCGCCAGCGATGAGCACGTCGCACTCGAGGTCACCTGGAGCGTCTACCAGAACATCATCGACGCCTACCGCGCACCCGACACGCGCGCGGGCAAGGCCCTGATGCAAGCCGAAATCAACACACTGACCTCCACGCGCGTACCGAGCCGCCTGACCGAGCCCATCACGCTGGGAAGGACACTCAAACGCCGAGCCGGGGACATCCTGGCCCACTTCGACCACCCCCACACCCCGGGCGGACCCACCCAAGCCACGGGCGGGCGCCTCGAACACCTACGCGGCTCGGCCCTCGGATTCCGAAACCTCACCCACTACACCACCCGAGCACTCCTCGAAACCGGCGGATTCAAACCCCAACTACACCCCCAATTATGAAGAGCCAGTTTCGTATCGGATACCAGCATGGTCCGACCCGTGTCAGGTCATCCAGGATCCACTGGCCGGAGTTTGTATTGGAAAGCAGGCCCGGCAGCGGCAGTGCTCGGGTAGTTCCGCAAGCGAAGTGAAGTTCTCAAAGGGATACCGTCACTTCACAAGTGTGATAACGCTTGCAGAGTGTGGTATCACTGCGAAAGTCGAGGTATCGCAGTGAAAACGCGCCCCACCTCGTCGGCATAGCGCCCCTCCCGGGCGCCGCGAGCCGCATTGGGACAGGAAACCGTCCATTGGGGTAGGGTGCGCGCTGGCGGCACGGGAGCGGAGGGAGGCATTGGGGCAGGAAACCACCTATTGGGGTAGGTTATTTACCTGCCCCAATGCACCGTTGCATACCCCAATGCTCGCCCGCGCCCGGCCATCGCGCGACCATCGTGGTCATACACCCCGACCCGCACCTGGCTGAGGGCATCCGGCAGCGGTGCGTCCGCCTCGCACCCGGCCGCCAGTAAGCCCCATCCCGCACCCGGCGATCAGGCAGACAGTTCGGCAGGGCGCGCGACCCGCCCCCGACCGCAGGGCGCCCGGCTCCAGCCGAGCGCGCTGGCGGCACGGGAGCGGAGGGAGGAATTGGGGTAGGAAACCACCTATTGGGGTAGGTTATTTACCTGCCCCAATGCGCCGTTTCCTGCCCCAATGCTCGCCCGCGCCCGGCCATCGCGCGACCATCGTGGTGATGCACCCCGACCCGCACCCGACGGCAAGGCGCACGGGGCGGACGAGCTGCGCTGCCCGCGCCGGGCCCGCGCGCCTCAGCTGTCGGGGTCGGCGTCGATGGCGCCCTGGACGTCCTCGAAGAGCAGGTTGGAGATCTCGACCTGGACCATCTCGACCTTCGGCACGTCGTGCAGCAGCAGCGGGTCGTCGGAGGAGGTCTGCAGGGCCAGGGTGCCGCATCCGAAGAAGCGGTCGCTGAAGTCCTTCACCAGCTGCACGTCCGAGATGCGGGTGAGCGGCAGGTCGTGGCCGGTGCGCCGGAAGACTCCCCGGCGGGTGATGACCCGTTTCGTGGTCACGGTGTACGTGTGCATGTACCACAGCAGCCACGGGATGAAGAGCAGGGGGAAGCTCACGACCAGGACCAGCGCCCACAGTGCGATGGCCGCCCAGGGCTGCCAGTCGGCGGGGATGAAGACCGTGCCCACCGCGGCCGCCGCGATCAGGAGGAGCCAGGCGTTGATCCTCCACAGGAGGACCTTGATGTGGGTGTGCATGTGCCGGACCACGACCTCGTCGCGGCTCAGGACCTTCTTCGACAGTGCCATGCCCCCATCATGCCAGTTCGGCGCCTGTGGCGCGTTCCAAAGGGATTCCCACAGTTCCCCGGTCTTTCGTAATCAAATCGTGACCTTCTGGGAAGGGCAGCCGTCGTTCCAGATCAACAGCGATTATTCGGCATCCTTGCCTGGCTTTTAACCTGGTCAGAGGGGGTGCTCCGAATTGCGGCAGCAGCCTCGGGGTGTCATAGGACACGCTAAACTGTAACGGTAGGTCGAAGTCGTCAACGGGGATGGTTTCGACCTGACACCCCCATCCGCTCGCGCGGGGACGGCCTCAGCGCTTCTCCCCGCGCGAGCGGCCCACGCCCCGGCCCTCGATCCAGTACGCCTGCGCGTGGAAACGCCCCTTCGCCAGCCCCCATTCCTTCAAGCGGGGTTTGAGCGCCCTGAGGGAGCGGAACTCCGGCGTCGCCCACGCGTACCACCCCCGGTAGTCGCCAGGATCGACGGCGCGCTCCAGTGACTCCGGGCCCTCGCGGGGCACCCAGCGCACCTCGAGGCGGGGATGGGAGGCGAAGGGCAGATCCCGATCCGAGTCCGTGTGCTCCTCCAAGTACACGCGGACGGGCACATGGGTGGGCACCTCGGCCACCAGCGAGCGGATCGCCGGCACCGAGGCGGCGTCCCCGATCATGAGGTAGCCCTCCGGCTGGTCCTGCCCGGCGAAGGAGACCTCCGTGGACCCCATGCTCATCGCGCCGATGCGGTCGCCCGCCTCCGCCCTGGCCGCCCACGTGGAGGCGGGGCCCGACGGCTCGTGCTGCACGAAGTCGACGGCGATCGTCCCGGCCCGCGCGTCGTGGGCGGCGATCGTGTAACCCCGCTGGTGCTCGACATCGGGGCGCTCGGGATCGGGGACCCACAGGCGCAGCCACGAGGCGGCGGAGAGGGGGACGGCGCCCAGGAGCTCGGGGGCGGAGAAGACGACGCGGACGCACGAAGGGGTGAGGGGACTCCGCTCCACGACCGCCAGCGGGTACTCCCTCGCGCGGAGGACCTTCAGGACGGCGCCCTGGAACCCTCGTTTCGCCATACACCGAGCCTCACAATCATCACGGGCGTGCGCACGTGATGAAGGATACACCAGATGGCGCGGACGGCGCCTAGCGCAATCCCGCCACCTCGTTGAGCACCTGGCGTATCGGCACGGGCAACGGCGCCTCGCGCTCGAGGACCGCGTCGAGCTGGCGGGTCGTGCGCGGGCCGATGATGGCGCTGGACACGCCCGGGTAGCCGCTCGCCCACGCGCATGCCACGTCGGCGGCCGTGCGGTCCAGCCCCTCGGCCGCTCTCACGGTCGCCTCGATCACGCCCCTGGCAGCCGCGGTGAAGTGCGGTTCGACGAGGTGGCGCAGGTGCGGGGAGGCCGCCCGTGAATCCGGGGGAGTGGAGTGCCTGTACTTGCCGGTCAGTGCCCCTCCGGCCAGGGGGGAGGCCGCGAAGAACCCGATGCCCCGGTCCTCCAGTTCCGCGACCAGGCCCGCGAGCCGGGTGTCCACCAGGGACAGGGGGGCCTCGACGGCCGTGATGGGCGCCCCGCCGGGCATGGCGCCGCGCGTCACGGCCTCGGCGATGTCCCACGTGCGCGAGGAGGCCATGCCGATGTAGCGGGCCCTTCCGGTGCGGTGGGCGTGCTCCGCCGCCGACAGGGTCTCCTCCAAGGGGACGCCCGCCTCGGGCGACACCAGCCACACGTCGACGAAGTCACTGCCCAGGCGCTGCAGCGCGTCGTCGAGGCTGCGCAGCATGTCGCCGCGCCCGCCGGCGGGCCTCCATGAGTCGGCGTCGGGCCGCGAGGCGCCGCGCCACGCGAGGACGACGCGGTGGCGGCCCACGGCGGCCACCGCCTCGGCGAGCACGCCGGTGGCCC
>ERZ772977.939-NODE-939-length-16457-cov-2.963175_pt1 | contig 16457 bp, 15 predicted proteins | sample MGYA00511131_ERZ772977 | MGnify/ENA primary metagenome ERZ772977 (study PRJEB29015, sample SAMEA2737935) | human oral metagenome | biome: human oral; feature: human-associated habitat; material: dental | place: China | collected 2151 ...
TGATTCCGTGATCTGAAAGGTTCTTATCCATCATTGCACTGAACTCAGGATCATAGTAGCTTGAAAGTGAAGTTTTTGCAATATCCACCAATATCACTCTCTTATGATGTCTTTCAAATGCCTCTGCAAGCTCCACTCCTATATATCCTGCACCTACCACCGCAATTGTCTTTATATCAGGATTTTTAAGTTTTTCTATTACTTCCTCAGCATTTTGAAAAAGCTTTACCAACTGAACATTCTCTAAATCTCTGCCCGGTATAGGTGGTACTATGGGAAGTGAACCTGTAGCAAGTATCAACTTGTCATAGCTCTCTTCTGATTTTGTACCGTCTTCCAATGTTGCACTTACAATTTTTTTATCAAAGTCGATATTTTCAACTTTACTGTTCATATTTACCTTTGCACCCTGTGATTCAAGCTTTGCCTTATCTGAATAAAAAAGTCCGTCAGGTTTTGATATCTGACCGCCTATCCAAAGTGCCATACCACAACCTAAAAAGCTGATATTTGAGTTCTGATCAAATACTACTACTTCATCTCCCTCATTGAATCCTGTGATTGTATTGATTGCACAAGTACCGGCATGATTTGCTCCAACAACTACTATCTTGCTCATATTTTCCTCCAAAATATATTTTAATATTTATTTTTGACTTAATGGCCCTGTCTTTTTAAGACACAGCTCTTTAATTCATTGTCATCTCTTTAACAAATTGTACTATGTTTTATAACTTTTAACAAGTATTTTCGGACTTGTACAGTTAAATTTTTTAAAATATATTTTGTTATTTATAAACTTCCCAAAAGCATTGGAAGTCCCAAACTTATAACAGGTATAAATGTTATAAGTAAAAGTGTAATTATCATACACAGATAGAATGGCAATGTTGCCTTTACCACCTTTTCCATAGGCAATTTTGCTACGGCCGAGCCGATAAAGAGTACGCCTCCGACCGGTGGTGTAAGAAGACCTATACCGCAGTTTAAGATAACCATGATACCGAACTGTATCGGTCCGATTCCTATAGAGTTTGCAATAGGAAGAAGTATCGGTGTGGCAATAAGTATGATAGGTGCCATATCCATGATACATCCGAGTATAAGTAAAATAAGGTTAAGTAGTAATGCAAGTATTATAGGATTGTTTGTAAATCCTGTAATTGCACTTGCAGCCATATCTGGAACATGAAGTGTTGTAAGGCAATATCCGAAAATACTTGAGGTTGAGATAAGGATAAGAACTATCGACAATGTATTTACACATTCGTCAAGAGTCTTCCATACACCCTTCCAGTCAAGACCTTTATATATAAATACGCTGACAATAAGGCTGTAGATAACCGCTATAGCAGCAGACTCTGTAGCTGTGAACACACCGCCTACTACACCTACCACTACGATAAGCACTGCCGCCAGTGCCCAGAATGATACGCTAAGCTGCTTTAAAAGTACCTTCACTGAGAACTTTTCACCCTTTGGATATTTTCTTCTCACTGAAATTATATATGAACCAATCATAAGTGATACTGCAAGCAATGCACCCGGAATATACCCTGCAAGGAATAAGCTTCCTACCGATACACCACCTGCTGTAGTAGCATATATAACCATGTTATGTGAAGGAGGTACCAAAAGTCCCTCACAGGATGAAGTAATTGTAACCGCTGTAGAAAAATCCGCGTCATATCCCTGATCCACCATCATAGGTATAAGAATTGAACCAAGTGATGCCGTATCCGCCGCCGCTGAACCTGAAATTCCTCCAAAGAAGTATGAAGCCACGATATTAACCATTGCCATACCTCCACGCATCCAGCCTACACAGGCATTTGCCAGTGCAATAAGTTTTTCGGATATACCTCCGCTTCCCATAAGGCAACCCATAGTTATAAAGAAAGGAACTGCCATAAGTGAGAATGATGAAATACCCTTAACCATCTGCTGACATATTGTTGAAAGCGGTTGTCCCTGTGCCAAAAGGCAGAGCAAAGATGAAAGTGCTACCGCATATGCAATCGGAAAACGCAAAAATATCATTATAAAAAAGCTGATAAGCAATATGGCAATTGCTGCTCCTGTACTCATGCCTGCACCTCCTTTGAATCTTCTTTTAAGCATATAGCCTTTATATGATTATAAAGTGCTTCAAGCTCAAATATTAACATTGCAACACCTGCTAAAGGTATCGGGAAGTACTGCCAGAATTTTGAAAGTCCGGGCATACTTACATAAGTACCCTTTGCACCGATTTTCATGGCATAATTCCAACCTACAACTATCATTACCACTGCAAGTATCAAAACTGCAATATCTGAAAGTACATCCAAAAATCTTACCACTCCCTTTGGAAGATACGGATCAAATGCCGTCATCCTGATATGTGCGCCTCTTCTTATTGCAAGTGCTGCTGAAAGCACTGCCATATATGCCATAAATGTAAGAACTATCTCCTCACTCCATGCAGGATCCGGTATAAACGATATATATCTTCCGGCAACCGCCATTGTTGTTATGGCAATATCTCCTATCAATAAAAGTTTACATATAAGCAGAACAAATTTGTATGTAGCATCATATGCCGGTTTTATTTTGTCTACCGCTTTAAAAAAATCTGACATAATTACCTCTTATTCTATAACAAACCTCTTGGAGAAATCTCCAAGAGGCAATAATATTATTTATCCAAGTCAACTATCTGCTGATATAATTCTTTCTGATCAGTTGTATTCTTTTCGATAACATTCTTTGTAGCTTCTTTCCAAGGTGTTTTATCTGTAACTTCAACAACATTTACACCTGATGACTTAAGCTCCTCTAAAACCTTATCCTCCGCCTTTTGAGCGATTTCTCTGTTTACCTCACCTACATACTTTCCTGCCTCAACAAGGACATCCTGCTGCTCAGGTGTAAGCTTATTCCAAGCGTCATCAGTGATTACTACCTGGAATGCTCCAAGTGTATGACCGTCAAGGATGATGTTCGGTGCCACCTCAGGGAAAGCGTTTGACTTATAGTTTGTTATAGGCTGCTCCGCACCGTCTACAACACCTGTCTGAAGTGCTGAGTAAAGCTCGTTAAATGCAACTACTGTAGGAGATGCACCAAGTCCCTCAACCAATCCGTTCATTACAGGGTCGTTTGAAACTCTCATCTTCATTCCCTTTAAATCCTCAACAGAATTTACAGGATTCTTTGTAAAGAAATGTCTGAAACCTTCCTCACCATAGTACAAGCTCTTGATACCGAGGTTAAGATCTGATGTTTCCTCTAAGAACTCCTTTGACAAATCGCTGTCTACGAACTTCCAGAAATGCTCTCTTGAGTTGAATGTGTATGGTAATGAAAGAAGTGAAGCCTTCTTTGCGCCATAGCTTGTAAGAGCGAAAGCTGAGATTCTTGACATATCTACTGTACCTGTTCCTCCAAGCATTCCGTCAAGTACATCGTTCTCTGAACCGAGTACACCGCTTGCCTGAACATCGATATGAATCTTTCCTCCTGAAAGCTCTTCCACCTTCTCCTTGAATGCTGTACCGCACTGTCCTACGATTGTATCAAGCGGGTTTACCTCCGCATAAACCAAGGTTACCTCTGCACCCTCGCTAGTGCTGTCCGCCTTTGCAGCAGTTGTCTCTCCACTGTTTGCGGCAGTTGTTGTTGTCTCAGGACTTTTAAGTCCGCAAGCTGATAATGCTAATGTAGCGATTGCTAATGCAAAAAATCTCTTTTTCATTGTTCCTCCAAAAAATAAATACTTAAGACTAAAAGCCTTACATCTCTTTTATATATTCTATATTTAAGAAAAACTTATGTGAATGGTAATATTTTAATATAATAAGTAAATTTTTAATCTTTAAATTAAATGTTACCTCTGTACTCTGAAGGACTCATTCCCACCGCTCTTTTAAACACCTTTGTAAAGTAGTTTGAATCAGTATACCCCACACTTGCACCGACTTCTTTTATATTAAAACCGACATCCTTTAAAAGTACTTTTGCCTTATCTATTCTTACCTTTGTCAGATAGTTTATAAAAGTATCATCAAAGAGCTGTTTAAAAATTTTTGAGAAATACACATCTGAATATCCAAGTATACCGGCCACATCTCCGGCACTTATATCCCTCTTATAATTCTCTTTTATATATTTTTTAATTGCGCTTTTTTGTGACTCCTGTAAGTTCTCATTTGCACTGTTTTCCAGACTTAATTCTTTTATATTTACTATGGCTTCACTGATAAGTCCTGTAAGTTTTTCCTCCTTCCAGGGCTTTAAAAGATAATCAAACGCTTTTATATGCATAGCCTCTATAGCATAGTCAAATCTGTCATAGGCTGTTATAAAGATAATAATGCAATCGGGATTTTTCTCTCTGAGAAGCTTTGCCAACTCTATTCCGTTCATTCCCGGCATTTCAACATCCAAAAGTGCAATATTTATTTCTGTCTCATCGCTTATCTGTGCAGCCTGTTTTCCGTTACTCGCCATGAATATCTCAAGCTCATTTAAAAAAAACTTCTTAATTGTCTTTTCAAGTACCTTCAGCTCAAGATTTTCGTCATCCGCTATCAGTAAATTCACATTCTCTCCTTTCTCTAATCAGTTTGCGGTATCAGAAAATATACCACTGTCATTTTTCCTTCTTTTGAGTATATTCTCAAATCGCCCGTTTTATACAAATTCTTTATACGTTTGTAGATATTTCCGAAACCTATTCCGAGTTTTGCGGTAGGTCTCTCTCTCATAAAATCTTTAAGTTGATTTAATCTTTCTTTGTTCATTCCCACTCCGGTATCTGCCACTATAATATTCAGTATACCTTCCTTTTCCCATACTCTGATAAATACTTCTCCGCCTTCTTCTTTTTTGGAAATCCCATGGACTATCGCATTTTCCACTATAGGCTGAAGCGAAAATGACGGAATATAAACATTGTCGTTGTCAACTTTTGAAACTATATCGTATGAAACACGATCACCGAAACGCATCTTTTGTATATACATATAGTCATTTACGATGCTCAGTTCCCTCTCAAGGCTTACCTGCTTTTCATCGGTCTTTAAGCTGTATCTGAATATATTTCCAAGCGCCCTTATCATATCCTCCGTTTCCTTGGCATCTTCCAGATTGGCTGATGCGGCTATGATATTTAAGGTGTTGAACAGAAAATGAGGATTTATCTGATTTTTAAGCAGGTCAAATCTTGCCTCATTGAGCCTTTTTTCCATATTCATCTTTTCCATGGCCTCTTTGTGCAAAAGTTCCGAGAGCTCATATCTTTCCTCTAAACTTGAAATATATACGGAGGTAGCATGCTTCATCTTGTTAAAGGCGTTTGTCAAATCTCCCATCTCATCCTTATTGCGTATTATGATATCCTTATCCGAAAAATCATTTTTTGCAATATTTTTTGATATCTCCACCATCCTGTTTATAGGTGAGATTATCAGAGCCTGTAGCTTGAATGCCATATAAATTATCAATACTATGATAGGTATCAATATTATCCCAAGTACAAGAGGCATTTTCTTAAAGAATTCAGCCCTCTTTTGATATATTACATTGTTCTCACTAAGAGTGACATCCATCAGTCTTTCCCCATAGCTTATCAGATAATCCTGCATTTCATACACATTATATACTTTTGCTACAAAATCCTTAACTTCATATTTATCATCCAGTATTTCCTGTCTTTTAGCCGCATATACCGGATAACTGTTTTTTATACTCCATATTTTGGCATATCTTTCATTATCCATATGCATTATATCAAGTTCCAACTTATCAACTATTTCATCCGTTCTTTTGCAACTTGCCAACAATTCATCTATATTGTCCCTGTTTCTTATAAAGATGCCAAAGTCCGCCTTTTCCTTTGTCATCGCATCCTGTAACTCATAACAAAGTGATATCTCATTTATTATCTCACCGAAACCTGAAGAGGTATATTCCACAACAAAAAAATCAAAACATAAATTCACTATCAATGCCGAAACTACGGCAATAATGAAAATACCGATTTTTACTTTTATCGATTGATTTAAAACTTTTTTTCTCATAAATGCCATCCTAAAAACATATAATAAAAGGATACTACAAAAAAAATTTTTCTTCCATAGTATCCCTCATTTATATATTATGTATTTCCAGTATATTTGATAATAAAAATCCCAAAAATGTTTTCTTTTGATATCTTATAAAATCACTGTATGCAAGCTTATACCCTCTCCCCCATGATGATATATAAAAAAATTCTTCTCCGTTTTCTTTTTTATAATCATAAATCAGCACATAATGCGCATATATCTTTGCTGTATTACCGGTTTGAATATCTGTAACCTCTATGCCCTTTTCCTTTTTTAAAAAAGATAAAAGGTCCGGTCCTACTCCGAGGATTACAGGCATCCCTGTCTTCAGACTTTTATTTACCTTTGAAAGTATATTGAAACCCAATCCCCATCTTGCTTTCAAAGAAAGTTTATTTTCTTTGAAATAAGAATTTATGCCTCTTGCAAGGGCAAATCCTGTAAGTCCCTTTATAATAGGTCTATCAAGGATATTTAAATACTTCCTGTAGACCATAAGTACAAAGGCTGTGAATGTATCTTTGCTGACTGTATTTTTGCTCTTGTATACAGACTTCCAAAAGCACATCAAAAAATTGCATATGGCAATTATTCCGCAACCGTATTCTTCTATATCCTTATACCCAAGGCTTAGAAACCAACCTTGATTTCCGCCTATATAAGATTTTTTATCATCTGTTATAAGAAGATCGTTTTCAATTGATCTACATGCTGTGGTCGGCAAATGTGGCATCTCCCTCCCAAAGTACTGTCTTTCCTTCTTTAGCACTTTGTTTCACATCAATAATTCTCTGATTTGAACTTCCCCTAAATCTTAATGTAATATCGAAGAGCTCCTGTACAAACTCACCGTCCACAATCACATCACAAAGCGATAAGATTTTCGATGTTTCATCAAAATAAGCTCTTCCGCCGGGAACAAGGTCCACATCATAAGTGTATCCGGAGTATATCCAAAGGCTTTTATCAGGATATCTTTTTTTAAACTCCTCTATAAGCGGCAGTATTCCCTTCTGATTTTCCTTTTCCATAGGTTCTCCTCCAAGTATGGTAATACCGGATATATACTCGGGCTCTACAGACTTTAATATATCTTCTATGGTTTCATCTGTAAATTCTTCACCGTATTTAAAATCCCATGCCGTCTCGTTAAAACAACCTTTACATGCATGTGTACAACCTGATACAAATAAAGAAGTCCTTACTCCCGGACCGTTTGCTATATCATCATATTTTATATTTGCATAATTCATTATAACATTTCAGCCATTTCCAAAAGGAGCTTCTTTGAATCTTCAAATCCCAGACATGGATCTGTAATAGATTTTCCGTATATATGCTCCTCAATTTTCTGGTTTCCCTCTTCTATATAACTCTCAATCATTACACCCTTTACAAAATTTCCTATCTCCTGTGAATATCTCATAGAGTGTAACACCTCTTTTACTATACGAACCTGCTCTTTATACTTCTTATTTGAATTTGAATGATTTGCATCCACAATAACGGCAGGATTTTTAATATCTCTTTCCATATAAAGATCTAAAAGAAGTCTAAGATCCTCATAGTGATAGTTTGGTAAACACTGACCGTGCTTATTTACCGCACCTCTCAGTATTGCATGTGATAAAGGATTTCCGTCAGTCTTTATCTCATAGTTTCTATAGATAAACTCATGTGACTGTTGTGCGGCATATATCGCATTGAGCATTACAGACATATCTCCGCTGGTAGGATTTTTCATACCTACAGGTACATCAACTCCGGATGATGTAAGTCTGTGCTGCTGATTTTCCACAGATCTTGCACCGACTGCAATATAGCTCATTAAATCGTCCAAGTATCCGAGGTTATCCGGGTAGAGCATCTCATCTGCTGTAAATAATCCTGTTTCTTCTATAACTCTAAGATGCATCTTTCTGATTGCAATAATTCCCTCATGTACATTGGGATTTTTTTCAGGATTCGGCTGATGCAAAAGTCCCTTATATCCGTCTCCGTTTGTCCTCGGTTTATTTGTATAGACTCTTGGAATAACTATTATTTTATCCTTGACTTCCTCCGCCACTTTTGTAAGTCTACTTGCATAATCAAGTACGGAATCCTCATTGTCTGCAGAACAAGGACCTATTACAGCCAAAATTCTTTTGCTTTTTCCTGTGATTACATCCGCTATTTCTTTATCAAATTCTTTCTTCTTTGCCTCAAGTTCTTTACTTAAAGGATACTTATCTATGATTTCTTCCGGACTTGGTAGATTACTGATATATTTTATTCCCATAATTGCCTCTTTCATTATATATATTTTGGACTTCAGCAGCTCCAAACTTTATTATATATTCCTTACAGTTACACGGTATCTCCATATAACATTTTAACAGTATAAATTAATCGTGAAAAATTATCAAGTCTTTATTACTTTAAAGTTCTAAACTTTAAATATTCAAAGTACAAGCTTGATTCTTTTTAATTACTTTGTTATACTTCTCTTTATGAAATTTTATCAGCCGAAGCTGCAATAAATAAAGGATGGATATGTATGAATTGTTATGATGAATTAAAGGCAAGAGGACTTATTGCCCAGGTTACAAATGAAGAAGAAATCAGCAAAATGATAAATAACGGAGAAGCCACATTCTACATCGGTTTCGACCCTACAGCAGACAGCTTACATGTAGGTCATTTTATGGCACTTTGTCTTATGAAGAGACTTCAAATGGCAGGCAACAAACCTATCGCTTTGGTAGGTGGAGGTACAGGTATGATCGGTGACCCTTCAGGAAGAAGTGACCTTAGAAAGGTACTTACTATAGAGGATATCGATCACAACTGTGAATGTTTTAAAAAGCAGATGAGTCGCTTTATTGAATTCGGCGAAGATAAAGCCAGAATGGTAAACAATGCCGATTGGCTTAGAGATCTCAACTATATGGAATTTATCCGTGATATAGGTCCACATTTTTCAGTAAACAATATGCTCAGAGCAAAATGTTATGAAAACCGTATGGCAAACGGACTCTCATTCCTTGAGTTTAACTATATGATACTTCAAAGTTTTGACTTCTATAAGCTTTTCCTTGATTACGGCTGCAATATGCAGTTCGGCGGTGACGACCAGTGGTCAAATATGCTTGGAGGTACTGAGCTTATCAGAAGAAAGCTTGGGAAAGATGCACATGCTATGACTATTACCCTTTTACTAAACTCAGAGGGTAAGAAAATGGGCAAAACAGTCGGTGGCGCTGTTTGGCTTGATCCAAATAAAACAACTCCTTTTGAGTTCTACCAGTACTGGAGAAATCTTCCTGATGCTGACGTTCTCACATGCCTTAGAATGCTTACCTTCCTTCCTCTTGAGCAGATAGAGGAAATGTCTAAATGGGAAGGTGCCAAACTTAATGAAGCTAAGGAAATCCTTGCAATGCATCTTACAGAGCTTGTACATGGCAAGGAAGAGGCCGAAAAGGCAAATGCCGCAAGCAAGTCTCTATTTGTAGGCGGTGGCGATATGAGCAATGTTCCTACATATGTTTTGCAGGATGAGGATTACAGAGACGGTACTATAGATCTTTCAGGTGTGCTTGTAGTCAGCGGACTTTCAAAGACCAGATCCGAAGCCAGAAGAAATATCGAACAGGGCGGTGTTTCCATAGAAGGTGAAGTTATAAATGATGTAAAGAAAACTTTTACAAAAGAAGATTTTGCAGGCGAAGGACTTCTTGTTAAGAGAGGTAAGAAAAACTTCTGCAAGGTTAAATCAGAATAAAATTTTTTAAGGGACTGTCGGGAAATGATAGTCATAAGAAAGGGTGGTGTAGCTCAAAATGAGTCACACCACCCTAAGTTTTTACATAAAAAATAATATTTCAAAAAATCATCTTAAATGATCATTTGCTTCATATATATAAACAAATATATATAGAGCAAGTGTAAGAAAAAACTTGATATTTCCAAAAATAAACTATCAACAATTATTCCTATTATACATACTGCCATTGAAGCAGCTATTCCAAAAAAGTAGATAGATAGTAGTTTAGAAATCTTATTATAATTATAATATCCTGCTTTCATATTTGCCAAGGCTCTGGATATATTATTATCTTTGCAAAATAAAAAATATAAGCCTAATACAAATGAAATTATTAAAATTATTATACATTCAAACATTTATGACCAACCCACAACATCCCAAACACTATAAGAAAACATTTCATTGTGAAACCATACTGCCAGTGCTTGAGTTTTCCATATTGTCATCTATCATATTCGACTTTTTGGCTGCAAACGAAAGCAGGCTTCCCTGTACTAAAATGGAGAGCAGCACTATAAAAAACACACTGTGAAAAATATCATATTCCGAAACGGTATTTAAGGTTGCCGTTATTGCGAAAACTATTGATAACGCTCCCCTAAATCCCACCCAGGATATAAGAAATATCTGATTTAATCCGGCTTTAAACTGCAGCAGCAGTGACACCGTAAACGGTCTGGCAATAAGTGTGATAAAGACCGCCAAAATTAAGGCAGTCGGAGCTATCTGAGGAAGCCTTGAAGGATATGCAAGGAGTCCCAAAAGGAAAAAAAATAACTATCTGCATAAGTCCGGTGTTTGCCTGAAAGAATATTCAGCCACACACATAATAATATGGACAATGCCGTAATCAATAAAACTAAATTCATGCATCCTCCGTAAAAGGACTATGTTTTTGCAGATTTATCAAGCAGCCTACTCTCCTCACTTGAAAATTCTCTGTCTGTAATAACTGCGGTGTAGTCGGAAAGCTCATTTATAATATGAAGTCCGTCTCTGTCAAACTTTGAATTGTCCACAGCCAGTATCGAAACCTTACACTGCTCTATCACAATTTTTTTTAAAAAAGCTTTTTCAATGGTGGGCGTCATTACCTGAAGCTTGTCATTAATACTTGCGGCTCCGAAAAAACCTATATCAAAAGAGAATTTTTTAATCATATCCATAGCATAGTAGCCGTATACGCTTTTTGTACTCTTTTGCACCGTGCCCCCGCATATTATGAGGTCACAGTCGGAATTTACAAGCAGGGAAGCTATTTCTATGTCATTTGTAACTATGGTAAGATTGTTTATATTCATTATATTTTTGGCAATCTCAAATGTTGTTGTGCCTGCGTCAAGGAATACCGCCATTCCGTCATGTACATACTTAGCCGCATTTGCGGCGATTTTTATCTTGCTTTCATGGTTTTTTATCCTTTTAGCTTCGTATGTGACTTCGGTTTTTCTCACCGCTCCGCCGTAGCATCTCTCAATAAGTCCGGACTCATCAAGCTTTTTCAAATCTCGGCGGATAGTCATTGTGCTTACCCCCAATGTTTTAGCAAGATATTCCACCTCTGCCACACCGCTTTCTCTGATAATATTTATAATTTCCAGCTGCCTTTCGCCACTTAGCATATATCCTTCCTCAATCCGGCAGGGGAGGTGAAACCAACCCTACTCGTCTGCGCTGGGGGCGTGCGCCTTTTGTCGCTAATGTCCTTTCGCCCCCGTGTGCATAAAAAACTCCACAGCATAGCAGTATCAAAAGCTCATACGGGCAGTGATTGCATATGTGTGGAGTTACCGCAAATTATTTTGTTGTTCACCATAACTGCCTGCTTATAGGGGCGAAAGACACCGCTCCCGCCTGTATTGTAGTAACAGTATATCACAGGCTTTAATGGAAGAAAATACTTAATATCATTATTTCCGCAAAACCGACAGCCCAAGCTATCGTGGAGGTTATAGAGTAAGTCCTTATCTGATCTTTTGTGTCGCTGACACCCAAAGTCCTGTTGACCACCCAAAAATATGAATCATTAAAATAGCTGAAAAAAAGCGAGCCTACACAGCAGGCCAATGCCGCCATATACGGGTTTCCTCCCGACTCGGCAACTATGGCTGCCGTAATACTGGCCGCGGTAGTCATTGCCACGGTTCCCGAGCCTTGAATAAATCTTATCAAAGTAGCTATGACAAACGGAAGAATTACAATAGGAAGTCCTGAGCCTGCAAGGCCTTGCGCAATGTAGCTTCCGAGTCCGCTGTCCTTTATTATCTGTCCGAGTGCACCTCCGCCTCCGGTTACCAGCATAATAATACCTGCCGAAGCCATACCTTTTTCCATTTCCTTAAGTATCTGTTCTCTGGTAAGGCTCCTTCCCAATGTAAGTATTGCCAGCACAAGTCCTATACCGACGGCACATATAGGCGAACCTATAAACTGGAATATCTGCATATAACCCTCTTTCAGCTTCATAGCAGATGTAACGGTCGCGATCAGTATCAATACTATCGGAACAAGTATAGGGAAAAACGATTCCACGGTGCCGGGGATATTTTCAGCTTCAAGCTTAGCCTCTTGTGAGTAATCAGGCTTTTGATAAGGCATTCTCTTGTATCCGCTCTCTTCAGTTTCGTCAGGCAGCTGATAAATTTTTTTCCCGATATATCTCGCATATGCCGTACAGGCGAGCGTCATGGGAATTGCGAGGACAAAGCCTATAAGAATGAATTTACCCACATCTATTCCGTAAATACCCGCAACCCCGAGAGGCCCCGGTGTAGGCGGCACTAAGGAATGTGTTATAACCAGACCTGCCGCCAGTGCCGCTCCCAAGGAAATAACCGACTTTTTGGTAGCCCTTGATATAGCCTTGGCGATTGGCGCCAGAATAATAAATCCCGAATCACAGAATATAGGAATGGACACCATAAAGCCTGTTACAGCCAATGCCTCCTCTTCCCTGTTCTTACCGAACACCTTAAGGAAAGTAAGAGCCATTCTCTTAGCCGCTCCCGTCACTTCAAAAATCTGCCCCATAATAACACCGAAGCCTATAATTATACCTATAGAGCCCAGCGTATTACCGAAGCCTGTAGTAACGGAATTGATAATACCAAATGTTGCCCCGCTCTCCAGCTTCGTATTTTGCAAAGGCATGCCTCCTATGACACCGATAACGATTGCCGAGAGAATCAGAGCTATGAATGCATGTATCTTTGTTTTCAGTACAAGCACAATAAGAAGTATAATGCCTATAATAAGACCTATCAGCATTCTCTCACCGCTTAAACCACCAACCATAAAAACCTCCTTCTAATTATTGGAAACGAATTTATTCATTTCCTGATTTATGCACACGGGGGCGTAAGGACATCAGCGCCAAAAGGCGCCCGATCACCCGCAGCCGTCCTTTTACACAAAGGAAAGCCAATATTGCTTTCCTATATTTTCTTGAAATTCGGGGCATATTTTGCAGCCAATCTTATAGCCTCCACCATACTTACCGCATCCGCAATGCCTTTTCCTGCTATATCAAAAGCGGTGCCGTGGTCTACTGAGGTTCTAAGTATCGGCATACCGTTAGTAATAGCTATCGTTTTATTAAAATCAAGTGTTTTTGTTGCAATATGTCCCTGGTCATGATAAAGCGACAGCACACTGTTATATCTTCCCTGAGCAGCCTGATGAAATACCGAGTCTGCACCTATAGGACCCGTAACCGGATAACCTTTAGCCTGCATTTCTTCTACGGCAGGTGTTATTTCTTTCATTTCCTCATCGCCGAAAAGCCCATGTTCACCACAGTGAGGATTCAGTCCCGCCACAGCCATTTGCCTGTCATTTACTCCAAGGCGCTTTAGTGCCTCCAAACAGCGGACTATATAATCCTCTATTCTTTCCTTCTTTATCATATCCAGCATTTTTCTGAGTGAAACATGTCTGGTAAGAAAGAAAACCCTTAATCCGTTTGTTTCAAACATTGTCAGAGGATCTTTTGTATTTGTCAGAGCGGCAAATATTTCCGTGTGACCGATGAAAGGAACATTTCCGGCATGCAAAGACTCCTTGTTTATAGGGGTCGTAGCTACGGCGTCGGTCTCACCTGTGTTTGTAAGCTCTATAGCCCTTGCAATATATTCAAATGCAGCCTTGCCGCACATTCCACTTACTTTTCCGAATTCAAACCCGCTCATATCAACATTATTCAAATCTATGAGATTAAGAACCCCAAATTCATACTTTCCTTCAGCAGGCTTGGAAACGGTATTTATTTTCAACGGTACCTTTGTAATCTGTATAGCCTGCTCCATTATTTTTTTATCCCCGATAACTATGCAGTCGGCATAATCAAACGTCGCCTCATCCGCCAGTGCCTTGGCTGTAATCTCCGGTCCGATACCGGCAGGGTCTCCCATAGTAACTGCAATCAGTGCCTTTTTCATCTTTCCTCCTTTATTACATATATAGTTTTTCTTTCAGGTAGGTAATACAGCGGTTTGCCGCATCATCATCTCCTACCATTCCGCCCTTGGTGATTATCTTGATATCCGGAAAATCTCCCGACATCATCTCGGCATAAGCGGCAAGAGGCAGAACCTCATCTAACAGCCTTAGTCCGGTTGTATTAAATTTTTTGCACAGCGCCTGGGTGATATCGCCTCCGCTGCTGTATATACCCTTAAACGCGGGATTTTGCGACAATACATTATAACCTATCTGTGCGAATGCATCATTTATTCTTTCCGTCATTTTATCTGTATTATCATATCTGTCGGTATATTTACTGAAGTCAATTCTGTTTTCGGAATATATACCGTCTCCCACAGCAGTCAATATCTCATACTTTGAGGACTTTTCAAGCAGCTCATCACTTACTCTCTTTATTTCGGCATCTCGTATACCGTCGTTTTCCAGCATCAGTGATGATTTTATAAAAACATTGTATGCTGTTCTCTGATTCAGCCACAGCTCTTCCACCTGTGCCTTTGTAACCGGATTTACAGAACCTATAAGCGCAAGAATTTTGTGCTTTGTATCCTTTTTTACCGGCGTAATAAGCTTTCTTGCAATAGTAGCGGTAAAGACCCCGGGATCTACCGCCGCAAATTTCAGTCCTGAGGTTATGAGAGCATCGGCAATCAAATCCAAATCTCCCTGAGTAACACAGTCAAATACAAGTATACGATTTCCCTCATTAACAAGTTTTTTCATATGCTCCGCCAGTACATGCTTTCCGCTCATCATATCGTCAAGCTTTATCGAGCCAACCTTAAATTTGCTTTGCTGTCTGAAAATATCGGCTACATTGGAAGTTTTTACCGGACACTTGGGGTCAAGGGCAACAGATGTCTTATGTAGCGGCAAACCGTTTACCATGAGATATCCGCCCACAACCGTTCTGCCTGACTCCGGAAAACAGGGGGCGCTTATGGCTATGACATCATCTCCAAGCACATTAAGTATTGCATCGGTTTCGGCTCCGATATTTCCCCTCATAGTAGAATCAATTCTCTTTGCCCATACTTTAACTTCACTGTTAAAAAGAAGCTTTGCCGCATTATACACTCTGTTATATGCAAGCTCCTTATCAATGCCCCTGCTGTCTGTCGGGTACATCAGACAGTCGCAGCTGTCCGAGAGCGAAAGCTCCAGCCGTTCGGCATTCATCATTGTATAGGTATTGTAGTCCATTTTTTTCAACAATACGCCTGTAGCATTCGCACCGGTCAGGTCGTCCGCTATAACAATACACTTTGCCATTTCACCTCCAAAAATGTTTGCTTATGAAAATATTTCTGTTTGACTTTGTTTTTATTTGCGAAAATTATGTTTGACTTTGTTATTATTATATATTATTACGGTGAAATGTCAAGAATAAGATACTATTACCGAATTTTTCGGCAAATCGTAGTTGTCCGGGTCTTTGACAGTTTGTTTGCCTAAATAGGCATAAAAAAAGTCCTGTAACCCGCATATAACCTACACTTCTCACTTGAAATTTTTGTCAAAATATTCGTTTTAATATATTGTACTAACTATTATTTTGAGATTGAGGATGAAGATGGCATTAAGAGATATGGCAAAAGCAAGGAACATAGACCAAACCCTATAATACAAATGAACAAACCTCTATTAAACCACTTGAAGAAAAAATTTTAAAAGAGTTTGATTGTCAAAAGTTTATTTACTGTAGTGATACCGGACTTGGTTTGGAAAAAATAAGAAAGCACAATCATATGGGTGAAAGAGGCAGTACCAAAAAAGAAAGAAGAAATCCTAATGATTCGGTCAGATTTCTTGGTAGTATTTCGGTAACTGATGATGGTGAAAAAGCAAATGTATATAACTTTCTTAATACAGAAAAAATAGATGAGGAAGCCAAGTATGATGGTATGTATGACGTCTCAACAGACCTACTTGACGATAATGTAAGTGAAATACTAAGTATAAGTGAAAAGCGTTGGCAAATAGAAGAATGCTTTAGAATTATGAAAACCGAGTTTGAAGCAAGACCTGGTTGGAAACATTTTTATTTGAATAAGTTTCAATATCCGCTTAAAATC
>ERZ772977.942-NODE-942-length-16445-cov-6.938438_pt1 | contig 16445 bp, 12 predicted proteins | sample MGYA00511131_ERZ772977 | MGnify/ENA primary metagenome ERZ772977 (study PRJEB29015, sample SAMEA2737935) | human oral metagenome | biome: human oral; feature: human-associated habitat; material: dental | place: China | collected 2151 ...
GCACCTACCCGACCTCGACGCAGCTGCGCATCGATGGGGCGATCTACCGCTTCGATGCCCGCGGGTACATGGTGACCGGCTGGGTCAGCGAGGGCGGCCACTGGTTCTACTACGGCCCCTCCGGCGGCCAGGCCGCAGGCTGGGTGCAGGTGCGTGGAACCTGGTACTACCTGGATCCCATCAGCGGCGAGATGACCAGCGGATGGACCAAGGTGCGCGACACCTGGTACTACCTGGGCTCCTCGGGCGCGATGCGCACCGGATGGATGCGTGACGGCTCCACCTGGTACTACTTGGCCGATTCCGGCATGATGGCCACGGGCTGGGCGCGCATCGGATCCTCCTGGTACCACTTCGCCACCTCCGGCGCGATGAGCACCGGCTGGGTGAAGGATGACGGCTCCTGGTTCTACCTCTCCTCCTCCGGGGCGATGGTGACCGGGGCGCGCTGGATCGACGGCACGCGCTACGTGTTTGACGACGAGGGCCGCCTGCAGGAGTAGACGTCACGAGGCCGGGGTTCCTTCCCGGTTGAGATGGTGAGGGGCCGCGCACGATCTCTCGTGCGCGGCCCCTCGTGTGTGTGGGGAGGGTGTTTTCCTTGTTGGATCGCCATTATGAAGAATTAATAGTGCGGGGCGAGAATTTCGTATACGATATTCACTATGAGTGAGCGTCTTCTTCATGGAAATCCCGTCAGTGATGAGCAGATTCAGGCGTGGGCTGATGAGGCTGAGCGCGGCTATGACCTGACCAAGGTGGCGCCCCCGCGTCCGGGCCGTCCTTCCGTCGGGAAGGGGCCGGGAGTGGCCGTCACGGTGCGTTTGGATGAGCAGACGCTCAGCGCGCTGATGGAACGTGCTGCCTCTGAGGGGATCGATAGCCGTTCCGACGCGATACGTGCTGCGGTGCGTGAGTGGACCCATGTCGCCTAGACTGCACGCCAGTGCGCGCAAGCATTTTGGGCGCGACCGGCTCACCGATGAGTCCGTCCTGTATGCCTATGAGCATGCCCTGAACTCTCGACCCCTCGATGATGAGGATGACCCCAGGCGGTGGCTCGTGGTGGGCATTGACCAATCTGGACGCGTTCTGGAAATGGTCGTCTTGATTTGTGACAGTGGCGGCGAACTCCTCATTCATGCGATGAAGGCACGTCTGCAATTTCTAGAGGAACTTCGATAGTCCCTTTCTCGCAGCCTCCTGGCGCGAGAATGCCTTCAACGAATGTGGCTGCCCTCCGACCTGCACAGGGGGGGCGATCGGAGGATGGCCGTGCAACAGTGCCGCTCTGTTACCCCATGCCCGTCGATGTAAAGCCCGCCTTCTCGGGCGTCGTGCCCAGGCGCGTGGCGATGAGCTCCTTGTCCTGATCGGACGCGAGGTCGCGGACCCACGAGGCGTAGGTGGCCTCGTCGGCGTGGAACTCCTGCGTGAGTGGGTTTCGCCGCTTGGAGACGATCGTGCGCACGTGCGCGGCGAACACCCACACGTTCGCCACCAGGGCGGCCGCCGAGAGGATGAACATCGCCCAGGGGTTGTGGGCGCTGCGGTGGGCAACATCGAATCCTGCATGAAATGCGGGAACGTGAGCACGACGGCCGACCACAGCGTGAGCGTGTACGCGCGGTATTGGATCCACGCGCCTCGCCCAACCTTCATGAGCGCAGGGATCGTGCACGAGGCCAGTAGCGCCACGCCCGAGTACCACGCGCGGTCCGACTACATGTGGTACTGCACGCTCGCCCTGCTGCTCGCCTGCACGATCCCCGCGTTCACGTGGGCGAAGGGGCAGTGGCTCTGGTTCCGCTGCTTCACGCTGGTCTTCTGGATCTCCATGAACACCCTCCTGCCCGAGGTCTTGGTCCCTCCCTCGGACATCTTCAACTTCGCGACCATGGACCCGCGAGCAAACATCGCGTGCGCGGCCGCCGCGCTCGCGGCCAACGTCGCGCTGTTCGCCTACTGGCTGTACAAGATCGTGGTGTCTAGGAGGAATCCGATCACTGGTGTCCTGTATTGCGAGCTGGGAGAGTTCCGCACGATCGTGCGCGAGTACTGCGACGATAGGGACAAGTACTTCCTGGTGGATCGCATCCCGGAGACGCCGGAGGAGTTGGGTTTCGAGCCCGACTCTCCCACGCCGCCCGCGGACGGCTACGCGGCGTGGATGCCCTGGTGGCGGGGCGAGGACAGGCGGCATCCGTCTAAGCGGCCCTCGGGTTCGCGGCCGTAGGTGTCCGTTGCTCCCGTCATTGACGAGGCCTCCGCGGGCGTGTCGGGGAGGCCTCGAACATGTGCGGGGTGGGGCGAGGCCTACCCGGTGTCACCTGGGCGCGCTTCTGGATAGGAAACGGAGTTCTGGATAGGAAAAGCGCTTCTGGATAGCTTATTAACCTATCCAGAACGCAATAACCTATCCAGAACGTAATAACCTATCCAGAAGCCGATGGGTTATCCGGTTGTCCACGAGAGCGCGCTGCAAACACCTTATGGCGCTAGCTGCTTTCTGACCCGGACGTGTGGTCGGAGACCTGGCCACAATCGGGTATGAGTCTTAATGCGCCTTATGGCGCTCGGTGCTTTATGACCGGAGTATCTGAGTGAGGATGAGTGCATGGCGTTTAAGCGGGTCTTAATGCACCGTTTGGCGCTCGGTACTTTATGACACCGATTTCGTGAGGCCGATCTGGTCGGCCAGTCGCAGGGTCTTAATGCACCTTATGGAGCTAGGTGCTTTCTGACGCTGAACAAGGCTGTTACTGCTTGATCGGTTCTGCTGTCTTAATGCACCGTTTGGCGCTCGCTGCTATATGACCTTTCAAACGTTGCAATCGGTAAGAAGCTCGGTCTTCCGTCTTAATGCATCGTTTGGCGCTCGGCGCTTTATGACGACGGGCCAGCTCATCCCGCTTGAACTCACCCTCGACGAGTCTTAATGCACCGTTTGGCGCTCATTGCTTTATAACTTGAGGGCATTACGTCGCAGCTCGCGGCGAACGACGTGTCTTGATGTACCGTTTGGCGCTCGGTGCTTTATGACTCCCAGAGACACAGCCAGCGACACTCGAGGAGAAGTAACGGTCTTAATGCGCCGTTAGGCGCTCGGTGCTTTATGACGACCGACAATTTCAAGTCAACGCTAAACTCCGCTGGCCTGTCTTAATGCGCCGTTTGGCGCTCGGTGCTTTGTGACGCGTGGAGACATCCTTCTGAACCACGCCAACCACGTTGCGTCTTAATGCACCGTTTGGTGCTCGGTGCTTTATGACACGGCATCAAGGAAGGCTACCTGGTCCAGTGTATCGGCTTGTCTTAATGCACCGTTTGGCGCTCAGTGCTTTATGATACAGCCGAACTCAGGCCCGGCCACTACGTCGTGTCGTCTTAACGCACCGTTTGGCGCTCGGTGCTTTATGACTGCACCGTTGATGGTGCGGAAGGGTGAGGTTGTTATGGCTGTCTTAATGCACTGTTTGGCGCTCGGTGCTTTATGACCGTAACGATTAAGGAAATCTAGGCCCCTATCCTTGGGTCTTAATGCACCGTTTGGCGCTCGGTGCTTTCTGACAAAGGGTGTCTTTTAATGTCTGTGTTCTTGCGTTAGATGTCTTAATGCACCGTTTGGCGCTCGGTGCTTTCTGACGCCGCTTTGCTGGCGTAATGGCGGTTCTTGCCGTTGGAACTTCTTAATGCACCGTTTGGCGCTCGGTGCTTTATGACGGTCCTGGACGGCTACGTCCTGCTGACCAATGAGGAAGGTCTTGATGCACCGTTTGGCGCTCGGTGCTTTATGACAAAACAAAAGTGCGCGTATGCTACAACCTCAACGAGGTGTCTTAATGCACCGTTTGGCGCTCGGTGCTTTATGACCACAGAAAATGGCACACACCTACAAGACCGACCCTTGGCAGTCTTAATGCACCGTTTGGCGCTCGGTGCTTTATGACAGTCCGGCGTGTCATTCCCTGTGTGACCAGGAAAAACAGGAAGTCGGATCGCCGACAGTTGAAAAAGCACCCTTCCAACCTGCAAGCACGGGATCAGAATATCAGGGTTTTCGTTGCGGTTCCTCGCATCGCCACCGACGCGCTGCTGCGGCGATCTCAGCCTGGAAACGAGGGGATGGGTCGGCGTGTCGCCATGCGAACACCTCGGTTGGTTGTATGGTAACCTTTGAGTTGATGCTCCGGAAGGTCAGACAATGATGCAACCTACCTCTAGAATCTGCCACCACCGCCTCGTTCATGAGGGACACAACCACCCCCGATGCTCTCACCCGCGCACGCAGACGACTTCTCACCAACAGTGCAGGCGTCGCGTCAGGGCAAATGCTCTCAGACGATCAGCTCTGCAAACTTGCTGACCCTGACTGGACCCCACCCGTCATAGAGAACATTGACACCCATGTGATCGAGTGCGCGGATCCAATACTACGTGCACTCCTTTCGGAATCCCTCTCCGATACGCTTTCCCGGCTGCTCGCCTTCGAGCGCCCGCATGGCAGCTACGACGACACCCCCGACGGTCACGAAGCGTTCACCAGGACCGTCCTTGAGGACTACGAACACGGCAACCAGCACCTTGCCCGTGCGACACTCCTTCCGGCGCAAACGGACCACGTCGTACTGTTGGGACTGGAATGCCTCGGAATTCCCGCAGATGCCCTCACCATCATTGGCGAGCTCGCCCACCCTTCAAACCCCGCCGATCCCATCACCCGCACTCTCGCCGACGCGGCCCTCCTCGACCTTGACAGGTACGCTTCTGGTCAAGGCATCCCATACTCGCGCGTCGCATCCACTCTCGTCCTCGCCGCCCCCACCGAAGAGCGCCTGGACGAGGCTATTGATGCCGTGGCCGGTGCGGCCGTCACGCTCGGGGTGCGGATCTGCGACCTTGTGACCCAGCATGTCGACGCCGATGCGACCCTCGCCAGCATCGGAATCGACCATGTGCCCCCATCCGAAAAGAAGAAGCCTACGAACCTGGCCGACCGCATCCTCTACGTCGGGCGCGACGGCGCGCGCGTCCACGTCAAAGGGGGACGCCTCCTCGTCGACGGACCCGTGGGAATCCCCGCCACCAGCCTGCCCAAGAACAACGTCGGCAGAATCGTCCTGTCCGGAAACGTCGGACTCTCCGCCGGAGCGCGCTCCTGGGCAATGCGCTCAAGCGTCGACGTCGTCTGCCTGTCGCGGCGAGGCTCCTACCAAGGCAGCCTTGTCGGAGCAAACAGGGGAACACACGCCAGCAGACTCCTCGCTCAAGTTGCCCTGACTCGCGACGAAACTCGCCGTGTTCCCCTGGCCGCCGCCCTCATCGGGGCTAAAATCCGAGGGCAAATCCACGTCCTCACGCGCATCGCGCGACGAGACAACAACGTGCACGTTGCCGACACGACCGCACTCATGCACGCATGGAGACGCAGCCTTCAAGAGGCTCGATCCGTCAATGAAATCATGGACATCGAAGGAGCGAGCTCTGCCGCCTACTTTGACGCCCTATCAATGTGCGTGCCAGCGGATGTTCCCTTCCATGGGCGCAGCCGACGCCCTCCCCGCGACCTACCCAACGCCGCCCTGTCCTACGGGTACGCCATCCTCCTCTCCGAATGCGTTGGTGCCCTCCACGCCGCCGGACTCGAACCCTGCCTCGGCATCGCCCACGTGCCCACTGACAAACGCCCCAGCCTAGCCCTCGACCTCATGGAGCAATTCCGTCCGCTCCTCGTCGACCAAACCGTCATGGCGTTGCTGCGCACGCGCAAACTCCGCGTCGAACACGCCTCCCCCGAACCTGACGGTGGGGGAGTATGGCTAGGCGCGGAAGGAAAGAGGATCCTCGTCGACGCGTACGAGGCCTGCGCGCAGCGCTCGGTGACCGGTGCCCTGCCCGGATACTCGGGATCGTGGCGCAGGCACATCATGCACTCCGCGCAGATGCTCGCGCGAGCGATCGTCGAACCCGACTACCGGTGGCAAAGGATCGTGTGGCGATGATCTACATCGTCGCCTACGACATCGCCAACAACCGGCGACGGCTCAAAGTCGCCAAGATCCTGGAATCCTGGGGCTACCGCATCCAAGAATCCGTGTTCCAACTGCGCCTCGACACCGACTCCCTGGCACGCGTGCGCCACCTGCTCTCCGCCACCATCACAGACGCCGAAGACGTCATCCACATCTACCCGATCTGCGCCTCCTGCGCTGTCCGCGCCGACGTACTCGGTGCAGCCATAGCGCTCGATGACGTGGGGCTCTGTCGCGGGGTGTGGTGAAGCGCTATTCATCCAGAGTCGGGAAACTGTACCGTCCAAACTGGGATTCCGCATCTTCAATCTGTTTTGGTTCCGCAGTGGCGTGATCGTAGAGTGAAGCTAATTTGACGCGGTTATCTTCGCGCTTCCGGAACCAGCTGAGTGTTGGATTGTCGGAAGTGCTTGATGAGGCTGCAGACTTCGATTGCTCAGTCGGATAGTAGACAGGTCGTCCATCCTTCCAACCACAGGCCTGCCGGCAAAAACACTTGACAGGGAGAGAATCTGTGAACTTCGTGGGAAGGTGCTCGTTAATATGTCCTTGAATCTTGATATTCTTTATCTTCTTCGTTTGACCATTCTCGAGCGCAATCTCACCGAAATGACCAACAACTCCGTTAAGGGAGATGTACTGTTGCGCTAAGATTGATCCGCTAACGAGACAGCATGAGATAGCATTTACTTTTACTGTTCCCATGCCGAGTGGTTTTCCGAAGCCGAGATGATGGTATCCTTCGTTGATATTCTTGACGCCTCCAGAGAGCATATTTGGTTTCAATAGCCAGAGGAGGATGGCGAGCTCCCGCTCGGATAGATTAGTGAAGTGAATCCTGCCGAGAAACACAGCCTCTGGTTCGATCCATGAGGATATCTTTGACGCCATGGCAGTATCTGCTGTGGATTCTGGTAGCGTAACCTTCTCGTCAATCAGCTCTCGGTGTGTTGGGTAAACCTTACGAATAAGCGTTTGTCCAGTTAAGAATGCGCGCTCACGGGGAATAGGGTTCTTGCGATCCGCTCCCGGAGATCGCCGTTCCAGATTGTATCCCTCTGAGTCACGCAAATATGGCACACCAGTTCGCGGCTTCGGGCTTGCAAGTGTGATGAAGTAAGCGGGGTGATGAACCTTCAGTAGTTGTCTATCTCCTTTGGGTGAACTTGAGCTTGATCCTCTGAAGTAAGCGGGTTCCAGCAGGATTCTTCCGCTTAGTCCGCCAGCAGGCGTTTCCCCATTATCTTTGGTTTGAGGGACGAATCCCCACATGCTGTCACCTGGACTTGCTACGTCAAGCGAGCTAGCTGGATCGCGATGCTGATCCTGTGCCAGCTTGTAGGCCGACGCTGCGTCCTTTCCAATCATTCTTCCTACTGGTGATATCTTGATCGACGCCAGCTTCCATGTTCCATCGTCCTTATTAATATCAATCGAAACAAAGACAGGAATTCCTGGCGCATTCTTATCGCGAACTTCCTTGAGGTGCTCTTTGAGATATGATTCAATCGCTCCATCCGTGATGTCAATCCGTTCGAATGGCTCACCTGCCAATAGCTGAGGACTGAGATAGTTGTGAATGAGGCGTGGTGTGTTGGATAGTGCGGTGTGTGCGGCTGCGTCCCTGGCGTCGCGGGTATTCATTCGAGCGGAGTACCCGAGTCTCTGTGCCTCGTCGAGTGTATTCCGTGCGTAGTCGTGAAGGGTGGATAGGAATTGCTCCATTATCGTTCGGTCTACCTGGAGTCTATAGGCTTCCTTCTCGCTACCCTTTTCTACAAATGGGAATATGAACTCATAGCGTTTACGCTCAGACTCGCTAATAGTATGGTCGTCGCTGCGTGTTCGAACGACAAAACCGCGCTTTGGGAAGTATTGCGTGTTCGCTGTTTCTCTCGTGAGCTTGATAATCTTTGATTGATCGTTTTCGTCGTTGTAGCGAATTGCCGTTGCGATTATTCGAGTGGCATTCCTCTGAATCTTATTTGTCGAGGTATTGTATTGTACTGTGGCTAGGTGTGGTAGCTCATGGCGAAGCTGTGCTACGTCAGGGTATCCGTCCTCACCAACTGTTGAGTCGATGAGTCCAACGGTCTGAGGACGCTTGTTTCCCGTCCAGAACTGGGCGTCAAAGACCTTTTTCTTGAATGTGAAGACCAATTCCCAACTGTCGCCGTCGCTTGTGAGGAATGCTGGGTAGGTTGATTGCGCCTTTCTCGCCGGAGGACGGTGTGAGAGTGTTCGTGTGTGCTGCTTGTCAAAGATTCGGAGGCGCGACATAGTCACGGCTTCATATGCGCTGGATAGCATCCCCTTAAGGGCTGTCGCAGGAATGAGTACATCCTGAATACTTGTGGCTCCGTCGGGATTTCCTGATCCGGAAGGAACCGCGATAGTGCCATCTCGTGTCTTGAAGCCAGGAAGAGTCGGTGTCATAGTTGTGATTTCGATGTCGATAAAGCCGGATAGTCTGTCTCGAGCGATATGGTCAAGAGATCTGTATCCGAATGCGTCGGCATCAAAACAAACGGCTTGGCTGTTGTCAACTGTCGGGATTCCGTTGTATGCGTGATGGAACGTGCTCATTTTGTCCATTCTCCCGTGAATAGTTGATCGGTTACTACCATGTTTCCGTATTGCTGTTCTTCTTGGATAAACTCGACTGCCATCATTTGGCTGTTGTCGACTCTCGCTGTGTCAGAGTCTGCGGGCATGTGCTTCAGATAGCTCATGTTGTGCGCCCATCCGCTGACAGAGGTAGTTCCATTGCGTTCAGTGCCAGCTTCAAGCGTCAAGTCCACGGCACCCTCGCCGTTGACCCAACGGAACTCATGAGCCAACAAGGTACCGTCTTTGGGATCGTCAGTATGTGTAACCGGCACCCACAGACGCAGTTCGAAGATCTTCGTCGGATCGAATTCTCGTCCATCGATCGGCGCGACCGAGAGCTTCAGCGCCTCGGCGGAGGATCCCTTATCGAAACCTAACACGGTCCACGTCCCATTGGTCGCGAACGCCAGGCCCTGTAGATCACCGCTCCAACTAGAGCAAATGTGAGTCAGGAAATCACCCAGGCTAAGCGCGCCTCCGGAGACCGGCTGGATCGGCGTGCACATCAGCGTTGCAGTCTGAACTTGCTCACTCATGAGCACTCTCCTCGCCCTTCGATCGTGCGCCGCCGTTTGCAGGGGCTTCATCAAGTCGCTCGGACCACTGTTCCGCGCCATCAATCGTCTTCAAGAAGCCAAGGACAGCTCCAGCGAGCCTGCGTTGAGCATCGCATCGATCTTGCGGTGGGGGACTCGCTGCGGTGCCGGGGTGGTCCAGCGCCCGGTCGCCAAAACGCTCCTTTGTTGGAATCTTGGCTCCTTCGTGGGCACTGCCACGAATATCGATCGACGAAACGACGACCTGGCCCAGGCCTCGCGTCGAACGGCTACCCAAGGGGAGAGTGCCCGCGGACAACTCGGCGAGCGCCAACCCAAGCAGTACGAAGGCGGCGTGAGCGTAGTCGGTGTCAGTAGCCTTCGACTGCTTGCCGTTGCCCGAACCGTTCTTAGCTTCGTCGGAATCGGAAGTTTTGTGATTCTTCTGCAGCGCTTCCTTCACCTCGCCGACATCGGTGGCCTTGTGATTGTCTTCCAGCCCCTTCTCCGTCTCGATATTCTTCAACAGGCGCCGCAGGTCAATGTCGATCGTGATCGGCTCCCAGTGAGTGCCCAGATACACAGCCTCGGTGAAGAGCCCGCCGTCGACCACGCCACCCGTCCAGCGGTCGATCGCGTTGTGCGTGACCTCGACGCGCGTGCCGCGTTCTACCGACCGACAGTCGTGGACGGCGACCGCGCCCCGGTAATCGGTGCAACCGAACATGTATCGCACGAGGTTCGGCTCCGCGGCGATCTGCTCGTGGATGTCGTGCGACGCGAGGGGTTCCAGATCGCCGCGTGCAGCGAGGACTGTCCGCGCGATGCGAGCGGCCCTGGAACGCAGAGTGCCGCGAATCGACGTTCCCGGTATGAGGAGCTGGGCTTCCTCCCACGCTGCAGAGGGATCTCGAAGAGGTTCGGTGATCTCCGGGGCGTCAGGGTTCCCCTCAGCTCGCGCCTTCGCCTGACGCTGTTGGGTGAGCTTCCTGTCCTCCGCGACGAAGACTCCCGTGGGGGACCACCAATGAATCGTGATGCACGCAGGCTCTGCGAGGGCCCATCCGCCCAGCTCGAGTGGAATCGGCGTCCCTTCCTCGTCCTGACCGATGAGAGCATCGAGAATGTCCGCCGGTCCAGTCAGCGTACCGGCATCGGTCGTCCCGCTGATGCGACGGAGTTTCGGCTCAATGACATGGATTCTTCCCTGGCCAGAGCCTGTGCGGCCACCCAAGGAGACAGTGTCGGATGTGAGGACGTTGACGATAAACTCGAGGAGTTTCTTGACGGAAGCGGAGGACGCGGGGCTTGGGATCCCCTTCGATTCTTCGCGTCCCATCGTTTCGTCGTCGCGTCCCTCGGCGGTGATGCGAATGGTGAATGCGGTCCCGCGGGGTAGGAACTCGTGCTCGTAGAGCGCTCCGTCCGAGGCCGCCCCGGTCGTGCGGTCAATTCCGACGCCGTGGCGGGTAGCCATTGGCTTGTCTGCGGGGAAAGAGACAGCGTGGAAGGTGAGCGCACTCTTCCTGATAGGAAGCGACTCATTACTTCGGAGTCCGCGATGATTGGCGGATCTACCAGTGTAGTCCGTGTCATCGCCCCATAGGGAGATCCAAGTCTCCTTCGAGAACGTTCCTCCGTCCTGAGTCGCCGGATCCCCGGCCTCCTGCAGCGCCTGACGGGCGACATCGCACGCCGCGCGAACCGCGCCCCTGATGGACCTGCCCGGGATCGTCGGCTCACCGAGGCCATTGCGGTTGAAGCGGATGACGGTCCCCTCTCCGTCGCGGTCGGGGACCTCGTCCACGCCGCCGATGTGGAGTTCCGACGTCAGCTCGACGGGGATGGCGAGTTCATAGCGTGTGAAGGTCACTTGCCTTCACCTCCTTGGGTGTCCGCCGAGGACATAAAGTCCTGCCTTGTTGCTCTTGTGACGGTGAGGCTCTTGCGCTCGAGCAGCGGGTGGTCCACGGCGAAGCGCCCGTAGCCCTGGGCGCTGAGTTCACCGATTCCGAAGGGAGCGAGTTCCAGGAGCTTGGCTCGATCCGCCACGCTGACTCGCACTCGGATCATCGATCCCGCCTGGATCGCCAGCCGAGTTGCGCGTGGTCCGTTATCCGCAGGCGACCACGAGTCGACGCGACGGTGCCGGATTGAGGGTGTGCCGACTGCCTTGACAGTGATGCCCTCGCGCTCGAACGCCCGAATCAGGTCGTCGGCGGTTGCGCCCGGCCCCAGCAGGTCAGAACGTGCGATTACATCGGAGGTGAACCACAGGGACACAACCTTAGTGGATTCACGGGACGAGGCCGTGGGGTCCTCACCGGCTGCCGTCCCGTCGGCGGACATGGAGGCAGCGCCCACAGGCTGCGTGCTTCCAGCGTCACCGAAGCGGCTGTGCGACTCCCGCTCGTCGTCTGTCTCTTCGCGGAGCGTGCACGTCGCAGACCCGAAGGTGCCCGTGAGCTTGCGTGACCCCAACCGGGCCTTGTGCTCCTTGGTGAGTAAGTCATCGCCGCCGCTGGCCGTCCAGAGCTCATCTGACATCCAGACGTGCGCGCGCATACTCAGTCCTTCAGGCAGTGCGTCGACGAGAACCAGCTGCCCCTTGCTGGCAGCGCCCGTCTCGTGGTTGATGGCGGTCGTCTGTCGCCCGTGCAGGGGTGGCTTACCGTACCACCCCTGAGGCTCCTTGCTGTCGCCTTCCCTGGGGTCGTAGAACACGTACCCGCCGCGAACGGGGATCTTGCCCGTATCCACGGCGGAATCGCTGTGTAGGGCAATTGTCGAGTCCGAGGTCGGCGTCTTGTCTGTCTTGAGCGTGAGGGGAATGGGGCGTCCCTCGATGTCCCCAATAACGGGCATCGCGTCCGAGACGAACAGGTGGCCGCCGGTCACGGCGTTGGTAATGACGGCTTCGTGCTCTCCGCGCTTGTTTGATGACACCAGCCGGTGCAGCCAGGGGAGCAGCACCGTTCCGCGCAGGAAGTCCAAGGATCGGATTTCGTTCGAGAAGGGGACCTCGTAGGACACGATGGGCGAGTTGAGTCTGAGGTCGAGGATCAGGTGGTGCCCGCCGCTGCGGTCAGCATCGGAACCGCCGACTGTCCCGACCCGGTGTTGTACGCCGCCCTGCCGCGGTCCAGGGAGTTCGTTGACGACGGCTTCGGTGAACGATGCCGCCAGCTTCTTGAGGCTCCTCTTCAACGCCTGCGACTGGTCCGAGGCGTATGCGACGAACTTGGACGTGGAGCGCTCGTGGCACGCGGCAAGCGCCTCACCGGACACGAGGACCGTGCACTCTCCGTCGCCTCCGCTGCGGCCCGAGCCGATGCCTCGAACCATGAGGCCCGCAACCCCCAGGAGGAAGCGCGCGGCCTCAATCGTCGTTGTATCGGAGAACTCAGCCCCGGCCTCGTCGATGAGCGTGAACGTGCCCGTGAGGACGCCGGCCGCCGCGCGCTCCGTGAAACGCAGGAACTGGTCGCGCGCCGTCCCCGTGGTCGGGTCGATGGACAGGGACACCGTGTCATGGACGTCAATCGACGAGGCCGAGGTAAGGTCCGAGAAGAGAACGTGACGCGGGTGGGGGACAGAGCCCGGCTCGCTGTCGGGGTCCTGGCCGAAGAGCCACAGGGCGAAGTTGGTCCACTTCTTGGGAGACTTCTCGTCTGGCCCGTCGAGGGCCTTCGCGGCCAGCATCGCCTGCTCGCGCAGGACTCCCGCGACGACGGTGCCGCGCACGACCGGGTGCCCGTCGCTGCCGCGCTCAATCGTGGAGTGCGTGCGGCCTGCCTGGCCCACCCCCGTGGACACGCCCCAGTCGGAGGTGAACACGATAGTGACGTGACCGCTTGTGGGGGTGTTGTTACTTGTCGTAGTTTCAGCGCTCACTTGGCACCTCCTGCGGTGGTCGCACCTGGTGCTTCGTCGCAAGCTATCCGGCCGTTGGCGTCTCGGGCTACTCGGCAAGCGATATACCCGTCAGGCAAGTTCTCGGACAGGTCGATCAGGTCCAGGAGCCACTTGACCTGCTCGAGGGATTCGCCAGCCTCATCGGAGCTCGACGAGCGAGGTGGGAGAAGCTTCAACTGTTGGGCAAGGAGTCCAGCACCGGGGGCATTCTGTAGCGCGTCGCCCCACTCTGTTGCGGCCTGCTCTTCCTTGCCTTCCGCGAGGAGCTTGACGATGCGGTTTGCGCGGGCACGCGGGAATGGATCGCCGACCGTCTTGCCGGGGGAATCCGGGTCCTTACCATCGAAGACCACGACCGCTTGGAGGACTCTCTTCCACTGGTCCCGTGCTTGTGGCGCCCCTTCGGAAGCCGAGGCCGTGGTTGCTTCCCTGATCCGCTCGGCCGCGTAGCCGCCAACGAGGAAGGGACGCTGGGCGCGGCCCTTGTACTCGTCCAACGTTTCATCCGGGTCGAGGACCGTCGCGTCGCGCAGCACGTGGAAGTCGATCGTCGAACAGGGGGCCTGCCCATTCTGTTTGCCGAGCCTCTTCCCGCGCGACACCAGGCCCTCCGCCAGGTCGTAGGCGATGTGGAACGGGAAGTTACGGCCGATGATGGCCACGCCCGCCGAGGCCGTGAGCGGACCCGGATCTGGCGCACGAGCGATGACGGCGAGTTCCCTCAGAAGATCGTCCTCGCCGGTGAGGCGCTCGTAGTGGCGGATGTAAGCCTCAGCGAAGGGAATCGCGTATCGCCCGTCCATGTAGACCGTGACGTCGTCGCCGCCCACCAGGACGGGAACCACGGGAAGAGTCTCAAGACGATTGGCGTCAGCGATATTGTCGACGGTTTGCCATGCCTCAGCCACCGCTTGATTGACGACTCCGTCGAGACGGTAGTTGACCTCCATGACGAACCACTGGAAACGATCGTGTTTAATCGAGCACGGGTTGTCTTTGCGTTGATATGCCGCGTCTTTGAGCGAATCAAGGCGCGCGTCGACTGTGTCGAAGGCTCTGCCGAGGTCACGCATGATCGCACCCACGCCATTGCCATCGATGTGGATCACGCCGACGGAGGACAGCTCCGGGAGAGGCTTCGTGGCCCCGTCCTCGTCAGACACATCCTGAAAGGCCCTCTCAAGCTGAAATGGGTCCTCGTTCAGGTTCCCGATTCGATCTCTGACTTCCTCGTCGCTCAGACTCGAATCCTGGCGCGCGATGACTTCCCTGAGCTGCAATCGGCGCGCCGAACGCGACCATGCGCGCTTGACTCGCGACGGAAGCGACAGAGACCGATCCTTGTCTTTTCCCGTCTGCGTTGGGACCTGACCGTGGTCGTCCGAAAGAATCGGAACCATGAGTGAGCCACCCGCGTACTCGCGGATCCTGTCGAGCTCATCCTCCGAGAGTGCGGCCGACGCGGGGAGGGCGGACTCGTCCGCCCTGTCCAGGAACGGGAACTGTGGGAAGCGTGCCAGCGCCGGGCGGCGGTTAAGCGAGTACGCGCTGAACTCGCGATCCAGCCTCTCCAAGTCTTTGGGCTGCACCTCGTCTGTACCCGTTGCGATGAACACCCCCGTCACATCGAGGCCCGGTGCGTCGGTGAGAGCCCGGAGAGTCACCTCCCTGATGAGAGCCCTCGCATGGGACTCGGGAGCATCGTCGTGCCCAGTGAACCGAACGATCACCTTCCCTGAGGAATCGGACACCCAGAAGGTGTTTGGTAGGTCCTCAGCCTTGAGGAGGCACTTTGCTTCCTCCTCGACCCAGCGGGACAGGAGCGTGATCTCGAAGGAGGCCCCGATCTGCTCGCGCAGGCGAGGGGACGAGAATATAAACGGCTGATTGCTGTTCGTCTGCAGCATGACGAGGTAACTTGTCATTGGTGTTCACCGAACTTAAGCGTTGAAAGCAGTTAGCTGTGCAATAATGTCCGCAGTTAGACGGCCACGTGCTTCGCAGATTGAAGTATTTGGCCTGTCCCTTAGTTCATTAAAGAGAGCATAGTTCATCTTTTTCTTGGCGAATATGACGATAGGCTCTTCGTTTGATTTGAATGAGCGACAGAATTCTTCGAGCTTTGCTTCAGCCTCTCTCTGTTGAGGATTCCCACTTCCAGTACCTGTGTTAGATTGCTCTTCTTCATAATCGAAAACAATGACTACGACGTCGAATCGCTCGTCAAAATCTTTGCTCCCGGTGTCGTTGTAGGTTGTGCATGTAATGTTCTTTGATTTGAAGATGCTTGTGGATGTGAGTGATTTGCTGATGTTGTGTCGTTCGGTGCTGTCCGCAATAATTGCAACTTTAGGGTTTCCGAGTGTCAGCCTCCGCAAGATCTTGCGGCCGAATTTGGTGGAGGATAATACTCTTCCGGCACAGTATGTGATGCCGGGCGCGATGAGTGGGGCCCAGAGCCAATCGCAGAAAAATTGCAGGGTCATTTCTATCCTTACTTAGGTGTTACGCGGCCACAGCGTCTATGACGCCCATGCCATAGCTCGTGTGTGAGCCGACGTTCGTGTATGCGGACAGCGCCATGAGGCGCGAGAAGACTCGGGTGGCCTCGGCCCCCTCGACGCCGCTGATGCGGAGGTGTCCCTCGTGGGCCGGGATGCGGCGCGAGCTCAGACGGCCCTGGCCAGAATTACGTGGCATCGCCAGTGACACCATGGATGAGCGCGTGAAATCCTGCGTGGCCAACACGCTCGCCATCTCATGCCGATTGATCCGCGGGGGAGCGAGCCTCCTATTCCATGCCCACCACCTCTGCTGCAGGCTCGTAGCAATCGTCGCGGGATTCAGCCCCGGGACGTGCTGCCCCTTGCTTGAAAAAGTCGTTGGGGTCACCAGACGTACCTCCCACGTCGTGTCCCCGTCTCGTTCGGCGAGCTCCTCCCAGGACTCCTGTGCGATCACTTGCCCCTCGACTGCAACGAGCACCGCGTCATCGTCGGTGCCTGCGCCAAGGCGCATCATGCCGCCCCATGACAGCCATGCATCCAGTGTGTCAACCAGGCGATCGTCCAGGAAGCGTACCTCGACGCCAAACGTCGACTCTGAACGGCTTAGCTCGCCGAGTGAATAGGGCTTCACTCCACCAGAACCATGAACGGGGCGGTGTGCCAGCGTCGGAAACTGCACCGCCCGCTCGGGGCTCACTCCGGGCGGCAAGTCCAGAACCGCAGACAGGGCGGCATGTAGCCTTCGCGGTGTCGCTGGCACCTGCCCTGGTGCGTCAAAGCTGATGTAGACGGACGCTGGCATCGTTGCCTCCCAACACGGGCGTGTGACTGACGCTACTGACCGT
>ERZ772977.944-NODE-944-length-16422-cov-7.023217_pt1 | contig 16422 bp, 10 predicted proteins | sample MGYA00511131_ERZ772977 | MGnify/ENA primary metagenome ERZ772977 (study PRJEB29015, sample SAMEA2737935) | human oral metagenome | biome: human oral; feature: human-associated habitat; material: dental | place: China | collected 2151 ...
GGTGTCGATGTCAGAGATGGGAATTACGGATATACGAGAATCAGAGGCGGTGAGATCAGCGTAAAGCGGACGAATGGCGGGGGAACGGTATCCATGGGCGGCGACGGCTTTAGCTATGAGAAAGGGGGCGCAGGGTTTTATGTCAAGATCTCCCCATTCCTCGGAGAGTGGCAGCCTCGCCTCCGTCTCAATATGGGGCCACTACCCCATGTGAACACGGTAAAGAAGGAAGGTGGGAACACCTTCAGGCAGCTAATGATCGAAGAAAACAAGTGGATCGTTTGCTGGGAATGACACAAACGAACAATCAAACAATAGACAATATGAAAAGAATCGATTTCAGCAGAATCAAATTGGAAGTAGAGCCCGGGCGCTTCGAGGTGCTCGACCAGCGGCGGGCGTTCGGCAATGCCATCTATGTGCCGTCGCTGGCGCCGGTGACGCGTTTGTCACACCGCGAGCGTCACGAGGCGCGCCGTCGGCTGATGGCCGCACGCTTCTATTACTGGACGGAGGTGCGCCGTCGCCGCTTCGATGATGTGATGCATATTCTGTCCGAACATGAGTTTTTCGTAGACGAACGGTCTATTATGGACGTGCTGCGTGGGGTCAGCCACTACCTGTCCGACCTACATACCCGCCGCGAAACAGCCGCCGCCCTTCGCCGTGCCTACCCCTCGTGGAACTGGGACAGTCAATGACCCGCGAAAAGGCTTACGACAACCAATCAAAGAGTTCCCCTGCTGGAAATATCTTTGCGGGCGTAATTTCAATAAGACAGACATATACGAAGGATTTAAAATTGGCCCCATCTTTCTCGAGGAACTTCAGAACAAAATCGATATTGATGATTACTATAACGCGAGTTCGATCTCAGCAATAGTAAGGAAAGAGGGATGTATAAACTCCTCGGCAGTGTTGATGGAAGGTTTTTTGTTGAAGAAAGAGAAAGTAGCCAAAGCCGATAACAGATTGATGATGAAGTTCGAGAAGTCTCGATGGCGGGAATGTTCTATCTGACAGATATTCTTTAGTTGATCGTTAATGGTCTCGATCAGAGATCTTTTCCGGAGCATAATCTTTTCATGTTGAAGCATTAAGGCATTCATCGATAAAAGAAATACCAGTGCATTTATCCCAAACCTTTCGTTGAGTTCTACGAAGCGGTTGTAAGACGCAGTATGTGGGAAATCCTTCTGCATATGTGCTCGGACAAAGATAAAGATATAGAAATGCTTTAAGTTTCGAAAAGAGGAGGAATGGAAGAGGATAAGAATCGTCATGTTCTCGCTATTGGACATGGTGAATTTGCCGTTCCTCCTTTTCTTTGGGGTTCCCTCTTCCAAGGAATGACTTTTGATTACGGCGTCGTATTCTTTCAAGAATTCGTCGACAAGATAGTATATTTCTACAGTTTTATTGGCGGGAATCATTGTATAGTTTGTTATTTATTATCAGCACATTAAAGATACGAACTTTCTCTTGATTCCCGCCTCTTTTTGTCCTTTTTCTTACGTCGAACTCACGTTATCAAAGATATTCTCAGGGGATAAAAGGCCCCATTTTTTCGTCGAATTCACATTATTCAAAAGGAAAATCCCCCGGCGAAGAGTGGATTGGCCGCCTTTTCGCCGGGAGGGGGGAGTGATCCGAAAAAGAATCCGGTGATCCCTTACTTCTCCGGCACGGCCTCGAGGGTGGCCACGAGCAGGCGCCACGACTTCTCGACCGAGGCGATGCCCACGGCCTCGTCGGGCGAGTGCGGGTGCGTGATGTCGGGGCCGAACGAGATCATGTCCATGTCCGGATAGGCCTCCTGAATGATGCCACACTCCAGGCCGGCGTGCATGACGGTCACGTCCGGCTTACGGCCGAAGAGTGACTCGTAGGCCTTCTCCATCGTGCGCAGGATGGGCGAGTCGATGTTGGGCTGCCAGCCGCCGTAGGGGTTGGACAGCTCCACCTTGGCGCCGGCCAGCGAGAAGACGCTTTCGATCGACGAGCAGAGCGCGTCCTTGCGGCTCTCGGACGAGCTGCGGACGAGGATCTTGACGTCGATCCGGCCGGCAGCGTCGTCAGACTGGACGATGGCCAGGTTGGACGACGATTCGACCGTCCCGGGGAAGTCGTGCAGCATGCTGATCGGGCCGTTCGGGCAACCCTCGACGGCGTTGATCAGGTCGTCCTGAATCTCTTCCGGGATGAGCGTGGCGGGCAGCTCGGCCGTGCGCTCGGCGGTGAAGCGGATGTCGCCCTCTACGCCCTTGTACTCCGCGCGGTAGAGCGCCTCGTGCTCGCGGACGAGCTGCTCGACGTCGGCCACGCGGTCAGCCGGCACCGTGACGACAGCCGAGACCTCGCGCGGGATGGCGTTGCGGAGCGAGCCGCCCTCGACCGTGGCCAGGCGCACGTCGTAGTGGCTGACGGCCTTCTTGAGGAAGCGGAAGAAGAGCTTGTTGGCGTTGGCGCGGCCGAGGTGGATGTCGACACCCGAGTGGCCGCCCTTGAGTCCGGCCAGGGTGAGGCGCAGCGCCACGTCGCCCTCGGGCGTCGGCTCGCCGTCGCGATAGTGGAAGGTGATGTTCATGTCCACCCCGCCGGCGCAGCCTACGAAGAGGCGCCCCTCCTCTTCAGAGTCGCCATTGATCATGATCGTGCCCTTCAGGAAGCCGGGCTTGAGGCCCACGGCGCCGTCCATGCCCACCTCCTCGTCGATCGTGAAGAGGCCCTCCAGGGGGCCGTGTTTGATCGTCTTGTCGGTCAGGGCGGCCATGGCCAGCGAGACGCCCATGCCGTTGTCCGCGCCGAGGGTCGTGTCGCGCGCCGTGACCCACTCGCCGTCGATGTAGGCGTCGATCGGGTCGCGGAGGAAGTCGTGCGCTACGCCGGCGTTCTTCTGCGGCACCATGTCGACGTGCGCTTGCAGCACGACCGTCTGCCGCCCCTCGTAGCCCGGCGTGGCGGGTTTGCGGATGAGCACATTGCCCACCTCATCCTGGTGCGTCTCCAGGCCATGCTTCTCTCCGAAGGCCTTGAGGTAATCGGTTACTTGTTTCGTGTGACCCGTCGGACGCGGGATCTGTGTGAGGTCATAGAAATAACCCCAGACGGCCTCTGGGGCCAGTCTCTTGATTTCTTCTGCCATGATTTTGAATTAGGTGATAAGTGGTATGGTTATTATGAGTTACATGAAAAATTCACGGGCAAATGTAGAGACGTTTGCATAGCGACGTCTCTGCTGGGTTGCTGTGGTTCTTCTCTCTCTGCCCTGAGGAGCTCAGCTATTTCGTTTTACAATGGCGCGTGAGGGCCTCGATAAAAGCGTGACGGCGGTCGATGAAAACGTTGTGCGAACAGGAGTCGAGCGTGATCATGTGGTCGGGGCCGAGTAGGTTGCGGAGGGCATCGAGCTGCGCGGCGGAATAGAGGCCGTCGTCCGCGCCGTAGAGGCCATAGACGGGTGTGCCACGATGTAAGATGCGGCGGAGGGTGTCGGTCAGGTCGAGCCTCGTATAGTGTTCGTTGCGGTGGAAGCCCTGCGGGGCCTGCCACTCCGAGAGTTTTGAAAGAGGAAACAACGCACTGTCCGCCTCAAAGGCCGCGTAGACGGATTGCCCCTCCTTCGTGCGTGCTTTCGGAACATAGAATCCGTTCCCGGCCGCGTGCATGAAGCAATAAGAGGCGTACTCCATCGAGCCCTTGTCCATGGCGTCGAGCATGTTCATGTAGCGCAGGTTGACGCTGTCGGCACGCGAGGCGTAAATGGCGCGACAACGGTTGCGGATATGGTCGAACGAGGCTTGCAGGGCCAGCGGCGCGCTCATCAGCACGACCGAACGGACCTGTTCGGGGTGTTTGTCGGCGTAAAGCAGCGCCAGTATACCGCCGAAGCTATGGCCGAGGAGCACGGGGCGATGGAGGTCGTACGTGCGGCACAGACTGTCGATGTCGTGCAATGCCTCGTCGAAGGTGTAGCGCGCTGCCGTGTGCAAACTGCGTCCCTCGCCGCGTCGATCGTAGACAAGCACGCGAAAACCGTTATCGGCCAGCGCTTGCGCGGCGACGGATTCAAAAGCGGCGGCGTTATAGCCGGGGCCGCCATGCAGGAAGATGAGCGGCACACCGTCGGCCTTTCCAAAAGTCTTCACATAGAGGGATTGCGCATGCCCCTCGACCGTAACGCCGAGAATCAGCAGGGCTAAAAGCAGGCATCTTGTCATCACGGTGCAGAGGCTAAGGGTTTTGGGGTGTATGTGTTTCGTGTGACCCGTCGGACGCGGGATCTGTGTGAGGTCATAGAAATAACCCCAGACGGCCTCTGGGGCCAGTCTCTTGATTTCTTCTGCCATGATTTTGAATGGGGTGATAAGTGATATGGTTATTGGGTTTGTGAATAAGTCGGGCAAATGTAACAAAGGCCTCCGGGGCGCCTGCGGCCGTTAGCGATTTACTGCCGCCCGTCCTCATCTCTGCGGCGTGGAATGTGGGGAGAGGGGGCAAAGGCCCGTACTTTTGCGGCCACGAAACATGTAATAGGAATGAAAAGACAAAGACGATGCTCCCCGACGCTGGGGATAATGGCCTGCGCGCTGCTGATGATCATAGCCGCGCCCGCCGCTACGGCACAACGCAATGCCGAGATCCCGGAACCCATACGACGCTTCATCGAACGCCCCATCCTGCGCGGCGCCTCGGTCTCGTTCGTTGTCAAACGCGTCAAGGACGGCAAGACGCTCTATAACTACGAGGGCGACCGGCAGCTCACGCCGGCCTCGGTCATGAAGACCGTCACCTCGGCCACGGCCCTCGAGCTCCTCGGCGAGGATTACCGCTTCGAAACGACCGTGGAGTACGACGGCGAACTGCGTCCGGACGGCATCCTGGACGGCAACCTCTACATCCGCGGCAGTGGCGACCCGACGCTCAACTCGTCCGAGTCGCGCACCCCCAAAGACAGCGTCGTCAACGCCTGGGTCGACGCCGTGCGCGCGGCCGGCATCCGCGAGATCACCGGTGCGGTGGTGGCCGACGAACGCATCTTCGACAACGAGGGCGTATCCATGAAGTGGCTTCTCGAAGACCTCGGCAGCTCCTACGGTCAGGGTTGCTACGGGCTGAACATCTTCGATAATCGCATCGGCATCTCGCTCTCCAGCGGCGCCAAGGGCACCACGCCGCAAGTCACCGCCGTCACCCCGCGCGTCGAGGGACTTACCTTTCACAACTACCTCCGCGCCGCAACGAAAGACAGCGCCTACGTCGTCGGCTTCCCCTTCGCCAACGAGCGCTCCCTCTTCGGTACACTCCCCGCGCGGCGTTCGGGGCTTTACCTCGGCGCCGACCTGCCCGATCCGCCGCTCTTCGTGGCCCGTTACGTCAGCGAACGCCTCCGCGACCGCGGCATACGCATCCGCCAGCGCCCCTCCTCTATGCGCATCGAAGCCGAGGCCGGACGTGAAACGTTGCGCCCGCGTCGTCCGATCATCACCACCCGCTCGCGCCCCCTCCGCGAGATCGTGCGCGCCCTCTGCGTCGTCAGCCACAACCTCTACGCCGACGCCCTCCTCAAGACACTCGGCCGACGCCTCACCGAGAGCGAACAGTCGTCCTTCGGGCGCGGCGCACAAGTGGCCCGTGGATACTGGCAGGAGCACGGTCTGGACGCCGCCTCGCTGTGGATGTACGACGGCAGTGGCCTGGCGGTGACGGGCAAGGTGACGGCCTCTTTCCTCTGCGACATGTTGACCTACATGGCCACGCAGTCGCGCGCCTCGGAAGCCTTCTATCAGGCCCTGCCGTTGGTCGGTCGTGAGGGCACGGTGCGCCGCATGCTGCGCGACTCCGATCTGGACGGCCGCGCACGCCTGAAGGGCGGCAGCATGAGCCGTGTGCTCTGCTACGCCGGCTATGTCGACGACGAGGACGGCGTGCGTTACGCCGTAGCCGTGATGGCGAACAACTACACCGGTGGCGTCCTCTCCATGCGCCAAGCCATCGAGTACCTGCTGGTGGATGTGTTTGAGTGAGCATTAGGCAAGCCCGTCCGCGCGCTTATTTTTGCCGCCCTTTTCGCTGATAGGACTATCAGCAATCAGATTTGACTATACGTATATATCACCATCCACTTATTATGACGAAGAAAACCATACAGCAGCTCCTTCAGGAGCGCATCCTCATCCTTGATGGGGGCATGGGGACAATGATTCAGGGCTTCCGACTTTCGGAGGCCGACTATCGCGGCGAACGCTTCGCCGACTTCCCCAACCAGATCAAGGGCAATAACGATGTACTGAACATCACGCAGCCCGACATTCTGCGCAACATCCACCGGCAATACCTCGACGCCGGTGCCGATATTTTCTCTACAAACACATTCAACGCCAACGCCATCTCGATGGAGGATTACGGCATGCAGGAGTTCGCCCGCGAGATGAACCTTGCCGCCGGACGCCTCACCCGCGCACTGGCCGACGAGTATATGGCGGAACATCCAGAACGCACCGTCTTCGTGGCCGGCTCCTTAGGGCCGACGAACAAGACGGCCTCGATGAGTCCCGACGTGAGCGATCCGGCCTATCGCGCCGTGACCTACACGGACCTCTTCCGTGCTTACTACGAGCAGGTCGATGCGCTCATGGATGGCGGCGTGGACGTGATCCTCTTCGAGACGACTTTCGATACGCTTAACGCCAAGGCGGGCCTCGAGGCGGCCGTTCAGGCGATGGACGACAAGGGTCGCGAGCTGCCCATCATGCTTTCGCTCACGCTCACGGGCAAGGGCGGGCGGACTTTCTCGGGTCAGACGCTCGGCGCCTTCCTCGCCTCTGTGCAACACATCCCGCTGCTGAGCGTCGGCCTGAACTGCTCCTTCGGCGCGGCCGACATGAAGCCCTACCTCAAGGAGATGGGCGATCTGGCGCCGCTCTACATCAGCGCCTACCCCAACGCGGGTCTGCCGAACCAGTTCGGACAGTACGACGAGACGCCGGAGAAGATGGCCGTGCAGATCAAGGATTTTATCGACGAGGGACTCGTGAATATCGTCGGCGGGTGCTGCGGCACGACGCCGGCACACATCGCCCACTTCCCCGAGCTGGCGCGTGGCAAACGACCACATGTGCCGGCCGCACCGCCTAAGGCTGACACGCTCTGGCTCTCCGGACTGGATCTGCTGGAGGTGAAGCCGGAAAACAACTTCCTCAACATCGGCGAGCGATGCAACGTGGCCGGCTCGCGCAAGTTCCTCCGACTGGTCAAGGAGAAGAAGTACGAGGAGGCGCTCACCATCGCCCGCAAGCAGGTGGAGGACGGCGCGCAAGTGCTCGACATCAACATGGACGACGGCCTGCTGGAGGCCGAGGACGAGATGCGCATCTTCCTCAACCTGATCGCCTCGGAGCCGGACATCGCCCGCGTGCCTATTATGATCGACTCCTCGAAGTGGAGCGTCGTAGAGCAGGGGCTGATGTGCGTACAGGGCAAGAGCATCGTCAACTCGATCAGTCTGAAGGAGGGCGAGGAGGAGTTCCTTCGTCATGCCCGGCGTGTGCGTCGATTGGGGGCTGCTGCGGTCGTGATGGCCTTCGACGAGACGGGTCAGGCGGACGTCTTCGAGCGTAAGATCGCCGTCTGTGAGCGCGCCTACCGATTGCTCACCGAGAAGGCCGGCTTCCCTCCGCAAGACATCATCTTCGACCCCAACATCCTGGCCATTGCAACGGGTATGGCCGAGCATAACGGCTACGGACTGGATTTCATTCGCGCCGTTGGCTGGATTAAGAAGAACCTGCCCGGGGCTAAGGTCAGCGGGGGCGTCAGCAACCTCTCGTTCTCCTTCCGCGGCAACAACTACGTGCGCGAGGCCATGCACGCCGTCTTCCTTTATCACGCCATCCGCGAGGGCATGGATATGGGTATCGTGAACCCGTCGACATCGGTCACGTACGAGGATATCGAGCCGTCGTTCCGCACGCTGCTGGAGGATGTGATCCTGGCGCGTCGCCCCGAAGCGGCCGAGGAGCTGATCACCTATGCACAGAACCACAGTGAGCAGGCGTCGGGCGAGCAGGACAAGGTGCAACACGACGCTTGGCGCGACGGATCGCTCGAGGAGCGGTTGGAATATGCGCTACTGAAGGGCATCGGCGACTTCCTCGAGGCCGACTTGGCCGAGGCGCTCACGCGATACGACCGTGCCGTATCCATCATCGACGGGCCGCTGATGAACGGTATGAACCGTGTCGGCGAACTCTTCGGAGCGGGCAAGATGTTCCTGCCGCAGGTGGTCAAGACAGCGCGCACGATGAAGAAGGCGGTGGCCATTCTGCAACCGGCCATTGAGGCCGAAAAGACGTCCACGGAGGGTGCCGCCAAGGCCGGCAAGGTGGTCTTTGCCACGGTGAAGGGTGACGTGCACGACATTGGCAAAAACATCGTCTCCATCGTGTTGGCATGTAACAATTACGAGGTGATCGACCTCGGCGTCATGGTTCCGGCAGAGAAGATCATCCAAACCGTGCGCGAGGAGAAGCCTGACCTGCTCTGCCTCTCGGGCCTCATCACGCCGTCGCTTGAGGAGATGGTGCATGTGACGGAAGAGATGCAGAAGGCGGGCCTCAGCACGCCCATCATGGTCGGCGGTGCTACGACCTCGAAGCTGCACACGGCGCTCAAGATCGCCCCGCATTACAATCATCCCGTGATCCACGTCGTCGACGCGTCGCAGAACCCGCTCATCGCGGCCAAGCTGCTCAACCCGGATACGCACGATGCGTACGTGGAGCAACTCTCGGACGAGTACGAACGCCTGCGTCGCGCCAAGTCGGGCCGTGCGCCGAAGCCGGTGTTGCCCTTCGCCGAAGCGCGCGCGCAGGGATTGAAGATCGACTGGGCCGCGTTCACGCCCGACGTGCCCCATACACTCGGCCTGCAACACATCGAGCTGCCCGTCTCTGACGTGGCCACGTACATCAACTGGGTCTTCTTCTTCACCACCTGGCGCCTGCTGGGCCGTTACGCCGACTTGGCCGGCCTGCACGACTGCCCGTCGTGTCGCACCGAGTGGCTCGAGCGATTTGCCGAGGGCGAGGAGCGCGAGAAGGCCAGCGAGGCGATGAAACTCTTTGACGACGCGCAGGCTGTGCTCCGCGAGCTGATGGCCGAGAACGCGCATTGCCGCGCCGCCGTCGGGCTTTACCCGGCCGTCTCAGAGGGCGACACGATCCGTATCACCGGCCCGAACGGCGAGGATGTGCTCGTGCCCGTCATTCGCCAGCAGTCAGACGGCGAGCGGGGCGTGTGCCTCTCGTTGGCCGACTTCATCATACCCGCCACGGAGGGCCGCACGGACTATATCGGCGCCTTCGCCGTCACCGTCGGCAACTGCACTGAGTCGCTCCGTCAGCGTTACGAGGCCGAAGGCGACAGCTACCGCCTGATGCTGCTCCAGACGCTCTCTGACCGCCTGGCTGAGGCGTCGGCCGAGTGTCTGCACGTGAAGGTGCGCCGCACGTATTGGGGCTACGCGCCGGATGAGGATCTGCCGCTCGACGAACTGTTCAAGGAGCACTTCCGCGGCATCCGACCGGCCGTCGGCTACCCCTCGCTGCCCGACCAGAGCTTGATCTTCACGCTTGATCGCCTCGTCGACTTTGCCGGCCTCGGCATCACCCCGACGGAGAACGGTGCGCTTTACCCGACCTCGTCGGCCGCGGGCTTCTACTTCGCCCACCCCGATTCGCGGTACTTCAGCATTGCTCGCATCGGCGAGGATCAGCTGGCGGATTACGCCGAACGTCGTGGCAAGTCGCCCGACGATCTCCGACGTTTCTTGCAGAAGGTGTTGGAGGGATAAGGCAACTAAAAACTAAAAGCCGGGGCGTCAGGGACGTCAGCCAATAAAGTCGGGGGCATCAGGGATGCCAGCCAAGAAAGCCGGGGGCGTCAGGGACGCCTGCCAAGAAAGCCGGGTACATGTGGAGGAATTCTCTGCATGTATCCGGCTTTTTTATGTTCGCGGAAGCCGCCGGCCGGCAGGGTAGGGGCGTATCGCATACGCCCTCCCACACGCCCCAGTATAAGGGGCGAATGCGTGTTCCTCGTGTTCAAACACCGTTTCATCGTCATTCAAGCACCATTCAAACGTCATTCAAATTCGGCCCTGCGGGCCATCGGTGAGGGCGTATGCGATACGCCCCTACTCCGGTACGCGCATCATGTACCCGGCTTTCTTGGCTGGCGTCCCTGATGCCTCCGGCCTCTGCCGAGGCTGGGAAGCTGGCCGGGTACCTCAAAAGCCCGTACCAAGCAAACTTCGCCGGCTTCCGTAGACGCCCGCCGGCTTCCGCAGACGCCCCGAGGCCTCGGAAAGTGTCAAAACGCGCCGCTGAACGTTTCCGAGGCCTCGGAAAGCTCCAAAACACGCCGCTGAACGTTTCCGAGGGCTCGGAAAGCTCCAAAACGCGCCGCTGAACGTTTCCGAGGCCTCGGAAGGGTCAAAACACGCCGCTGAAGGTTTCCGAGGGGTCGGAAGGGACGCCAGCCAAGCTGGCCGGGGGCATCAGGGATGCCTGCCAAGAAAGCCGGGTACCTCAAAAGCCCGTACCAAGCAAACTTCGCCGGCGTCCGGCCTCTGCCGAGGCTGGGAAGTTTGGCCGGGTACAGGTTGATGTACCCGGCTTTCTTCGCCGGCGTCCGTAGACGCCCGCAGACGCTCCGAGAGGGGAGTCAGAAGCGCGAGCTGGCGCCACCGCCACCGCTCGAGCCGCCGCCCCACGATCCGCCGCTATCGCTGTCGCCGTCGCTGCTGCCCCCCAAATAGTAACCGCTGTCCGATGAGGCGTGCTTTTCCTTCACTCTGGCCGGCAGTTTCTCCTCCACGATATGTCCACAGTTGCGGCACGCGAAGTGGTAGACGTCCAGCGTGATCAGCTGCATCTCTTTCACGGTGTCGAGGTCAAGAGTCCCGATGGACCGGCACTCAGGGCAGAGGGCCGGCTTCTGCCTCCGACGTATATCCAAGACGGCCGTATGGTGACAGTTGCGACACCAGACGGAGTAGACCTTGACCAGGGTCTCCTCCCGCACCTGATCTTTTTTCACCCTTTTGAAACGCCCCATGGCGCCGCATTCCGGACAGTAACACTCAGCAACAAACTGCCGCCGGAAGATCCATTTGACGAGGAAGTAGATCAACATGGCCGGGATCTGGAAGAAGAAGATCCCCATACCGAGGGCCAGGGAGTTCGCCTTCCGATTCGCCCGATCCATCGTGGCGATGTGTACGGAGTATTGCGCCTTCTTCCGCTCTTCGTAGAGGTAAAAGCCGTAATAAAACAGCCCTACGAGCCACCAAATCAGTATCTGGTTCCTTGTTTTTCGCTTTTTCTCGGCCTCGAGCGTCGAGTCTTTAGTCAGCACCTTGCACACCTCCTCGACTCCGGCCAAGAGTCCTTCGCCGTAGCTACCGTCCTTCATAACGGGGGTCATGCGGCGGTCTATGATCAGTTTGCAGAGCCCGTCGGTCAGTTCGCCCTCCAGTCCGTAGCCCGTCTCGAAGGCGATCTCGCGTTTATCCGTGCCGGTCGTGAGGAGGATCAGCAGGCCGCGGTTCGTCTCCCTGTTACCGATGCCCCACGTGTTGAAGAGTTCGTTGGCAAACGCGCGCACGGAGTTGTACGCGCTCCCGTCGTAGGCGGGGATCACGACGATGGCGATCTGCACCCCGAACGAGTCGCGCAGCGCGGCGATACGTCGGTTCAGGGTCTCCTCGTCGGCGGGACGGATGGCGTCGGCCGGGTCGGAGACGAAGCGGGTGCGGTCAGTGAGTTGCACGTTGGGCACGTCCTTCACGCGGTACGCCTCTGGCGCTGCCGCAGCGCTCAGGGTGCTGAGGCCGAGCAAGAGGGCGATGAGTAAGAGGGGTAATCGGTTCATGAACTTGGGGAATGAATGAGTGATGAGTGATTCGAGAACATAGGTAGGGGCGTCCCTGAGACGGCCTCTGCCGAGGCAGGGAAGCTGGCCGGGGGCATCAGGGATGCCTGCCAAGTTGGCCGGTTACATCAAACGCGTACCCGGCTTTCTTCGCCGGCGTCCGTAGACGCCCGCCGGCTTCCGCAGACGCCCCGCGGATCGGTGCATCAGAAACGCGAGCTGGCACCGCCGCCACCGCTCGATCCGCCGCCCCAAGAGCCGCCACTCGAGCTGCCACCGCTGCTCCATGAAGAACTGCTGCTTTTGTTGCTAGAACTGCTGCCCGCGCCGCCGCTAGTCAAATTCTGTTTGAAGAGCTTCTCCTCCCTCACGTGGCCACACTCGGTGCAGACGTAGTGGTAAGTCCACAGTTTGCCCAGCGGTTGCTTCTCTTTGGTCGGGTAGCCCTTCTCTTGCGTAAAGTGCCCTACGGCGCCGCACTGCTCGCACTTGACTTGAGGCGTAAGCTGTCGCCGGAAGAGGAGTCTCATGAGTAGGTAGAGCAGCATCATGGGGAACTGGCAGAAAAGCAGTCCGGAGCCGATGACGGTGATGTTATGCTCCCGTCTGAGCTCCTTTACCTCGGAATACGACGTGGCGGTTTTGGCCAGCTTCCGCTCTTTAGAAAACAGGGCAGCAAAGGCGCCGCCGCCGAGCAGCCACCAGATGGAACAGACGGTGAGGACGAAGGCGTTGGTATCGTCTTCCTCTTCGGCCTTGAGGGTGGATTCGCCGACGAGGACTTTGCGCACCTCCTCGACTCCGGCTAAGAGTCCTTCGCCGTATCGGCCCTCCTTCATAGGGGGGATCATGCGACGCTTTTGGATCAGTTTGCAGAGCCCGTCGGTCAGTTCGCCCTCCAGTCCGTAGCCGACTTCGAAGGTGATCTCGCGGTTGTCTTCGTTCGTGATCAGCTGGATCAGCAGGCCGCGGTTGGTCTCCTTCTTGCCGATGCCCCAGGTGTTGAAGAGTTCGTTGGCAAACTCGCGCGCGGAGCCGTACGTGTCGCCGTCGATGGCGGGCAGGACGACGACGGCAATCTCCACGTCGAGCGAGTCGCGGAGATGGCCGATGCGTTGGTTCAGCGCGGCCTCGTCCGCCTCGTTAATGGCGTCGGCTGGGTCAGAGACGAAGCGGGTGCGGTCAGTGAGTTGCACGTTGGGCACGTCCTTCACGCGGTACGCCTCTGGCGCTGCCGCAGCGCTCAGGGTGCTGAGGCCGAGCAAGAGGGCGATGAGTAAGAGGTGTAATCGGTTCATGAGCTTTGGGTGAATAGAAGTGTAAAGAATGATTCGAGTACCGGGGTAGGGGCATCCGCAGACACCCCTACCGCAGACCGGTGCATCAGAACTTTGAGCTGGCGCCGCCTCCACCGCTACGTCCGCCGCCCCAGGAGCCACCGCTCGATCTGCTACTGCTGCCGCTGCTCCACGAACGGCTTTTGCGGTCGTCGTCGCGATCGCGAATGGTAGACGAGCTGCTTTCTTTTTCGAAGGTCTCCTCCTCCTTCTCATAGCCGCAGTTGCGACAGACGTAATAGTAGGTCCTGCGTGTGCCGTTCTTCATCTTGTGCTTCAGCGGGGAGCCATCTAACTTGAAGCGCCCCACGGCGCCGCACTGTTTGCACTTGACGCGGGACCGCAGCAACGGCCAGAGGAGGAGCTTGAGGAGGAAGTAGATCGGTATTAACGGGAACTGGCAGAAGAGCAGCCCACCGCCGATCACAGCCAAATTGCAGTTGTGTTTCGTCTCCTTTATCTCGGCATCTGACTTAGACGTCTGGGCTTCCATTAGCTGTATAAGCAGCAGGAGAATGACCACGACTGCGCCGATCCCCCACCAGATTTTGCAGGCCTTGATCACGAAGTCCTTGGTTTCCTTTTCATCCTCGGCCTTCGCGTCGGCCTCGAGGGTGGATTCGCCGACGAGGATCTTACGCACCTCCTCGAGGCCGGCTAAGAGTCCTTCGCCGTAGCGACCCTCCTTCATCGGGGGGATCATGCGGCGCTTTTGGATCAGTTTGCAGAGGCCGTCGGTCAGTTCGCCCTCGAGTCCGTAGCCGACTTCGAAGGTGATCTCGCGGTTGTCTTCGTTCGTGATCAGCAGGATCAGGAGGCCGCGGTCAGTCTCCTTCTTGCCGATGCCCCAGGTGTTGAAGAGTTCGTTGGCGAACTCGCGTGCGGAGCCGTACGTGTCGCCGTCGATGGCGGGCAGGACGACGACGGCGATCTCCACGTCGAGCGAGTCGCGGAGATAGCCGATGCGTTGGTTCAGCGCGGCCTCGTCTGCCTCGTCGATGGAGTCGTTGGGGTCAGAGACGAAGCGCGTGTAGTCGATGAGTTGCACGTTGGGCACGTCTTCCACGCGGTAGGTGGTCTGTGCCGTGGCGCTCCATGTGGTCAGGGCGACCAAGAGCGCGATGAGTGAGTGATGTAATCGGTTCATGAGCTTTATGAGTTACGAGTTACGGGTTACGAGTTACGAGTGCCGGGTACCTGTAACTTGTAACTCGTAACTCGTAACCCGTAACCCGTAACCCGTAACCCGTAACTCGTAACCCGTAACCTGTAACCCGTCAGCTGTCGGTCTTCACGCCGCGGAGGATCTTTTCGTAGGCCTCGGCATTGTTGATGATGCGCAGGGCCTCGCGAAGACTCTCGTTGTCTTCGTTGATGATGCGGTAGTAGGCCGTCTCGTCGAAGAGGTCGCGGGCGATGAGCGCCTTGAGTTGGAGGGCGATCAGGGGGCGCGACTTGGCGTACTGCGCGGAGTCGAAGGTCACGGAGTCGGCCGTGGCGCGCGCGCAGAGGTCGGAGAGCAGCTCGTCGCCGACGGTGAACTGTTGGCTGAAGGATTTGAAGTCCGGGTAACGCTTGCGGAGCGCCTTGCGGTGCCCGTCGACGTAGCTGAGAACCGTGCGGTAAATATAGCCCAGGCCGACGAGCCGGCGATGATAATCCGTGTAGCGCGAGGTGTCGAGCGGAATGAAACGATCGGGCATGATGCCTCCGCCGCCGTAGACCGTCCGGTGGTTGACGAGCGTGCGCGAGCGGAGCGAGTCGGGGAAGTGGATGCTGTCTGCGTTCATCAGCTCGCCGTGGTTGTAACGGTCGATGAGATCGCGATTGTAGGCTGCGGCGTCGCCACCGGTGTAGGGCTTTTGGATGTTGCGTCCGCCGGGGGTGTAGTAGCGGGCGATGGTGAGGCGGATCATGGAGTTATCCGGCAGGGGGATGGGACGCTGCACGAGGCCCTTGCCGAAGGTGCGCCGACCGACGATCACGCCACGATCCCAGTCCTGCACGGCGCCGGAGACGATCTCGCTGGCCGAGGCCGACGATTCGTCGACGAGGATGACGAGGCGGCCGTCCTCGAAGTTGCCCGTGGCCGTGGCCGTGGCCTCCTCGCGCGGCGAGTTGCGGCCCTCGGTGTAGACGATCAGGCGACCGTTGCTGAGGAACTCGTCGGCCAGGTTGCAGGCCACATGCAGGTAGCCGCCGCCGTTGCCCTGGAGGTCGAGGACGAGGTGCTTCATGCCCTCCTTACGGAGCCGGGTGAGGGCCTCGAGAAACTCCTCGTGCGAGGTGTTGGCGAAGCGGTTGAGGCGGATGTAGCCCGTGATGGAGTCGGCCATGTAGGCGGCGTCGAGGCTGTGCACGGGGATCTTGCCGCGGATGATCTTGAACTCGATCAGCTTCGGGCTGCCTCCGCGTTGCACCTTGACGCGCACCTCGGTGCCCTTGGGTCCGCGCAGACGACGCATGACGTCATTCGTCTTCATCTTAACGCCCGCGATGACCGTGTCGTCGACCATGATAATCCGGTCGCCAGCTGCCAGCCCGACGCGCTCGGAAGGGCCGCCGGAGATGACCTGGACGACGTAGAGCGTATCCGTAAGCATATTGAACTGGATGCCGATGCCGTCAAACCCGCCTTGGAGCGGCTCGTTGAGGTCTTTCGTCTCCTCGGCGTCGGAGTAGGCCGAGTGGGGGTCGAGCTTGTCGAGCATGCCGCGGATGGCGTCCTCGACGAGCTTCTTCTTGTTGGGCTCGTCCACATAGAGGTTTTCGATCGCATAGAGCGCGATGGAGAGCTTGCGTGCGTTCTCGTCCGGCCACTGTGGCTGCTGGGCGCGGACGTGGCCCGTCATCAGCAGGCTGCCGATGAGGAGCAGGGGGTATACTATGGTCTTTCTCATAATCTGTTTTGTTGAGGGGAGAGCACCTCTGGGTGTCTGCCCTTTCGATGTATTGTCAATAATCAAACCACCTGGTTTGACCCTTTCCGGGGGTCGGTTTGGGTTCAAACCACCTGGTTTGACCCTTTTCAGGGGTCGGTTTTGGACCAAACCACCTGGTTTGACCCTTTTCAGGGGTCGGTTTGGGTTCAAACCACCTGGTTTGACCCTTTTCAGGGGTCGGTTTTGGACCAAACCACCTGGTTTGACCC
>ERZ772977.948-NODE-948-length-16408-cov-10.203510_pt1 | contig 16408 bp, 14 predicted proteins | sample MGYA00511131_ERZ772977 | MGnify/ENA primary metagenome ERZ772977 (study PRJEB29015, sample SAMEA2737935) | human oral metagenome | biome: human oral; feature: human-associated habitat; material: dental | place: China | collected 2151 ...
CCGCGTACATGGCGAGGGCGGCGATCACTCCCAGAAACGACACAGCCATGGCCCCCATTGTGCCAGGGGCAGCCGCGGCGTTCAGGAGCGGCACGAGGCACGTGCTCCCACACATTTCTGGGCTTGACACACGACCACCGCATTCACCTCACGCGTGACGTTCATACGGGGCCCGATCATTCAGTGTCGCCCGCACGGTCACAATCGGATACCGTGGGCACAGCACCACCGACTTCGTCACCACCGGAAACGGTTCAAACACCGGCGCAACGGACCCACGACGCGCCCCACACGCCCCAGGAAGACCGATGACCGACAACTACTCCGATCAGACCCGCGCGCTCCTCAACCTCCTCAACAAGCTGCCCGCCAAGCCGCAGATCACCTTCCGCGGCTACGTCGATCGCGCAGTGGACCGGGTGCGGGTCGTCGGCTCGCCGACGCTCACCGCCACGACGCACAGCCTCGAGATCGCGACGAACAACCTAGCCCGGCCGGAGGTCGCCATCGTCGTCGGCGCCAACGGGCGCGACCTCACGCCGATCCTTCAGGGGGCTCCCAACTTCAACCTCCAGGAAGTCACCTACCTCCCGAACTCTTACTTCCTCCAGCACGTCGCTCACGAGTACAACGGCGTGACGATCCAGGTCTACGAGGAGATCGTTCTGAACAGCCAGTCAGCAGGCTTCACGATCACTCATCCACTGCACACCTGGGACCCGGTCCTGGCCGTCCTTGACCCCGCTCTGCGTGCCGCGCGGGAGCGCCCGCTCCCCATGCCTGAGGGTTCCTCGGACAGGTTCCTGGAGCCCATTCACTGACGTCCCGCGCGCTCGGCTCGCCCACCTCTCACAGGTGGGTGAGCCACACGAGGGTCGCATAGGGGATGGTCACCTGCTCCCCCGGCGCGTACCCGAGGTGGTCGTAGAGGTACCAGCGCAGGTTTTCCTGCATGCGCGCCCTGCCGGCCTCGGAGGAACGGATGTACGAGGAGCGGGTCGTGCCCAGGGTGAGGATCTCCTCGGGGGTCATGCGGTCCTCCCATGCGACCTGGGTGAGGGTCATCGGGGCGAAGCCGCCGCCCGGCATGGGCGGCCTGTCGGGGCGGTGTACGTCGCCCGAGCGCATGATGCGCGTCAGGCGATGCACCCACGGAATCGATACGGCCATCTGGTTCCACACGATGGCGAGCGCGCCGCCGGGCGCCAGGATCCGGGCGGCCTCGAGGCCCGCACGCTCCGGATCCATCCAATGCCAGGACTGGGCAAACACGACGATGTCATACACGCCGTTCGGTAACCCTATATCTTCCGCAACGCCGCCGTGCCACGTCACGCCTTCGATCGACGAGGCCTGGGCGCGCATCGCCTCGGATGGTTCGACCGCGTCGACGAGGAGACCGCCGCGAGCCAGGAGCTCACTCATCTTGCCGGTGCCCGCGCCGATGTCGGCGGCGCGCAGTGGGCCGCCCCGGCCCGGCATGTTCTCTCTCCGCGCGCGCTGCGCTGCGTCGATCAACGCGGCCACAGCCTCGTCCGGGTAGGCGGGGCGCACGGAATCGTAGGCACCGCCCTCGCCGACGAAGGGGTTGACATCGAGCGAAGCGGACACACTGTTCGATATCACCTCGCAATCCCCGTACTGCTGACACGAAAGAGAGGTGTCCGCGCGTCCGGCCATGGCCTCGTTCTCGGGAACACTCACAGGAGCGAGCTCCCCAGTCGACACACGTTGTCGATGTAATGGACGTGCCACGGCAGGCCGCGCCACTCCTCGTAGGTGAGCTGGCGAGACTTCTCGCGCGTTCGGTCGTCGTTGCCGTGCAGCATCTCGACCAGGCGCGAGCTGTCGGCGACGAGCATGATCTCGTAGTTGAGGCCGAAGGAACGCACATCCATGTTGGACGAGCCAATGACGCACAGGTTCCCGTCGACGATCATGTACTTCGAGTGGAGCATCCGCGGCTTGTGGTACAGGTGGATGCGCACGCCCGCCTTCAGGAGCATGCCGTAGTAGGAGCGCTGCGCGTGGCCGACCAGGAACTGGTCGAACTGCTCGGAGACGAAGAGCTCGACCTTGACGCCCGACAGCGCGGCGTTCGTCAGCGCGGTCATGAGGGTCTCGTCCGGGATGAAGTACGGGCTCGTGATCGACACGTGCGTGCGCGCCGAGGAGACCATGTGGACGAACGCGCGCAGGTTCGGCTCGCCCTTGAACGCGGGACCCGACGGGATGATCTGCATGGCCGAGATGTGCGTGTCCTCGTTCTTGGCCGCCAGCTGCGCGGCGGGCGGGGTGAGGACCTCGGGCGTGAGGATCTCCTTGCACGCGTAGTACCAGTCGACGGCGAAGACCGCCTGGATCTGCGCGACGATGGGGCCGGTGACGGACACGCTCGTGTCGTCGTAGAGCATGCCGGACTTCGCGTACGAGGGGGTGTCGTAGTCGGGGGCCACGAGGTTGTGGGAGCCGACGTAGGCCTCACGCCCGTCGATGACGAGGATCTTGCGGTGGTTGCGCAGGTCGGGGCGGCGAATCTGCCCGCGCAGCGGGGCGAAGGGCAGCATCTCGTGCCACTCGATGCCCATGGCGTTCAGGCGGCGGCGGAAGTCCTTGTGGCCCGGGATCGTGCGCATGCCGTGGTGGTCGACGAGCAGGCGGACGGTGACGCCACGCGCGACCGCGCGCTCGAGGGCCTCGTAGAAGGGGGCCGTGTACTCATCCCAGGACGTCTGGTAGTACAGGGCGTTCACGTGGTGGGTCGCCGCGTCGATGCTGGCGGCCATGGCCCGGAAGGTCTCGGCAGTGTCGTTGTAGAGGCGACCAACCCGTCCCACAGAGGCCGGGAAGCCGCTGAGGGTCCCGGACAGTCGCATGATCGAGGCGGTGTCATCATCCGAGCATGCGGGCAGGCCGTCGGGCCCGTCCGGCACCTCGTAGTTCTCAGGGTCGGGCGCGGTCGAGCCGGCCACGATGGCATCGACCAGCTGGCGGGCCTCCGGGTCGTCGTCGAGCCGCCGACCCATCGCCCACCACGAACCGAAGATGACATACAGCGGCACACCCAGGAGCGGCCACAGGAAGATCAGCAGCAGCCACGCCGTCGACGTGGAGGCGCGGCGATGCTTGGGGACGATGCCGAGCGCAATGATACGGATGGCGAACTCGAAAGCCCCAAAGAGGAGCCACGCCCACAGCGGCGGTTCAGGATGCGGCGGCAGCATACACCTATGGTAGCGAGCGCCCCAGATCCTGGTCGGCCCACCGCTGCCAATGCGGCGCGTAGGTCTGCCCGTCGCGCGCGAGCGCCCTGCTGCGTCGTTCGCCCTCGCCGGGGTCGGCGATCCACACGCTGAGGTCGGCTTCGGCGTCGATGGCGCCGCAGCCCTCGATGATCGTCGGGGCGAGGGGGACGCTGATCATCACCCCGGTTCTACCGTTCTCCCAGTCCCAGGCCTCGTAGGAGGAGGCCCGTCCTCCCCGCAGATCGGCGGCAATTCGACACGCGATGTGGGCGCCCTCCGCGAGGCCGTCCCAGCCGGGGTACCAGTCGTCGAGGTGCAGGACCTGCCAGCCGTTCACGAGCCGAGCAAGCGCGGCGGCCAGCGTGGACTTGCCGGAGCCGGAGTAGCCGTCGATCGTGACGACCGGGACGCCGGGGCGCGCGCCCGCCTCACCAGACGAGGCCGGGGCCCGCTCCCCCGCCAGGGCACTCAGGCGGGGGGCGAGCTCGCGGGCGGCCTCATCGGGGCCCATCGTGACGGGGACGGTGACCCTCGGACCCACTCCCCCGCTCACGTCTTCCCAGGTCGGGCCTCTCATCGGCCCACCAGGGCGAAGGTACCCGCCCAGATGCTCGCGGCCAGCGCGATCGCGGGCAGGGCGATGGCGACAACCATGAGGACGGCATCGGCGGCGCGCAGGCGCGAGGGACGTGCCCACGTTCGCTTGCCTTCCGCGCCGAAGCCCCTTGCCTCCATCGTGGTGGCCAGCTTGCCGGAGCGACGCAGCGCGAAGACCAGCAGCGAGAAGGAGCCTCGCAGGAAGGAACGGATGCGCGAGGAGTCACCCACGCCTCGGGCACGGCGCGCCCGCTCGAGGGCCTTCCAGTCGGCCGCCATCAGCGACGTCATGCGCGCGCCCGCGAGCGCCGCCAGCACGGGGCGGGCGGGCAGGTGCAGGATCTGCGCGAGCCCGTCACCCATGTCTGTCGGATCAATGCGGTCGAGCAGAGCAATCGCAGGCAGGACGATCGCGCACATGCGCAGGCCAATGCCCAGCGCCAGCCACATCGAGTGGTCCGAAACCGCTGCCGGCCCGAACTGCCAGTACACGGTTCCTCCCGGTGAGGCGTAGAGCAGCATGGACAGCGCGCCGAGCGGCGCGGCCAGCAGCAGCGGCGTCGCCTTCAGGAAGAAGCTGCGCGCCGACACGCCCGACAGGGGCATGAGCACGAGCTCGAGAATGACGGCAACGGCCGCGCTCACCGGGTCAATCGTGATCAGCAGGGGCGTGGTTGCGACCAGGAGGGCGAGCACGCGGGCAACGGGATTCGTACGCGCGAGGAGGCCTCGGGCACCGCGCTTCGGGCCGCGATCGTGAACGTTCCCGGCGGGGGCGGCCCCGGCCTCGTCCGTGGAAGCTTCGGGGGCCGCGCCGCGCGTGCCGACCTGCCCGAGGTCGACGACGCGCTGGCCCATCGCGGCCACGAACGCGGGGTCGTGCGTGATCGACACCAGGGTGACGCCGCGCTCCAGGGCAGCGCGCAGCAGGCGCACGAGGCCCAGCCACGTGCCGCGGTCCTGGCCGAAGGTCGGCTCGTCGAGGATCAGCAGCTCGGGGGCGCTGATGAGCGCGGTCGCCACCGACAGGCGGCGCTTCTCGCCGCCCGACAGCGTCATGGGGTTGGCGCGCGCGAGTTTGGTCAGGCCCAGGGCCTCGAGGTGTTCGTCGACGAGGGGGGCGATCTCCTCGTCGGTCATGCCGGCGGCGCGCGGGCCGATCGCGAGCTCCTCGGCGACGGTGACGGCCAGGAACTGGTATTCGGGCTCCTGGAAGACCATGGACATGCGGCCGAGCAGCTGCTTGCTGCTCCACTCGTGCGGGTCGCCAACCGTGCCGTCGGCGGTCTCGACCTCGACCGTGCCCGCGAGGGGCGGCAGGAGGCCCGCGAGAGTCAGGGCAAAGGTTGATTTTCCGGCGCCGTTAGCGCCAACGATGCAGGTGGAGACGCCGCGCTCGATCGTCAGGTCGATGCCGCTGCGTACGGGGGCGGACGCATCGTAGCCGATCGTCAGGCCGGTGACGCGAGTGATCGGGGTGGTGCCTCGCGCTCCACCTTCCAGGCTTTCGGACGAGGCCGGTGGGACCTTGGGGGCGGGTCCGACCTCGGCGGCGACGTCGTCGCCGGGAAGCCAGATGCCGCGCTCGCGCAGGGCGTCGCCCTGCTGCGCGAGGACCTCGTCGAGCGGGCCGTCTGCGGCGATCGTACCGTCCGCGACCACGATGACGCGATCCACGAGAGAGGCCCACACGTCGACGCGGTGCTCGACGACGACCACGGTCGCGCCCGTGCGCTCGACGACCTTTTCGACGGCGGCGCGCACCTCGGCAACACCGCTCGGGTCCAGGTTCGCGGTGGGCTCGTCCAGGAGCAGCAGGCCCGGGCCCATCGCGAGAATCGACGCCAGGGCCAGGCGCTGCTTCTGCCCGCCCGACAGCTCCGTCGTCGAATGATCCAGGGGGACGCTCAGGCCCACTGCCTCGAGCGAGTTCTCCACGCGCGGCCAGATCTCCTCGCGCGCAACCCCCAGGTTTTCCATGCCGAAGGCCACGTCGTCGCCCACGCGGGCGAGAACCACCTGAGCCTCGGGGTCCTGCATGAGCAGGCCCACGCGGCCCCTCGCCTCGGCCGGAGCGACGCCGTCGACGGTGAGCGTGCCGGTGGCCTCGCCCTCCTCGGCGCCGCCCAGCAGGCCGGCCAAGCCACCCATGAGCGTCGACTTGCCCGACCCGGACGGGCCCAACACCAGCACGCGCTCGCCCGGCGCGATATCGAGATCAACACCCGACAGCACGGCGTTCTTGCGCCCGGCGTGACGCCATCCCCAGCCGCGCGCGCACACGCGCGCGCCCGCGCCCTCACCCAGCGGCACCTGGCCGTCCGGAGAGGAAGCGGCGCGGGCGGAGGCGGAGTAGGCCTCGTCCATGGATCCGAAATCAGACAAGCTCACGCGCTCCACGGCCGGAGGCGAAGCGATCCAGGGCGCCTGTCTTTGCCAGCGCATTCGTCAGCGCCCAGGCGAGGATGCCCGCCAGGACGATGCCCGACGCCATGCCGCACACGAGGTAGATCGCGTTGTAGAGCACGCCCTTTGCGAGGTGGCCGGAGAGGAAGAGCTCGAGGACCCACTCGAACGCGAAGGACACGGCGCCCGCAGCGCCCACGATCGTCGCGTTGAAGCGGCGGTAGGCGACCAGGGCGAAGACGACCTCCGCGCCGAGGCCCTGCGCGAGGCCCGAGTAGATGGTCTCGACGGCCCACTGGGAACCCAGGGCCATGGAGACGGTCGCCGCCATCAGCTCGACGAAGAGCGCGGCGCCGGGCTTGCGGATGACATAGCCACCGAGCGTGCCGCCCAGCAGCCAGACACCCGTCACCAGGCCACCCACGCCGGGGCCGATGGTCTTGAGGAACTCGTAACTTGCGCCGCCCACCTGGTTCCAGACGACAAAAATAAGGCCGCAAGCGACGCCCAGGACGGCGGCGGTGACGATGTCAATGACCCTCCAGCGGAGGGACGGAGCAGTGGATGCCATGCGAAAAAACTCCCTTCGTGTTGCACGGCGGCCACGAGGGAAGAGCCTTCCTACGCCGGTATGATCCGGATCAGGTTCTACGGTCGGGGGTGGTCCCCTCTCAGCTCGGTTCGAGCTCCCGTGGCACTCTGGTGAGCATAGTCACTTGGTATTCATTGCGCTACTCATGCAGGTGGGGGCCGGTATGAGGGCCCTCTCCCGTGCCCCCGTCGCCGAGGACACCGCGCGACGCGCGGCGCAGCAGGAAATGGCGGTTCGCGAAGGCCGCGCCCACGATGAACGCAATCCAAATCAGGGAATAGACGAGGCCGGGGCGAGTATCGTCCCACATCGCCAGGATGACGCCCATGCAGCCCATGAACGCAAGCACGATCCAGGCGCTGATCGCGCCGCCGGGGGCCTTGAACTTCGAGACCGCATGCAGCTGCGGGCGCTTGCGCAGGTAGACCAGGTAGGACACAACGATGACCACCCACACGCCCATGAAGAGCGTGGCCGACACCGAGGTCACCAGCGTGAAGGCCGCGGAGATCGAGCCGCCCATCCCCATGATGACGATGCCCGACAGGAGGCACACGCAGGACAGGAACAGGGCGTTGAGGGGCACGTGGTGCTTGGAGAGGCGCGCGAAGGTGCCCGGCGCTTGCTCCTGGCGCGCCAGGCCGTAGAGCATGCGCGACGTGGAGTAGATACCCGAGTTCGCGCTCGACGCGGCCGAGGAGAGGACCACCAGGTTGACGATCGTGGCCGCGGCCTCCAGGCCGGTCAGCGAGAACATCGTGACGAAGGGCGATTTCTCGGGGCTCACCTGATCCCAGGGGGTCACCATCATGATGGCCGCGAGCGCCGCCACGTAGAAGAGCATGATGCGAACGGGGATGGAGTTGACGGCCTTGGGAAGGGTGTTGTCCGGGTCGTCGGTCTCGGCGACGGTCGTGCCGACCATCTCGATCCCGATGAAGGCGAAGAGGGCGATCTGGAAGCCGCCGAGGAAGCCGGTGAATCCAGTCGGGAAGAAGCCGCCATGGCTCCACAGGTTCGAGACTGCGGCCACGGTTCCCTCCTCGTCAACCGTGCCCATGGCGACCATGCCGAAACCGACGATGACCAGGGCGATGATCGCGACGATCTTGACGAGCGCGAACCAGAACTCCGTCTCACCAAAGGCCTTGACCGTCATCGCGTTGAGGGCAAAGAGCAGCAGAGTCGTCGCGCCGATGGGGATCCACGCGGGCAGGTCCGGCCACCAGAAGTGCGTGTAGCCGGTGATAGCGATCATGTCGGCGACGCCGGTGACCACCCAGCACGCCCAGTAGGTCCACCCCGTCACGAAGCCGGCCCACGGGCCGATGAGGTCGCGGGCGATGTCCGCGAAGGTCGCGTACTTGTGGTCGGAGAGCAGCAGCTCACCGAGGGTGCGCATGAACAGGAAGAGAACCGCGCCGATGATCATGTAGACCAACAGGATCGAGGGGCCCGCGACCGAGATCGTCTTACCCGAGCCCATGAACAGGCCCGTACCGATCGCGCCACCGATGGCAATCAGCTGAATGTGGCGGTTTTTCAGCGTGCGCTGGAGCTTTTCGCCACCTTGCTGGGGCTCACCGTGTTCGACGTTCTCAACTGTCATCATTGTTCCTTCCGCCTGCTCCCGGCCCGGGGGCTTTTTGCGCGGCCTTTGTGCGCTCGCGTGACACGCTTGACCATCCAACGCTACCGCACAGGTACGCTCATGACCGAATCCAGAGCTACGCATGGCAGAGCGAGCGCATTCAAGTTAGGTTTGCCTTATGACACAGAATTCGGCGCCTTCGACGGGCGAGACCTCGTACCCCCTGATCTCCGTGGCCACGGTTCCCACCGAGCGGGCTGCGCGCTACGGCAAGCAGCTCGTGAGCCACATGGGCCACAAGATCACGGGTTCCTGGGACGAGGAGGCGGGCAGCGGATACCTGCTGTTCGACCGCGAGGGTCCGGTTCTGGGGCACGTGAACGTCATCGCGTCACCGTCGGCACTGACGCTCGAGATGCGCACGGAGCCCGAGCGCACCGATCGCCTCGAATTCATCGTCGGCATCCACCTAGCACGCTTCGGCGCACGCGACAGCCTCGCCGTTTCATGGGAGCGCACCGACGACAGCGAAGGCTCCACGCAGGGCCCCCTCACCCCCGAAGAGGTCGAGGCGCACGCCCGTGCCAAGAAGGCAGCCCGCGAGGCAGCGGAGCACGAGGCCGGGCACGCGGAGTAGGCCCGGCAGGCACGCGGCCAGGCACGCAACAGAGTAGCCGCGGCGGGCCCCATCAATTCCGCATGCAATTCCCTGATCGCCGAACGCGTTAGCATCTCAACAACCGCAGAATTCCAACGTTCTGACTTAGAAAATTGAAACAATCGCAGGGGAATTACGTGCGAAAGCTGGGGGCACCGACGCCCACTCGCTACACGTGTCAATGCAGCTCCCCATCATTCGACACCGGGAGGCATTGCACTACGTAGCAGGGCATTGCACTAGCTACTATCCAGTGCAATGCTCCCCCTTCTCGTGCATTGCTCCTTCAACTAGTGCAACGCTTCGGAGTCACAAGCTCCGCCATGGTTCGCACAGCAACTCCCACACTGGGCATTACACCTCTTACGGGACGCTGCACCTCTTACGGGACGCTGCACCCGATCAGAACGGGTGCACTGCCTACGGATCGGGTGCAGCGCCCACGCGCACAAGCACAACCGCGGCGAACGTCCCTCGGGCCGCAGCCTACGCCGTACCACCGTCCCCACATTCACCAATTCCGCACGTAGTTCCCTGACGGCCACACACAACAACACGCTGACAACCACAGGATTTCAACATTTTGACTTCAAACGTTGAAGTAGCTACAGGGGAATTGCATGCGAAATTTCGGGGACACACACGGACGGACACTCAGCACACGACCCATGAACCACACCGCTAACAAACAGCCCCCGCAGCCGTGAGGCTGCGGGGGTGCAAAGTCGGGCAACGCGCTCACTACGCGTCATTCGCCCGCGAAATGCCACGACAGCGGAACACCACCGGCATCCCCAGATGCCGGCGCAGAAACTCAGAGACTCAGCGGCCCTCGAGGTAGTTCTTCGCGGCACTCAGGACCTGCTCCCACATGCCGACCTCGTCTTCGTACGCCTGGCGGGCCTCGGCCTCGTCGTCGGAGACCGACGCCAGACCCGACTCCTCCACGTGGATGGCGACGCCGCCACGCTCCTCGGACAGGGAGATTTCGATGCGGGTCGCATACTCGTCCGGCAGCTCGTCGTCGGCCAGCGGGTACCAGCGGAAGGCGACGACATCCGTCGGATCCTCGTCGGCCTTTTCGATCAGCCAGTCGCCGGCGTCCGGGTCGCTCACGCGATAAATTCCGTCATCCCCGAGCGTCACCTCGTGGTCACCCAGCGGGCCATCGTTGACCCACCAGCCCGGCTCCGACACGAGCGCCCACGCGGCCTCAATGTCGCAGTCCACGACCACGTCGGTCTCAACGCGATCCAGGTCGTCCTCAACGTCGGCGTCAGAAGTCATGTCAAAGAAGCTCATACACCAACGGTACCGGGTCGGACGCTCCCAGGCACGCGAATGGACACCCCAACACGCGTCCATCCCCGCACGTCGGCAGGCACCGGACCAGTCATGGGAATAGGCGCCCGTGCGAGCACGTCGGCGCACAGATGCGCGAGGCATTGGAAGGCCACGTCTTCGTGCGCATACGACGAGGCACACCGCAGTAAGTCCACAACGCCCGACGATCACCGGGCATAGATACGACGAGGCCGTGGCCAGCCCCGCGGAGAAGCGAGAGTCGGCCACGGCCTCGTCGTGTCAAAGAGCCTCAGGCGAGACGCGTGATGCGGTAGCGCCAATCCACGGGGCCGACCTCGAGGGTCTCCACGCGGTAGTGCTGCTCGGAGTCCTGCAGGTGCGCGAACAGCGGCTCGGGCTGGTGGGGCGCGCAGATCTGGATGTTCTCGCCGACGGGCAGGTTGTCAACCGCCGCGAAGAGGACCGCGTGGCGCACGACGCGGGGGATCGAGTGGATGACCAGCTCGTCCGCGCCGGGGCGGTGGATGACACCGGCACCAGCCGCGTGGGCCTTGCCGTGACCATGCCCGTGGCCTCCTCCGTGACCGCCGCAGCCACAGCCACCGGCTGTGGAGGCGATGGGCTCAGCGGCCATCTCATGAGGACGCTCGGCGGGGGCTTCGGCGGCCTGCGCACCATGCCCGTGGCCACCGCCATGGCCGTGTCCACCGCAGCCACAGCCTCCACCACGCTGGTCGGGGGCCTGCTCGGCGGGAGCCGGAGCCTGCTCAGCGGCAGCGCGTTCCTTCTTGCCCTCGCCGCCGCAGCCGCACCCGCAGCTGCCGTCCTCGGAGGGGACGGTGTTGGCGTCGACCAGTTTGAACATCTGACGGTCAGTCATATCTTTTCCTTATCTGTCGGCCCGAAAGGCCATTTCGGCATACCTCACCCAGTGTAGGCACGCCTCAGCCGCGCCCGCGCGTTCACTTGATGAGGAACTCAGCCTCGACCTCGACGCTGACGTTGAGGGGCAGAGCGGCGACGCCGACGGCGCTGCGCGCGTGCTGGCTGCCGAAGATTTCACCGAAGAGCTCGGAGGCACCGTTGATGACGCCGGCCTGCCCGTAGAAGTCGGGGCGAGAGGACACGAAGCCGACGACCTTGACGACGCCCGCGAGGTTGTCGATGCCCCCCGCGACTGAGGCGGCCGCGGCCAGGGCATTGAGGGCGCACACGCGCGCCGCGTCCTTGGCATCCTCGGGGTCCGCGCCGTCCTCACCGACCGCGCCGATGCACACGGGTTCGCCGTCGACGACGGGGATCTGGCCGGAGGTGCGCACGACACCGCGATCGATGACGGCGGGCACGTAGGCGGCGACGGGGGTGGCGACGGCGGGCAGTTCGAGGCCGAGTTCGGCGAGCTTCTCGGAGGGGAGCATGTGAGGTCCTTTCGTTCCATCGACGAGGCCGGGGCCTCGTCCCTATGGCCCCAGTTTAGTTGCGCTCTGCCCTGGGGTGGCGGGCGAGCGAGCGGGCGTGAGATCCCAGCCGATGCCTCGTCGAAAGAGACGAGAGCTCGGACGCGAGTGCGCCCCACGTGTCGACAATCACGCGGGGCGCACTCTCTTGCGGAGGCGTCAGCCCTGGGGAGCGGCCGGGGGCTGGCCGCCCTGTCCCGGACCACCGGCAGGGGGTTGACCGCCCTGTCCGGGGCCGCCCGCCGGGGGCTGTCCACCCATCCCCATGCCTCCCTGACCAGCCGTCACCGAGGTCTCGGCGCCATCAACGCTCACCGTGTAGGCGGTGCCGTTGGTCATGCCGGAGGTGGAGTACAGGACGTTTCCGAAGGCCTTGGGGGAGGTGTAGGTGCCCAGGACCGCGCCGGAGGAGTCCGTGATCGTCACGGTCGAGCCGGCGGAGCCGGACGCGGAGGCGGAGATCCAGCCCTGGCCGCCGGTCGCGGTCGGCGTCTCCACCATCTCGCTCGTCGCGAAGGCGATGACCGTGCCACCCGTGATGCTCATGGCGCCGTTGGAATCCAGGGCGCCGTTCGCGCCGGACGCCGGGCCGTAGACGGTGGTCGTGCCGCCGCTGATGGTCAGCGAGCCGTTGGAGTCGAGGCCGTCTCCGTTCGCGTTGACGGTCACGCTGCCGCCGGTGATATTCAGCTGCTCGCCGGTGTCCTCCATGGATCCGCCGCCGTCAGCCATGCCGCCGGGGACCGCCTGGGTCGCGGAGGTCGAGGTGCTCGCCGTGTCCTCGGTGGCGGTCTCCGCGGTGGCGGCCAGGCCGGCCTCGACCGTGATCGAGCCGGAGGCGTTGATGCCGTCGTCCGTGGAAGTCAGGTCAACCGTACCGTCGGAGATTGTGATGAGGCCGCCCTCGAGGGCCTCGTTCGACTGGGTGACGGTCACGTTCGCGCCGTCCAGGACGGCAGCGACCTCGGTGTGTACGCCGTCGTCGCCGGAGGCGGCAGTGATCGTGCCGGAGCTGAGGCGCAGCGCGCCGTCGGAGTGGATGGCGTCGTCCCCGGAGTCGATGGTGGTCGTGCCACCGTCGACGATGATGTAGGTGCCGGCCTTGATTCCCTTGGCCGAGCCGGAGTCGGGCGCGCCAGCCGACGCACCGCCGCCCGAAGTGATCGACAGGGTGCCACCGGTGATGATCGCGTCGGTGTAGGCGTCGATGGCGTCGCCGGTCGAGGTCAGGGTGACCGTGCCATCCACGATGGAGACGTAGCCCTTCGTGTCGTCGTTATCCTGGTCCGCCTTGAGGGCGTCGCCCCCGGAGTTGACCGTGACGGTACCACCGGCCACGATCAGGGAGTCCTTGCCGCGCAGGCCGTCGTCCGAGGCCGTGGCGTTGATCGTGCCCCTCAGGACGTACAGGTCGTCCTTGGAGGTGATCGCGTCCGAGGTGCCGGAGGTCACGTTAAGCGTGCCCGAGCCGGTGATCGTCAGGTCCATGTCGGCGTAGATCGCGGCGTTCGCGTCCTCGGTTCCGGTGTAGGTGCCGTCGGTGATCGTTGAGGTTCCCTCGAGAGAGAGGACAAGGTCGTCGCCGCTGGTCGCCTCGATCGCTGCGCCCGTCGAGGAGGTAATGGTCGCGTTGTCCAGGATCAGGACGACCCGATCCTCGGTGCCGGCGGCCACGACGACCTTGCCGTTGAATGAGCCGCTGAGCTTGTAGACGCCTGCCTTGGAGATGGTCAGCACGCCGTCACTCACGCTCGCGGCGTCGGACGAGGAGGTCGCGGTCGTGCTGCTCAGGGTCACGTCGACGGCATCCGAAGCCTTCCAGTCACTGTCTTCCACGTGGGAGACCTCCGAGTTCGAGGCCAGAGCGTCGGCCGCGGTGGGCGGCGCGGTCGTGTCGCCGTTGCTTCCAGCGGCGGCGACGGCTGCGGTGGCCGAGGCCGTGGACGAGCCAGCGGAGGAGGTCGCGCCCGTGGTGCTGCAGGCTCCCAGGGCGAGGGCTCCGACGAGGGCGAGAGCGCCGATCGTCCGGGCGGGGGTCCAGATTTTCTGAAGAGCTTTCATTGATACGTCTCTTTCGTGCAATTTACGCTTGTATTTGTTGTGACGAACGCTTGCCTGTCGATTGCTATCGCTTCGTCAAGCGGCGGCGTTGCGTCTGTCAGTCTGACGCTCAGGCTGCCACCGCGAGGTGCGCGGCACCCATGAGCTGCGGCGCATCCACGTATTCGTGAAAGTAGCGGTCGAGCGTGCGGTGCCACTTGTTCGCTGGCAGGTGGTGCATGGCGGCCATCGCGGTCCCGTACTTGGATATCTTGACGGGGCGCACGCCGCTCGCCCATAGGAGGTGGTCCACGACCGAAGGGGTTGCCCCCGACTTCGTTTCGATAATCACCAAGTCGGGTCGGGCGAGCTCGGTGCGATCCGTGCGTAGCGAGCGCCACGTCAGGCCCGTGTCCACCGTCGCCCGCCCCTGGCCGCTTGGCAGGAGCAGGGTGTTGCGCTCGTAGGATCCCGCGAGCACCGGCTCAAGCGCTGGAACCAGATGGGCGTAGCCCGTCGGCTCAACCTTGCCGGCCACCCACGTGCGGCGCTGACCCGCGAGAGGGGCCCCTGCCTCGTCCGAGGCGATCGGCATGCGCTTCTTAACGGTCACTCCGCGCGGTCCGCGGGTCTTGACCTCCAGGAAAGACTCGTCGGACGAGAGGTACGAGCGGGAGCGGACCTTGAAGCGGCGGCGGCGCTTGAGCGCGGTCAGCATGTACGAGTCCATGTCGGGAGTGTCGTAGTAGGTGGAGGCGTAGCCCTGGGACACCTGGCCGTTGATCTGCAGAACCTTCGTGCCTTCAGGAAGATGGCTCAGGATCGCCGAGGCCGCGGTGGCGTCCAGCGCATACTTGCGGTCCACTCGTGTCAGCATCGCCGCGCGTTTGTTGAGTTCGTCGAGGCCGATCGAGTTGAGGTCAGCGACAATCGAGTCCAGGGTGGCGTTCATGAGGGGTTCCTTTTCTGTCAGAGCCCGCGCGGCGGGTCGGCGTGTCAGGCGACCTTCGAGCGCACGTCCACGAGGGTCAGGTCGTTGACGAGGTCCAGCTTGACGACGTTGACCGAGGCGACGTTGGCACCGAGGCGCTGCTCGAGGGCGGCCTTCAGTTCCTCCTGGTCTGCGATCGCACGATCCAGCTGAACCGTCTGCGAGGTGTATCGGCCAAAGACGAGCTTCGAATCACCGAAGGCGAGAGCCACGAGGATCAGGGCGATCAGCCCGCCGAGCAGCGTTGTCACTTCCGAGGACATGCCCGTCAGGAGTCCCAGGGCCAGCGATGCAAAGTAGTAGGCGATTTCCGTCTGCGAGATCTGGTCCGAACGCAGTCGGATGATCGAGAGAACGCCGAAGAGGCCGAGGCCCAGTCCAGCGCTGACGGTCGAGTTCGCGAGGATCATCGTGACGGCCAGGACACCAACGTTCACGCCGAGGAAGGCTGCGACCAGGTCGGCGCGGCGGTGGCGTGGGAAGTAGAGGCCGAACACAAGGGCGGCCATGGCGGCCAGGTCAATGGCGATGAGAATCGGGGCGGTCATTGGTGTCTCCTTTTGTCGATGCACCTATTCCCTCACCCGACCCTATGAAGAACCTATGAGGCTCTCATATTTCCCATATGACTTTTGGGAGTGTTGCTGTGAAGCTGTGAATGCCGCTGTTTGTGTGGGCACATTTCGTTGCGTTTCTGCGGTTTTGATTGCTGTGTATTCCACTGCTTGTCCGGGTGCCGCGTGTTGTGTCAGGCCGGGCTGCTCGATGTGCCCGTGGGCGGCGGCCCGCCCGCGAGCCGTCCGCGCCGCGAGCTTCGCTCGGCGCGTCGGCTCGAAGCCCGACCAGGCCCCGCCACCGCCCACGGGCACCGCAGCCAGGCCCTCTGGCGCCCTCCACACCAGTGGGGCCGGGTCGCTGTTCGGCAGCTCGGCACCGCGTCTCGAAGCCCGCCCGTGCCCTGCAGGCCACGCGGCAACCTCCAATCGGGCGTTCCGTAGTGGCAACCCGGGCCCTGACACAACCCACAAGCACCGCAACGAGGACAAAAGCCCCTCGCAGCCGACTTGCCCGAAACCAATGACACCTCTGTCGATGCTCCCTCACACCGGTTTGTAACCGTTGGCACCACCGTCAACAACAAACGGCCATTATTGGTCCATTTTCCGCCCGCAAAGGCGTCACGGGTTTCATGCACCCCTCACCGAGCAGCCACAAAGGTGTCCCCGGTTTCACCCTCTCCAGGCACTACGCCCACAGCCCAAACCTCGCGTGGCGTGCGCAAAGACAGCGACGCCGGTGGCACACTGGCCACATGACTGACGCCCCCGCACCCCGCACTCGAACGAACGAGCCGGCCCAGGCCTCGTCCCTCCCATCCCTGGCGATCACCGGCGCGTCCGGGAATGTCGGTGGCGCCGCCGCCCGACTGCTCGCCGAGCGCGGCCTGCCCCTGCGACTCCTCGCGAACACACCGTCGCGCGCTCCCGAGCTGCCCGGAGCTATCGCGGTGAAGTGCTCGTACGAGG
>ERZ772977.949-NODE-949-length-16403-cov-8.963665_pt1 | contig 16403 bp, 16 predicted proteins | sample MGYA00511131_ERZ772977 | MGnify/ENA primary metagenome ERZ772977 (study PRJEB29015, sample SAMEA2737935) | human oral metagenome | biome: human oral; feature: human-associated habitat; material: dental | place: China | collected 2151 ...
TGCACGAGCCAGCCAGGCGGGTCTGAAGGAAATGATAATAGAGTGAAGAATGAGGGCTGACTAGGTTAGTAGAACTGAGGAGACCACCTGTACTACTCGTATGCCATAGAGCTATGTATAGAGGGAAATTACAGGCCATGCCTCGAACCGCTCCAGCCCATCGCTAAAAGTCCCTACATTCTTCATCTTGTGCGACATTAGGCAAAATGCTAAAATACGCCTAATGACCCATGACAAAGACATTAAAAATGATGAATATTACCTCGCCGACCTGATCATGGACTTCGTCGAGTACATCGAAATAGAGCGAGGCCGATCCATCCGCACCGCCGAGAACTACAACCTGTACATGGACCGACTGGTCGAATTCGCCGGCAACATCCCCGTCAGCCAAATCACCGACGAGCTGGTCAGAAAATATCGTCTGTGGCTAAACCGCTTCGTCGACGAACAAGGGCGTGAGCTCTCGCTCATCACCCAGAGTTATCATCTGATCGCTCTGAGGAGCTTTCTCAAATATTGCTCGCAGCGAGACATCCCCACCCTGGATGCCAGCCGAGTCAACCTACCCCGCACTCAGAAGAAACAGGTCTCCTTCCTGCTGGCGGAAGAAGTGGCTCGGCTATTCGACGCCATTCCGCTTGACCAACCCAGCGGACTGCGAGACCGAGCCATCATCGAGCTGCTCTTCTCGGGTGGCATGCGAGTCAGCGAGCTATGTAGCATCAATTGCGACCAGCTCAACCTGGATCGGCGAGAGTTCACCATCAGGGGCAAGGGTGGTAAAGACCGCCCCATCTTCATCAGCCAATCAGCTGCCGATACGATCGAGCAATATCTGCAGACCAGGTCGGACGGACTCAAGCCACTCTTTCTCAATAATTCTCGCAATATCGTCGAGAGCGATGGTATCGACCTCAGCGAAGCCCGCCGTCTGACTCCCCGCTCGATCCAGCGAATCGTCAGTAAATATGCTCAAGCAGCCGGCATCACTAAGCATGTCACTCCCCACACCTTGCGCCACTCTTTCGCCACCGACCTGCTGATGAATGGTGCTGACCTGCGCTCGGTTCAGTCGATGCTAGGGCACAGCAATATCGCCACCACTCAGATCTACACTCACGTGACCGACCCTCATCTCAAGGAAGTGCACGACAAGTTCCAGAGCAATCTGTAAAGCACTGCTACTGGGCTAGCGCAAGGTCACTACCGCCATCAAGACTGCAGCCTGAGACTGCGACGCTCACAGCGAACTAATTATGTGGACACCTGTCTTCACCCGTATCGTACTGTACTTCTATGTCTTTACAAACTTTGCCATTAGTATCGATGACATACTCCGGCCACCAGTTCGTACTGTCGGCATTCTTGTCAAAGCTAGGCCTGAGCCGAGCCTGGATTCGACTGAACGAGTCGGACGACCGACCGGTCACATCGACTAGTGGCTGGACGCCGTCGAAGTAGAGTGGCTTCCCGTTCTTGTCATATGCCGTGATCTTGAAGTGAGCACTACGATAGATGGCATTGATGCGCAGATAATAGTCTGTATCCTTAGTGACAAGGGACTCTCCATCAAACGTCGTTTTGCAGGCATAGTCTGCACCATCGCATTTCACCTCGACGATTGGCGCCTTACCACCATATTGGTTATTAGGCGCAATACTATCTCGACCAGATTGATAGTAAGGCTTGTAGTCACCTAAGTGATACCTATTCTTATCCTTACCACCACCATTACCATTCACCGACGGGCGCAGAGTCAGAGCAGTGTCGCTCTCTGCCAGTTGGTCCAAAGTAAAGTTACCTTTAGGCACACCAACTCGCTCGACCCGAAGGACTGCCGGGCGGTTGTTCTTACTCCAGATGTTAGCCGGGGGCAGACCGGTGCCCTCAGCACCATTCATTTCAGCCTGGTTATCGCCATCGCTGCCGGCGACGTTGCGGTGCCACTCGATCTTCAGACTATCAATGACGGCGGCTTGGTTATATTTGTCCACTACTCTGAGCGGTACGATGACCGACTTGCCCAAGTTATTCACTATCCCCTGGTAGTTGTCAGTCTTAGTGGCGATCTTTAGGCACTGGTAATATTCATTATTCTCATTCTTATTGCTGCTACCATTATTACCGACTCTAACTCGGTAGCCTCTATTACCCTCTTTTTCGACCTTGAAGTTGCTTGATTGCGTGATATCTACTTGCTCAAGTATCTTGTCACAGCCCCTACCCTCCAACTCGGTTGAAAGTTTACCGATCACCTCAGAGCATAAATTTTTATCAGCCTGGCTAGCATAGCCACCACTCGCTTGGCGCTTGTTATAGCAGTAGACGATCAAGCGCTTGGCGTCCTCGACACCCGACTCAGCCGCAATCTTCGCTGACGACTGGAGAGAATCGTTTAGTGCTTGGCGAGATGCTGAGATGACCACGAAGGTGAAACTAACGGCGATCGCCGCAAAGAGCATCATAAACATAGCCACGGTCACCATCGAAGCCTGACCCGACTCACGATCACCCGGTCGACACCGAGATACTAAGCGAGAAATCATATCTTACTCCTTTCATAGACAGTGAAGGTATACTTGGCAAATGAGCAATACTGGTTCTTAGCCGGGGTGAAAACATCGTTACCGTCAAACCTGTTGTTATTATTGCTGTCGATGAGGTCGCCACACTGCCAGGTACCATTCGTCATATCCTCCTTATACTTGCCCGATTTATCCAGAGTCACCTTGTATGGTCGGTTCGCCCCCTCGGTCGAGACTACTACGCTGATGGTTAGCAGAGGCGCATTAGCCTTTTGCTCTACTTTGAACTCCTGGATCGTTGCTCCTCGCCCTAGCAAGATATGGACATTGGGATTGGTGCTCGGTAGCTCCGGCCGCTTCTTAAGGTCGAGACAGTATTCACCCTTCGGGTCATCAATCCGAGCCAGTCGGATCGGAGTTCCAGGTCCATCGGAATACCTATTATTTCCCGGATCATCATCAATATCTTTCTGCGTGTTCCACAGGTAAGACACGCCGTTGATGCACATCCGACGATTTTTAGTTACCGTCGCTGCCGGGCTATAGCGAGCCTTATCACCGATATCGCTATTCATCTGCTGACCGGCCTGATTGATCTGAGCCAGCCAGATGCCTTTATTATACGAACGGACGATATTGACCGTAGTAGCAGCCAAGATGAAGATAATGAAGCCAACGAAGATCAGAGCCGTCGATACCTCGATCAAGGTAAAACCGCTCTGTTTGTCTGATAGTCTAGCCATGTCTTATCCTTTCCTGCCCCTAATTCTTATAGTACACCCGTACATTAGATTCCATTCGCCCTGAGCCCGGCTGTTGCGCCGCATGGGGTGTCCAGCAAGCCCGAACGTAGAAGTCGATATAGCCAGGCATGTCGCCCTGCGCATCGTGCTTGTCTCCCTCGATCCAGATACCTTGGCTAACACCGCTATTGTTGCCCACTTCGCCCGCTTCCGGCTGACCATAGACGTTATTCGTTAGCTTATTAGTATCTGCCTGATTAAGCTCATGTATTTCGACCGGTGGCGTGCCGACCACATTACTCACACTCAGGTAGAAGCCACCGTTACCAATCTCGCAACCATTTTTACCAAGACTTACGTTTGACCCAGTATGATCAAGGATCCACTTGTAAGCCTCCTTATTAGTGACCGGATCGTCAAAGACATAACGCAGTAGCTCCGCCTGACTACTCAGGCTAGCCCGCACCGAAGTCCGCTCGACCGCATTTGACACCCCCATCAGCCCTCGGTTAATGACCGCCAGGCTAGCCGCCAGCATCAGCCCCAGCACCGCCATCGCCACAGTCACCTCGACTAATGTGTCGCCCCGTTCTGCTTGATTTCTCTTCATCCTTACCCTCACCATCATTATTGATCCAAATTCTTACATGCGTCGACTACATCTTTATTAAATACCACTTTGCTCAGCCCGCTATCCCAGTCCCAGTTACCACCCGCTACGTTAAAGTTGTTTGACGTACCCGCCGGGTTATCACCGCCGGGTATGCAGATGACACCGCCGGGGTAACCTAAGCCGCTGTTACGTACTGCTAGAGCCAGCTTATCGTCCTGCGACATATTCGTTACAGCGTTTTTAAGGTCGTCTAGCTCCATCAAGCCCGAAATACCTGATGAGGCAGAAACGTCTTTCAGGCCAACCTTTGAGGCGACGACTAGCGAACCATCGACCGGGCTACGCAAGATAGCCATGTTATTTTTTAGATTAGAACCAAGGCTAGGATGAGCACTATATAGCGTCTCCAACCCTCCGTTCTGGAGCAGCCAGACTTTCTCCAGGCTGTTGCCACCCATCTGCTTGATGGTAGGGTTAAGACCGGCGTCATTCCCGCTAGTATCAGTCAAGGCATATAGCGTCACATTACTGCCCTTACTGTCCTTCAGGTTATCAAAACCCGTCTTGGTACTGTCCGGCCACTTAGAGTTCGGACCCACCACAGCAATGATAAAGCTGGATTTGACACGACCGACCTCACCGTCATTATCAAAGGTCAGCAGACGCCCGATGATGTAGCAACCGTTATTATTGCCGGGGATAAACTTGTTGTTACATGCACCGCCAATAATCTGTTTATCGGCATTGGTGCCACTACCCTCGGTTAAGCGAGAATTGATGCCGGAGCGAACCTCGTTATACTGCTGCTTGATGAAAGACTGGGTAGTGACCAGCGAATCACGGAAGCGACCCCGCCCGACCATAGCCGCCAAGCCAAAGGTCAGTAAGACCAGCGTCGTCGACATGGCGATGGCTAGCCCGGTCTCGAGTACGGTATATCCACCCTCTCGCTTCATCAATACCTCACCGGCAGATTAGTGACTTGCGTCGTGGTCAGACCTTCCAGCTGGTTGCCGGACGAGCCATTAGAGGTGGTCAGCCAGAGGTTGGGCGTGTAATTGATCCACTCGGCAGTCGAGGAAATCTTTTTAGTATCCCACTGATCGTCTTCCGGCATATTGCCCGCACCGAAGGTACGGAGAAAGGCTGGCGAACCTTCCGAGACGATGGCACCATTGACCTTGAGCTTGTACTGACATCTGCTATCCGGTCGCATACCTAAGTCAGCTGATTTATTCTGAGCATTCTTGCAACTCTCAAACTTACCGGCCGCTACATAGGTACCGGCGATCCGCTTTACCTGCGGCTCGACCTTAACGTTCCTTGCCTTGATGGTGAAGCTGGGAATGTCAGACAGCTTGTGGTAAGGACCGGCATCAGCATCAATATCACCGGTAATAGTGACATCAGCCTGCTCAGCAAAGATAGTAATGTGTTTGTCTGTACCCAGATAGCCACTTATATTTAGCGACCCGCTACTGGTCGTCTTGTAGCTACCGCTAGGTAAAATACTCAGATTAACGCTAGATCCACCCGGCAGTTGCTTGGCATTAGTTGGGCTGGGTGTGGACAGAGGGTTCTTAAATAAGTTGGCCGGCTTAAGCCCGTTCAGATCATTGCAATTGACTTGAGCATTGTCCGTATTAGCATAGCTAAGCTTACAAGCAAATTTATAGTTGGCTTGTCTAGCCGTGGTATAGCCGGCTGAGCCAAAATTGGTTACACCGACCTTGTCGGTCAGTAGTCCATACTGTGAGTAGGAGCCTCGCTTATCCGTGCCAGGAACCTTGTTCTCACTGACACTAGCACCCTGGAAGCCTTTATTAGCATAGCTATCAGAGCCGGACAAGTTAAGGTTGGGGCTCTTCGTCACCACGACACAAGCAATGTTGCTAGCTCGGAAAGTATCAACTGACTGGTCATTCCTCACACTCCAGTTGTTATCAATGGCGATGTAAGAGCAGATCCTGTCGCCAGGCTGAGCCAGCCAGATACCAGATACATTGTACGTCGGTTGTCCCGGCACAGGCCAGGTTTGACCCGGATAAATCCTCTCACTGTCGCCGAAGACACCTGGTTCACACAGACCTTGTGACCCGGGAATAATGTCACGACCACCGCAGCCAACACCTTTGTTTCCCCAGTCCTTGGCATAATGGTAGGGCTTCTTCCCGGCATTGAGCGGCAACTTAGCCCCTCTCTTGAGAATGAAAGTATAGGGTCTGTACTTTATTCGTCTAGAGACAGTAGGACCGCTAGTGTTAGTCAAACTATAGCTAAACTGTACGTCGTCGCCTGCCTGAACTTTAGTCTTACCGTGCTCCTCCCTAGCTGTCGGTACGACGCCACTATTATCCTTGTCTCCGCCACCGGGTGGTGGTTGATTCGGTGGATAATCGTATGGTACATAAGCGCAAGCCCAGGGTGTAAAGCGCTCCTTCCAATCCTGTCCGACGGGCCAGCTATTACGAACTCGCTGACATAGAGTCTTTTCCGCATCGTCTGCCCTAACTTGATAACGATAATGATAATGAATAGACTCACCAAACGATACCCCTCTATTCCAGTCCTGGCGATGGTAATCAACGCAGTTGGCACCCCATTTACTACACCCCCAGGTCACTTGAGGATTATTGCGGTCTAGCTTTCCGCCCCTTTTAGATGGTTGAAACCAATTTGTTGCTCGCCGTGGTGGATACACAGTCATCTCATCCCAACCAGAAGTACTGCCATTGAAAGTCGTACGAAAGTTAGCAAAGTCAGTCTCGTCGGGGGGCGGATAGCCACTGACATTGTGAGCTCGAAACCACCAAGTCAGATACTTACCTGGAGTGACCTTGGCGTCTTCCTTGCGAATTATCGCCGGGTCAGGTGAAACACCCTTACTTGACCACGTCGTTCTGGCATTATGACCCCGCTGGTCAAAGACAAAAACATCGCTACGACTCTCACTATTGTTCTGACTATCATACCTACCCTGGGCAGAAGCTCGTTTGAGACCGGCCTCGTCAATGTAGTCGACCGCCGCCCGCATATCAATCTTTGGATCACACTCAGTCGCATAGGAAATATTGTCGAAAGGCAAATGATATTCAATCAGGTTATTGACCCAGTTACGCCAGATACGAATTCGGTACTTATGACCAGGCTTCATCACCATAGTCACACTCAACGTGCCATTATTTCCCATACAATCATCTCCGCAGTGATCTCTATTGTGGCTCGGTCCGTCATATTTAACTACTTCGCGACCACCCTCTGTTTCATCATAAACAGCCACATAAATATCCTCACCGCCATTTATTATCTGTTTACTCCAGGAGCCATTTGCGTCAGGTTGATCAAGGTCAAAGAGTATTAATTGATGGGGTTGACCTGGACCAAGTTGTACATCGTTGGTGATATCACACGGCAAAGACATTCGCAGTTCTTCCTCGTCAAAACCACCAGGACCGCCTGGTTTACCGTTGTATTCAATTCGATACCTTTGGTTAGCCTGCGACGCCCAACCACCAGCGTAAGCGATGATGCCATCATGATTAGATAACCTTAGCCTGAATTGATATAACGATGAATCTTGGAGGGGTATCGCTAGTTGACCATAATTCTTGGTTAGCTGAGCTGTTATGTCGGCTCTCCACATACCGGTTGAACTTTCATAGTAAAAACCACCTATATTAAAATGACCATCGCCAGGACCGCTTTTATTATAGTAGCCATTAAATAAAGCACCATCGCTCGCATTTCTGCCGTAGTACACATCAAAAACGTCCACCCCCACTATCCCGGGGTTATACTTAAAGTAAACTGGTATCCTAAGAGTAGTTCTAGGATGCGTAGTATCGCCTGTCAGATTATATCGATCATTTGAGCTGGCCGGACCGATGTACGACAAATTAAACTCAGCCGCTGAAGCCGGCGTGCTGTAAATAACAGAGCATAGAAACGATAGCCCTATCACCATAATGGCTAATTGAGCTCTAGTGCTGATACAAGCGAGCAGTCTTTTCATGATGCACTCACCCCATTCTTATCACCGTTATTCTTACCTTCTTTACTTCGTCGTTCGTTCGACAGCTGTAAATACTTCGTATAATTGCTCCGATCATTAGCCCTATCGTAAATCTCAGCTAGAACACCGGCTGAATCGCTATTATGCACCAACTCCTCTGCTTTACTAGCATACTTAAGTGCCAGGCTATATCTAGTCTTGTCATCCCTGACTAGAGCATTAAGATACGTCGCTAGCTCTAGATAGAGCTTCGCCTGCTTCTGCTTATCCTTAGCCTGCTTGATCTGACCCTCATACCACCAGATAGCCGGCTTCTCCTTACCCTCATAGATCAGCTTACTGGCGTCTCGCTCCGACTTGATATTATACTTGCTATACGCCAAGTAGTTACCCAGCTGGTCGTCCAGGTCGGTGAAAGCGCAGATGCCGATGGCGACCAGCGTCAGGGCTAAGACTACCCCCATGACGACTTGCCCGACCTTGAGCAGGCGTCCATCAGACGACTTCTTAGCAGGCTCAGCCACTGGTGAGTCACCCGACTGCACCGCACCGGCTAGTGCCACCTCTTTGTTTATGTTGTCCCCACTTTTAACCATAACTATAATTGATTATAGCATAGTCGGGCTGATTGCAAAGCCCCAGCATGATACATCGCCCTTTCCTTGCCTAAGGTTGAATAGATGAGCAATTATGTCCTCCCGGTAAGTAGTTTACCCAAGTATCAGCTGGACAGGCCCAGCAGCCCACAGCAGGATACGACGACTGTTCCTTATCTAGGATAAATCAATAAGTCATTACGCCCTCTCGGTAAATAGACTTAATCTGGGTATCAGCTGGACAGGCCCAGCTGACACTAAGCGACAGAAAATAGCGATCTTAGTGTGCTAGACTAATGTTAATGAAGCAAGCTAAGAACACAAAACGCTCTCTAACCAACACTATCAAACGTACCGATCTCGAGACTCACGTCTATATAGACGTGAGCAATATTCGTAGTGCCTGCGAGCGGAGCTGCGGGTTCAAGATTGATTTTGCTAGATTGTATAACTATCTAAAAAACAAATATCCTAAGCTAGCCGAAGTCAGATACTACGAAGGAATATCACGAGGCGACAGTAAAAAAGACAAGTATTTTGATCACTTAAGGAGTACCGGGTATAAGATATGTACTCTGGTTCGCAAAGAATATATTGACCAGGCTCGTCATAAAGAAGTTGTCTGCAAAAAATGTGGCTACAAGAATATAATCCAAGTCTTACCCAGAAAGATAAAGCTTAAGTCAAATGTAGATGTCTATCTCACCTCGGATATGCTTGAATGCGTCACCACCAACAGAAATAAGAGACTTCATATAGTACTGCTATCCTGCGACGGAGATTATTCCGAAGCGATATGTACGCTACTTAGGCTTGATACAGAGGCAACTGTTACTGTATTAGCGACACCAAGAACAAAACGAAACAATTGCCTGTCAAATAGGCTGACATGGTTAAATAATAAACTTAGTGATGACAAATATAGACTAATGTCAATCAACAGTATCAGAGACAAAATTAAAGATCAAACCCTCTAAAATTGAGCGTAGCACCGTGCGCACGGTGCTACCTCGTGAGAACGATACCGAAGTGGCGCTCCCTACGGCGGAGAGGTGAACACTCTCCTGTATGTAGTATACTATCATCCAAGCCAGGTCATGTCAATGTAGGCACCGCTATTTATCTAGTAGCGGCTGGCAGTCCGGGCAGTAGTGAGTGCCTCGCCCCGCCAGCTTGATCTTCCTGATCTCGTGTCCGCAACGAGCACAAGGCTGACCCTCTCGGTGATACACTCGGGCAAACTTATCCAGGTAGTCACCCCTGCTACCATCCGCTTTGACGTAATTGCGGGCCGTCGAGCCACCCGCCCGGAGCGACTGATTCATAATCTCGATGATGCTATCAAGCAAGCGATGCAGATCATCATCTGACAGCTGTTCGACTCTGGTCATCGGGTTGATCCGGGCTAGCCACAAGCTCTCGTCAGCGTAGATATTACCGACACCAGCCAGTACCGTCTGATCCAGGATGGCTGTCTTGATCCGTGATTTCTGATGCCGACGCAACCGTGATAAAAACTCCCGCCACGGATCGCCCGACAGAGGCTCCGGTCCGAGCTTAACTATACTAGCCAGCTGCATCACTTCACTAGTCGGATATAGTTTGATCCAGCCGAACTTACGCTGATCATTAAAGAATAGCTTGCCGCCACCGGATAACTCAAAGATCGTCCTGGTCGACTTATCCGGCAGCTCACCTATCATCGAGTCATTCGGATGGCCTGCCGCCCACGCCTGATCACCCCTGTAAACTAGCTGACCAGTCATCTTGAGATGGATCAGCAAGGTGTAGCCGCTGGTCAGATCAATCATCAGCATCTTAGCCCGACGCCTGACACCGGCAATGGTCGCCCCGGTCACCAGCCGGCTGACGTCTGCTGGGGCAATCTGAAGTGACTTATCGCACAAGCCGGCCACCTTAGTGATCTGACGGTGAAGTATCAGTCCCACCAAGCCACGACGTACCGTCTCGACCTCGGGCAGCTCCGGCACTACTGCTCGCCTCTGATGAACTCTTTGATGACGTTATTTAGCTCGACGGCCTTTTGCTTCTCCTTGAGACGTTTCTTGCCTGCCCGAGTTTTATCAAAAGCCAGCTGGCGGGTCAGGGCGATCTCGACATACTTTGACAATGTCTCACCGGTATCAATCAGGTGCTTCTTGACAGTCTTGCGTAGCTCCTCCGGCAGGTAGATCGTGGTCTTCGTTCCAGTCATATGTTGTTAAGTTTATCATCATTGACGTCATAGCGTCAACCACCGGAGGTGAAATATAAAGCTTCAGCGTTACAACGAGCGCTGAACTTCATCAATGGCGGCCTTGCTACCGGGCAATTGACCCAAGATAAGATTGGTGACAGCCGCACCGTTACCGTTAAAGCTGCCCTCGATATCACCGCAAGAGGTAGTCCACAGCTCAGACTTGCCATAGCTCCCGTTATCCAGGATAAAGTCAATCAGCTGGCCGGAGGCGCAGAGACCGCTGCTCTTCTGGGCGCTCTTTTCGTTAGCCTTGATAAAGCCGTTATCGCCTAGGGCAGCCAGGAAGTTAGCAAATGCCTCCTTGGTATTACCTAGCTCCATCGTCTTGAGGACGTCCTCTCGCCCATAGCCTTTGTATATCACCAGCTTGCGCTGATTCGGAGTGATGCTGGCGCTGATCTCATAATGGCGCTCTTTGGCCAGCACCGGCCCTCGCACCTCCATGCGCACCACCGTCGAGTCGGTCGGCTCCAAGATGCTATGGGTCACCTGCTGCTCCGGCTTCTTCGGCTCGTTTTTACCGCCAAAGATGGTCTGCGCCAGAAAGACTATCCCTCCGATCATCACCATAGCGATCAATATGACTAAAGCGATGGCGCCAAAAGGTATCTTAGTTCGTCTCATTACGCTTATCATTGTAACGACAAACCGCTACAAGCGCAAACTTAAGCACGTACCGCCTAGCCCAAGACCTGCTCTTAGCCTTTCTCAAATAGTACTTTCACTCTCGACAGAAGCTTTTCCAATAAGTCATCCGGAATGTCTTCTACATAGCGGTAATTTCTGGCGTTGTAGTCAATCGTCACCAGCTGATCCAGTAAAACCTTGCCCGTTGATGCGGTGCCGTCCAGCGGCACGTAAAAAGGATAGCTTCGTCTAGTGTTACTAATCGGAGCAAAAATAGCGATATTGGAATACTTGGTGACTATACTGTGACTCAGACAAATATAAGGACGATATCCTCTTTGCTCATGCCCGGCCTTCGGGTCAAGGTTGATCTTAATGATAGATCCTTGCCGAACCATTACCACCGCTCGTTCCCGGTACTCTTAAACACCACCGGAGTGGTATTGACCGGCTTCCCCTTGTAGCCTCTAAAAAGCTCCTCCACCGTTAGCTCCGGAGCCTTGCCGGCTTTCTCCAGGATGATCTTATCCCCTGTGGTTTTATAGTCCAAAATATCGTTCGGCTGTAGCTGCAACCGTTTCATCAGCTGCTTGGGCAATCGAATGGCCGAGCTATTGCCCCATTTACTAATCACTACTTGCATTAAAACATCTCCTATTTACGATAAGCATTATAGCACATAAGTATCATTATGTATATACATAAGCCTGACTTTAGGGCTGAAAGTTCCTTTGGTCGATTAGCCGCCGGTCGGGCTACAGCTGACTCCAGTCGTGACCAATCTTTGCCTCGACTAATAGGCGGACGCCCAGCTCGGGGTAGATCTGCTCCATGATCTGCTTCATCTCACTGGCGATGCGCTCTGCCTCGGCTTCGTCGCACTCGACCATGATACTATCGTGTACCTGCATGATCTGACTAGCGCCGGCAATCTCCTCGACCTTAAGCATCGCCATCTTCATCAGGTCTGCCTCTGTCCCCTGCACCGGCAGGTTGATAGCCGCTCGCTTGGTGGCTTCTCGCACCATCGTATTAGACGATCGTAGCCCCGGTACCGGACGACGTCGACCGAGCAAGGTCTGTACATAGCCGTCTTCCTTCGCCTGCTCGATCACCTTCGCCTGATAGTCCCGGATCGGCCGGCGAGCCTGGAAGTACTTGTCGATAAACTCTCTCGCCTCGCTCAAGTTCATGTCTGTCGCCTCGGCTAGTCCATGCGGACTCATGCCATAGAGAATACCGAAGTTAATCACCTTAGCATGACGACGCTGCTCGGGCGTAACTTCAGCCGGGGTGACCCCATAAGCTTCAGCCGCCGTCATAGTGTGAACGTCATTAGTCGGGTCGTCAAAAACCCGAATCAATGCCTGATCACCCGCCAGAGCAGCCGCCAGGCGCAGTTCAAACTGGGCGTAGTCGGCATTGACCAAGACTCGACCGGTCGGAGCGATAAAAGCCCGCTTGATCTCTCGCCCCTGCTCGGTTCGAGCGGGGATATTCTGCATATTTGGGTTGCTCGACGACAAGCGTCCTGTCGCCGTAATGCTCTGACTAAAGGTCGTATGAATCCGCCCATCGGGAGCAATCAACTTGGGCAGGGTATCGGCATAGCCGGTCTTGAGCTTAGCCAGCTCCCGATACTTGATGATCAGATCGATGACCGGGTGTGCCGACCGCAGTTTAGCCAGCTCCTTAGCCCCGGTCGGATAGCTCCCTCGCTTATTTTTGCGAGCTGTCGGCTTCAAGGCTAGCTTGGTAAATAGTGCCTCAGATAATTGAGTCGGGCTGGCTACATTAAATTCATAGCCGACCTCCCGCCAGATAGCTTGCTCCAGTAGCACTAAGCTATCGCCCAGCTTTTGATGCAGTCGAATCAGCTGAGCTTGATCAGCCAGGACGCCTCGCTCCTCCATCCTAGCCAAGACCAGCTGCAAGGGGAAATCCACCCGGCTCGCCAACTGCGCCAGCTGAGGTAGCTGATTTAGCTGCCGACGAGTCTGCTGCCAGAGCTGATAGACGACAGCTAGCCGCCTTGACTCCGACTGATCCGGCAGCTCAGCCAAGATGTCCGCCAGAGTGCGTGGCTTACTGAGCGACCCCACTAGGAAGCCGGCGTGACTAATGTCATAGTTAGCCACGAACTTAACGGGGAGATTACGCCGGAGAAACTGGCTAGCCAGCTCCTTCAGATCATAAGCTACCACCGGCACCGCCGTGAGTAGCTCTGCCGCCAGCTTGTAACTAGTCTTGTAATACTGCCCCGGCTGATCACTGAGTAGTAAACCATCCTCAGCCGGCACCGCCATGACCGTGCCAGTTAGTTTGTCCGGCAAAGAAACTGCCTGGAACTCCACTGCCGGCTCGATAGCAGTCTCTGCGCCGGCCATCTCATCCCCCTCAGACACTTGCATGTCGGCAGGCAGTCGCCTCAGCAGCGAGGTGAATTGTAAGTCCAGTAGAAGCCGACGCAGCCTCTGTCGATCTAATTTATCCACATCTGCCGCCTGTAAGTCGAGGGGGATTGGCGCATCACACTGAATCTGCGCCAGCTCTCTCGACATATAGGCGCTGGCTTTACCGTCAGCCAGTCTGCGCTGAGCAGCTCCGGTAATCTCATCCAGGTGAGCGTAGACACCATCAAGGTCATGATACTTCTGTAGCAACGCCACAGCCGTCTTTTCGCCTACCCCGGGCACACCGGGGATATTATCACTACTATCTCCCTTAAGGCTCTTCAGATCAAGGAATTGATCTACCCGAATGCCATACTTAGCCTGAAAAGCCTTAACATCGAAGCGATCAATGCTGCTCAGCCCCTTCTTAAGAGCATAGACTTCGGTGTCATCATCAATCAGCTGAAGCATATCCAGGTCTGACGAAGCGATCACAGTATGAATACCGGCTCGGTTAGCCTGCTTAGACAAAGTGCCGATGATATCATCTGCTTCATAGTCATCCACCTCATAGAAAGGCCAACCCAGCGCCTCAAGTAGCTGGCGCAAGATCGGAATCTGCTGATAAAAATCCGGTGGCGCCGGGTGACGATTAGCTTTATACTCCGGGTAGATAGCCCGACGACGCCGAATGTTGGTCTTGGCTTTATCCCAAGCTACCGCTACATAATCCGGTCTGAGCTGACGGACCAGCTCCAGCGCCAGTGAGGCAAAGCCGTAGACCCCACCCGTCGGTCGCCCATCGGCAGTCGAAAGATGAGGCATGGCATAGTACCCCCGGTAGAAAAGCGACTTACCATCGATCAAGACAAAGATCTTAGGCTTAGCTTGTTTCGCCGGCTCATCCTTCATTAGTTCAGATAATCGTGGAGTTTCTCCGTCTCCTTATTCTTGCGTAGCCGCATCAGCGCCTTGGCTTCTATCTGACGAATCCGCTCTCTAGTCACCGCAAACTCCACACCGACTTCCTCCAGAGTGTGCTGTCGCCCGCCATCCAGTCCAAAGCGAAGCTTGATGATCTTCTGTTCCCGATCGGATAGTTGCCCTACCACCTCCATGACTTGCTCTTTCAGTAAGCGATCATTAGTGGCGTCTTCCGGGCTAACCGCCGTGTCATCCTCAACGAAGTTGCCCAGCTCGCTGGCATCGTCCTCATCACTACCGCCGATAGTGGCATCGAGACTCTGGATATCTTGCTTGATCTTAAAGACGTACTTGATCTTCTCCGGCGTCTCGCCCAGCGCCTCTGCCAGCTCCTCGACGGACGGCTCTCGGTTAAGCTCCTGAGTTAGCTTGCGCTGTGTCCGTAATAGCTTATTGATCGTCTCTACCATATGGACAGGGATCCGAATAGTCCGAGCTTGGTCGGCAATCGCCCGAGTAATCGCCTGGCGAATCCACCAAGTCGCATAGGTCGAGAACTTAAAGCCTCGGTCCGGGTCAAATTTCTCGACTGCTCTGAGCAGCCCGGTGTTACCCTCCTGGATCAGATCAAGAAAGTCCAGACCCCGCCCCGAATAACGCTTGGCGATCGAGACTACCAGGCGCATGTTAGCCTCTGCCATCTTATCCTTCGGTCGTTTGAGCCTTTTAATCTTAAAGCGCAGACCGGTCGCCTCTTTCTGCAAGTTGGCTCGCTTCGCCGGGTCAGACTCGCCCTTTCGCTCCGCCTCAACTTCCTTAAGCCTCTGCTCCGCCTCAGCCAGCGGCTCAGCGTTCTTAACGATATCATAGGCAATCTCCGCCTCTTCTTCCGGCGTCAATAGTGGGATGCGCCCAATCTCTCGCAGGTAGACCCGGACACTATCGTCAGAGATGCTGTCCAAGTCAGAGGGCTCAATGATAGTATCGTCATCAATGTCACTAGTGATATCGCCGTCGGTCGGCTCTCCCGCTTCGTCAAGATTGATGTCATTTAGTAATTCTTCGTCGACCGGTCTATCAGCCACTACTTCACTCCTCTCTCAATGGTTATCTTTGTTTTAGTGTTTTCGAGTTTATGCATATCTATCCTGTAGGTTCGCTGACCTTAAACTTAGCCTAGATGATACCACAGATGCTAACCGGTGACAAATTGCGGTAGGTCGCATTTGACCTGACCGGTGTTTTCTATTAGAATATCTCTTGTCATATCATCAAATAAGGTGGTCTTAGGATCGCTAGAAACAGGAGTTATATGCCACTTATCAAATCAGCCATCAAGCAGATGAAGCAGGATCAGCGCCGTTATGCCCAAAACCTGCGCACCAAGCGGGCTATGCGCACCGCTATCAAGGCTTTCCAGAGTAGCCCCAGCTTTAGTACTATGTGCCAGGCTCAGAGTACTATTGATACCGCTGCTAAGAAGAATGTCATTTCTAGGCAAGCTGCCGCTAGACGGATCAAGCACTTGGCTAAGCTCGCCAAAGAGTCCGGCGTCAAGATCCCGACCCCAGCTAAGACAACTACCAAGAGTAAGTCCACCGGCAAGAAAAGTGCCACCAAGCCGACCAGCCGAGCTAAAGCCAAGTAGCCCCCATTCTTCACTCTATTATCATTTCCTTCAGACCCGCCTGGCTGGCTCGTGCACTG
>ERZ772977.950-NODE-950-length-16395-cov-7.739229_pt1 | contig 16395 bp, 22 predicted proteins | sample MGYA00511131_ERZ772977 | MGnify/ENA primary metagenome ERZ772977 (study PRJEB29015, sample SAMEA2737935) | human oral metagenome | biome: human oral; feature: human-associated habitat; material: dental | place: China | collected 2151 ...
TGAGAGTTCAGGTAGTTTTGCAGGGCCTCAATAGTCGGTGAGGGCCCATCAAGTACGCCATCAGCGGGCTGCCCAGCCAGGTTTGCAGTGCACTAATCGTTTAGCTGACATGCTGATTAAGCTCGTTCTGCAGGGCTTTAATGGTGTCTGAGGGTCCATCCAGGCGACCATCTGCGGTGATGCCGTAGTGGGTTTGCAGGGCTTTAATGGTGTTGGGCCCGATGAGCCCGTCAGTTTCTACGCCTAACCAGCGTTGCAGGTAGTAGATGGTGAAGTCGTAACCCTGCGTGCCGTCATCAGCTGCCCAATCCCAGCCGCTGCCTAGACCGGGGTTTTCTTTTTTGCGTATGGCTGGCTGGAATTTTATGATGCCTTCCTCATACCCGTAGGTGGGTTTGCCAAGCTCCTGCGCGTAGAGGGTAAAGATGAACTTTTGGAGTTGCACCGTGGTTTGCTGCCCCCACCAGCCGTCGGCTTCAAGCGTTGGCTGTGCTACGGATGCGGCCGCAAAGTTCGCCCCTAGACCCAGCGCGCCCGCAGCGGGCACACCAATGGCGGCGGTGTACAGTAATTTACGGCGAGAAATACCAGAATGCTCATTCGCCATAGTGACACTCTTCCTTCGTGTATTTTTCAGGCTCAGAACAATAGGAAAGACTACGTCAGAGCGCGCTCTAAGCCACAGATAATACGCCCCGGCTATGCAGTAGAGAGGGAATCGTGGGCTAACCGACCCACTGGTTAATTTCGTTTTGCAGACCTTTAATAGTTTTGGAGGAATCATCCAGTACCCCGTCAGCCGGAATACCGTAATGCTTTTGTAACGCAAAAATAAATGAATGGGTAATATGGTACTTCGCAGTGGAGCTGTCAAGACCATGGCGTATATCGCCCAGCCACTTATGCATCCAATACATAGTAGGCGAACCAGCCGCCTGGTTGTCCGGCACCCACTCCCAACCGAATGTAGCAAGACCCGGCTGTTTCAAACGTGATGGCTGCGAACTGATGACACCATCCACAACAAGCCCAGCCTGGGGGTACAAAAGATTCATAAGACGCTGGACACCAGCCGAGGTTTCCTTACCCCACAATCCATCAACAACCTTAACCGTAGCCGCATTAGCGCTCGGTGCAGTCACAAGAGTTGAGCCGAAGGCGAGCATACCCGCAGCAGGTACGCCGATGGCGGTGGTGCGCAAGAGCTTACGGCGGGAAACACCAGAATGTTCGTTCGTCATTTTTATCATCCTCACTTTACGAGAAGGTATATCCAGAGCTTGGTATGGATTCTGAAGCTTTGGATGCTGAACTAGTCGTAAGCGACCCGGTTGAGCTCAGCCTGGAGCCTCTTAATGGTGGGAGACTCAGCGCTCAGCACTCCATCCTGGGTGAGCTTGTAGCGTGCCTGAAGCGCGGAAATAGTGCCCGGCCCAATGAGCCCGTCCTGGGTCACTTTGAGCATGCCCTGAAGATTCTTGATAGTTTCTGAACCGGAGGCGGCATCATCAGAAACCCAATCCCAGCCACTCGTCAGCCCAGGGTTAGCACTCGCTTGAGACGCAGGCTGACTTGAGACGATGCCATCTACCACCTCAAGCGCAGCGAGCCTCTGATACATACGTGTAGTTTCACTTCCCCAGTAACCATCAACCTCAAGCGCATTCGCACTCGTCGCGGTTACCAAGGTCGAGCCGAAGGCGAGCATACCCGCAGCGGGTACGCCAATGGCGGTAGTACGCAACAGTTTACGACGGGAAAGTCCGGTATTTTCGAGAGTCATAATACTCCTTCCTCAACTAAGGCTCATAAAAGGTTTGAAGCAATCTTGGCACCAGTCAAAAGCTCACAAGCCCCAATATCACTTCTTCACACAACTTAGTTGCGAATTATTTATTCAAAGAGGCTGGCGGCGTCACGATCAGCATCTTCAACAGCCTGAACTGCCTGGTCTCGTTCTTGAGCCATCGCTTCAGCCTTCTGCGCAGCATCACGCAGATCCGCAGCGGCAGAATCATTAATCGCGATGTTATCCTGGTCAAACTTATTTGCTAGATCTGTAGCGTCCCGGGCTTCTTGATGAAGCTGCTCAGATTCTGCCTGCATTGCGCCTGTCGAGTTATCGGCAATCCCTGCATTCGCCGCCGGAGCCGCTACGAAGCCAAGCGCTAGCAGAGCACCCACGATAGGAACCACAAGCGAGGTTACGCGCATCAACTTACGGCGAGGACGATCAGACTTACGAAGTATCATTTTTTCTCCTCAATTAGTTCGAATAGGACTGTGCACCAACTGGTGAAAGAGCAACGCCGGGTTTTAACCGACGTACTGATTAATCTCATTCTGCAAAGCCTCAATAGTCGGTGATGGACTATCTAAAGTTCCATCCGCCGTCAGGCCATAATGCTCTTGTAAAAGCTTGATATGAACGCCTGTGATGCTGTAGCCAGTTACATTCGCACCCCAGCTCTGGACTTTGAGGAAAATATTTTGCGAGCTAGTTCCGGATCCTAGCCACTGATACATGGCCAGCATGGTTGGGGAACCAGAGGCCTGTGCATCATCGACCCATTCCCAACCGCTGACGATACCCGAGCAGGATGGAGCCATACTTGATGGCTGAGAACTAATAACTCCATCCACCGACAACCCGGTCCCACGCACGGCATTCATAAAGCGTTGGAGCCCTGCCGAGGTTTCCTCGCCCCAGTAACCATCAACGCTAACCGCACTCGCACTTGTTGCGGTCACCAGAGTGGAGCCGAAAGCCAGCAAACTTGCAGCAGGCACGCCTACAGCAGCGGTACGCACCAGCCTGCGGCGAGAAATACCAGAATGTTCGTTCGTCATTTTATTCTCCTTCAGGATGAAAATATATGTTCGCAGAGAAGCACCAACGTGCTTTTCACGCATCATCAAATCTCACGCAGAGCTAACCGACATACTGGCTAATCTCGTTCTGCAAAGCCTTGATAGTCTCCGAAGGTCCATCCAAGCGACCATCTGCCGTGAGACCGTAGTGATTTTGCAGAGCCTTGATGGTATTGGGACCAATCGTACCGTCAGCCTCAACACCGCCCAGCCAACGCTGCAGGTAATAGATGGTGAAGTCGTAGCCTTGCGCTCCCCCATCGGATTCCCATTGCCATCCGCTGCCCAGCCCGGGGTTTGCGGACTGCTGCGATGCAGGCTGATATTTCACAACACCATCTTCATACCCGTATGTAGGCTGTCCGAGTTCCTGCGCAAATATATTGAAGAAAAACTTTTGAAGCTGCGAGGTTGTCTCGGAGCCCCAATAACCATCAGCCTCAAGCGACTGAGCAGCTGGGACGCTAACGATGCTGGACCCCAGCGCCAAAACGCCTGCGGCGGGAACACCTACGGATGCGGTGCGCAGCAAACGACGACGCGAAATACCAGAATGTTCATTCGGCATAGTGATACCCTCCTTTGCGTATTTTCAGGTACAGAAAGCTAGAGCTGGAAGATGTCTTCCTTGTCGGGATGATGGATATACCACTAGATGGCCGATCCACCCTCCCGACACGTGAAGAACTGTCACATTGGATTAGCCAACGTACTGGTTGATCTCCTTTTGCAAGGCCTTAATGGTCTGCGATGGAGCTGACAGAACGCCGTCGCGGGTAAGCCCATAATGACCCTGCATGAGCTTGATGTGTGTAGGCGAAATTTGGTTATTGGACAAAGGTTCGCCCGTTTCTTGAATCAAAGACGCGCTCCCTTCTTGCGTCTTTGCCTCAAGAGTATCGTCTGGATCATGAGTCAGCCACATAAACATCAGCCCGATAGTGGGAGATCCCTTGGCCTGAGAATCTTCTACCCACTCCCAACCACCAACGATGCCGGAGCAGGAAGAAGCCATGCTCAAAGGCTGAGAGCTGATCATGCCATCAACGTCCAATCCAGCACTCAGAAAGGCATTCAGAAACTTCTGAAAACCTGTCGAGGTCTCCGAACCCCAGTAGCCGTCAACATCAATCGCATTCGCGCTCGGTGCAGTTACCAAGGTCGAACCGAAGGCGAGCAGACCAGCAGCAGGCACGCCAATAGCGGTAGTACGCAGCAGCTTACGGCGGGAAAGTCCGGGATTTTCGAGAGTCATCAGGAATACCCTCCTTTGCGTATTTTTCTGGTGCAGGAAGTTGGAGAAGATTTCAGCACACCATAAAACCATCACCGGTAGTAGCGTTAATTATTCTTCGCTATCTCATCATTGTCTGCGCGAAGGTAATGGTTAATTTCATTCTGCAGAGTCAGAATTGTCGGCGACGGTCCATCTAGTGTTCCATCCGCTGTCAGTCCATAATGAGCTTGCAGGGCACTGATAGTCTCAGAACCAAAAATCCCGTCAGCTCCAACACCTAGCCAAGTTTGCATCGCAACTATTGTTTGGGAGCCAGATGCTTGAGAGTCCTCCACCCACTCCCAGCCACCAACAAGACCGGGACATGAAGCCTGCAGACTTGACGGCTGAGAACTAATCACACCATCCACGCTCACCTGAGCATGCTGGGTAATATTTAAGAAAGTTTGGAGCCCACTGGAAGTTTTTGACCCCCACCAGCCATCAGCACCAACTAGAGCGTGATAAGCCTGCGCGCTCGGTGCGGTCACAAGGGTCGAGCCGAAAGCGAGCATACCTGCAGCAGGCACGCCGATAGCGGTAGTACGCAGCAGCTTACGGCGAGAAAGTCCAGGATTTTCGAGAGTCATGTTACTTATCTTCCTTTCACATGGTGGTTGGATACGCGCACTCGCCACTGTAGAACTACAAAAAGCATTGTGGATTGCGTACTATCTGTGAACGCCTCATAAAAGAAGGCGCAGGGTTATGACATTTCCTCTTCCGAAGCGAGGATTTTATTTAGAGTGCCCAGAATATATCTGCAAGAGCTACATACCAGCAACACATCTCAAAGTGATGTTTTGGTCACCTCATATAATGCATTTACTGCGTAGCGCTTTCCTGAACGCCTCTGCCCCTACCGTAGAAGCCACACGGGCGAGTTTTCAACCCTTTGAGGCTGTTTTGCTGTATCGCGCAAGACAGAAGTTCATGTATTTTATGCTCTATATCAGAGTGGTCATTGTTCAAAATTTTTAAATGTCATATTTCTTATTCGGGCATGTCACATAAAAATATAATGTTGTGGTCCGTAAGTTTTTATAAATACTTCATTCTTTAAATATTTTTTCTTAGGTGTTTCAAGAAGTAAATCTCTATAAGCATGCTTTAATCCCCACGAGCAGATGGTTATTGTGGCGAGCAGATAACAATCGATTATCTGTTCGCCACAATAACTATCTGCTCGTGCCTCATCAAACCTGACACATAGGGACTTTAAGATCCGTGAAAACTAATTCTAGGCCTGTTCTTCTGCCGCTGATCAGATAGATAATCAACAACGATGAGAACTGCAATAGCAAGGTCTTGAAAACGCTGGTCGTACACGGTGATCTGATATTTGTCGCGCATCTTAAACCTAGGCTTGTGAATAGCGGCGACAATACCTCCTTCAAGAACAATCTCAAAGTTACCCTCCCAGAAACTACCCCCGATCTGAAGCGGAGTCTGGTTGAGGTAGGCCTCTATGTTGAGCCCAGCGAGTTTAAACCGTTTGCGCATATACAGCTGGTCGCCAGTGGAAAAGCCAACATTGAAAACGGTACCGAGCCCAAGCTGCCGCTCCAGCGTGAACTGCACGCCAGTCTCAACATTCGTCACATTCATGTTTTTGCCGAGAACCCGGTAGTTCTCATCAACCTGATATACCGTGTACCCGCCTTCGTCGGTGACGACATAGTGGTCGGTAATTTTGAAGATTTTCTGCGCCGCGTAAAGCTGCCGCATCATGCTCTCCTCTCTATGTGTTTCGGTGGTGTCGTTGGTAGCTCAACCATAGCACCGCGTATATCCTCAACAGCGGATTGTCTCACCTTACACGTGTGCCCCCAACAGAGGGAATGAGACTTTAGGCATGGAATCGCCAGGTGCAGCCGAAGGCAAAGGGATTCTAGAGCGATTCATCAGGCACCCCTTCGGATACCTCATGCTGCTTTTGTTCTGAAGATTTGTCTGTCTTTTTAATACTATTTGTCGTGACAACAATCATTAAGATGCCCAAAATAACCTCGTAAAGGGCTACTATAACCCCCACTATTGTAAAAGAGCTCTCGGCAGATGAAGATGGATCAAGAATCCGCTCTAGCATAAACGGCACATAGGTAACCTCGGAGATTGGGGCAACAATAAGGCCGTAAATATTGACACCTCGTATCCACCGAAACTTGACTGATCTCCTAAACCGCATAAACGCGACAACCTGCAAGATAACGTGAATCATGTAAGGAAGTGCAATAATGATTAAAATAGTTATGATAGTTTGGGAAGTATTATCAATCCCATAAGTGGCAATAAATCCACCAACAAGAAAAACCAGCATGATGAGCGCAGGAATAATAATCAGCACATTCCTGATAGCCTGTGCTATGAGAAGAGGCTCTCGGGTGTTGGGATCTATATCAAACTGTTGTGATATGCGTTTATGAGGCTCTTCCTTTCCCTCAGCGCCCTGAGGCTCTGGGGACGCCTGGGATTCCAAGGAAATCTTACCGTCGGCACCTTCTAAACCATACAGCTGTGTGTATTTAGGCTCTTGTTGGGAATTCTCCAGATTATTGCCCGATGCACTTTGCTTTTCCACGGGAGGCTGCGGGTCACTATTATCAGCGGTTGAAAAATTCTTATCGGTGCTCATTGCTGTTCACCCTGATCTTTCTTCTGCGACCTAACGTTAACGTGCTGCCAAGGAATTTCTACAATCGGATCTTCATGATGCGTCTTCAAGGATTCTGATTCATCACCCAACTCGTGCACCCTTCCCTGAGAACCGTGTAGAGCATCGTTATATATTCGAGGTTTAGCGACAGTGACTCCCTTGTCCTGAAAATCATGCGGAAATTTCTTCTTGATCACACTCATTGCAACGATCATAAAAATGCTCATGATTGCTTCAAGAACGCAGGCACCTATAAACCACCATAATGGTCGAACATCGACATTTGGAGCCGACACCTCCATCACGAACCATGTATAAAAAGCACCAATAGGCGCAACAATCATCAGGCTATAAATGTTGCTTCCTAAAATCCAAGCGATCTGAGTTTCTTTCTCTGTCCGTGACCATGCCGCAGCCTGCAAAACAAAATACAAACCAAAAGGCAAGAAAAGGATTATCCCTAGAGGATTAAAGAGCAATGGCAGTAACGGCACTACCAATATGAGCTCAAGAGCAGTCCTTATAATCTGCGCAGTTATAAGGCTAGGAGGAAACAAATTCTGCTTCTCAGCCGAAGCCGTTTCAGGTTCTTTCTTTATCTCATGAATATCTTGAGCCTGGATCGTTCCATGCTCAGGTTTTGGAAGGTTCTTATCAGTAGTCATGGCTTCACCCTAAGCTTATAGCCTGGGTATTCTGTGAAAGCTCCCTGGATATTCTCAAAAAATAATACTTTTAAATTTATCTGATACTAAAAAGGCTCTTTATTTATATAAAGCAATATTTCTAACGCTTTATTGAAATAAAGAGCCTTTTTTACACCAGGGATATGTGTGTATTACTCAGACGAACCTTCCGATGCCGACTTCGGGGAATCTGCACGAGCACCATCAGCGGCACTATCTATGTCATACGTTTCTGCCGAGCCAGCATCCCCGGCGCCCGCATTCTTCTGCGACTTCTGCCCCTGCTCTCTGCGAACCTGAACCAGCGGAATCTGCCCGGTGCTGAGGTCCTCAACCAATTCATCGGTCAGAGTCGGGCCGTTCACCACCTGAGGCTGCGAAGCTACCGCAGAATCAGCCTCCGAGGCGTCATTCGCCGCATCGTCAGGGTGCTCGGTGTAGAGGGGCACCGCATCCGTCGCCGGTTCAGCCTGCATAAGCACCCGACCCTTCTTGCGCTTGCGCCTAAAACGCTTCTTCTTACCCGGTTTGAGCTCATGAAGCTGCACGTCAAGCCCGGATGTGGCGGTTGCCCCCGCACCCTTCGGAGGTTTACGTTCCAGAGTGTAGATAACGCGTGCAGGCTTCGGTTCCATGCCGATTTTGGCGCGCATCCAGTTGATAATGCGGTCAAGCCAGTTGTAGTCTGCCGTCGCCTCAACTACCTGGTGGTTACGCGGAATCATGCCCACATCGCTGAGCACGCGCGGATATTCATCAATCTCTTGAATGCCCGCCATGTACATGTTCTCGCGGAACTGCTGCGCGAACTCGTGCTGCCCAATAAAAAGCAGGTCAGAGTAGGTTTTCGCGGTCAGCCGCTCGGTGTACGCCTGCACGGAATCGCGGCTGCCTCGCTTGGCGCCGTAGGTGTCCCAGAAATAGAAATACACGTTATTGGCGATAATCGCCGAACGAATCTTGTTTTGTAGGTACCAGAGCCCGCCAACGGCGAGAAGCCCAATAATGATAATGACGAGCGAGCCAACCGGAATTGAATAGTCCACATAGTTATCGGCGCTGCGGGTTATAAACATGCGGTACAAATACGCACCGAACGAGATCAGCACCGGAATACCCAAGAAAATGGTGGCTATCGGAATCCAAATAAATGCGAAAAGCCACAGAATAAGACGATAGTAAATAATGGAATCGCCAAACCCGATGGGGGTAGGCTTTACGGGAGAATGCGCGCGTTTCATCAACAGGTTGAATAGGCGGTTATTCTCGATACCGACCTTACGCAGCTTCGATTCGAGCGATGCACGCTTGAGGAAAACCCGGTAATTTTCAAGGATCTCGCGCTGTTCGGCGGTAAGTTCATCCTCGGGCGGCAGGTCGCCAATGTCGATTCCCGCTTCCGCAAGCAATTTGCTCCACAGCTCTAAGCGGGCAAGCTCCGAGGGTTTGGCTTGGGTTTGTGATTGGTAGTTTTTATAGGAGATGAAAATGGTACTGGCGCCGATGGCGAGCGTGACCATAGGCGCCATCCAGTCTTTAATATCCACGTGGTTATCCTCCCGGCGCGCGGCGACTGTAGCGACTGCCCTTGTGCGCATCCTAGTAGCCTGGATGCGCGGATGCGGCGGCAAAGAACGCGTAAGCTGACGCGGCACCTACTCGCTGAAGCTGGTACTTCTACCGTAGCATCTGAGCTTCTTCCTGCCGCGTTCATTTGGTTTCCATGTAAAATTTTATTCCCTGAATTATGCATTTTCTGCCGCCTTACCGGTATCTACCTCCGCGATAAAAAGAGCCTTTATGTGAATAAAGAGTATTTTTTACCGCTTTATTTACATAAAGGCTCTTTTTAGCAGTGAAACCGGAGTTCCGTCCTAGTGCTCTGCTTTCTCCAACTCGGCGGGTGCCGAGTGGAGCATCCGGTAGGTGAAGACCGACAGCACAGCCAGAAGCACGGCGCTAAAGGTTGCGGTTACCAGCACGCCCGAATCGAACGCGGCATGCGCCGAATGCAGCAGCTCGGCACTTAGATCCGAGGGAAGCTGCCCGGCAACTGCGGTCGCGCCGCCGAGGGTTTCGCCCGCCGCATGGGCCGCATCCGCATTAAGACCGGCGGGAACCATCACCTGTGCACGGTAAATTGCGGTCAGCATGCCGCCGATCACCACGGTACCCAGCACGGTTCCGAACTCGTAGGCTGTCTCAGAAATCGCCGACGCAGCACCCGCCTTATTCGCCGGAACGCTGGAAAGAATTAGGTCATTCGAGATGGTCTGTGCCGCACCCACGCTCAAGCCTAAGAACATGAAGGAAAGCATGAGCAGAAGGTCGTTGCGCGAACCGAAGAACACCACAAACAGGTACCCGAGGGCACCCAAGGCAAGCCCCGAAGACACAATCACCGCCGGGTGGAACCGCGAAACGAGCTTAGCGGCGTACAGGCCCGCAACAATGGTGCACGCCAGCCCGGGAATCAGGAACAGTCCAGCCTGCATGGGAGAATACCCCGAGACCAGCTGCAAATGCTGCGAAACGAAGAAAAGGAACCCAACATCTACGAACATGGCGAACAGGTTCGCCAAAATCCCACCGGTAAACACGGTGTTTTTGAAGAGGCGAACATCGAGCATGGGGGTGGTTCCCGCACGCCCGCGGCGCAGCTGACGGCGCACGAAGAAGAACCCGAACACGGCGCCAATAAGGGCGGTACTGAGCGCGAGCGCATCCACGCCTGCCTCAGAAATATGGGTGAGACCGAAGGTTATGCCGATCATGGCGATCATAATCAGTAGGATGCTCACCATATCGAGCGGGCCGGGGTTTGGGTCTTTCGATTCGGGCACGGTCATGGGTGCGAGGGCGAGGAACGGTACGAGTACGGGTACCGCCATGAGGAACACCGACCCCCACCAGAAATGGCTCAGCAGGAATCCGCCTACGATGGGACCGAGTGCTGCACCGGCGGAGAAGCCTGCCGCCCACACGGCGATCGCGGTGCGGCGTTCTTTCGGGTCACGGAAGATGTTGCGAATGAGTGAGAGCGTGGCGGGCATGAGCATGGCGCCGAAGAACCCGAGTACGGCGCGGGCGATGACAAGCAGCAGAGCGGTGGGTGCGAATGCGGCGAGTGCTGAGATAACTGCAAACCCAACGGATCCGATCAGCAGGATTTTACGCCGCCCGATGCGATCCCCCAGGCTTCCCATAGGCACGAGCAGCCCTGCGAGCACGAGCGAGTAGGCGTCTACGATCCAAAGTTGCTCGCTGGAGGATGGTTCGAGCGCCTGCGCAATTGAGGGCACGGCGAATGCGAGCACGGTGTTATCGACCGAGACAAGCAGCACCGGCAGCATGAGCACGGTCAGGGCAATCCACCGTTTGATTTTCTGATCGGGCGCGTGAATAGGCAGCGCCTCGGTGACGGGGTATGAGTTGTTCATCGTTGTGTTCACACGCATCTGGGAGTTTTCGGCACTTGCGGCAGATGCGCCGGGCGGCAAGTGCTCATAGCCCGCAGAGGGGTTGCTGCTAGAGGCTTTGTTTAGGGTAGTAAGGATGCGCCGCGCAGACAACCACGGACACACCAACTATACCAACTAGACGGTAAAGTTTCTAATCCGTAGAATGGTTATTATGACTACCCCAGCCAGCGCCTCCGAACCCCGCACAACCCGCGCCAACAACTCGCGCGAGCAGATTCTAGACGCTTATGAACATCTGCTGGTACAGGCCGGTGAACGTGCCGCCACCCTTGATGCGGTCGCCGCCCAAGCGAAAGTTTCTAAAGGTGGGCTGCTCTATCATTTCGGCTCGAAAAAGGCGCTCTTCCAAGCGCTTTTAGACCGCACCCGCACCTACGCAGATGAAGACCTTGAGAAGATGCGCGCCGCACCCGAGGGGGCCAGCGCCTATTACATCAACACCTCAACCTTTCAGGGCACCCCATTCGATATATGCCTGGTTGCCCTCTCGCGGTTGGCACAGGATAAGAACCCGGCGGCACGCGAACTCATGGACGAGATTCAGGGGCAGTGGTATGAGCTGATTCGCGCGGAGATTGGGGACGATAAGATGGCGCGCACCGTGCTTTTGCTGGGGGACGGCATGTATTACAGTGCAGCGTTTGCGGGAGGCATGGCAAACCCGGCGGCACGCAAACGCATCAAGGCCGATCGGGATATCCTGCTGGATGTGCTCGACATTCTCAGGCGCGCAGCGCGGTAGTGTTTCGTATCGGCATAACACCGCGAGCAGATAGTATTTCGACGAGCAGGTAACGGATTGCTATCTTTTCGTCGAAATACTATCTGCTCGCAGGGAAGAAGCAGACAAGAAAAACCCTACTTCTCAAAGGTGCGATGCAGTTTCGCCAGCGACAGCGCAATATTACGGCGGTTACGCGCGAACGCACCAAATGTACGGAATACGGGCACAGCGGGAATGAACCCAAAAATTTTCGCTTCGGAAGCATCCCAGGTTTCACGCACGGTCACGGTGCCGTCGTGGTTATCTGCGATCTCCCAGGTCCAGTAATGGTCGGCGGGCATGCGCCAGGAGAGTATCTGGTTCTTCTCGGCGCGCACGACCGTAGGAGACATACGGTATGGGAAGCCCAGGAACATTTTTTCGGTGAAGGTATCGCCTTCGCGCAGTTCGGGGGTGTCGCCGGATACCAGCCCACGCACCGAACCGCCGCCGTCAAGCTCAGTGTGGCGGGCGGGGTCGGCAATTAGGGCGTACACATCACTCGCCGCCGCCCGCAGAACCGTTTCAGCGGAGATCATGGCGGGATCCGTCTCAAGAAACTTTATCTGTGCATTAGTCATACCTTTAACCCTACGCCCGTGAATACCCCACGACTAGCCGCGAGCAGGTGGTTTTTGGCCCGAGAAGGTAGGAAAATCCTACCTTGTCGGCGAAATCCGACCTGCTCGCGCGTTAGAGCTCTGCCCGCGCGAGTGCATCCTGTGAAAGAATAGAAGTGTTCCGTATCTTGCGTATTAGGAGTCGTTATGATTTTTATTGTTGTGAAATTTCCCGTCAAGCCCGAATACACCGAAAAATGGCTGGATTTAACCCGCAACTTCACCGAGGCAACCCGCGCTGAACCCGGCAACAAGTGGTTTGAGTGGTCGCGCAGCGTTGAGGATCCGAACGAGTTCGTGCTGGTAGAGGCGTTCGAGGACGACGGCGCGGCTGCTCATGTGAACTCCGCACATTTCGCTCAAGCTATGACCGATATGCGCCCGGCTCTGCGAGAGACTCCGAAGATTATCTCCCGCCAGATCGACGGCGATAGTTGGGGCGCTATGGGCGAGCTGAACATCGAGAATTAGCCGCTTTACCTCAAGAGTCCAACCATGCAGCGCGCGTATCCGCCGGATGCGCGCGCCGTAAGTCGTGTAACGCCGTTTTTACCCTTAAAATGGTTATAGTGCACACAAAAATAAGTACAGGAGTCATGGATGAACTCATCACCACATTACGCAGCTGAGGTCCCCGAAGAGCACGAGGCCGACCACAGTTCGGTTTCATTAGCGGTTTCTACCGTGATTCTTGCATTACGCCACAAAAAGAATAGTGCGCGCCCAAGTCTTTGGCTGCCGCTGGTGCGCCGCCTGCGCGAGCCCTATAAGGGTCAGTGGGCGCTTCCCGGCGGCCCCTTGCAGTCCCAGCAGTCTCTAGAGCAGGCGGCGGGGTACACGCTCAAGCGCGCGACCGGTCTTGAGCCCGGGTACCTTGAGCAGCTGTATGCGTTCGGTGATGTTTTGCGTGCCCCGGAGGCGCGTGCGGCGCGCATTAACGGCACGCCGGTTCCGACGCCTGGGGCGGATCATGAGCGTGTGGTTTCGGTGGTTTATTGGGCTTCGATCCCGGCGACTGAGGTTTCGCAGACTCGCGTGCACGAAAATATTCGCTGGTTTCCGGTAGATGAGCTTCCTGAGATGGCTTTCGACCACAACGAGATTGTGGAGTACGCCCTGTACCGCCTGCAGAATAAGGTTGAATATTCGCGTATTGCGCACTCGTTCTTGGGCGATGAGTTTACGTTGGCACAGCTGCGTGAGGTGTACGAGGCGATTCTCGGTCGCCCGTTGGATCCCGCGAATTTCCGCCGCCAGATTGCGGCCTCAAAGTCGATTATTGATACCGGTCGGCGCATTGAAGGTACCCGCCACCGCCCGCCGCGCCTGTACCGTTACAACACTGCGCAGGCTTATGCGGATGCGGGTCCGCTGGGCATGTACCGCGAACGCCGCGAGTCTTAGACGAGTTCTGGGAGCGGCAAGTTGCGTCGCTCAGGGGTCGTTATTTCGATCGCGTGGAGTACTGGTGCCAGATTTAAAACTGGTGGAATATCAGACACTCTAAATCCGGGAGTGTTTTCTTCATACGCTGAGGGACGTTATTCCGAGCGCGCGAGGGAATAAATAACGTTCTGAAGCTGGCGAGGTAACGAGCCAGGTTTAACTGCTCCTGCATGAAGAAAACACTCCCGTTTTTGTACTTTCCATGTCATTTACGTCTCGGTTAGCAGAAAATCCTGCACTAAACCCCCTTGCTACTGTGGTAAATCTGCGATGATTCATAGCGAAGAGTCGCCAGACATTAAATTTTGATGTCTACACATAAATAACAGAGCCAGACACGAAAAATTTTCATGTGAGCTTCTTACTAAAGCACGGTGTCAAGACAAATTCCGCAGTATACCGGCTTTCTCAGACATAAATTCCTCACATCAGACATGAAAAGTTTTTTCCTGATGAATAATTTTCGTAGATGGAGTATTATATTTTTGTTCTCTGCGTAGAACAGGAATACACCAATGGAAGGTAGTTATTACAGTAACCAACCTCCACTCAACAAACCTAACAAGACAGGCGCCTACGCACTCATAGGCTGCCTGGGATGTGCCGGACTATTGGCACTTGTCCTTGTCATTGTTGGAGTATTAGCTGTCATTGGCGCATCGTCTCCTAGCAAGTCAACATCGACAAGTCCCACCGCTGTCGCTTCTTCTCACATGCCCGAAGAAGCAGCCTCAGGCAGCACCGCCGCGCAACCTCCCACTGAACAAAAGAAAGAAGAACCGCCACAAAACACTCACACAACCACAAAGAAAAATACACGTAATGTGACCATCGAAGTAACCGCATCAGGCTCGGGACAGGTTTCCTATGGAGCCTCGGGTTCTTTCAATACAGCAAAATTTGAAGATTCATGGTCATACACCGAAGAAATTGGCAAGAGAGATTATTACAGCGTTTCCGTTAGTGGAGACATTTTCAATTCTGATGATTCACAGGTCGTCACATGTAAACTCATGATTGACGGCAAAGTTAAATCAGAGAAAAGTGCCACCGGTAAATACGGTCACGCTTATTGCTCTACACTGTAAAAACCAAATAAACATACTCATCACGCAGAGATCTATAATTACTGCGGTACCAATGGCCGGTGCCGTTATCACTCAGATCACTTACAAAGGAAAACACTGATGTCTCAACCTCCAGCACCTCAATACCCTGTGCCCGCACCCAAGAAAAAACCTATATGGCCCTGGTTTCTTGGTGGCGGCTGCCTGATCATTCTTCTTATTTTTGCAGGATGCTCAGCGCTAGTTTTTGCTGGCGCAAAATCTGCGTCAGATTCCATTAGTTCTGCGTCAGCTCATGCAGACGAAGATATCAAAGTTGAGCTAGTAGCAACCTCCACTGGTAAAGGGCATGTGACCTACGGACCATCCCTCTCAAGCTCCACCAGCAGCGCAGATTTCGAGAACGAGTGGAAACAAGAAGCAGAGACTAAGCGCAAAGATGGCTATAGCCTTGACGTTAGCTCCTTCGATGAAGGCGTAGAAGTAACATGCAAAATCATCGTTAACGGCGAAGTTAAAGATGAGCAGAAAGCTACAGGAGATGGCTACTCTAGCGCACATTGCAATCTCTCAGCCGATTTTGGGTATGGAGATAAGTAACCGAAAATACCTGAAACCAGCTACCGGGACTTACTAGTAAGTAACAGTAACCCATGGCGAATCAGAGCTCCGGCACCTTCAAAGGTGCCGGAGCTCGATTTTTATGAGAGTTCGAGCAGAGCTTACGAGGCACTTCGGCCAAAGTCAGCCTCGCGCCAGCAGGCACGGATATGTAAATATAAAGCTATCTGCTTATGTTCTGCAGCCTCAATATGGAAAGGGATCGCCTAGTGACAGTCAGCAGCAGGTATGGGGCACGGGCGGCGGAATATTGTGAGGCGCTGGGATCTCTCGATCAGATGGAACCAACTGATATTGCCCTGATCACGTCGTGGGGTGCTTCCGTGCCAGGCAGTATTCTTGATGCCGGATGCGGCCCCGGGCATTGGGCGCGCCTGCTCGCCTCCGCAGACCGGCCTGTCACCGGTATAGATGTAACCCCCGAATTTATTGCCCATGCCCGCGCCGCCTCTAGCGCCCCAAACCTTAGCTTCGAGGTCATGGATATGGCACACACGCCCTATACTGACGGGTCTTTCGCGGGAATTCTCGCCTGGTATTCGCTCATTCACACACCGCCAGCTCACCTTACCGGCACACTCACCGAGTTCTATCGACTGTTGATTCCGGGAGGAAGCCTTCTTCTGGGGATGTTTCTGGACGAACACGGCTTGCCCTTCGCACACGCCGTGACAACCGCCTATTATGTGAGCATTCCAGAGTTTTCCGCACTGTGCGAGAAGGCCGGGTTTACGGTGGAAGAAGTTCACACCCGCAGCACCGGGAGGCACCACGACCACCTGGCAATAGTGGCGTGCAAGCCAGAGTGATGCAGAAGTGCTGATGTCGGCATGGGAGTTCCGGGAGCGGTTTCTTCATTTGGGAGCACTTTAAGTGCTCCCAAATGAAGAAACCGCTCCCGCTTGTG
>ERZ772977.956-NODE-956-length-16294-cov-7.754234_pt1 | contig 16294 bp, 15 predicted proteins | sample MGYA00511131_ERZ772977 | MGnify/ENA primary metagenome ERZ772977 (study PRJEB29015, sample SAMEA2737935) | human oral metagenome | biome: human oral; feature: human-associated habitat; material: dental | place: China | collected 2151 ...
GCTCCCGGCCCGAAGCCGGCGCCGGGGCGCGGCTCAGGGCACGTCGGCCTGGGCGAACTCCCCCTCCCCCTCGACGGCGAGGGTGCGCTCGTCGGCCCCCACGAACAGGGCCCGCCCGCGGGTCAGCTCGGCGCTGCCCGCGGGCGTGGTCACCGTCGTCGTCCCCTCCAGGCCCAGGAGGATCCGCGGACCCCGCCCGGGCACGGGCACGCGCCCGTCCTGGGGGACGATGGTGGTCACCAGCAGCTCGAAGTCGTCCACGGGGGCGTAGTAGGCGCGGGTGGCGCGGGACAGGTACTCCGGCGCGGGCCGCACGGGCGGGGCGGCGACGTAGTCGACGCAGGCGAGCATGGCGGGCACGTCGACGTGCTTGGTGGTCAGCCCGGCCCTCAGGACGTTGTCGGAGGAGGCCATGATCTCCACCCCCAGGCCGCTGATGTAGGCGTGGACGGACCCGGCGGGCACGAACAGCGCCTCGCCGCGCCTGAGGGTGACGGGGTTGAGCAGGAGGGCCGCGGCGATCCCCGGGTCGTGGGGGAAGGCCCGCGCCATCTCGACGACGTTGGCGTCGACCCGCCGCGACGGTGAGCGCCCCTCGGCCAGGCGCCGGGAGATCTCGGCGACGAGCTCGGCCATCTCGGAGGCCTCCGGCCGGGTGTCGGCGGAGACGAGCTCGGTGAAGGCCTGCCGGATGCCGAACCGCGTGGGGTTGAGCCGCAGGGTGCGCCGCATGCGCCGGGCCGGCGGGCTGTCCAGCCCCCCGAGGACCTCGGCGGCCCGGCGCGGGGCCCGGAAGCCGGCGACCGCCTCGAAGCGGGTCAGCGCCAGGACCATCTCGGGCTTGTGGTTGGAGTCCTTGAAGCTGCGCACCGGGGAGTCCGGGGCGACGTCCGCGGCGTTCTCCCGCTCGAATCCCCGCACCGCCTGCTCCAGGGAGGGGTGCACCTGGAGGGACAGGGCCCGGTCGGGGGCGATGATCTTGAGGAGGAAGGGCAGCTGGGGGCCGAAGCGGCGCATGATGTCCTCGCCCAGGAACCGGTCGGGGTCGGAGGCGAGCAGCGCGGCCAGCGTGCGCCCGTCCGCCAGGCGGGTGGGCCCGGCGGGGTGGGCGCCGTACCACTGCTCGGCCCACGGGGCGCCGTCGGGCTCCAGGCCCAGCATCTCGGGGATGGCCGTCGTCGAGCCCCAGTCGTAGGACTGCCGTGCGCCGTCGAGTCGTTCCATGGCGAAGCGGTCCTCCGGGGTCGGGTGCGGGGTCGAACATGCGGCAGGGTAGCGCGGATCGGGTCCGCACTCCGCGAAGACCGGTGTCACAGGAAGTCGATCAGCTCCCGGACGACCTGGGAGGCGGTGGTGCGCCGCAGTCGGGCGACCTCGTCGAGCTTGGAGCGCCGAGCGGCGTCGAGGCGGAGGACGAGCGGGCGATCCCGGCCGCCCGCGCCCGCCGGCCGACCGGGCGAGGTCGGGCCGAGGTGCGCGCCGCCGTAGGGCTCCTCCGCCCAGCGCTCGAGATCCGCGTCGGTGAACTGCGCGCCGTCCACAGCGGTGTACTTCTTCATATCGCTCCTCATCTGGCCAAGCCGAGCTCTCTGAGAACCTTCTTCGTGGCAACCATTGCATGGAACACAAGCCACCGATCGGGCCCCGTCTCAATGGCGATGAACTCCAACAGCCTGCCTCTCGCATCCAACCCCGCACCGACCCACTGCACGGGCTCGGTGTTCCTCGCCCGGGAGCACAGCGCCGCCGAGAACGCCCTTTCAACGTCGACGAACGCAACCTCCGGGTGTCTAGTCGAAACACGGGGATGGACATGCACTTCCATACATCCGACCTTTAGCGATGCTCACATCGGCCTTGTAGCACAAGGGTGGCGCAGCATTGGGGCGGCATGACGTTCGTCACCCGGAGAGGCGGCGCACGGTCGTCCGCGGGTCGGCGCAGCGCGATGAAGACCGGCCGCCCGCGTTCCGCGGGGCGGACGCACCGGCCGCGCCATTGGGCCGAAGCGCCGCCCATGCGTCAGACTGTGCCCATGCGAGGCATCATCCTGGCCGGCGGGTCCGGCACGCGACTCAACCCGATCACCCTGGGCACCTCCAAGCAGCTCGTCCCGGTCTACGACAAGCCGATGATCTACTACCCGCTGAGCACGCTCATGCTCGCGGGCATCCAGGACGTGCTGGTCATCACCACCCCGCACGACGCCGAGAGCTTCCACCGGCTGCTGGGCGACGGCTCCCGGCTCGGCGTCGACCTGTCCTACACCGTCCAGGAGGTCCCCAACGGCCTGGCCCAGGCCTTCGTGCTCGGAGCCGACTTCATCGGCGGGCAGAGCGCGGCCCTCGTGCTCGGCGACAACATCTTCTACGGCCCCGGCATGGGCACCCGGCTGCGGCGCCACACCAACCCCGACGGCGGCGTCGTCTACGCCTACCGGGTGGCCAACCCGAGCGACTACGGAGTCGTCGAGTTCGACGAGGACTTCAAGGCCGTGTCCATCGAGGAGAAGCCCGCCCGCCCCAAGTCCGACTACGCGGTGCCGGGCCTGTACTTCTACGACAACGACGTGGTCGGGATCGCGCGCGGCCTCAAGCCCTCGGCGCGCGGGGAGTACGAGATCACCGACATCAACCGCGCCTACCTGGAGGCCGGGCGCCTGACGGTCGAGGTCCTGCCCCGCGGCACGGCCTGGCTGGACACGGGGACCTTCGACTCCCTGGCGAACGCCACGAGCTTCATCCGCACCATCCAGTACCGCCAGGGCCTCAACATCGGCTGCCCCGAGGAGATCGCCTGGCGCATGGGCTTCATCGACGACGACGGCCTGCGCGAGCGCGCCGAGCCCCTGGTCAAGTCCGGCTACGGGCAGTACCTGCTCGACATCCTGGCCCGCGAGCGGCGCTGACGCCGGAGACCCCACAACATCACGAAAGAACCTCATGACTGATATGTCCAAACCCCTCAGGGTCACCACCACCCCGATCCCGGGTTTCCTCCGGATCGACCTCACCGTCCACGGCGACAACCGCGGCTGGTTCAAGGAGAACTGGCAGCGCGAGAAAATGATCGCGCTCGGACTGCCGGACTTCGGTCCGGTGCAGAACAACATCTCCTTCAACGACGGAATCGGCGTGACTCGGGGTATTCACGCCGAGCCCTGGGACAAATTCGTCTCCGTCGCCACCGGTCGCGTCTTCGGCGCCTGGGTGGACCTGCGCGAGGGGCCGAGCTTCGGCGCGGTCTACACCACCGAGATCGACCCGTCGGTCGCCGTCTACGTCCCGAAGGGCGTCGGCAACGCCTACCAGACGCTCGAGCCGAACACCGCCTACACCTATCTCGTCAACGCCCACTGGTCGCCCGACGCCCAGTACACCTTCCTCAACCTCGCCGACGAGACCGCCGCCGTCCCGTGGCCGATCCCGCTGAAGGACGCGGTCATCTCCGACAAGGACAGGGCGCATCCCCGCATGGCCGACGTGGCTCCCTTCCCGGCGGAACCGGAGCGGGGCCGGCGGGTTCTCGTCACCGGCGCCAACGGCCAACTGGGCCGCGAGCTCATGGCGCGACTGCCCGAGGCGGGCTTCACCGCCGTCGGCGTCGACCTGCCCGAGGTCGACATCGCCGACGCGGCTCAGATGACCGCCTGGGACTGGAGCGCCCACGACATCGTCGTCAACGCGGCCGGTTGGACGGACGTCGACGCCGCGCAGACCGATGAGGGGCGCCGGATGGCCTGGCGCGCCAACGCCGTCGGCCCCGCCAACCTCGCCCGCCAGGCGACCCGCCACGGACTCGTCCTCGTCCACATTTCGAGCGAGTACGTCTTCGACGGCACGATCGACGTGCACACCGAGGACGAGCCACCGAGCCCGCTGGGCGTCTACGGCCAGTCCAAGGCCGGTGGGGACGCCGCCATCGAGGCGGTGCCGCGCCACTATCTCGTGCGCACCTCGTGGGTCATCGGGGAGGGGAGGAACTTCGCCAGGACGATGACCGCCCTCGCCGAGCGCGGCGCCCTCCCGAAGGTCGTCTCCGATCAGACCGGCCGCCTCACCTTCACGACCGACCTGGCCGCAGGCATCATCCACCTGCTGTCCACCGGCGCCGAGTACGGCGTCTACAACCTCTCGGGCGAGGGCCCGGTCGTCTCCTGGAGCGACGTCGCCAAGTGCGTCTACGCGACCAGGGGGCGCGACGCCGACGACGTCATCCCCGTGACGACCGAGGAGTACCACTCCGGTCAGGAGGGCATCGCCCCGCGCCCGGCCTCCTCCGTCCTCGACCTGTCCAAGATCGAGGGGACGGGTTTCACCCCCGCCGACTCCATGGAGCGGCTCGAGGACTACCTCGGCGAGCTTCTGGCGTAGGTAACTGGCCGGGCCCGGATGTGAATGGGCCGCGGACCGGCCGCGTATAGTTGCCTCAGTCCGTAGGCATGAGGAGTGTCAGAAGTTTCATGGCCACCGTTCAGCACGATTCCCTGGCGATCATGCCTGCATGGAACGAGGCTGCCATCATCGGCTCCGTCATCGAGGAGGTTCGACGCGTTGCCGGGGACAGGGTCGACGTTCTCGTCGTCTCCGACGGCTCCACCGACGCCACCGCCCAGATCGCGCGTGATGCCGGCGCGGCTGTTCTCGACCTGCCCCTGAACCTCGGGGTTGGGGGAGCGATGCGCGCCGGCTACCTCTATGCCGAGCGTCACGGCTACCGCCGCGCCATTCAGCTCGACGCCGACGGACAGCACGATCCCGCCGAAATCGAGACCCTCTTCGCCACAGCTGAGGCTGAAGACGCCGACCTGGTCATCGGCGCCCGCTTCGCGGGCAAGGGCGATTACAAGGTGCGAGGCCCCCGCCAGTGGGCAATGAAGTTCCTGTCGGTCATCCTCTCGCGAGTCTGCGGAACCCGGCTGACAGACACCACCTCCGGCTTCAAACTCGCCAACAGACGCACCATCCGTCTCTTCGCCCACGACTACCCTGCCGAGTACCTCGGTGACACCATCGAGGCCCTGGTTATCGCCAAGCGCTCCGGGCTACGCATCCGGCAGGCCGCCGTCGTCATGCGCCCGCGCGCCGGAGGGACTCCGTCCCACGGCCCGCTCAAGGCCGCGCGGTTCCTCATCAGGGCCTTCCTCGCCCTGGGGGTGTCGCTGAGCCGACCGAGCTCGCAGTTCAAGACGACAGAGCCCAGGGAGGTTCAGGGATGACGAGTACCTACTGGCTGGGAGTCATCTTCGCCTTCATCGTCCTGCTCGGCATCTTCTTCAGGATGCGAAACCAGGGGATGAAGGAGCGCTACGCCACCTGGTGGCTGGTCATCGCGATCGCGGTGGCGGTCATCTCGGTCTTCCCCAGTGTCCTGGAGGGTACAGCCCACCTCGTGGGCGTCAAGGTCCCGCTGAATCTTGCCTTCTTCCTGGCCGGGGTTATCATGCTCCTGCTATCGCTCCGGTTCAGCGTCGACCTGTCGCAGTCTGATGAGGAGCGCCGCCGTCTCGCCGAGGAGATCGCCTTCCTGCGAGCAGAGATTGACTCGCTGAAGTCCGAACCCAGGACCCGCCGCGAGGATTCTCCAACCGATCCATCCCGATAGAGAACCACATATGAGTTACGACATTGTTGTCGTCGGTTCAGGCCTGTTCGGCCTGACTGTTGCGGAGCGCTGCGCTAACGAGCTGGGCCTGTCCGTCCTGATTCTGGAACGCCGTCCCCATATCGGGGGAAACGCATACTCCGAGACGGATCCCCGCACGGGTATCGAGGTCCATAAGTACGGAGCTCATCTCTTCCACACCTCGAATGAACGGGTGTGGAGCTATGTCAACCGCTTCACCTCCTTCACCCCCTATGTTCACCATGTCTACACGAACCATGACGGTGTCGTGTACCCGATGCCGATCAACCTGGCAACGATCAACCAGTTCTTCTCTGCGGCCTACTCCCCGGACGAGGCCCGTGCTCTCATTGCGCAGCAGGCCGGAGAACTGGCCGGCAAAGATCCGGAGAACCTCAACGACAAGGGCATTTCGCTCATCGGCCGGCCGCTGTATGAGGCCTTCATCAAGGAATACACCGGCAAGCAGTGGCAAACGGATCCTAAGGACCTGCCCGCCTCGATCATCTCCCGCCTCCCGGTGCGCTACACCTACGACAACAGGTACTTCAACGATACCTATGAGGGCCTGCCGGTCGACGGGTACACCGCATGGTTGGAGAAGATGGCGGACAGCCCCATGATCGACGTACACCTCAGCACCGACTTCTTCGACACCTCCCAGCCCTACCATCGAGACGCCCTCAGAGGGCGGGTACCCGTTGTCTATACCGGACCAGTCGATCGCTACTTCGACTACTCGCAGGGGGCGCTGTCCTGGCGCACGATTGACCTGGAGGTCGAGTACCCGCAGACCGGCGACTTCCAGGGGACGAGTGTCATGAACTACCCGGATGCCGATGTCGCCTACACGCGCATCATCGAGCCCCGGCACTTCCACCCCGAGCGCGACTACCCCAGGGATCGAACCGTCATCATGAAGGAGTACTCGCGCTTCGCCGGTGAGGGCGATGACCCCTACTACCCGGTCAATGCCCCACAGGACCGTGAGATGCTCCTGGTCTACCGCGATCTCGTCGGCCAGGAGGAAGGCGTATTCTTCGGCGGGCGCTTGGGAACCTACCAGTACCTGGACATGCACATGGCGATCGGATCCGCTCTGTCCATGGTGGATAATCGTCTTGTGCCATTTCTTCAGTCTCGTGACTAAAATATAGTGTTGAACTCGTGGTCTATTTCCCGACTGTTAAGGCAGGGCGGGAGCGTTTTGTTGTGGCCTGCAGCGGTGTGCTAACGTCATCCCATCCCCAATCGCTATGCCCAAGGAAGGGCCCCTGTGACTGTTGATATTTTGCTTCCCTTCTACGGTGATGTTGTCATGATGAAGGAGGCGGTCCGTAGTGTACTTCGGCAGGAAAACTCTCACTGGCGGCTGATCGTTGTTGATGACGGTTATCCAGATGACTCGATTCCTGGGTGGTTCGATGCTCTTGGAGACTCGCGCATTACCTACGAGCGTAACGATATGAATCTAGGCGCCAATGCCAACTATCGCAAATGCTTGACCTATGTGGAGAACTCGTTAGTTCAGGTCATGGGAGCTGATGACATCATGCTCCCGAACTATGTCGACTGGCTCATCGATACTGCCGGGCGTTATCCAAGGGCAGGCGTGTTCCAGCCGGGTGTCGTGGTGATCGACGAGGTCGGCGCGCAGTCCAATACCCTGGTGGAGAAGGTCAAGCGCTTCTACATGCCGCGCGGCAAGGGGGCTCAGTTGCTGACCGGTGAGCGGTTCGCGGTCTCGGTCCTCAGGGGCGACTGGCTGTACTTCCCATCGCTGGCCTGGCGCGCGGAAATCATCCTGGGCATCGGATTCCGCGAGGGTTACGACGTCGTTCAGGACCTCGCCCTCGTGTGTGACGCAGCCATGAGCGGGCGGGGACTGCTCTATGATCCCACGGTCGCCTTTATGTATCGACGCCACTCGGGCTCCGACTCCTCCTGGCGTGCGCTGGAGGGGACGCGCTTCAACGAGGAGCGTCGCTTCTTCCTCCAGATGGCTTCCGAGATGCGGGCGCATGGCTGGCGCAAGGCCGCTCGGGTCTCCCGGCTCCACCTCTCCTCGAGACTGCACGCGGGTTCCCTACTGCCGCGGGCGGTGCGTGTGAACAACCGAACAGGAATACGGAATCTGGCTTACCACATCGTAAGGTAGCGCCGTGAAGCACCTTGACGCCGCGGCGGTCTCTGAGACTAGTGCCGCGATCGACACAAGTTATGCCATAGGCAATGTCGAGTCTGAAACGTTTGATGAGGAGGCCGCCCAGTCCGACTTCGATGGCGGGGACGGCGCTGAAACCGAGCCGGAGGTAGATTCCTCCGCCGAGCAGGAATGCATCTCCTCCAGGTCCGTGGCTGAGATGGCTGACCTATGCTCCGCCACTGAGGGGAAGGTGACGCATGGCCGCCTGACACGTTGGCTGGTCACGGCTGAGCGGCTCACCCCTGGTCAAGTGTTTTGGCTGGCTTTCGGAGCCCTGTTCGTCCTGATGTCGGCGTGGGCGTTCTATGTGCCGGCGATGGCTGCGGCCGACGAGCCGGCGCACATGTGGAAAGCAGTCGCCACCGTTCGCGGTCAGGTCGTCAACCCTGAGATCCTCGGGACGCGGGAAGTTGTTATTCCTGAGATGTATCGCGACGCGCAGGATTTCATGTGCAATGCCTTCCATCCCGACGTGCCGGAGTCGATCTGCGATGTGTCCAAAGTCTTCACCCAGGAGACTCCTGAAGGAGTCCGTCAGGTGGTGTCTCCGGCGGCGTTGTATAATCCGCTTTACTACGGCATTATCGGGTGGCCGTCCCTGCTGCCGGATAATCTCGTCAACATCTATCTCATGCGTCTCATCAGTGTGACGATCTCGGCGCTGTTTTTCGCCGCGGGGTTCCGTGCGCTCCGGCAGGCGGATATGCCGGCTCTATCGATGGTGGCTGCGACAGCCGTTGTCACGCCGTCGGCCGTGTTCCTGTGCAGCGTCATCAATCCGCAGGCCCTGGAAATCAGTGCGGCCTTCGCCCTATGGTGCCAACTGCTCCTCGTCATTCGGAAGCCGGCTCCCGAGCTGCTCGGACGGCGGATGTGGCTCCTGGCCTTCATCACCGTCATGTTCGCCAACTCCCGCGGGCTGTCCCCCTTCTTCCTCGCGCTTATCGTCATCAGCTGCATTGCGCTCCAACCGTGGCGCTTCACCTGGCGGGTCATCAAGGACCGCCGTTCATGGCTGCCCATCATGGTCGCCTTCCTGGGGACGGTAGCAGCCTCGGCCTGGGTTCTGGTCACCAACGGGCTGGAGGGGGGAGGCGGCCCTGACGCCGCTCCGGAGCTCCTCTTCCGTCGCGTCTTCAAGGGGACGCTCTACTCAACGGACACTTACATCCAGCAGATCGTCGGAACTTTCGGATGGATGGACACGGTCGTGCCCATGTGGTGGGTCATCATGTTCTCCGTGGCCTTCGTCGCCTCGATGCTGCTGGTGTGGACTGTGGGTTCCTGGCGTGAACGGACCGTGGCTCTGGGGACTGGTCTTGTCTTCTGCGTGCTGGTCCCGGCGGTGCTGCACGGGCGGGAGGCCCGAGTCATCGGCTGGATGTGGCAGGGGAGGTACATCTTCCCCGTCCTCATTGGTCTGCCCGTACTCGTAGCCTTCGTACTGCAGGCCCGCTTGTCTCACCGCCGAATCCCGATGGGCCGTCGCCTGCTCCTGTCCTGGGCGCTGCTGTTCGTCGTTACCCACGTCGCCGGCCTCATCATCACGATGCATCGTTACATCAACGGCATCTACGGCTCCTGGCGCTACATCACCAAGGACTCCTGGCTCCCGCCGGTACCGCTGTGGGGAGCTGGCGTGGCCATGGTTCTCTTCGTCATCGGCATGGTGGTCCTTCTTGTGCGCATGGTCCCAGCCGAAGACCTGGGGCAGGACGGTCTCACAGTCGATGGGGACACCCCGAACATCGGCGTCGAGATCGACAACAAGGGAGAGTGCAAAGGTTCGCTCAATGCGTCCCTGCCCGAATCCGAGACCGAGCTGCGGACAGCTTGAGCCGGCTCACCCGTGTGGCACAATCGCATGCGGGTTCGTCGGGAGGCCGACGCAACCATGGCTGAGAAACGATAGGAGTGTCAGACCGTGTCTGAAGCGCTGTTGGACGACCCGGAGCTGCTGAGGCGCATCCAGGTTCTGCTTCTGAAGATGCTCAAGGACTTCGACGACACCTGCCGCCGCCTCGACATCCCCTACTCCGTCTACGGCGGCACCATGATCGGGGCGATTCGCCACCAGGGCTTCATCCCCTGGGACGACGACGTCGACGTGCTCATGACTCGCGCCGACTACGAGCGCTTCCTCGCCGAGGCGCCCTCGGTCCTGCCGGACGACTACCAGATCGACAACACCAGGACCCGCCCCGAGTACCCCTTCATGTTCACCAAACTCGGTCTGAAAGGCACCCTCCTGATCCCTGAGTTCGGCAAGGGCTCCGCCTACCGGATGCCGATCTCTCTGGACATCCTGCCCGTGGACAACGTGCCTGACGACGTTCGCGCCTTCCGCAGGATGAGCCGCAAGACCTGGCTGTGGGGCCGTCTCCTCTACCTCCAGGGCACGCCGACCCCTTACCTCATCGGCATCACCGGGGCCAAGCGCATGGCGATCTACACGATCACCTCGGCGATCCACGTCGGTTTGCGCCTCATGCGCGCCACCCCGCGCTCACTCCAGGGGCGCTGGGAGAAGGCCGCGCGGACCTACGAGCACGCCACCACCAAGCGAATGGCCGACTTCTCCATGCGTGACCCGGAGAACTGGGCCGTTACCATGGACGACCTCTACCCTCCCCTCGACCTCCCCTTCGAGAACATCACCGTCCAGGTCGCCCGTAATTATGACGCCATGATGCGCCGCTCCTACGGCGACTACATGGAGCTGCCGCCTCTGGAACAGCGCCGCAACCATAAGCCCTGCGAGATCGACTTCGGCCCCTACGCCGATACTGCTGAGACGAGCACCGAGCCGGCCTCCGGGACTACCGGCGCTGCGGCCGACTGAAGGCCGCAGCGCATGCCTCGCATGGAGGAGACTCAGAACAGTAAGAGGTCGCAGGTCAGCCGCGACTACTTCTGGAACACCGCCGCCTCCGCCATGATGTCGTTGGCGACGGTCATTCTGACGGTAGTCGTCACCCGCTCCGCCGGACTCGCCGCGGGCGGAGTCTTCGGACTGGCCTACCAGGCCGGGCAGCAGTTCCAGCCCCTGGGCGTGTACGAGGTCAGGCCGTACCAGGTCACCGACTTAGAGCATCGCTTCAGCTTCGGTACCTACCTGGCCACCAGGATCGTCACAGTGGGGCTCATGATCCTGGGCATCGTCGGCTACGCGGTGCTCTTCGGTGACGGGCCCGGAGACATGCTGCTCATCATCCTCATCGCCTCCCTTCGCCTCTTCGACGCTTTCGAGGATGTCTACGTCAGCGAGTTTCAGCGGGCGGGCCGTCTCGACATCGGGGGACAGTCCTGGTTCTGGCGCTCGTTGACGACGGCAGCGGTGTTCTCCGGCATGCTCATTGCCACCGGTGAGCTTCTGAGCTCGACGGTCGTCACGCTGGCCGTCTCCCTGGTCGCCACGGTGCTCCTCTACGTGCCTCGGGCGCGCGGTCTCTTCCCGCAGCGGCCCGTGTGGGAATCTCGGCTGATCAAGGAGCTGCTGATCATCTGCCTGCCCCTGTGCCTGGCATCCTTCATCTCCATGTACCTGGCGAGTGCGCCGAGATTCTCCATCAAGCACTATCTCGACTCCACCCAGCAGGGATATTTCACGATCCTGTTCATGCCTGCCATGGCGATCAATCTGCTCTCCATCATGGTCTTCCGCCCCCTGCTCACCTCCATGGCGAGTCTGTGGGTCGGCGCCGACCTGCTCGGTTTCAACCGGCTCATCCGGCGCGGGCTGCTGGTGACCGTCGGGGCGTTCGTCGTCGTTGGAACGGTCACCTTCCTGGCAGGTGCTCCCATACTGGGGTTCGTCTACGGCACGGATATCTCCATTTTCCGCGCCGAGCTCATGGTTCTGGTCCTCGGCGGAGCCATGAATGCCGCCAGTGTCGTCCTCTACTACGCCCTGACCACGATGCGGCTTCAGAAGCTCGTCTTCGTGGGATACGCCCTTGCGGCCGTGGCGATGACGCTGATGTTCGTCCTCCTCGTCCCCTCACAAGGCCTCCTGGGCGTCTCCATCGCCTATACCTGTGGAATGAGCGTCCTGGCTCTCCTCTTCGCCCTGTTCCAGCAGCGCGCCGTCGCAACACATAGCGGCGAAGGACACTCTTGACCGAGAGGTGACGGTGGGACGGCTCCGATAGGCTGGCGCGCATGCCATTGCCCCGTTCAGCCGGTTTGTTTGCTCCTCGTGACCTCGGGTCCCGCGACAACGCCCTCAACCTTCTCCGGCTGGTGCTGGCCTTCCTGGTTTTCTACTCCCATGCGGACATCCTCGCCGGAACCGGAGACGGGTACGAGGTGGCCGGACAGCATCTCGGCAGCTGGGGCGTCGTCGGCTTCTTCGCCATCTCCGGTTTCCTCATTACGGGCTCGCGCATGCGCGCCGACGCCGGTCCCTACCTCATCAACCGGGTCACCCGTATCTTCCCCGGCTTCTTGTTCTCCCTCGTCTTCGTCGCCTTCGTCATGGCGCCGGCCGCCCATGTCATCGAGAAGGGAACTATTGATGGCTTCTTCGGTGCGAGTCCCACGCCCGGAAGCTACGTCTACTCCAACATCCTGCTGCACATCTCCACCTACAACATCGGCACGACGCTGGCCTCCGTGCCCTATCCCGGGGCTTGGAACGGATCCCTGTGGAGCCTCTACTACGAGTTCTGGTGCTACATCATTATCGGCGTCTTCCTGTCCTGGAAGTTCATCCGTTCCCACGTGTGGCCCACGGCGCTGCTGTTCCTGGTCAGTGTCGCCATGCACGCCGGAATCAACCGGATCGGCCCCTACGTGGACGGCAACAGTGAATTCGCCCTGCTGATCTTCATGCTGCCCTACTTCCTGGGCGGAGCACTCATGTACCAGTTGCGCGAGCGCATCCCCATGAGGCCGTGGACCGCGCTCGCCTCGACGTCCGGGGCTGTGGCACTCATCCTGGCGCTACCGAGCTTCGGCGCCCAGCTGGCCTCGCCGCTCATCGCCTACGTCGTCCTGTGGCTCGGTGCGGTCCTGCCCTCGCCGGAGATCATCAAGGTCCACGACATCTCCTACGGCGTCTACATCTACCACTTCCCGGTTCTCCAGCTGCTCATTCTGCTGGGGATGCACCGCCACGGCCTGCCCCTCCTGCTGCTGGTGGCCGGTCTCGTCACCATCATTCTGTCGGTGGCCAGCTGGCTCGGTATCGAGCGCGCTGCCATGCGCTGGTCCCGGGGGCGCCGTCCCTGGGGCGACCTGCGCCAGCAGGCCCGCTGAACTCATGCCCTGCTCGGCGATGGAGGGGTCAACGCGCCAGGATGTGAGTGGTCAGGGTGCGTACCGCCGTCGAGTCCTGACGGCGCAGCGCCGTCGGCAACAGCGACAGGGCGTGAGCCCGTGAGATCGTGTGCCGCTTCGCGGCGCGTGCGGCCCGGTGCCAGCCGTTGCGCCGCATGATGCGGGCGGCCAGGGCGAAGTAGGTGCGCTCACCGGCGAACCGGCGTCCATCGAACAGTGACGTCGAGGAGGCGGACTCCTCATGGCGCCGGTAGGAGAAGCACATGTGCGGATCGAGTAGGAGGGAGCCGCCGGCCGCAATGATGTCGATGACCAGGGCCAGGTCCTGGATGATGGGGAAGCCGGGGCGGAAGGGCGTCGAGACGAGCGCCTCACGGCGGAAGGTCAGCGAGGGCCAGTAGAGCCAGTCCGCCTTGAGCAGGGAGGCGGCCAGTTCCTCGCCACTGAGCAGGAGGGGCTGGCGCGTGCGCGGCATGACGACGCGTTTGATCGAGTCGGTCAGGGTGCTCACGGCGCGCCCTTGGGAATCGATGATCTGGACCCCGGGCTGAAGGATGTCCGCCTGCGGGAACTTCTCATGAAGAGTCAGCACCCGTGCCACGTAGTCGGGCTGCATGATGTCGTCACAGCCCAGCAGCATCACCAGGTCCGCCGAGGCCATCTCGATGCAGCGCTCGTAGTTCGCGGTGATACCGAGGTTCTCCTCGTTGCGGATGTAAGTGACCTGCGGGTGGCCCAGGCGCTCGAAGTACTCGGGCACCTTGGGATCCGGGTAGCAGTCATCGACGACGGTCAACCGCCAGCGCTCATCGGTCTGGCGTAGAACGGCCTCGACCGTCTCGTACAGGTACCGGGGCTCGCCCCAGAACGGGAGCATGATGTCGAGCATGAGTCTCCTGGTCACTGATGGTCGCCGACCGCACGTCTTCGCGATGAGTCAGCAGTCTAGCCAGGCTGGACATGGGCCGCCGGGACGCACGGTGTGAATCATCCGACTGGCTCCGGTCTTTCCTCAGGGTTCGGGCTGGTCAGTCTGCGCCGCCGGCGAAGACCTCCGGGACCGCCTCCTCCCCGCCTTCGTACCAGGACAGCAGGGCGTCGACGTAGTCGGTGACGTGGCGGTAATAGGTGAAAATGTCCTGACCGGCGTCGTCGCCCTCGGCCTCCTTGGCCAGTGCCCACACGTACCAGCACCAGCCCGCGAAGACCACGTAGGACCAGAAGTGGCGGCGCTCCAGAGTGGTGGGGGTGCGATCAAAGTAGTAGCCGATCGCCTCGTCGGCGCGCTCAACGCTCATCTGCGTACACACCACCAGGGTCCCGAAATCGCTGGCGATGTCGGACATGCCGGCGTACTCCCAGTCGATGAGATCGATGTGGCCGTCGGCGGCCACCAGGAAGTTCGGTGGGTAGAAATCGTTGTGACTGGGCGTCCGCTCGAAACCATCGGCGTCGGCGGCGACCTTGAGTCGCATCACCTTGGCGCGCAGCTCCACGTAGTCGGGGACGTCGATGGGATGGTGGCGCTCGACCAGCTGCTCGTAGCGCAGGGCCTCCCGGATGTAGTCGAAGTCCCGCTCGAGCGTCTTGCCGGAGGTGTGCAGCCTGCGGGCCATGCGCATGGCCTGCCTGAGCTCGTCGACATTGGCGGTCTCGAGGTTGCGGGCCTCGGGCACGAACCGGGAGATCTTCCACCCCTTGACGTCGTCGTCGGCCACGAAGGTCGTGTCCAGGCCGAGCTCGCAGGCCAGGCGCAGGCCGGCCGCCTCGGCATGACGGTCGACGATCTCCTCGGTGCCGATGCCGGGATGGCGGTAGACGTACTCCTCGCCGTCCACGGCGAAATGGCATGACAGGTTGGTCAGCCCCTGCTTGAGGGGGTAGAAGCCCGAGATGTCCGTCTTGCGGCAGCCCAGGGCCTCGGAGATGTGGTCGAAGACCTCGGAGTCCACGTTCTCGATGAACTTGGGATCGAAGGAGCGGATCTCGTCGACCGAGTCGAACTCGTTGATCATGCCCTCGGGGTAGCGGCGCATGACCATGTCGAGCTCCTTGACGTGCTCGATGTAGATCGCCTCCCACAGCTTGGGCGCCGTTTCGGGCAGGTGGTAAACCGTTTCCAGGATGCGCCGAAAGGTAGCGGAGAAGACCCGGTCGAAGTAGACGTGGCCGAGCATGATCCAGGCGTCAGCGCCCCCGACCTCGATGTCTGTGATCCGCTCGCCCGGGCCTGTGGTGATGCACCACTCCTCGGTGGGTCCCTCGATGTACTGGGCCGAGTAGTAGGCCTTGTAGACGTGGGACTCGAAAGGGTTGTCCGTGAAGTAGTCGTCCGAGGAGCAGATGAAGGTGTTGGCCAGGATGTCGCGCACCAGCCACAGGGAGCCGTTGTTGTTGCGCGAGACGTAGTCGTCGTTGACGACGATCTTCACGCCGAACTGCTCGGCCAGGTAGAAGAAGTACTCCTTCTTGTAGCCCACGACGATCGTCACGTCCTTGATGCCGGCCTCGTGCAGTTGGCGGATCTGCCGCTCGACCAGGACCTCGTCGCGCACGCGCAGCATGCCCTTGGGGCGCTCGTAGGAAATCGGGGCGAAGCGCTGGGACAGCCCCGCAGCCATGATGACGGCGTTGTTCACCCGGTAGGGCTCCAGGGCGGCTCGGCCCGCCTCGGTCAGGTGGCGCTCCAGGATGTAACCGGCCGCCTCGCACTCGCGGACGACGGCGTTGACCCGCCCCAGGGACATGCTTGTGGATTCCTGGATCCGGCGCTGGGTGAGGGCGTCATCGGCCCGCAGAAGGGCGTAGAGCACATCGAACTGCGACTGCGACAGGGTACCTGCCATCGCCTCCACCATCCGTTCAGTAAAGTGGCGAAATCTATGTTGTTCGAAGATAGCATGTCGAGAAGGAAAACTGAACTGCTGAGGTGGGCTCGGAGGAGCGTGCAGAGGTGATGGGAGACGCTCCGTGGGTGGGACGGCGCCGGTTCGTGCCGTCCCACCCACGGGCGCGAGAGTTGCGGGCGATCAGATGCGCCGTCTCAGGCCTGTTTGTGCTCCAGCAGGCCCAGGAGGTAGGCCCCGTAGCCGGACTTCACCAGGGGCTCGGCGCGCTGGCGCAGGCCTTCGTCGTCGATGAAGCCCATGCGCCAGGCGACCTCCTCGGGGGCGCCGATGTTGA
>ERZ772977.957-NODE-957-length-16287-cov-3.449544_pt1 | contig 16287 bp, 11 predicted proteins | sample MGYA00511131_ERZ772977 | MGnify/ENA primary metagenome ERZ772977 (study PRJEB29015, sample SAMEA2737935) | human oral metagenome | biome: human oral; feature: human-associated habitat; material: dental | place: China | collected 2151 ...
GAAAAATTAAAAATAAGTTGTAGAATATATAATAAATTAATAAAACTTTATGGAGATGATTATATGTGGGCTATTTTTGCTATTTTATCAGCTATTTTTGCAGCATTAACTTCAATTTTAGCAAAAATTGGAATTGAAGGTGTCAATTCAAATCTGGCAACAGCTGTAAGAACTATTGTTGTTGTACTTATGGCTTGGTTTATGGTTTTTATAACTGGAAATCAAAATGGAATTGTAGATATAAGTAAAAAAAGTTGGATATTTTTAATTCTATCAGGATTAGCAACTGGTGCTTCTTGGCTTTGTTATTATAAAGCATTACAACTTGGAGAAGCTTCAAAAGTTGTTCCTATTGATAAATTAAGTATAGTTATAACTATTGTCCTAGCCTTTATATTTTTAGGAGAACAAATCACATTAAAAACTTTAATTGGTTGTTGCTTAATTGTTACAGGAACTTTTATTATGATTTTATAAATTGAGTTAACAAAAAAAGAAATAACTATATTATAAAGATATAATTATTTCTCTTTTTTATTTTTTTGAATATCAATTATCTTTCTATTCTTATTACTTTTCCACCTAATTCATCAGTGATTTAATAATATCTATATAGTTAAATAGTTGTTCATCATTAATATTTAGTTTTTCCTTTATCAAGTCATATTTTTTATCTGCAAGCAAATATAGATAGTTCTCTATAAATAAAAATAATTTATCATCTATCAAATTTTTGACTTTTAATTGAAGTTTTAAACATTCTTCCAACGAATAAGCTCCAACTCCATAAGGCTCTAAACTATGAATTACATCAAATGCTTCATCTAATTCTTTGTCACTTATTTCTAAAATATCTTTTATTTCAATTTTTGATAATTCTAAAATTACTTTTATATTATCATCTTCAAAAAACTGACCTTTATAGTTATTAAACACTAAACCTTGTAATTTAATTCCCATAGTATTAAGAGCATTTAAAGTAAGCATAGTATGATTTATTGCTCCTACTTTTGTTCCACAAACTAAAACAACAGGAAGATTAAATAATTTTATTAAATCATAGATATAGAATTTATCTCTAATTAAAGGAACATAAAGTCCTCCAGCTCCTTCAACTAAAATATTAGAATATTTTTTCTTTAAATCTTCAAAATGTTTCTTAACATTTTCTATTTCTATTGTTGTTCCTTCCATTTCAGAAGCTAAATGTGGAGAAACTTCTTCTTTTAAAGTGTAAGTTACCATAGAGTCATCATAATCAATACCTACAAATCTTGTTAAAAAATCTACATCAGGTGCAGTCAATTTTCCATCTTTTAAAAAACAACCACTTTGTATAGGTTTATAATATTGAAAATTATGTTTCTTTAAAGCTTTATATAATAGAGTACTAACATAAGTTTTTCCAACATCAGTGTCTGTACCTATAACAAAGAAATCTTTAAATTTCATAACCTAGCTCCTCTATCATTTTTTTATCAGTTTCTATTGTTGTTCCAGTAGTTGTTAAAAAGTTTCCAGTAAGTGCAGAGTTAATTCCACATCTTAAACCAGTTTTTACATGTTCTCCTAATTTTATTCTTCCACCACCATATCTTAAATAAGTTTCAGGCATTATAAAACGATAAATAGATATAGTTTTTAAAATTTCTAATGGCTCTACTGGTACATTATTTTCAAATGGAGTTCCTGGGATTGGAGTTAAAACATTTATAGGTACTGAACATATTTCTAAGGCTCTCAAATCTAATGCCATATCTATTCTATCCTCAATAGTTTCACCTAGTCCAAATATTCCTCCACTACAAACATCTAGTCCAACTGCTTTTGCATTTTTGATAGTATTAATTCTATCATCATAAGTATGTGATGTACAAACATTAGGATAGAATCTTCTTGAAGATTCTAAGTTATGATGATAAGTTAAAACACCAGCATCAGCTAATTTTTGTAAAGCTTCTTTTGTACATATTCCATGAGAAGCACAAAGTTCTAGTTTTCCTGTATGTTCACCTATATATTTATAAATTTCAACTAATTTATCTAATTCTTTTTCATTTCCATTAAGCCCTCTACCACTTGTTACAAGTGAGAACCTATGAGCACCTTCATTTTCGTTTCTTTTAGCTTCGCAAAGTGCTAATTCCTTGGAAACAAGCCCATAGACATCTGCTCCTGTCTTGAAATGAACTGACTGTGCACAGTACTTGCAGTTCTCAGAACATTTACCAGATTTTGCATTAATAATGGTGCATAAATCAAAATATTTCCCACAAAATGCTTCTCTAATTTGATCTGCTGCATCAAAGAGTATATTCAAAGTTTCCATATCATTGTTAGGAATCTGTGATAAGAATATTGCCTCTTCACGAGTTATTTCATATTTTTCATTGATAATTTTATTTTTTAAATATAATATAAACTCCTTAACATTGATTGGTTCAGCCTGATTATTTTCTTTTTCTTTTAAAAAATTGAAAAAGCTAAATTTTCCCCCTCCAGCTGAATTTTTTTCTTTTAACATGTATCTCCTTCCTTTCCTTGCACTTAAAAAATTGTATCACTTCGTATATGATAGCATAAATTAAAAAAATATTCCATATTTGAAAGCCATAAAATTTCAAAATTATAAATATTATTTTTATTTTAAAATAAAAAACACCTAGAAATTTCTCTAAGTGTTTTCTATTCTTAAAACTTATAAGTAAGCTATTAATAATTTTACTGTTTCAACAATTCCATCATTATGACATCTTTCATAGTGATGAGTTGCATCAACATTTGGTCCTATACAAGCATATTTAAAATCAAATCCTTGTAAGATTGCAGTTGTTGCATCTGAACCATATCTATTATATACACCAACAGTATACTTTATATTATTTTTATTAGCAGTTTCTTGAAGTTTTTTTCTAAGAGTAAAGTCATAAGGACTTCTACTATCCTTAGCAATGATTTGTACCTTTTTCTCATCTCCATGTGCATCTTCACCTGCAACAAGACCAATATCAACTGCAATAAATTCATCTAAATCTTCTGGGAAAACTGATACACCATGTCCAATTTCCTCATAATTAGAAAAATATACATATAAGTCAGTTTTTGGTTTTAACTTATTATCTTTTAAATATTTTATATAAGATAAAATTTGAGCAACACATAATTTATCATCTAGATATCTTGATTTTATATAACCATTATCTAAAATTCTTGTACGAGTTTCAAAAGAAACAAAATCACCTTGTAAAATACCTAATTTTAAAACATCTCCATCATTTTTAACATCTTCATCTATTCTTATTTCCATTGTTTCTTCTGTTCTTGGCATTTCTCTTGCAACATCTCCATAAACATGAACAGAAGCTTTAATAGGAAGTAAAGTTCCAGAATATGTTTTTCCAGAGATAGTATGAATAGTTACATTTTCTCCTTCCACAGAACCCCAAGCAAAACCACCAACATTAGTTACTTCCAATCTACCATTTTTTTTAATTTTCTTTACAACAGCTCCTAAAGTATCAACATGAGCAGAAATCATTTTTTTATAGTTAGAGTCCTCACCCTTAATATGTGCAATTAATGCACCTTTTTTTGTAATATTATAGTTTTTTATACCTAATTTTTTTAATTCATTTTTAACCCATTCAATAGCATTATGAGTATAACCAACAGGACTTGGTATATTTAAAAGCTCAACAGTTTTATTAAGTATGTATTTTAAATCTATATTCATTAATATCATTCCTTTATTTTACATCTAAATTTTTGAATTTATGCATAGTAGTTGGATCATATTCAAAACCTAAAATTCTTTTATTAATTCCAATATTTTCATTTTTATTAAATAAAACAATAAGTGGAGAATCTTCATGAGCTATTATTTGAGCATTTTTATAGTGTTCTTTTCTTTCTTCTGGTGTTAAAACAATTCTTGCCATTTCAACTTCTTTATCAAATTCTGGGTTAGAATAACGAGCTCTATTTCCAGGGAAACCTATTGATTTACTATCTAATAGAGGATATAGAACTATATCAGCATCAGAAGTTCCAGATATCCAACCTCCTAAATAAGCAGTAAAGTCTCCTTCTCCTGTTTTTTGTAAATATGTTCCCCATTCAAGGGTTTCAATCTTCATATCAATTCCAACATCTTTTAAGTTAGCTTGAATTATTTGTGCGACTTGTAATCTCACTGGACTATCATTTACATAAAGAGAAAATGATTTGTCTTTTACACCTGATTTCTCAATTAATTCCTTAGCTTTTTCTGGATTAAAAGGATATTCTTCAAGTCCATCATAATAACCAAAAACATTTGGATTTACTATTGATTTTGCAACTTTCCCTTTTCCTGAGAAAATAGAATCAACAATACTTTTTTTATCAATAGCATAGTTAAGAGCTTGTCTAAATTCTTTATTCGTAAATGGAGCTTTTTCAACATTTAAACAAATGTATTCAGTAGCAGTAGTTGGTTCAGAAATTAATTCTAATTTATCATTTGCTTCAACAGTTTGAGCATTTATTGGAGCTAAACCAGTTGCTATATCAATTTCACCAGTTTCTAATGCTGCTAGTCTACTTGTATCTTCTGGTATAGATCTTATAATTAATTTTTGAATTTTAGGAGCACCTTCAAAATAATCTTGAAATGCTTCCATTTCAATTTTTTCTCCATCATTGTATGCTACTAACTTAAATGCACCTGTTCCCATTGGAGCAATATTTAAGTCATTTCCAGCTTCAACATATTTTTTATTAACTATTGAAGTTAATGGATGTGCCAAGTTAAATAACAAAGGTGAAGAAGAATTTTTTAATAATATCTTTATTTCATAATCATTTACTTTTTCAACTTTATCTATTTCTTCAATCATTATAGAAGAACCAGGTTTATCTTTCATTCGTTCAAAGCTGAAAACAACATCATCAGCAGTAAGTTCAGAACCGTCATGGAATTTTACTCCTTTTTTAAGAACGATATCTAATTCTTTATCATTTTTATATTCATAACTTTCAGCAAGTTCTGGTACAATAGTTCCATCTTTTTCTCTACTAAATAGAGTATTATAAAATTGTCTTGAAACCATTAAATCAGGAATTGAATTATACATATAAGGATCTAATGATTTCGGTTTTGCACCTTGTGCAACAGTAACAATTTTATTTTCAGTTGATGTTGTATCAGATTTTTTTTCTCCACTGGCAACTAAAAATAATGAAAGTAAAAGTAACAAATAAAAAATTTTTTTCATTTTTCTCATCTCCTTAAAATTATGATAATAATATATTGTTTAACAGTGTACTCCTATTTTTAAAATAATAAAAATATATATAATTTATATTAAAATGATTTTTATTTATTTAAAAAATTAATTTTTTTAAAAAAACTTGAAATATTAAGTATTTTCGGTTATCATTGTTAATGAATAAAGTTAAGAATATTTTGAAAAAATTAAGAAATATGTTATTATAAAGACATGCTATTATATTTTACATAAAAGAAATACAGGAGGGAGAATGGCTAAACAAAAATATTATGCTTATTTTTTTGATGAAAAAAATAATGGAATAGTAGATACTTGGAGTGAATGTGAAAAGATAGTTCATGGAACAAAAGCCAGGTATAAATCATTTATAGATAAATCTGTTGCTCAAGATTGGCTAGATAGTGGTGCAAATTATGAAAGAAATATTAGTTTAAAAACTCCTGTGAACACAACACTAGAAAAAGGTATATATTTTGATTCTGGTACAGGTAGAGGAATTGGAGTAGAAGTTAGAGTTACAGATGAGAACAAGAAAAATATTTTAGATAAAATATCCCCAAGTGCATTAAAAGAATTATTAAAGGATACTACTTGGATAAAAAATGAATTTGGGAATATTCAGTTTGAAACAAAAAAAACAAATAATTTTGGAGAGCTTATAGGATTTTATTTTGCACTAAATTGTGCAAAATTATTAAAATATAATCTTATTTTAGGAGACAGTCGTTTAGTTATAGATTATTGGTCTTTGGGACGATTTCATGAAAATAATTTAGAATTAGAAACTATAAATTACATAAATAAAGTTATACAATTAAGAAAGGAGTTTGAAAAAAACAAAGGAATAGTAAGACATATCTCTGGAGATGTTAATCCAGCAGATTTAGGTTTTCATAAATAGGAGGTTTAGAAATTGGAGGATAAGTTTGTATTATTTAGTAATGAACATTTAATAACAGTAGGGATTGGTTTTATTTCCTGTATTTTATTAGTATTTTTAGGTTTTTTTACAGAGAAAAAGGCAACTTTTGCTAAAATCGTAGCTATTGCTGTCTTAGGAGTAAAAATAGCAGAATTACTATTTAGACATCATTATTATGGAGAAACAGTGGCTGAGCTTTTACCACTTCACTTATGTCCAATAGTAATAATACTTTCTATTTTTATGATGTTTTTTCATAGCGAAGTATTATTTCAGCCAGTTTATTTTTGGTCAATAGGAGCATTTTTTGCAATACTTATGCCAGATATAAGAGATGGAATGAGTAATTTTGCTTCTCAAAGTTTTTTTATAACTCATTTCTTTATTTTATTTAGTACAGCTTATGCTTTTGTGCATTTTAGATTTAGACCTACAAAAGTTGGTTTTCTTTGTTCATTTTTATTGTTAGTAACACTTGCATTTATTATGTATTTCGTAAACAATAAATTAGGAACAAATTTTCTGTATGTTAATCATCCACCAGTAACAAAGAGTTTAATGGATTTTATGGGACCATGGCCATATTATATATTCTCACTTGCTGGAATAGATATAGCAATTTCTTTCTTTATGTACTTACCATTTAGAAAAAATAAAAAATCAAAATATGGAAGTTGGAAAAGTTATTAAGATATATAAAAAGGAGCTTTAAGCTCCTTTTTTAGTTAAATTTATTACAAAACTTAGATTTTATAATTTTTTAATCTCTTTTTCTATAAATTCTAGGTGAAACTAGAATTAAAAGTGGAATTATTTCCAAACGTCCTAATAACATTCCCAAAGATAAAATAAATTTTAAAAATGGAGAAAATAATCCAAAATTTGAAGTTGGACCAACTGCACCAAGTCCAGGACCTATGTTATTAAATGTAGCAAGTACAGCACTTAAAGCTGTTATAAAAGTGTCAGATTCCCAAGCAGTAATCAACAAGAGTATGAAAAGAATAACTGAATAAAGTATAAAGTAACTATCAACTCCTTCAAGCATCTCCTTATCTAAAGTTTTCCCTTCAAGTTTAATATTTAAAACTTTATTAGGGTGACCTATTTTTTTAAATTCTCTTACAAATCTTTTTATAAGTATAGCAAGCCTAGAAACTTTAAAACCTCCAGCTGTTGAACCAGCACAACCTCCACAAAACATTAAAAACATAAGAATAATTTTTGAAAATGTTGGCCATTTATCAAAATCTACTGTTGAATATCCAGTAGTTGTAATAATAGAAGATACAGTAAAGAATACATCTCTTATCATTCTTGTAATAGAAGAATAGATAGGATAAATATTTATACAAATAAAAGCAGTTGCTATAAAGACAATACTTAAGTAATATTTTGCCTCTTCACTTTTAAAAATTTGTTTAATATTTCCTAAAAGTAAAAGATAAAATAAGTTGAAGTTAAGTCCAAAAACTAACATTCCTACTGAAATAACATAGTCTATATAGGCACTGTTATAATAACCTATACTTGTATTTTTAGAACTAAATCCACCTGTTCCTGCTGTTCCAAAGGCATGTATACAGGCATCATAAAAAGACATACCTCCAGCTAATAATAAAATTATCATAATTATAGTCATAACAATGTAGATTATATAAAGTATTCTTGAATTATAACTCATTTTTGCAACAAGTTTTCCAACAGTTGGCCCTGGAACTTCTGCTCTCATGATATGTAGAGCTTGGTTATTTCCCTTAGGTAATATAGCTAAAACTAAGACTAAGACTCCCATACCTCCAACAAGATGGGTAAAACTTCTCCAAAATATAATGGACTTATTCAAACTTTCAACTTCGGGTAATATTGTAGCTCCTGTTGTTGTAAATCCACTGACACTTTCAAAAAAAGCATCTATCATATTTGGAATTTCTCCACTTATTACAAAAGGTAAAGCTCCAAAAAATGATATAAGTAACCAAGACAAAGCAACAATAACTAATCCTTCTTTTGAAAAAAAAGATTGATTTTCAGGACTTTTACCTGATAAAAAATAACTTAATACACATAAAATAATTATTGGTATAATATAAGCCATTGAGAGCTTTAATCCTTCCTTATAATAAATACTCACTGCAAGTGGAAACAGGAATAAAGCCATCATTAACTTAAATAGATTTGATATTACATAAGATATAATTCTGGTATTCATTTTTACTTCCTTTTATTTTTTTCAATTAATTCATCAGCCATTTCTTTAATTATTTCAATGTCTATTAAAGAAAATTGTTCTTCTGGGCTCATCTTATAAAATTCTTCAAGTGGAATAGATTTTTTTTCTACCATATCAATAGGCGATATTCCCATATTTTTTTCACTTGGGAAAGGAAGCCATTCTTTTAGTTCAGCACTTGGATTAAAAACAGCAAATGTTGGAATTCCAACACCTTGTGCTAAATGTCTTGCTCCTCCCTCATTCCCTATGTAATAGTCACAATTTTCTAAAAATGGTACTAAGTCTTTTATTGTAGGTGTTTCAATTGAAGAAAAAATATTTTTAGTGTCTCCTATTTCTTTATGAATTTTTTGTATTTCATCCTTTTGATCAGCTGAATAGAAAAATATTATTTGAGCATCATGTTTATTAATTAAATATTTTACCACTTCTTTCATTCTATCAATAGGATAAATTTTATGAGCTACTCTTGAATAAATCGAAAAAGCAATAACAGGTTTAGAAAAATCAACTCCTACTTCTAGCATTTTTTGTCTGTATTTCTCTTTTTCTTTTTCTTCTGCAAAAAATTTAAAATCATAGTCTTTTTTTACATCAAACCCCGCTTCTTCAAATGGAGGAAGAAGCTGATTTAAAAATTTATCTACTTTATTTAAAGATTCCTTTTCTTTCATTTTATAGTTATAGAAAAAACCTCTTTTTTTCTTATACCTACCTATTCTAAAAGGAGATTTTCTTGAAAACATACAAAATAACTCACTCTTAGGAGTAGACATAATATCAATAATAATATCATATTTTTTTCTAGTAACATTAAAAACTTTCTTTATATATTTTAAAGGATTTTTTTGCTCTTTTTTGGTTATGGTAATAACATTATCTATATAAGGGTGTCCCTCAAAAAGTGGGCTAGCCTCTTCATACAAGACAAAATCAACTTTTGAATTGGGAAAAGTTAATTTTAAAGAATGGCATAATGGCAAACTTAAAATGGCATCTCCTATCCTTTTAAACCTAATAACTAAGATATTTATATTGTCATTTTGACTAAACACTCTTACTCACCTTTTTCTTCATTTTCGTCTGTTTCTATAAATTCTTCTATTACTTCATTTTCATCTTTTTCATCTTCACTACCAAATCTTTTATAAAAATATGTAAGTATATTTAGTAAAACATAAGTATAAGAAATAATGAATACACTGTAATCTAATGTCCAATACATAGTTACTAAAAGCCCTAAAATAATAAGTAAAGCTAATTTTTTTGGAATAAATGAGAAAGTCTTATCAGGAGTTTTAAATGGTATTGTACTAACCATTAAACTCGCTGATATAACAGATACTGCAATAAAAATCTTTATATCAAATAAGTGTAGACCAAATTTTTCATCTAAAACATTACAGATCATAAGATAAGATACTACCATTGCTGCTGCATTAGGAATAGGCATTCCACTAAAATCACCTTTTTCACTTGAAGCAACATTTATAATGTTAAATTTAACTAATCTCATAACTCCACAAAGAGCATATAAAAATGAAACAGGTACTACAAATGGACTTCCTGGAACTTCTGACATCAGTATAGAGTAAATTAACATTGATGGTGCTAGTCCAAATGAAATAGCATCACAAAATGAGTCAAATTCTTTTCCAAATTCACTAAATGCATCTAATTTTCTTGCTGTTTTTCCATCTAAACCATCACAAACCATAGCAAGTAAAATAAATAAGATTGCCATTTTATAGTTTCCTTTTATTGATTCAGTTATACTTAAATAACCTAAAAACATATTTCCTGCTGTAATAAGATTAGGAGCAATATACTTCTTTTTAACCATTTTTCTTACCTCACTTTTTTTGAATAAAATAATCTCCATAATTATAGCATTTTTTCAATTAAATTTCTATTTCAATAATTTTATTTGTTTAACTATTTACAAAAGTTAATAAATAGTGTATTATATCCGTAGATAATTAAAAAATTATAAAAATTCGTATAAGCCTAATATATGGAAAGGTGTCCCTACGGTTAACCGTAAATTAACCAGCTACGAAAAATGTTTTTGCTGTATTTCTTTTTTAATATGGGAATTTATTTTTTGTGTGCTTTATAGAATGGAGGAAAACAGTGAAATTGATAGACAAAAAAAATATTAATAAAATAAAGTTTAAGATAACTGTTTTCTGTGGGATAGTTGCGAACAGTTATAAGTGTGAGTTGTAATCTATAATCTGAGTGTTTTACTCAGATTTTTTTATTTTTTAACTATTTATAAACTATTATGGAGGAAAGAATGTCAGATTTAAGATTTTTTGTTGAAAAGAAAAAAGGTTTTGATTTAGATGCAAAAAGATTAGAAAAACAGTTTAGAGAAGAATTGGGGGTAAATGTCAAAGATTTAAGATTAATAAACTGTTATGATATTTTTAATCTTAATGATAACAAAGAAGATATTGAAAAGATTAAAAAGATGATACTATCAGAACCTGTTACTGATACTATCACAACAGAATTAGATTTAAAAGGGAAAAAATATTTTGCTGTTGAGTTTTTACCAGGGCAATTTGACCAAAGAGCTGATTCAGCTTTACAATGTATTGATATAGTGTCAAGTGAAAAGCAAAATGCAGATATATTGACTTCAAAAATTATTATATTAAATGATGAACTTAGTGATGAAGAATTAAATAAAATAAAGAAATTCTATATTAACCCTATTGAAATGAGAGAAAAAAATTTATCTGTATTGAAGAAAGAAGAAATTTTATTTAATTCAGAAGTTATTACTTATAATGATTTTACTTCTTTAAATGATAGTGAAATAGAAAAAATGAGAGTTGATTTGGGACTTTCTATGTCTTTTGAAGATTTGAAATTTGTTCAAGATCACTATAAAGAAATAGGAAGAAATCCTACTGAAACTGAAATAAAAGTTTTAGATACTTATTGGTCTGACCATTGTAGACATACAACATTTGAAACTAAAATAAATAAAGTTACATTCCCAAATTCTGAATTTGGAAAACAAATGGAAAAAGAGTTTAATGATTATCTAAAATTAAAAGAAGATGTATCGAAGAAAAGAGATGTTTCTTTAATGGATATGGCGACAATAGTTGCAAAATATTTAAAGAAAGAAGGAAAGTTAGATAACTTAGAAGTTTCAGAAGAAAATAATGCTTGTTCTGTCTATGTAGATGTAGAAGTAGAAGATTTTGAAGGAAAGAAAGCTATTGAAAAATGGTTATTGATGTTTAAAAATGAAACTCATAACCACCCAACTGAAATAGAACCATTTGGTGGAGCTTCAACTTGTTTAGGTGGAGCAATAAGAGATCCATTATCTGGAAGAGCTTATGTTTATCAAGCTATAAGAGTTACAGGTTCTGGAAATCCACTTGAAACTGTTGAGGAAACTTTAAAAGGAAAATTACCTCAAAAGAAAATTACAACAGGAGCAGCTAGTGGTTATTCTTCTTATGGAAACCAAATAGGAATTGCAACTACATTGGTATCTGAAATTTATCATGATGGATATAAAGCAAAAAGAATGGAAGTTGGAGCAGTTGTAGCAGCAGCACCTGTGGAAAATGTAGTTAGAAAGTCTCCTATACCTACAGATAGCATAATCATTATAGGTGGTAAAACAGGTAGAGATGGTTGTGGAGGAGCAACAGGTTCTTCTAAGGAACACAATGATAAATCACTTCTATTATGTGGAGCAGAAGTTCAAAAAGGTAATGCACCAGAAGAAAGAAAAATACAAAGATTATTTAGAAATCCAAATGCAACAAAACTTATTAAAAAATGTAATGACTTTGGAGCAGGTGGAGTTTCAGTTGCTATCGGCGAGCTAGCAGATGGCCTAGAAGTGACTTTAGACAATGTGCCTAAGAAGTACGACGGACTGGATGGAACTGAACTTGCAATCAGCGAATCTCAGGAGAGAATGGCTGTTGTAGTTGCAGCATCTGACGCGGATAAATTCAAGAAGCTCGCAGAGAGCGAGAATCTCGAGGCGACGACAGTAGCTATTGTTACAGAAAAGGCTTACCTCACGATGAATTTCAGAGGTCAGCAGATTGTAAATATATCCAGAGAATTCCTGGATACTAACGGCGCTGAGAAAGAAGCTGACGTCGTAGTTGAGGGTGCTCGAAGATTCGATAAAGAGATACCAAGAGATTTTGAGAAAGGTATGAAGGACCTCGTATCCGACCTCAATGTCTGCTCGAAGAGAGGGCTTTCAGAACGTTTTGACTCGACAATCGGCGGAAATACAGTCCTGATGCCTTTTGGCGGAATCAAGCAGAGAACACCTATTCAGGCTATGGTTCACAAGATTCCAATACTCGAGGGCGAGTGCAGTACCGTATCGATGATGTCGTACGGTTTCAATCCATATATCCTAGAGCAGAGCCCTTACCACGGTGCATATCTTGCAATCGTGGAGAGTGTTGCGAAGCTCGTAGCAACAGGCGCTAGCTATGACCACATATATCTAAGCCTTCAGGAATATTTCGAGAAGCTAGGTGATAACGACAAGTCGTGGGGCAAAGCTTTTAGCGCAGTTCTCGGTGCGTTCAGAGCGCAGATGGAGCTTGGCATCGGAGCAATCGGTGGTAAGGATTCCATGAGCGGAACCTTCGAAGATATTCACGTTCCACCAACTCTGATTTCTTTTGCAGTAACTACAGATGAACTCTGCAAAGTGGTTTCGCCAGAGTTTAAGGGTAGAGGTCACGAAGTTGTGTGGCTTAGACCAGAGATTGGTGAGGACGGACTTCCAAAGGCTGAATCGCTCATCAAGAACTTCAAGTTAGTTAGAACACTCGTTGATAACGGACTGGTTGCAGCATGCTATACGCCTGGATTCGGCGGACCTGCTGAGGCTGTCTTCAAAATGGCAATAGGCAATAACATCGGCTTCGAGTTTGACGAAAGCATCTCCATGAGAGAGATGTTTGGTTATGCTTACGGCAGCTTTATCATCGAGACTAGCAAGGATATAGATTTGACTGCAGACATGAAGCTTCTGGGCAGGACAGTATCTCGCGAATCCATCGGCAGCAAGAAGGGCAGAGTTCGGCTGCTTGCTCTTAATTCGCTCTACGAGGGCAAGCTAGAGCCTGTATATAGCTGCAATATCAGGACTTCAGAGGAACGAATTCCTGAGATGATATATAGAACAAGAAGCGATGAAGCTCCAAGCAATACTGTGGATAAACCAAAGTTCCTAATCCCTGTATTCCCAGGCACGAACTGCGAATACGATACAGCTAGAGCCGTTGAGAAGGCCGGCGGGGAGGCGGAGATATTCGTTGTTAATAACCTCACTGCAGACCATCTAAAGCGCTCTGTAAAGGAGTTTGCAGCAGCACTCGCTAAGGCGAACGTCTTATTTATCCCAGGAGGTTTCTCGGGTGCTGACGAGCCGGATGGCTCTGGTAAGTTCATCACTTCGTTCCTGAGAAATGAAGCAATTTCTGTAGAGCTCATGAAGCTGCTAAACGAAAGAGATGGACTAGTTGCAGGAATCTGTAACGGATTCCAGGCGTTAATCAAGCTCGGGTTACTACCATATGGTGAGATTGGTGTGCAGAAGGGAAATAGCCCAACGCTAACATTCAATAATATCGGCAGACACCAGTCTAAACTCGTGAGGACGAAGGTCTGCTCGACAAGATCGCCTTGGCTTAGGAAGGCGAGTGTTGGACAGATACTGACTGTGCCAATCTCACATGGTGAAGGTAGGTTTGTAGCTAACACTAACGATATAGATACAATGCTCGAGAATGGACAGATTCTGACGCAGTACGTTGATTTTGAAGGAAATCCAACTATGGACATCCAGTTCAATCCAAACGGTTCATCTATGGCTATCGAGGGAATACTCTCGCCAGACGGAAGGATTCTCGGCAAGATGGGACACTCCGAAAGAATAGGAGAGGGCCTTTACAAGAACGTACCAGGGGAGTTTGAGCTAGGGCTATTTGAGTCGGCGGTTTCGTACTTCAGAGGCGAATAATAGGGATAGTGAAAAAACGTTCAGTTTAGTGCTGACATTGAGGCCTGCGAGTGTGATATACTACTTTTCGTAATACGAAGGTAACGTATGTATAATTTATTCAGAAAGGGAAACTGGAAAAATGAGTAAGGAAAGAATTCTTGTACTTAATCTAGGATCTACATCAAGTAAGATTGCTGTATACGATGATGCTCAGGAGGTTTTTAAGGAAACAATCAGACATACACAGGAGGAGATGGCTCAGTTCGATGATGTGCTTGAGCAGTTTAACTTCCGTAATGAGAAAGTAAGAGAGGCTCTTGAGAGCAATGGTATCGGCGTGAATACACTCACAGCAGTATGCTCGAGAGGTGGAAATATTATCGCTTGCCCACACGGCGCTATTGGAATCGACCAGGAGATGATCGATTATCTGACGAGACCAGAGGACACAGCGAAGCATGCATCGCTACTTGGCAGCATGATTGCGTTTGATCTCAAAAAAGAGTTTGGAATCCCTGCGTGCATCTACGATGCTATCGGAACAGATGAGATGCAGGCAGTAGCGAGAGTTTCCGGCGTTCCGGAGATTCCTCGTTACACGGTTGGACACACTCTAAACACGAGAGCGATGGCTATCAAGTGCGCTGATGAAGTGCTCAAGAAGCCATTTGACGAGTGCACATTCATAGTTGCTCACATGGGTGGCGGAAGCTCGATTAGACTTTATCACAATGGTGTAAATATCGACTGCGTAAACGACGATGAAGGAAACTTCTCGCCAGAGCGTGGTGGGGCAGTAGGTTGTAAGGACCTTGTAAATTATTGCTTTACATCAGGTAATGATGCAAAGACTGTAATGAAGAAGTTCCACGGTGCAGGCGGACTCAAAGCTCATCTCGGCACTACAGATGCTATCGAGGTAGAGAAGATGATAGATGCAGGCAACGAGTATGCGAAGGTCGTATACGAGGCAATGGCATATGGAATCGCTAAGGATATCGCTAAACTATCTGCTCCAGTGGCTGGCAAGGTTGATAGAATCATCCTCACAGGCGGAGTAGCTTACTCCAAGTTCCTTACAGATATCATCGAGGGCATGGTAAGCTGGATTGCTCCAGTTGAGATGATGCCTGGCGAATATGAGATGGAAGCTTTAGCAGCTGGAGCTTTAAGAGTTCTGAGAGGCGAAGAGAAGCTTCAGGACTTCGGTGAAATCAAGGCTGCGGCAGTTGACAGAATCCGCATCTGCAAAGGTGTAGAGCCTTATACAACTCCAGCGAAGTAAGTCGCAAAACTAAGAAATTAGATGAATATATATCCTTGAGATTAATCTGAAAGACACCGACCATGATATTATGATGGTCAGTGTCTTTTCGGCTGAAAGCTGTTCGCGAAGTATAAAAAAATCAATATACTAATATATCTATATAAATTTTATCAATGGAGATTTAAATCATCACTGATATATAATCCATGAAAGAGAAGGTGCCTTTGAACTAACGTGAGTCTATTCACTTAGTGTGGGTGTTTCAATTAATCTCATAAGTTATATCTGTTTGATTAAGAAAAGGGACAACTAGAAATGAAGAAAAAAATCTTTGCAGTGACAACTATTTTAGTCTTTGCTCTTTCTATGCTAACGGCATGTGGAAACAAATCCGAAGAGAAAGCAAAACCAGTGTCAGCGCCTGCTGTTAAAGAGAGACAGGTGTACGTGACTCCTAAGTGGGTTAAGAGTGTAATCGACAAAAACCAGAAGGGTTACGAAGATTATGTAGTAGCGGAAGTAGGCTACCCAGCGAAAGCCTCAAAGGATAAAGATTTCGTTAAGGGGCATATAAAA
>ERZ772977.960-NODE-960-length-16271-cov-3.852923_pt1 | contig 16271 bp, 10 predicted proteins | sample MGYA00511131_ERZ772977 | MGnify/ENA primary metagenome ERZ772977 (study PRJEB29015, sample SAMEA2737935) | human oral metagenome | biome: human oral; feature: human-associated habitat; material: dental | place: China | collected 2151 ...
TATTTTAAACCGTTCTAAGCCGTTCTATATCCTTCCCTGTACTAACTATAATGAAAGATACTATAAACGGTTAGAAAGAAAATAAATAGCCTCCTTGTTGATTTGTTATGTCGTTTATGATGTTATCTTCTTTCTATTCTATCTCAAAATTAGTCAAAATCAGTCTAGAAAATTCCTATCGTGTGCAAATAAAACTGGGGTGTGGTATAACTGATTGATAGTAAATAAGTTATAGGGGAGGGGGTGTAATATCAATCTGTTTACTATCTCTTTATCCTGTCTACTCTCTTCTAGCCTCTTCTGTCATTGTTTCAGTCTGATTAAATACTTCTGCTGTCATATCTATTTAATGTTTTATGTCCTAGTCAAATACTAAGACGGTTAATTATTAATGTTGTCCTTATTTTGCCATTAAGACCTACTATTAATTCCTTGTTCTGCCAATACTTTAACTGTTAATTCCTTATTTTGCCATAGAATTATAGTACGTTCCTTATTTTGCCATTAATTCCTTGTTCTGCCTATACACCCTAGTAGAAGGCTATTTTTAACTTAACTAACTATATATCAATTAGTTATGTAATACTTCGCTAGATTAGGCCTTATTTCACGTCTCCTAGGGTGTATTTACTTTGCCATTACTGTATATAATAGGTATCTTATATATACCTATACAGATACATATACGGACACACTACTACTAACGTTAAAGACGTAGTAGTGAGTCCTTTATCTTAATTAGTAGGCGCGCGCTGGCCTTGCCGAGCCGTGCGCTATCCATATTTAACTAACCTTCCTTTGTTTGTGGTTTGTCTTTATTGTCTTTCTATCAACTCCTTTAACTTCATTAACCGTTCTAACATCTTATCAAACCTTACCACTATGTCCCCTTTCTTTAATGTGCTATCTGGGTTTAGTCTTTGGTAATATCCGATAACAGTCTCAACACTTATCTTATTATCTGTTAAGTACTTTATTAGTTCCTCCTTCCTGTTATAGTTCCTTTCTACTATTCCTAATACCTTGTCATAGTCTATCGGTTCTACTGCTATACTATCTTTTACCCTGCTATTACGTTCCTTTCCTTTACCTGTCTTACCTATAACTTCCTGTATCATCTTCACTTTGTCAGAGCTGGTTAGATGTGAGTATATAGTATCTATCATCTGTCTGTTACTATGTCCTGTTAGGTAGCATAGTTTATCTGGGCTTACACCTTCATTTAGTTTCTGTGTTATAAAAGTATGTCTAGCACAGTGAGAGGATAGTTTTTTATAGGCTGGTTCTGTTACTTCTTTGTCCTGTGCGTTCCTATAAGTTATCTCTCTATCTATACCTGCTAACTGTCCTATTTGTCTTATAGCGTTGTTGTATCTTAAACTTCTATCTAAGCTATCAATATCTATCTTAAAGCCTGTCTTACTATACTTATCTATAAAAGCCTGTATCTTATCATCTATCTGAATAAGTGCCGTTTCTTTGCCTTGGCTTTTCTTTGTCTTAACTTCAAAATATACTATATCATCTACTATTATCTGACTTACTCTATCACTTCCTGTTGTTATGTATTTTAGGATCTGGGCAAGGTCTGAAACTCTTTGCCCTATCCGACACTGAAAGATAAATATATCCCTGTACTCTTTCAATACTTCACCACTATGTACTATCTTATCATAGCTATACTTATTATTACTATCTATCTGTAAACCTTCTATAGCCTCGACTTCATTAACAGTTAGCGCAAATCTACCTTTATCCTTTCTATTGTCTTTCTCCTTATTGACTACTATACCCCCTTTAACATTATACTTCAAAAAAGGTTCTTCAACTGCTAGTACCCTATTTATCAGTCTAGCAATAAGTTCAACCTTTCTATTAGTCTGAACATTACTATTACCTTTGTCTAGTAGGTAACGTTTATATGTATTTATTCCTGCTTGCTTGAATACTTCTAAGCTGGTTATATTCTGTTCTGTTAAGTAGTCAGTGAAGGAGGCTAATAGATAAGTGTAAACCTTTCTACTAGTCACACGGTTATTATTATTATCTTGTTGAGGCTGTGGGTATAGATAGTTAAAGCCTCTAGTTATTAAGTCCCCTGCTTTTATTCTCATACTTCCTAAGGTTGCTAATAAGGTGTCTATGTTAATATCTTCTATCTCACTACTGCAAAGGTAATTCAAGTATTCTAAATATCTATCTGTTAGTTGAGATATTTTATTGTTGGCTATCTTATTGTTTCTATTATCTATTTGACTATGAATGTTACTTATTACTGCTATCTGTCTACTACTATCCCATTGTTGAGGCTTTACTTTAACCCCTGTTGCAACCTTATATACCTTCTTATCTATTCTTATGACACAGTAGATAATAGTTGGCTTGTCTGTGTTACGTTGTCTAAGATTGAAATGTAGTTTGTTAAATACCTGTTTCATTTGTCATTCTTTTTTTGGTTTCTGTTTTGGTTCTCACATTATCAATAACAACAACTATTTAACATGTTTTAATCCTCTATTTGTACCTTCTATTTTTCTTATCTACTTTAATATTAGACTGTTATAGTGAAATAAAAAAAAACTAACAACACGAAAGGGAAAGTACGTATTTTCTTTGAACCTTGCAAGTATGAAGTGCAAAAGATAGTTTTTCAAGTGGGGGAACAATAGTGGAGTATAAGGACATGCATAGAATCTAAAGAGGAAGATTCTCTATTCCCTGAAACCGCTAATCGAACATAAATCTATCATTAGCATGCTCGTCATAAAGGCACTATTCAAATGGTGTTGACCCTGCGCACCAATGGTGCGGACGCTCCGCACCGTTGGTGTTAGGCGTTAACACGTAGCTTATCGATGCTAATAAGTTAGGATAAAAACGCTGGACATAAAAAAAGGATGCACGAAATGTGCATCCTAAAGAGATTCTATAGAGAAACAACCTGTTACACAATGAGTGAAAAGACCACCTTAGGCGTCTTTGATGCACTCCTTTAGTAAATTGATAAACTTCTCTTCGCCCAATCCTGAACGCTCCGAAGCGGTGCGGACAGTAGCTTTCTTGAGAATCAACTTACCCAATGGTGTGTTTAGCATTTTGAAAGATGGATAGCGAGAAGCAAGTTCTTTCTTCAGATTGGGATAAGCTGCAAAGAGGTCTTTCAGACGTGTGTCTGGTGTTATCTCAATAGGAGCGTCTGATTGTGCAGCAGCCGCCTCGTCGCCTTCATTGTCAGAAGAAGTAGCATTCGCAGCACTTTCCTCTTCTTTTCCAGCCCATGTCAGCAAGGTCTGTGAACCTGTCAGCTCACGGATATGTGTACAATCCTGCATCATCTCGAGTACGCCACGGAAGCGACCCTCTGCATCGCGTACAGCAAAGTAAACGATGTAGATAAATACTTCTGGCTTGTTAATCCAGAACTCGGCTTTATCTTGTTCGCCACTACGGAATTTCTCTACGATTTCCTCAACGATGTGTACACTCTTACGTGGGTGGCAGTTAGACACCTGTCGCCCGATAACATTCTTCGATCTTGGGAAGATACGATGGTCGGTATCTGAATAGAACTTCACCAATTCGTTCTCGTCCACGAATGAGATGTCTACTGGCAGATGCTTATAGATAAGGTTTATCTGCTCTAAGGTCAGCTTACCTGTTGCCACATCCAACTCCTGCTGTGGTCCTGCAGAGTAGCCATACTTGCTGAGCAATGCCTGCAGGTCTTCTGCAAAGCCCTTTTGAGGTGTTGAGTGTTGAGTGTTGGGTGTTGATGGTGTGTCTACTTTGAAGAAGGCAAAACCAATCTCTTGGTCGCCCGACTTCATATCTTCAAACTCCTCTGCAGAGATAAGGGCGTATGAAGTAGGGTAGAGGATAGTCTCCTCCTTTTCCATCAAGTCGCGTGCATAGGCGATAAGCTCATTTTGTTTAGTGATGAAAGCTTCATCTTCGCCAGCCTCTAAGAGTCGGAGTGAATCCTTAATCTCATCACGAACGATGTCGTCAAAGTTCCACATTGTTGTCGTTGGGCGGTCGAATCCTTTCTTCTCCAAAAGTGGATAGAGCTGATTCTGCTTACGGTGATAGTGAATAGGATACTGACGAATCTGGTCGTAGAGTTCTAACCACTGGTTTTTAATGACAGGATATTGTACAAGATCCTCGACCGCAAGGAGCAGTCTTCGCATCTCGTCATTTTCTTTATAATAATGTGAGAGTGGGTGATCCTCTGGTACATCAGGACGGCTGTAGTCCATGAAACCTTCAACGAGTTCAATAATCTTGCGCATGTCTGCACGGATACACTCGTCGTCCTCACGCGACTTCATATTCTGTTCGATGAAGGCAAGGTGATAAGGGCGAATCTTTCCAATCTTTGTCTTCATCACTTCGCGTGCTTCTTCTAATGAGAGCTGTCCTGTTTCATACTTTTCTTCAAGCTCAAGCATTGCCTGCATTTTCTCCATCTCAATTGCTGGGAGAAAGTCTTTCATCTTATTTGCCATAACTTTGTTACTGATTTTTATTATTTCTAATGCAAAGATACTGAGTTATTGGTAAATAGTAAGATAACAAATGTGACCACGTTAAGTTAAATAATGGTAATTTATTGCTTAAATTAATGTGATGTTTTTGGCTGATTAATGTTTCCCCTTCTATCATTTCTTTTCTTCCTCATAATTTATTATCTTTGCCATAGTTTCATTGGATAGATCATTTTTCACGGACAAATATGACCTTCTAATTTTCGAAGGGTATATATAACTTGTAGATATGATTTATCTTAGAAAGGATTTATAACAATGGGGATAGATAATGTCTTGAACAAAATACTGCTAATAGAATATGGTTTTCAGCATATTATTGATGGGGCTGACGAGCTGGTTTCCACGTATCCGAAAGAACAATGTTTTGAACTTGCACTCACGTTGTTTAATCACGAAGCCTATCAAGCCCGAATGTTGGCAACAACGATATTGGGCAGATTGGCAACAGAAGATAATAACGCACTTCGTTTTCTGAAAGAGCGAGTAAGCACTGATGAGAATTGGCGAGTGCAGGAAATGCTTGCAAAGGCTTTCGATGAGGTGTGCCGACATAGAGGGTATGAAGTTTCTTTACCTCTCATAGAGGAATGGATAACAGACGATAATCCAAATGTTATCCGTGCTGTAACTGAGGGACTGAGGATTTGGACAAGTCGCCCGTATTTCAAAGAAAATCCATCGGTGGCTATTGCTCTCATTGCTAAGCATAAGGCACACGAAAGCGAATATCTTCGGAAATCCGTAGGAAATGCTTTAAGAGATATAAGCAAGAAGCACGCAGAATTGGTATGGCAGGAAGTGAAACGATGGGATTTATCCAATCCTCGAATTTCATTTACTTACAAACTCGCAGCCAAGCTGCTAAAATGAATATTACAATGCGCAAAGCCATTCTTTTTATTTTCTCTGGGCTACCAGCAGTTGGCAAATCCACACTTGCAAGATTTTTAGTAAAAGAGTTTGGAGCTGTTTATCTGCGTATTGATACTATAGAACAAGGACTGAAAGATCTATGTCGTATCAATGTTGAGGGAGAAGGCTATCGATTGGCATATCGTATTGCAACCGACAATTTGCAATTGGGCAACAATGTCGTGGCTGATAGTTGCAACCCTATTGAACTGACAAGGCGAGAATGGGAAGAGGTTGCTGTTAATAACAACTGTTGTTTTGTAAATATTGAGGTTATATGTTCGGATAAGACAGAACACAAAAAGCGTGCAGAACAGAGAAATACAGAAGTAGCAAATATGAATCTCCCTGTGTGGGACGACATAGAAAACCGAGAATATCACGAGTGGCACAAAAGCCGTATCGTCATTGAAACGGCAGGAAAGACTATTAAACAATGTCAAACCGAGCTAAAAGAAAAGGTTGCAGATAGTCTTTTAAAAAAGGAGATGGTTAAGAATATGAAGGCATAGACGATTCGTTGAAAGCAACCATCAACGAAAAGCTCTGTTATACAAAACTTGTGTATGAGAGAATAAACCGAAAGCTCGGACTTTATCTATCGCCACAAGAAATAGAACGTTTGACTTCTTTAGACATTACAACAGATAAAGTATAAGGAAAAAGTATGGAATTACAAACAAAACGCCTGCTATTGAGAGCATGGAAAGAAAGTGATGCTGAAGCATTATACAAGTATGCACAGAATCCAAACGTTGGTCCGATTGCTGGTTGGGCACCACATACAAGTGTAGAGGACAGTCGTGAAATTATAAAGGCAGTACTCTCTGCCCCTGAAACCTATGCAGTTGTGTTGAAAGAAACTGGTGAAACTGTCGGCAGCGTTGGAATAATGACTGCAAGAAGCGAAATCCACAGCGCAAAGATTGCGGACAACGAATGTGAGATAGGTTATTGGATTGGCGAGCCCTATTGGGGACAAGGTTTGATACCCGAAGCCGTAAACGAATTGCTTCGGTATGCGTTTGATGATTTAGAGAAAACTACAGTTTGGTGTGGGTACTACGATGGCAACGAGAAATCGAAACGAGTACAAGAGAAATGCGGATTCGTTTACAGTCATACAGAAGATAATAAGCCTGTTCCACTGTTGAATGAGGTTCGCACAGAACATTTTACTAAAATCACTTTAGAAGATTGGAAGAAACTGCATCGGTAGTTTGAAATAAATTACAAGAGAGGTTATGACAAAAATAAACTTAATAATAATGCTTCTTCCTTTCGTGTTTATGGTTCATGATTACGAGGAAATTATTATGTTTAGGCGTTGGATTGACAGAAATAGGGAAGAACTGAGAAAACGATTCCCTAAAGTCGAATCTTTTTTTACTCGACAAGGCCCTTTCGATTATTCCACTTCCACCTTTGCCGTTGGTACTGCTCACGAGTTCATACTTATTTCTGTTGTTTCGTTTTGCTCGGTTTGGACAGGTCAATATCAATGGTGGTTTGCTGCATTGACAGGATATTCCGTTCACTTGTTAATGCATATCGTACAGTGGATTGTATATCGAAAGTATGTGCCGGTTATCATTACAAGCCTCCTTACGTTGCCTTACTGCATCTATTCTTTTGCTGAGTTTTCAAAAGTAACAGTTCTATCCTTCCCACAACTGGTTCTATGGGCAGTTATTGGTATTGTTCTTACCATACTAAGTGTGTTTTCTGCATTCTTCTTTATGGATAGGTTTCAACGTTGGGAGAAGGGTAATAAATAAGAAATCAATAAGAAATCAATGATGGAAGATTATTATAAGATAAACAAAGAAGCGTGGAATGCAAGAACAAAAATTCATCTGCATTCCTCATTTTATGATTTGAATAAATTCAAAAGAGAAGTAAAGTCTGTTCCCGACTTGGATTTGTCTCTATTAGGAGATGTTCGAGGAAAGTCTATTCTGCATCTTCAATGCCATTTTGGCATGGATACGCTTTCCTTATCAAAGTTCGGAGCTAACGTTGTTGGAGTAGATTTCTCGGAAGAAGCTATACAAAGGGCAAAGTCTTTGAACGAAGAGTTAGGACTGAATGCGCAATTCTGCTGCTGCAACATCTACGATGCACCTACCATGTTGAAAGGGCAACAGTTTGACATTGTATATACGTCTTATGGTGTTGTCAATTGGTTGCCAGACTTAATCCAATGGGGACAAGTAATTTCACAAATGTTGAAAGACGGTGGAAAGTTTGTTATCGTCGAATTTCACCCCGTATTGTGGATGTTCGATGAAAACTTTTCTCAAGTCCGATATGCTTATTCACGCAAAGAGCCTTACATTGTGGAAGAATCTACCTACACTGATTCGGAAAATGACAATCGGCAAAAGACCGTTACGTGGAATCATGGGTTAGCTGTAGTGCTGAATGGTTTGCTCAATAATGACTTACAGATCCAGTCTTTCGGGGAGTATGATTACTCACCTTTCAACCTATTTGGGAATATGGTTGCTGAAAAGAACGGAACATTCAAAATCGCAGGAAAGAATGGCGAGATACCATTGCTGTTTTCTGTTGTTGCCATGAAACCTTCAAAGTGAAGGAAAATTTGATAAAGAAGGAATGGCATGGCTATTGAGAAAAAGTCGTGAGATATTAAAGAACTTGCTTCATTAAAAACGAAGCAAGTTCTTTCAGTTTAAGGCTGCGGTGTTCTTGGCAAATAGTAGGATGGCAAATGTTACTTTATGAAGTTAAATAATGATAGTTTATTGCTTATGTTAGTGTGATACTTTTGTCAGATTAATGTTTCCCCTCTATTATCTCTTATAGGGTTCTTTTTCGTGTAATATTTTATGGTTAGTATTCATAGCAATAGGATAAGGAGTAAGTGTTAAATGAGAAAAACAGGGATGTGAGCACTTGTCACATCCCCTAATTTTTGTGTTATTTAATTATCAGCTTCTTGCCGTTGACAAGGTAAACGCCCTTGGCAAGACCTTTAAGGCTTGAAACGCCTTTGGCAATACAAGTACCATTGAGACTATAAACATCGAAGGTAGCTGTGCTTGCTGTTTGTGGAGTATTAAGTATACCATTAGGTGATAAGGTAATGGTAAGAACAGCAGTTGAATACTCGAACTTATAGTTTTCAGCTTCTGCATCGCTCACTGTAATCGTATACTTACCAGGTACGTTGTATTCAGTAACCTTTTTACCCTTACTATCTGTGATGGTGAAAGTAGGTTCTTTTTCCAGTGCGACTGTCGTTTCGTTATTTTGTAATTCGTCAACAGTATAGCCGAATGAAGGTGTTTGTCCTACCTCTATGGTCACGTCTTTAGCATGTATCTTTGCCGTTGCTTTTTTCACGATGAGGAAGCCATTGGCAAATTCCACCTGCTCTTCTGTTACCGTTCCTCGCTTTACGATAATAGTATATTTGCCTACAGGCGAAGTCTTTGTAGCCTCGCATGATAGTTCTGGCGTACCTTCAACATAATCGCCCTTGAGTTGCCAACCAAGTTTTGGATTCTCACTTCCGTATGTACGAATCATGTTACGAGCCTTTATGGTAGTCCCAAACTCAACAATGTCGAAATCCTTCCACTGTGCATTACGCTTATAGTGGTTTTTAGTTCCAGATGGAATCTGAAGCTTTATTTCACTTTTACTAATATCGGTAAAGGCATTGTGACCTAAGACAGGCACTTCCTTGGAGTAGAGACGGATAATACCGAGGGAATTATTACCAGAGAAAACCTCATCACCAATGGTTGTAATGGTGTTAGGGAGTACGATTTTTGTTAGCTTACTGCATCCAGAGAAACCATAGTTGTGAATCTTCGTGATGCCTTTTGCCACGTTGAAGTCACCTTTGTTATTTGGCATAACAGCGATAATCTCCTTTGAGTCCTTTGTCATTAGAGTCTGACCATCAAAGATATAGTTCTTGTTATCGCCTGTAGGTATACTAATTGAATCGAGTCGTCCCAGCTTTCCAAAGGCTCCGTCGCCGATTGTCATCGTCGATTTCGGTAGGATGAGCTTACGTATTGACTTACAGTTAAAGAAAGCACGCTCTGGAATCTCATTGTCATTCGTTGTCAGCTGACGTTTATCATCTACAAGATATGGGTCTCCACCACTTACGATAACAGCGTCGCTAAGGTCAAGAGAGACGAGGGAACTGCGCTGGATAGTTCCGTCTGGGTTGTTACCTGCTATCTGTCGGATAGTGCGGAGGTCAGTAGAGTTAATCTTGCCATTGATTTTCAAAGAAGATATTTTACTCTTTATGCTGTCTGCAATGAGCTCTTGTAATCTTCCTGGGGTATCAACGGTGATGGTATCCTGTAGGGTTTCTGTCTTTTCACCCTCAATACCGATGATCATATCTTGGTCTTCGGAGAACTTATACGACTTAGGGTTGAGGAGGGCAATATCATAGAATCCGTCACTGGCACCATCCCATCCCCAGTTAATCCATACCTTTCCCGTTTCATCATATCCAGAGAGAACAAAGGCATGACCACCATTCTTGTTGTCAACACCCGTATAGAGGATGGCACGACGTTCATTAATTTCATTATAAATGATGTCCATCCATGCTTGTTCACTGTATCTACGGCGCTTCAACATCTGTGTTGTTTCTGGATAGCCGAAGTTTCTTCTTAGTCCTCGGGCAGCATTCTCGGTGTAAGTTCCCGAACCATCTGTAGCATAATTCATGTCGGCAGCCACACCACAATCCAACATCAGTTTGGCAACAGCATCGCCCTGTTCCTTAGAGTAGTGTCCTTTGTAACTATCAATCATGTTTGTATAGTCATAAAAGCTCTCTTCATAATTAACGGTCACTATCTTCTTTGTGCCATCAGCTTGTTTTACATAAACAGAATGAGTCCCTCCTGTACCTTTCTCTGGCCACCTATTGTAATACATAATCTGTGCCATAGCGGTGGCAACACAACCTGTTACGGTCCTTCCTGTGCTACCATAGCCCTGCCATGAGCCTGTACCTGACGTGGTTCCTTCAGGACAAAGGTTGTTGTAAGGTTTCTCCTGTCCCCATATAGAAGTGACAAATGACGGGATCTTAGCAGCATATTTACTTTGATCGGGAGCTATCATAGTGCGTGGTTTGCCTGCTTTTACAATACCATTGATAGCTTCTTCTACAGCTGAGAGATACCATTTGAAACCAGTATTGCTTGTGTTTTTGTCGAAAACTGTATTCGAATAAGCGATGACAGCTGGTAGGAGATCGTCGTTGCTGACGATGACAAATCCGCCATTATTATATCCCATGACGGTAAACGCTTTGTTTGCGAGGAGGGTTCTGGGCTCTTCTCCGCTTGCACGTGTCATTGATAACGATGGCGATTGTCCGAAAACTTTGGCTGCTACAGCTTTGATTACAGCCTTTGGTCTTGGTGCTGCCGTTATTGTTAGTGCCGCTGTGAATGTAAATAGCAGCTTTAGGAATAATCGTTTTCTGAAATTCATAGAAGTGTGGGGTTATTTGTTTAATCTGGCTTTGTGTCTTCAGAATACAGAAAGATAATTATTGTCTGGTGACGAAGCCAGTTTGCCTCTTACTTATTTTATATAGAAGAATGATGCGGAACCGCAACCCTTATGAGGGTTCCGGCTCCGATTGTGTCAATCCCTTTTTTCTGGATTGCGTTCTGTTCATTATCTTATGATAGTCTTTTGACCATTGATGACATAGATACCTTTGCCCAATGATTTCAAGCTTTTTGCATCTTTGAGAAGTAATTTGCCGTCAATAGTGTAGACATCATAGAGAATCTCACCATTAGCACCTACCTTTTGGATGGCTGTTGTTACCTTAATAGAAGTTGGTTCAGACTCTGATCCATCTGCATAAACAGCTGTTACGCTGTAATTATGGTCTGTTCCGTCCCATACTATATCGCCACTTTCCAGCTTGATACTGTTTGATAGATATTCACCATCACGATAGATATTGTATGAAACAGGTCCAGTGCTACTCTCGTAGGTAATATCGTCAATCATGAAGATGAATGCCTGATCAGAAGAAGTGTTATGATGAATAGCAAAGTATCTTGTCCCTTCAGGAACATCAACCTTCACTTCTGTCCATGTGGCAGTGCTTTGTTCGTGAGTGTCGCCCACCTTCTGGAAGCTTGCCTTTTGGTTATCGGTGTTTGATACGAGAACATCGAAGCTCTCCTTACCATAAGACTTATCTGCAGAATTAACGTTGTTAACCCAGAAACTGATGGTTTGTGCCTTGCCGGAAAGGATTGGACTGATGAGCCAGTTGCTTGCTGCAATAAGTTTTTTGTCTTCATTTACCTGATAAATGGCTACAAGTGATTTGCTTCCAGAGTGTGGATCAAGCCCTTGACCAGACTTAAATATGTCAGAAGGTTGCCAGTCCATGAATGCAAACTGTTCACCTTGATGTTGATAAGTAGCCCCCTTAGCAAGCGGAGCTGCAAGTCCTTGGTCTTCATCAATGGTTGTCCAGTTACCGAAGGATGTACTCCAAGGTTCATAACTTTCAAAGTCGTCAGACTTTTGTTCTATTGTTGACTCTGGAGCTTCCCATTTTAGTTTTAACTTATTGTCGTCCACTTTGACATTTGTGAGGTTCTTTGGTGCAGGAACATCTGCTGCAGTGCAATTAATGATTGCTTCAGCCTCATTATTGTCAGGTTCAAGATCGTCATCAAGTGGAACTGAAGCTTTTACGTTAAGTGTCTCAGCCTTGTCAAGAGTAGTTGTCCTATATTCAATCTTATACTCCTTCTTGTCAAGCAGTTTGAGACTCTCTATATTATCCTCTTTGATAATCTTACCATTAACGGTGAGTTCAATCTTGGTATTCTTTAGTTCATCGAGTCCAATATTTGTTACTTTGACATTGATTTCAGCCATCTGCCCCTTCTTGACGTTGTCTGTTGCTGTTACCTCAACAGCCGCATCTTTCTGTAATGGGTCAACAATATTGATATTGTCCATGTATACTGGAACCTTTGTGATGTTGTCTGCAATACCTATGATACGTAGGAAGACAAAATCTTCGTTGGTTAGTTCTGTAGGAATATCAACGATAAAGTTCTTCCATTCACCATTTGTCGTGGTAACATTAGCTTTCTCACTGGTCCAAACAGGCTCTGTTACATCACCATTCTTCTTAGCAAAACGTAATTCAACCTTCTGTTGAGCGTTCTCGTCAGCACGATAGTAGAATATCAGCTTTGGATTTTCGGCTCCACGAAGACTAATCTTACCTGTTATAAGTGCTGATGTACCTGGTTTTGAAGGGTTGAAGACGACAGCTCCGTTGTCATTGTCACAAGAAACATCCTTGGTAAGAGCCCATGAGGTGCTGCTGCTTGAACGCTCCAGACCCATGAATTGCCCTTCAATAGAACCATTCTTGAAGCTGTTATGGAATGGTAAAGTGTAAGGTTTTCCGACGATGATGCCAGCTGCAACCCAACTACTTTCGCCTGCATCATTTGATGCCTTAATAGCCCAGTGCTTATAGTTCTGCTTTCCCTCATTGGTGTTCAGACCTGTAACAGTGTATTCTGTCTTTCCTTTTATCTTGGTAAGCTCGTCGCCAAGCTCGCCCTCGTCAGTCACATTATTCACTTGATAAGTCACCTCTGCAGGAAGAATAACACCCTTATGAGCACCTGTTGGGACATCCCACTTGAGATTAGCAGATGTCACAAGGTCGGTTGCTGTGATTTTACCCATCATTGGGACATCTTGTCCAACATATACTGATACGTTTGCTTTCTGACCAAAGTCTGCCTCGTTGTATGCTACAATTTCGTAGTTATTCATACCCTGAGCAGCTGCATCGTCAACAACTTCCTGTGCACTACCAGGTGCTGGGTTTTTAATCTCCTTAACAAGTCGGTCTTTATTACGAATAATAATCTTCGTAATGCTGGTCAGATCTGTTTTATCAATAGCCTTTGAAGGAGCTTTGAACTTTAGTGTAGCTTTCAGTGCAGCTGTAGGATCAGCTGTAGCGGTGAGGTCTTGAACCATTGCTGGAGCTTTCTCGTCTGCAGCACCCTCAATCGTCAAGGAGTCGAGGAAGATAGAGAACATATTAGGATCAGATATTCCGTGGAATCCTACGAAATAGTTTCCATCGGTAGTAGCCTTTATCTGACCCGTAAAGGTCTTATAATTCCTATTGTTGAGTACTGTTGCAGGAAGCAACTCTCCAGTCATTGCCTCGATAGTGTTATTTGTTCCCCACTTCACTTCTAAGCGTTCTGGATAAGTAGTACCACCAATGGCCAATGCCTTGAATGATACGTTGTAAGTCTTACCCTGTTTCATGTGAATTGGAGGAGTTATTAGCCAATCGTCACCATGGTTCTTTGGATGATATTTACACTTAAAGACTCCACCCTTGGCATTGCTCCAATACCATGTACATTTGTCCTTGTTGGCATCAATAATGGTGTAGACCTTAGAGTCTTCCATCGTTAAGAAGTCATCGAAGAATGGCACCTCCATAGCGTTACCATACGTTTCTCCGTTGGTCGTCGTCAAATCACTCTTCTTTGTTGAGTTGATAGCTTGTACAGAATAAGAATAAGAAGAAAGTTTGCCCTTGGTGAGTGTCTCACTGAACTCAGTAGCTGTCTGCCCTGAAGAAACTTTTTCGGATGTGCCGCCTACGTTACGGAAAACATCATAGGTTAGTTGACCAATGTAGCCTTTGTGCACACCTTCCTTTGGAGCTTCCCATGTTACGGTGGCATGACCATTCTCATCAAGTGTCAGCTTCAGGTTATCCACTGCCTTTGGACTGTCATTTCCAGCATACATAGAATGCTTTGCACGTGGACCATCACCTGCCTCGTTACTCAGAACTACGATGAAGTTAACCATACCTTCATTAACTGTTAAATCGGTTGAAACCTCTTTACCAGCCTCAGCTTTCCCCTTAGAAACTTCGGCACTATTAGCATAAATGATGTAATCAACATTACCTGTTAACGCATTACCATCGAATTTCTTGGTTGGAACATTGAATTTCAGTTTACCCGTGAGTGATCCTTCTTTGAATTCGGTCTGTAAATTTTCTGCTGCAGCAGGGGCTCCATTGGCTGTAGCTTTGACAGGGAAGGTTAGAGCCATAAGCGTAAGCGGTGTTGAATAGCCACCTACTGGAGTTACATGACCTGTTGCGAGGTCAACAGTGTAAAGTTCAAACTTGCCATCTTTATCCGTAGAAGCCCAGTAGAACTCATTGGTGCGGTTGTCAAACTCACCACTCTGATAATAATAACTGCCATCATCATCGGTGATATTCACGCCTGTTGAACCTTTCAGCGTTTCTGTACCAGTCTTGCGGTCAATCTGGTAGAGGTCGCCTTCTTTGCTGATACCGTATGCGAAGCCATCATTGGCAATACCCAATGCTACATAAGAGTGTGTGGCAGGTGCAATAGTTGTGCGAGTTAGGGTTTTGTAATCAATTACACCCCATTCAAAGTTTTTAAGATCTTCCGTGTAGAATTCTCCGAATACCTCGCCAGTCTTTGGATCGTTAGCTGTTTCAAGAGCAAGGAGAGCAAAGTTGCTTACATACAATGGCTCCTCAGATATTTGCCAGTTTGTTGTGTTGAAAGCAAAGTGCTTTAGAAGAATGATACCAAGTGATGACATGCTGGTATCAAGAAATATACCGTGGAGTTCGTTATCAACGAGACCACTTCCTCCGTTAAAGAAGGCTTTACTGTAGTCTGCCAACTGCTCAAAATTGATGGCTTCTACAGGATGGAAAGAGAACATGCCACTCTTTTCTTTTGATACAATATTTCCCCACATGGCCAGCTCGGGGTTTACTGTTACCATTTTTCTTGATACTTTGGGGCGAATAGTCACCGTTGGAGTGAAAAATGGTGATGGAGTTTCCATGGGAAGTGTTTTCCCTAAGAGCTTAGGGAAGGCCTTGAGCTGGTCTAACTTCTGCTGTTCTGTCTCCTGTGTGATTTGTGACTTGGCAATGAGGAGTGATCTCTTGCCCTCTTGTTTCACTTGAGCGGAAACTTGCAATACTGCCATGGCTGTAGCGAAGATGGCAATAAGTTTAGTAAATCTTTTGCTCATTCTTACATGGTTTTAATTAATAAAAAGAGTTATTTAAGACTCATAATAGAGTTTTCGCAAATATATTAAAAATATGCAATGGGCGCAACTGATTTTAAGGAGAATTTGATTTTAATTAACGAATAAAAGTTTTTTATTACATAAATGTGATGATTTATGCAATTTTATTAAGTAAAAATAGAAAATAATAATAAAACGTTGGAATGTAGAAGCTGAGAACGCCCGCACTCTTTCCTAAACCCCCTTTTGTGGGCTCTTTCATTAAATGCGTAGGTGTTTGTTGTGTATAGAACAGTTAGACACTTTTCTTTTTAATGTCTGAAAAATGCTGGTAGAAATATGAAAAATTATTACATTACTTGAAGAAAATGTTCTTAAGAAAGAGTCCAAAATAAGTATAAGAGACTATTTTGTAAATAACATTGTATCAAATAGTTACAAGAGTCTTTTACAATAGGTGCCTAATTGAACCTCAAAAGGGCGTTAGTAAGACCTCAAAAGGGCACCTATTGAAAGCTAATTAAGGCTTATTTCGAATGCAATTAAGCCTTAATTAAAAAGCAATAGAGGAAAAATATTTACATCGAACGGTTCTAAAAGACTTTATAACAGTCCCAATTGTCTCCCCTCTGTTAATATCTTTCGCGCATGAAGAACACTTTCCTCCGT
>ERZ772977.962-NODE-962-length-16256-cov-28.570459_pt1 | contig 16256 bp, 8 predicted proteins | sample MGYA00511131_ERZ772977 | MGnify/ENA primary metagenome ERZ772977 (study PRJEB29015, sample SAMEA2737935) | human oral metagenome | biome: human oral; feature: human-associated habitat; material: dental | place: China | collected 2151 ...
CGCGAAGGTGGTCACCACGCTGGGCTCCCGGCTGCGGAGCAGGGCGATGGTGACCTTTGCCGCCCTGCTGGGCCTTGCGGGGCTGGTCACGTGGCCGCTGATCGCCCTGCCGACGGCCCAGGCGGAACCGGCCTCTGGCACGCTCTCAGCCGAGATTGCGCCGGCGGCCCCGGCCGGACCGTCCGCGACGACGGTCCCCTCTGCACTGCCCGCCTCGGCGTCGATGAGCAGGAGGACCACCGGCACCTCGATCCAGAACACCGAGGCGGCCGCCAAGCAGGTGACCCTGAGCATCGACACCATGACCCCCGAGGTGCTGCACAGCGACCAGGACCTGACCCTGACCGGAACCATCGCCAACGGAACCGGCCAGGCCGTCTCCGGGGTGGATCTGGTGACCAGGGTGCAGCGATCCACCGACGTCACAAGTGAGAGCCTGACCAAGTGGTTGACCGGAACCGACGAGTCAGGGCTGTCGGACCCGGTCACGATCCCGCTGGGCCGCGACCTCCAGCCCGGTGAGACCACCCAGTTCTCCATCACCGTTCCTGCCGACGAGCTGCCGTTGACCAGCGCCGACCGGTGGGGGCCGCGCGGCATCGCCGTCACGCTGGAGTCTCAAGGCACCTCTGTGGCTCAGGACCGCAGCATTCTCGTCTGGGAGAGCGGTGCCTCCGTCACACCCGTGCGCCTGACCACGTTCATCCCGGTCACCGCCTCCGTGGAGGAGATGGCCGTTCTCGCCGGTCCGCACACCTCGCAGCGCGCCAAGACCCTCACCAGTGTCCACAGCCGGGTCCTCGGTCTGCTGGGCATGGCCGGCGACAGCGTTGTCATGGCGGTCGACCCCGCACTGGTCGAGGCCCTCGGCGTCACACCGGCCGACCTGGAGAAGGCCGCCCGCAACGGCCATTCCCAGCCCTCGACGCCGGACGGAACCCCTCAGACGCCTCAGGGCGACGACTCGTCCGGGTCGTCCAGCGCGAGTCCCTCGGCTTCCGCCGCCCCATCGGCACCAACGGAGTCCTCATCCCCGACGCCGTCCTCACCCAGTACGGCCTCACCATCGGCGAGCGCCACCGCACCGTCGTCAGGCGGCAAGACCTCCAACGACGTCGCCCAGCTCTCCGCCGCCCTCATGCGGGCCATCGGCACCGGCAACCTGGTGGCCCTGCCGTGGGGAGACTCCGACACCGCCGCACTGGCGCACCTGCAGCGGGCGGATCTGATCGAGACCGCCACGCAACGCACCCAGGAGTCGGCCATCGTCAAGGCCGGGGCGCCGGCGTCGATGAGCTGGCTGGCCTCCAGCGTCATGGACTCCGCCACGGTCAATACGCTGCCGCAGTCAACCTCCACCATCATCACCTCACCCGACTCCCTGCCCGTGACCGACGAGCTCACCTACACGCCCTCCGGGCTCGGCGCCCTCGGCGATCGCGCGGTGCTGATCCCCGAGCAGTCCCTGTCGGAGGCACTCGCCGGCGAGCCATCCAGCAAGACATCCAATGACACATCCGATGAGGCATCCCAGGACGGCGCCTCCGACCAGGCGCGGCAAGCCTCCTCATCCAGCCAGACCACTCAGGCTGCGGAGCTCGACACCCGCCAGCTGTTGCGCGGCAACAGCGCGATCCTGACCCGTCAGGCCCCGGGGCTGGAACGCGACATCGTTGTGGCGATGCCCCGCCAGGCCGCCTCCACCGCGGACCCGTCCGCCCTGAAGGCGCGCGTGGCCGCCCTGCGCTCAACCTCCTGGACTCAGTCCCAGTCCCTGAGCGGCCTTGAGGAACGCGCCCGGGCCGAGGTCGAGGCCGTCGAAGCGGGGACCTCGGGGATCGAGCGCTCCGAGCCATCGGACGACAACGTGACCGACGACAACGAGCTGACCGCGGCGACCCTTGCGGCCGCGGGCGGCACGGCCAGCAGGCTCCAGTCAGTCGCATCGGTGCTCTCCGACCCGGCTGCGCTGCTGGGCGAGTACACCGACCTCGAGGCCGTCGTCTCCTCGGCGACCTGGCGGGCCAAACCAGCGACCTGCAGGGCGCAGGTTCCGGCTGCCGAGGCGGCCGGAACCGGAGTCACCTCCTCGCTGGCCGCGGTACCGTCGTCGACCATCAACCTCATCAGCTCCGAGGCGCAGCTGCCGGTGCGGATCACCTCCTCCCTGACCCAGGACGTCACCGTCCAGGTCTACCTGACCTCGGACAACAAGCGCCTTCAGGTCCCACGCACCACCACCGTGACCGTCCCCGCCCACCAGCAGGCCAAGGTCACGGTACCGATCCAGGCCGTCGGCTCCGGCGACGTCGGCCTGACGGTGCAGGTCCTCGCCGCGGACGGCACCACCGTGGGCACCCCCACCACCGTCAACATGAGAGTCCGCGCCGACTGGGAGAGCCGGGGCACCGGTGTCATCGTCGGCGTCCTGGTCTCCATCGTGGTGATCGGTACCGTGAGGACAGTAAGACGAGGCCGCCGCACAGCGGTGACCCCGGCTGCACAGGAGACGGCATGAGCATGATCAGACACTCACGAGCCAAGCGCTCCTCCTCCCAGGGACGCAGTCAGGCCTCCCTGGCGCGATCCTCGGCGATCATGGCCTCTGGGACGCTGGTCTCCCGCGTCCTGGGCATGGTGCGCAACGCTCTCATCGTCATGGCGCTCGGCGCCACCGGGTCCGGGGCCGCCGACGCCTTCAACACGGCCAACAACCTGCCCACGTACCTGTACAACATGATGATCGGCGGCATCCTCAATGCCATCCTGGTGCCGCAGATCGTCCAGGCGCTGCGACGACGCAACGGCGAGGAGGTCGTCAACCGTCTCCTGACCGCTGCGGCCACTCTCATGCTGGTGGTCACCTGCATCGCGACCGCGGCCGCGCCCCTCATCTTCGCCATCAATGCCAGTTCCCTGGCCCAGGGGCAGTGGCAGACGCTGTCCTTCGCCTTCGCGTTCTGGTTCATGCCGCAGGTCTTCTTCTACGGCCTGTACGCCCTGTGGGGGCAGGTGCTCAACGCCCGCTCGAGCTTCGGGCCCTACATGTGGTCCCCGGTGCTCAACAACATCATCTCGATCACCTCGATCCTGGCCTACCTTCATATCTACGGCCGGTACACCACAGGCCAAGGGCCTGAGGTCTGGGACGTTCCCCGGATCACGCTTATCGGGGCGACAACGACCCTGGGTATCGCCGTTCAGGCCTTGGTCCTCTACATCCCCCTGGTGCGCTCCGGCTTCCGGCCGCGCATCATCTTCGGGGTGCGGGGCCTGGGCCTGGGCAAGACCGTCAAGGTGGCCCTGTGGGCGCTGGCCGGAGTGGGCGTGGCCAGCCTGAGCAACTGGATCACCTCCAACCTGGGCTCCTACGCGGTGACGGCCTCCGAGCAGCCCGAGTACGCGGACGTCATCGTGCCCTCGACCACCATGTGGCTCAACGGCTACCTCATCTACATGCTGCCGCAGTCCCTGGTGGTCACCTCCATCATCACCGCCCTGTTCACCCGCATGAGTGAGAAGGCCGCGGCCGGGGACGCCGCCGGCGTGCGTGAGGACCTCTCCCTGGGACTGCGCTCGGCGGGCGTGTTCACCGTCCTGGCCACCGCGGGCATCAGCGTGCTGGCCGTCCCGGCCCTCCAGCTCTTCACCCCCTCGATCACCCTTCCCGAGGCGTATGCCAGCGCCCCCATGCTCATCGCTCTGGCGCTGGGCATCGTCCCTCAGGGCATCTGGTTCGGGACCCAGCGAGTCATGCTGGCCTACTCGGACACCAAGCGGCTGCTCCTGGCCGACGTCGTCGTCGGAGTCGTCCCGGTCGTCCTGTGCGTCATGGCCTACTTCATGGCTCCGGCCAACCACTGGATGACCTGGGCCGGCGCGGCCAACACACTCAGCCAGATCGGAGGCTGCCTGGTCGTCATCCCCATGCTGCGCTCCCACCTGCCCAGCCTCGACGGACGCAAGATCATCACCACCCACCTGCGTCTGGTCATCGCGGTGGCACCCGCCGTCATCGCCGGGATCGTCCTCAACCTGATCCTGGGCAATGTCGACGCCGACTCCTCCCTGACCAAGATGCTCGCGGCCTTCGGGCACATCTGCATCGTGGCGACGGTCATGTCACTGGTCTACCTGCTCATGGGGCGCGTCGTCAGAATCGAGGAGATCGCCGTCGCCTTCCGGCCCTTCTCACGGATCCTGTCCACCATCGGTCGTCGCCTGCCCGGCGGCCTCGGGAGAGTGGTTCTGGCGATCGCGAGCTGGCTGTCGCCGCCGGAGCCGACGACGACGGCAACCGCTCAGATGGATGCCGTTCAGACGCCAGCACCACCGCCACCGCCTCAGTCGGCTTCCGGCCCGTCGGCCATGCCATCGGGACCGGCCGCTCATCCGGCCGCTCATGGTGCTGTTGGCTACACCGCCGGCGGCGCTCATGCCTCCCCGTCCGCCCCACCCCCGCCCCCGCAGGCGCAGACCGACTCCTGGGATCAGCCGGGTCAAATGGGGCAGCGGAGTGCCGGAGGCCGGCCCGCGCAGGCGCCCACGGGCTACACCCAGGACGGACAGCCCGTCTACCCGCTCGCGCCCGCGCCCCCGGCGCCCTCGCAGGCAGTGGCACCACCACCCCCTACACGCGCCGACTATGCGGCTGACGCCTCTCATCGCTCCTGGACCACGGGGCACGTCCCAGCCAACACTCCCGGGAGTATCCCTCCCTCACTTCCCGCGAGCATCCCTCCCTCCCGGGTGGCCACAGGGCAGTCCGCCCCCTACCCGCCCCACGTCCCTGCCCACACGAGCCACATCACCCCGGTTTGGAGCCCTCAGACAGTTACGATGGGTTCAACTGGTTCAGATGGACAACCATCTCAAGGAAGGAGACGCATGTCGGAGGCGACGCCGATCGGCAGTGGTCGCTACGGACTCCTGGGTACGCTGTCCACCACGCTGCCGCGCATTGTCAGGCACCGTGGCGTTGACACGATCCTGGATCGAGAAGTCACGATCCTGGTTCTCACCGACGCGACGCTTCACCGTGACAACGTCCTGGAGTCCGCCAGCCGGGCTGTGCTGGTCGAGGACCAGCGCCTTCAGCAGGTCTACGACGTCGAGCGCGCCGAGCCCTCCGTCATCGTCACTGAGCCGCTGACCGGACGCACCTTCTCCTCCCTGGTCTCGCGGGGCATGCCCCCGGCACAGGCGCGCGCCATCATCGGCGAGACCGCACAGGCGCTCGACGCCGGCGCCCGCAAGGGTCTGCACCATCTGAACCTGTCGCCCGAGTCCATCCGCGTTCTTCCCGACGGCACGATCAAGGTCAGCGGCCTGGGTATCGAGGCGGCCGCACTGGACTTGGAGAGCCGGGTAGCCGGTCACGACCCCTCGGCCGCCGACCGCGCAGACGCCCGCGCTCTGGTGGAGATCCTCTACTACGGTCTGACCGGGCGGTGGCCGGGAAAGCGGCCCGGCATCCCCTCCGCACCACGTCTGGGCGGCGTTCCGGTCAAGCCCTCCACGCTTGTGCCGGGCATCGACCCGGTTCTGGACGAGCTGTGCGAACGCACCTGGAGCAGCCAACCCCCCGTCTCCGCGGCCGAGGTAGCGCGCTCACTGGAAAGCTGGGACCAGGTGGTCGGCTACCGCGAGTCCAGCTCAACGCCGATGCCGACGTCGCAGCGTCCGTCATCGGCCGCCGGCAGCACCGGAAGCGGGTCTGCCGGGGCCAATGCGGGCGCAACGGTCGCCGCCGTCAGCGCTGCCGGCGCCGGCGTCGCCAACGCAGCCCGAGGAGTCCTGGACCGGCTGCGGCGCAGTGGTGCCGGCAAGGGCGCGACGGTCGCCCCGTCAGCGGTGCAGTCGGCGCCCCCATCGACACCGCCGACTCAGCCCGGTCAGGCACCGGCAGCCCCTGCGCCTGTGGAGCAGAGCTCCACCACCGAGGAAGCAGCCGCACCGCCTGCGGCTCCGCGCGAGTCCGCACCAGTTCCGGAGCCTGCCGCCGAGGAGACCTACGTCCAGGTCACCGGGCCGACGAACCCGATCCCGAACGTCCTGTCAACCGCCTCCGAGACCGTCCCCGGACCCGCGCCGGTTCCGACCGAGCCCTTCACCGGCAGCTTCCCGGCCTTCGAGGACGATGACGAGGAGGAGGAGATCGATCCCGCGGTCGCTCGTCAGGAGAAGCGCACCACCAGCTCCATCCTGGTGACGCTCGTCCTCATCGTCATCGTCTCCCTGGCGGCGGCCAGCTACATCGTCTACCAGACGATCGGTATCCCCTTCGCGGACAAGGATCAAGCGGCCGCGGACACGGTTCCCTCAGCCACCGCGCACAACGCCGGTGGCGGGGGTGGACAGCAGCAGGCTCCCGCCACTGAGACGCCTGCGGCCAAGCCCGAGATCGCCGGCGTGAACGTGGTCAACAACCCGAGCTCGCAGGCGGCCAACAACCAGCAGTACCTCAGTGACGGCGACACCAGCCGTCCCTGGTTCTCCCACAACACCAGCAGTCCGGAGCTGAGCCAGCCGATCGACATCGAGATCAAGCTCAAGAGCCGCGCCAAGGTCTCGGAGATCGACATGCAGGGCACCAACGAGGGCGGGCAGGTCGAGGTCCGTGCCACGGACATCAACAACGCGGCAGGCGGCACGGTTCTCGCCCAAGGCCCCTTCGCCGCGGGGAGTACCACCCTCAAGGTCGACAATCCCCAAGAGGTCGACACCATCGTCATCAGGGTGATGCAGCTTCCCAAGAACAGTGAGCCCGGCGAGTACCCCTACAAGGCCACCATGACAGAGGTCACAGTCAAATAAGTTGTGGCGAGGGAACATACTTTATTGATCACTAGTTGCACTGGGTGACCGCAGACCGCGTCCATCGCCCATTCGTCAGGAGAGTCATGATTCACGACGTCGTCATCGTCGGCTCCGGCCCCGCCGGCTACACGGCCGCCATCTACGCGGCCCGCGCCCAGCTCAACCCGGTCATCCTGGCCGGCTCGGTGACTGCTGGTGGCGCCCTGATGAACACGACCGAGGTGGAGAACTATCCCGGTTTCATTGAGGGGATCATGGGCCCCGAGCTCATGAATCAGATGCAGGAGCAGGCTGAGCGCTTCGGCGCGGAGATCCGCTACGAGGACGTCACCGCCCTTGAGCTGGAGGGCGACGTCAAGCGCATCACCACCTCCGACGACGTCTACGAGGCCCGCACGGTCATCATCTCCACCGGCTCGGAGTACCGGCACCTGGGCATCGATGGGGAGGAGCGCCTCTCCGGGCACGGCGTGTCCTACTGCGCCACCTGCGACGGGTTCTTCTTCAAGGACCAGGACATCGTCGTCGTCGGTGGTGGGGACTCGGCCATGGAGGAGGCCACCTTCCTGACCCGCTTCGCCCGCTCCGTGACGGTGGTCCACCGCCGCGACGAGCTGCGCGCCTCGGCTGTCATGGCCAAGCGCGCCCAGCAGGACCCGAAGATCTCCTTCGCCTGGAACTCGCGCGTCGTTGAGCTTCACGGCGAGGACTCCCTGACCGGCGTCACCTTGGAGGACACCGTCACCGGGGATCGCCGCCAGATCGAGGCCACGGGTCTGTTCGTCGCCATCGGCCAGGTGCCGCGCAGCGAGCTCGTCGCCGATGTCCTCGAGCTCGACGAGGCCGGCTACATCAAGGTCGAGGTCCCCTCGCAGCGCACCCGCATCCCCGGGGTCTTCGCCTGCGGTGACGTCGCCGATCCCACCTACCAGCAGGCCATTACGGCAGCCGGTTCGGGTTGCCGTGCCGCTCTCGACGCCGAGCACTACCTGACCACCCTGCAGGCCTGATCCGGCCTCTCAGCTCAGCGAAAGGCAGGCTCCGACGTCGTCGGAGGATCTGCGCTGTCCCGACTCACCCACCCACAACGTTCGAGGAGAACAATCATGTCCGAGGCTCTCGCCGTCACCGACGCCACCTTCGAGGAGGAGGTCCTCAAGTCCGAGGTGCCCGTCGTCATCGACTTCTGGGCCCAGTGGTGCGGCCCCTGCCGCCAGATGGCACCGATCGTGGACGAGGTCGCCGCTGACTTCGGCGACAAGGTCAAGTTCGTCAAGGTCGATGTGGACGCCAACCCGGCCACGGCCCGCTCCTACGGCGTGCGTTCCATCCCGACTTTCGCGGTGGTGCGCGACGGCGAGGTCTTCCACCAGTTCAGCGGCTCGCGCCCCAAGGCCTCCTTCAAGTCGGAGGTGGAGAAGGTCCTGGCCTGACGCCGGACTCCCGCCAGCCGCCGTCTGCCGATTCGACGCCGGTCCTGCCCAGTCATCCTTCTCGGAGCAATGGGTGGGGCCGGCGTCGTCTACGAGAGATCTGATGACGTGTCTCGTCGTAGGCGGGGCTCGTCTGTCGTCCGCGGTCTCTGCCCCGTAGAATCGCTCCGGAATCGCGGCGGTTTCACGGCGCGCGACACGGCAAGAAGGCAGCACATGCAGCACACCCAGTACATCTCGACCCGCGGCCGAATGGCACCGGCCGGGTTCATGGACGTTCTTCTGGCGGGCCTGGCGTCCGACGGCGGCCTGGCGGTCCCGGATCGGCTGGAGTCTCTCACCGCGGATCGGTTGGAGAGTTGGCGACCGCTGGGATACGCAGATCTGGCCACCGAAATCATCGGACTGTTCGCCACCGATGTTCCACGTGACGACCTGGCCGCACTGACCCGGGCCGCCTACGGCGAGCCCCGGTTCCCGCAGCCCGTCGTCCCAGTGACCGCGCTCGGCGACGTCGCCGACGGTTTGGTCCTCGTGGGTCTATCCGAGGGGCCGACGATGGCCTTCAAGGACCTGGCCATGCAGTTTTTGGGGCAGGCGATTCCCTATGTGCTGGCCAAGCAGGGCAGGGTCCTCAATATCCTGGGGGCCACCTCCGGAGACACGGGTTCGGCGGCCGAGCACGCCTTCCGGGGTCAGGAGGGCGTCAGCGTCTTCATGCTCTCGCCGGCTGGCCGCATGAGCTCGGTGCAGCGGGCCCAGATGTACACCCTCCAGGATGCCAACATTCATAACATCGCAGTGCGGGGCGTTTTCGACGACTGTCAGGCGCTGGTCAAGGCCCTGAGCAATGACGCGGATTTCAAAGAGGCTCACCACATCGGGGCCGTCAATTCCATCAATATCGGCCGGATCGCCGCGCAGGCCGTCTACTACGTCTGGTCCTGGCTACGAGTAACCGACGCAGTGGAGGAGGGGGCGCGCGCCGGCTACCGCGTGGACGTGTGCGTCCCCTCGGGCAACTTCGGCAACATCTACGCCGGGTTCCTGGCCCGGTCTATGGGCGTACCGATCCGCCGACTCATCCTGGCCACCAATGAGAACAACGTCCTCGAAGAGTTCTTCACCACCGGTGTCTATCGGCCGCGCTCGGCGACGGACACGCTGGCCACCTCCAGCCCATCGATGGACATCTCGAAGGCCTCTAACCTGGAGCGCTTCATCTGGGCACTGCTGGGGCCGGAGGCCTTCGTACAGCGCTGGGCGGAGCTGGAGGCCACCGGCACTCTCGATCTGCGCGATCAGCTTTCACGCCTGGGAGAGGAGTTCGGTTTCGTGGCAGGAAGGTCGTCGCACGCCGATCGGCTGGAAGCCATCCGCACCGTCAAGGAATGCTCCGGCCGTCTCATCGACCCGCACACGGCCGACGGCATCACGGTGGCATTGCGCACCATGGAACCCGGTTTTCCAACCCTCGTCATGGAAACGGCCAAGGCCGCGAAGTTCCCGCAGACCGTGGCCGAGGCACTCGGGAAGGATCCGGAAACCCCCGACATCATCGCAGACCTGCTCACTCGGCCTCAGAAGGTGGAGACGATCGACAATGAGGAGGCCCCCTTGCGCGCTCTCATCGAGGAGCGGGCTCTGACCTCCTGAACCGGGGTCGATCCCCTTGGGGCGCCGCACCTGACGGCACCGCGCCGTGCATCGCTTCGGTGATGCACGGCGCGTCCTCATCTGCTGCCGTCGTCTCATGAGAAGCCGGTTCGGGCTCTCCTTGTTTCACGTGAAACACTGCGGATTACTCCCGGCCTGACCGTGTCCTGCCCGATGGCTCAGCGTGGCAGACTTGGGCTTACGGACGCAGTCATGGCGACCAAGGAAGGACCGCAGGTGAGTGAGGACAACAACCAGGTGAAGGGGAACCGGCTTGATCCGTGGCTAGACAGCTATGCCGCGCGAGCTCATGGTCTGCGCGCTTCGGAGACGCGCTCGCTGTTCGCCGTCGCCTCGCGCCCCGAAGTCGTCTCCCTGGCCGGCGGCATGCCCAATCTCAAGGACCTCCCGCTGGACGAGCTCGCCGAGGCGACCGCCCGCATGATCCGCAAGGACGGCGGCCGCGCGCTCCAGTACGGCAACGGCCAGGGCCTGCCCGCCCTGCGCGAGTGGATTCCGCAGGTCATGATGCTGGAGGGCATCGACGCCGATCCCGACGACGTCGTCGTCACCACCGGCTCCCAGCAGGCCGTCGACATCCTCACCGAGCTCTTCATCGACCCGGGCGACGTCGTCCTCGCCGAGGCCCCCACCTATGTCGGATCGCTGTCCATCTTCGCCACCTACCAGGCGGACGTCCAGCAGGTCGAGATCGACGCCGACGGCGTCGTCCCCGAGGCGCTCGAGGAGCGCATCGCCCGCCTGGAGCGGGAGGGCCGCCGCGTCAAGTTCTTCTACTGCCTGCCCAATTTCCACAACCCGGCCGGGGTCAGCCTCTCCGCGGAGCGCCGCCCCCGGGTCGTGGAGATCTGCCGCCGGCACCGCATTCTCATTATCGAGGACAACCCCTACGGGCTCCTCGGCTTCGAGGGGCAGACCCACACCGCTCTCAAGACCATCGCCCCCGACGACGTCGTCTACCTCAGCTCCTTCTCCAAGATCTTCGCGCCGGGCTACCGGGTCGGCTGGGCGGTCGCCCCGCCCGCCGTGCGGGAGAAGATGAAGCTGGCGTCCGAGGCCGCGATCCTGTGCCCGTCCTCCGTGGGCCAGTACTCCATCGCCATGTACCTCGACTCCTTCGACTGGAGGGCCCAGATCGGGGAGTTCCGGGGGATGTACCGGGAGCGCCGGGACGCCATGGTCGCGGCGCTCGACGAGTTCATGCCCATGTGCTCGTGGAACGTGCCCGACGGCGGCTTCTACGTCTGGGTCCGCCTCCCCGAGGGCCTGGACGCCAAGGACATGCTGCCGCGCGCCGTGACGAACCTCGTCGCCTACGTCTCCGGCACGGCCTTCTACGCGGGCGGGCGGGCGGGGCACGACCACATGCGCCTGTCCTTCTGCTACCCCGAGCCGGTCGAGATCCGCGAGGGCGTTCGGCGCCTGTCCCGGGTCGTGGGCCGGGACATGGAGCTCCTCGAGCTCTTCGGACCGACGCGCTCCCGCCCGACGCGGGGCATCACCGCCCCGGCGCCCGACCAGATCTGAGGAGTCAGCATGAGCGGAACCTTCACCCCTTCGACGGAGCCCCTGCGCGTGGCCGTCCTCGCCGGCGGCCTCAGCCACGAGCGGGACGTCTCCCTGCACTCGGGCAACCGCGTGGCCCAGGTCCTCAAGCATCTGGGCCACAGCGTGCTGGTCCTCGACGTCGACGCCCGGATGATCTCCTCCCTGCGCGCCTTCGGCCCCGACGTCGTCTGGCCGCTCGTGCACGGCGGCCCCGGGGAGGACGGCGGGCTGCAGAACGTCCTCATCGCCCTGGGCCTGCCGTACGTGGGCACGCACTCCGACGGCTGCCAGCGCGCCTCCTTCAAGCCCACCGCCAAGGCCATGGTGCGCACCGGGGGCGTGCTCACGCCCGATTCGGTGACCCTGCCCAAGACCTACTTCTCCCAGCTCGGGGCGCAGGAGGTCCTCGGCGTCGTCGCCGCCCACCTCGGCCTCCCCGTCGTCGTCAAGCCGAATCAGGGCGGCTCCGGGCTGGGCGTCTCACTGGCCGAGGACGCCGACGAGCTGCGCAGCGCCATGGTCGCCTGCTTCGCCTACGACGAGCGCGCCCTCATCGAGTCCTACGTCCCGGGCCGCGAGATCGCGGTCTCCGTGGTGGACACCGGGGACGGCCCGCGCCCGCTGCCGCCGGTGGAGGTCGTCACCGACGGCGAGTACGACTTCGACGCCCGGTACAACCCGGGGCGCTCGGAGTACTTCGTCCCCGCCCGCCTCGCCGCCGCCGAGCTCGCGCTCGTCCAGGAGACCGCCATGACGGTGCACCGCACCCTGGGTCTGGGCAATCTCTCGCGCACCGATCTCATTCTCGACGACGCGAGCACGCCGTGGTTCATCGACGTCAATGTCGTTCCGGGGATGACCGAGACCTCCCTCCTCCCCCTCGCCGCCGAGGCCGAGGGCGGTCTTCCGGAACTGTACGACGCCCTCGTCCGGCACCCCCTGGTGACCCCCTCCTGATCCGCGCCGTGGAACGGGGCGGGGGTCGAAGCACGTTTCACGTGAAACATCCTCGCCGGCTCCGTCGTTGTCGTCCCCACTCGGAGACGGCCCGGCCTCGGGTGCGACGCCCGTCATCGGCCCCGTCGTTGTCGCCTCCGTCGGCGAGCCAGTAGACTGTCGTGACTGTCCGTCGGGGTGCACCGGGGGCGTCGCACATCGCACGGGTCGAGGGGGACTGGGTTCATGACGGCGAGATCGTGGCGGGTCGTGCTGAGCGAAGACGAGCGGAGCCTCCTGGAGGAAGTGGTGAGCTCGGGACGGGGCGCGGCCAGACGGATCCGCCGGGCCCGGATCCTGCTGGATCTGGATGAGGGCCGGGACGAGGGGCTGCTGACGCAGCGCGAGGCGGCCGAACGGTCGGGGGTGAGCGTGACCACGGTGGTGCGGGTCGCCAAGGACTATGCGCAGCGCGGCGGGGCTCGGGCGGCGATCGACCGCAAGGCCCGACTCAAGCCGCCGGTGGAGTCCAAGGTGACCGACGGGGTGGAGGCCAGGGTGATCGCCCTGGCCTGCTCCCAGCCCCCGGAGGGGTACGGGCGCTGGTCGTTGCGGCTGCTGGAGCGGCGGATCGCGTCAACGGACGGGATTCCGAACCTGGATCATTCCACGATCGGCAGGATCCTCAAGAAGAGGGGCTTCGCCCTCACCTGAGGAGGGGCCGATGGGTGGATCCGGATCGGCAATTCGAGATTCTGCCGAGAACCCCAAGGGCTCGGGATGTTTCACGTGAAACCATCCCGAGCCCCCCATGTCAGTCTCAGTTCTCCGTGAGCGTCGTCCCCGGAATCAGGGTCTCAACGATCCGCGCCAGGTCCTCATCGCCCGCGAACTCGATCGTGATCCTCCCCTTCTTCGATCCCCGGGTGACCTTGACCCTGGTATCGAAGGCATCCGACAGTCGCGTCGAGAGCGCCGGCAGCGGAGCGCTGCGACGGGTGCGCGATCCCGCCGTCCGCCGCGGCGCGTCCTGCGCCTGCGGCTCGTCGTGCAGCGCGACGAGCTCCTCGGTCACCCGGACGGACAGCCCCTCGGCCACGATCCGCTGCGCGAGCCGCTCCATGGCCGCGGCGTCCGGCAGACCGAGGAGCGCCCTCGCGTGACCGGCGGAGAGCACGCCCGCCGCCAGGCGCCGCTGGACGAGGGGCGGAAGCTTCATGAGGCGCAGCGTGTTGGAGATCTGCGACCGCGACCGCGCGATCCGCTTCGACAGCTCGGCGTGGGTGCAGTTGAAGTCGTCCAGCAGCTGCTGGTAGGCGGCCGCCTCCTCCAGCGGATTGAGCTGAACGCGGTGGAGGTTCTCCAGCAGGGCGTCGCGCAGGAGGTCCTGGTCCTCCGTGTAGCGCACCACCGCCGGAATCGTCTTGAGCCCGGCCTCCTTCGCGGCCCGGAGCCGCCGCTCGCCCATGACGAGCTCATAGCTCTCGGCCCGGCCCTCCTCATCGTCGACCCGGCGCACCACGATCGGCTGGAGCAGGCCCACCTCCTTGATGGAGGCGGCGAGCTCGGTGATGTCGTCCTCGTCGAAGACCTGTCGCGGCTGGCGGGGATTGGGAACGATGATCTCCACCGGGAGCTCGGCGAAGGTCGCCCCCGGCACGGGGACCAGTCCCGCGTCGTCGGAGGCCCCCTTCTTCTTCCCCCCGCCCCTCGCTCCGGCTCTCCCGGCCGCCCCGGCCTTCTCGTCCTCGAGCGCCCCCCTCGACTCCGACCGGTCCGCCGACGGCGTCGTCTGGCCCTCGGGGCGGTCGCCCAGGCCGATGAGCGCGAGCTCGGGCGCCTCCGCCATCAATGTTTCACGTGAAACACGACTGCGCCGCCGCCCCGTCCTCGTCCCCTCGGACCTCCCGGTGGACTCGGATCCGGACCTGGCCCTGCCGGACTTGGGCTTGGCCGCGGCGGCCGAGGGCTTCGTCGCGGTGGCCGGGGGCGACGACCGCCTGCCGCGGGTCCGCTTCGAGGGGGCGAGCAGAGTCGAGGCGATCTCCGCGGCGTGCCGCGAGGCCGCGTCCGAGGCCTCGTCCGCCGTCGTCTTCGAGCGAGCCGGCGAGCGCGACTCGGGGAAGAAGACGTCCGTCGGACGCCGCGACGGGATCTCCGTCTGCGCCTCGGGGATGAGCGCCTGCAGGCCTCGCCCCAAACCTCGCTTCTTCTGGGCCATTACGTCTCCTCAACGTCGTCGGGCACGTTGATCTCGGGCAACTCCATGCCCGTGCCCCGCAATGCGATTTCCTGAGCCAGGACCTTGTACGCCACCGCGCCGGAAGACCTCGGGTTCCAGAAGACGACCGGCGCCCCGAAGGACGGCGCCTCCGCGACGCGCACGGATCTTGGTATCTTCGTCTTGAGGGTTGCGGCGGGGAAGTATGTGCGCACCTCTGACTCGACGTCCCGAGCCAGCGTCGTCCGCTTGTCGAACATGGTCAATGCGATCATCGAGACGCACAGGGCCGGGTTGTGGATCTCGGCGACCCTCTGCACCGACCGCGTGAGCAGGGCGAGACCCTCCAGGGCGTAGTACTCGGCCTGCAGTGGGATGAGCACCTCCCCGGCGGCGACGAAGGCGTTGATCGTCATGATCCCCAGACTCGGCGGGCAGTCGATGAGGACGTAGTCCAGCCTGGGCAGGCCTCCCCCGCTCCTGCTGAGCAGGTAGTCGCGAAGCGCCTGGCGGAGCTTGGACTCGCGTCCGGTGGAGTCGATGAGCTCGATCTCCACGGCGGCGACATCGATCGACGCGGGCAGGCACCACAGGTTCTGGGAGAAGCGCGTCTGCGAGACGACGTCCTGGATGCGCGCGCCCTCGACCAGCACGTCGTAGATCGAGGTGTGCTCCTCCCCGTGCTCCACGCCCAGAGCCGTGGAGGCGTTGCCCTGCGAGTCCGCATCGATGACGAGGACATGGAGGCCGCCCTCGGCGAGCGCCGCGGCGACATTGACGGCCGTCGACGTCTTGCCGACGCCGCCCTTCTGGTTCGCGACGGCGATCACCCGAGTCTGCTCGGGGCGCGGAAAGCCGACGGCTGAGACGTCCTCGAGGACGGCGTGCTCGGCCCGGAGCTGGTCGAAGATGGATGAACCTGACAACCCTGGTCTCCTCGTTCGGCTTCCCGACGGCGCACACCGCCTGGCCGCCCCAGTCTACGTGAGTCCGACGACGCCGTCGGGAATGCACCGCCGCCGATCGGCCGCGATCGTGCCCGTCCGCTCAGCCGCTCCGGCGCCGGCGGATCTCGACCACCCTGGTCGACTCCCCGCCGGGGGTGACGACGTCGTGGATGATAGCGGGTTCGAGCCCCGCCCCCTTGATGACGCGCCGCGCCTCATCGACCTCGTCCCGGGCCCGGGCCCCCTTGAGGGCGAGGAGGCGCCCGCCCGGACGCAGCAGGGGCGCGGTGATGCGCACGAGCCTGGGCAGCCCGGCCACGGCGCGCGCCGTGACCGCGTCGAAGCGGTCGCGGACCTCCTGCGCCCGGGCCCGGCGCACGACCGCGTTGGCCAGGTCGAGCTCCGCGACGACGTCGGTCAGCCAGTCGATCCGCCGCTCCATCGGTTCGATGAGCGTCACCTCCAGATCGGGGCGCAGCAGGGCGATGACGACGCCGGGGAAGCCCGCCCCCGACCCGACGTCGGCCACGGCGCCGCGGCGGGGCAGGAAATCGACGACGGCGGCCGAGTTCGCCAGATGGCGCGTCCAGAGCCGGGGGAGCTCGCGCGGGCCGACCAGCCCGCGCAGCTCGCCCTGCTCGGCCAGCATCCGCGCGAAGCGCTCGGCCCCGGGCA
>ERZ772977.964-NODE-964-length-16241-cov-25.825652_pt1 | contig 16241 bp, 5 predicted proteins | sample MGYA00511131_ERZ772977 | MGnify/ENA primary metagenome ERZ772977 (study PRJEB29015, sample SAMEA2737935) | human oral metagenome | biome: human oral; feature: human-associated habitat; material: dental | place: China | collected 2151 ...
AGGTATTTAATTTGTGTTTATTAACGGTGTTTTCATTGTTACCTGTGAATTGTAAACCATCATCCAAGGTTGCTACGTCGTGTTTCACTCCGTTTTCTTCAAGAACGAGACGAGTAATACCGGTACCATCTACAGCCGGTTTCGCGTCACCGCTCTTCATAGTAAGACCGTTTGCACCATTTGCACCGTTAAGATCGATGGAACCGTCTTTACCGTTGATAGCAACAGCAGAACCATCTTTACCCTTGACTCCGATGGAACCATCTTTACCTGTTGGACCTTCCTTACCGATTGCTAGATTATCATTTAACTTCAAATCATAAGTAGCTTGACCATTATTGTCAGTCTTAGTGATGAGCAAGTTACCGTCAGTTCTGTTTTCTTGTCCATCTACTTTCACAATGGTATGTTTGCCGGCTAATTCTTTTACTTCGTTCAATTGACCACCGTTAACTGCATCTTTGGAGTTAGGGGCTACATTGCCGTCGGCAACATTCGTAATAGGCGCATTATTGGCATTGATACCATTCGGAGTAATAAAGCTCTTTCCACCAACGGTCAATCCATTATTATTGATTACCGTAGTACCTGTTGTTACGCTCTCTACATTTAGATCTTTAGCCAATTTGACATTCAACGTATCCGTGCCGTTAGATACCACACCGATATTGTTATCACTCAATTTAGACTCATCGGTCACGCCACCGACAATATTAGTTTGAGCACCTAATTTTTGGGTAAACTTATTATCCGGAGCCGCAGCAGCTTTTACATCACCTGCATAAACTACGCCCTTATCTACTTCCGTAGTCACCGCATATAATTGGCTACCATTGATAGCATCGGTCGATGTAGCAGAAATGCGGCCTGCCGCCACATTAGTGATGGTCCGTTCTACACCCGCCTTGCCTACACTCACGGTGGAAGTCGGATTTACGCCAGCAAAATTATGAGCTACCCCATTAATCGTTGCGGATTGTGTCACCACTGCTGCCGCTGTTTCAGAACCATCGCCGATAGCTACAGCATTTTCATTCGCTACCTTTGTATTGTTACCGAGAGCCACACCATTCTTTCCTGTTACGGATGCACTGCTCCCTACAATCATGGCACCATCAGCAGAAGCTGTGGAATTATTACCTACCGCATATGCATTATCCGTTGTGATGGTATTCTTATTACCGAAAGCTCCTGCCGTATTACCTTTAACCGTACCGGCAGTAACCTTTTTAATCTTATCGCCATTAGTTTCTGTGGTTTCCGTAATAGTCGCGGAACCAATCGTATTACCATCACCAATAGCATAGGAATTGCTTCCATACACTTTATTTTCTACACCGAGAGCAGCAGATTTAGTACCGGATGTAGCGCCATCGGTCATATCGAAACCAACTGTATTCGTATCACCAATGGATATGGCTTTGTCACCATACGCACCTACCTGGCTACCTACGGCAAGAGAATTTTTACCCCAGCTTCGTGCCATGACACCGATACCTGTACTGGCAACGCCTTTTGTCAATGAGTTAACACCGATTGCCGTGGAACCCGTACCAAGAGACTGCGTCATCATACCGATAGCCATACTGCCATGACCGATAGAAGCGGTATTTACATACTTTTTACTATCATTAAGTGCACCAGATCCCAATGTAGTTCCAGGGTATAGAGCGGCCAGTTCTCGATTAAAGTTTTTTTGTGTCCCAGCAACCGCCATATCAGGCACTACTGTATTCAAATCAGGCTTCGCCGTTTCAATATCATCTCCACCGATGGCAATAGAGGAATGACCAATAGCTCTTACATCTCCCCCGATACCTATAGATTGAGTGCCATACACCTTTGCCATACTACCGATAGCCGTGCCTTGAGAGTATTCAGGATGATCATCAGGATTGGTAACGCTCTTTCTAATGATGCTGGCTTCCGCTCCGGAACCAATAACCACATCACCACGAGAGCCATAAGAATGAGCTTCCGCCCCCATGACAACTGCACCAGATCCTTCTTGATCATGATATTTGGATACCGAGCTTGTAGCTTGACGACCAATAGTAATATCGCCATTTTCCATTGCATGTGCTACATTACCAATAGCAATAGTGCTTGCAGAATAAGGATCGTTTGCTCTTTTTTGTCCCCCTGCATGAGCGCCTTGACCTATAGCAACACTGTTTTCAGAGTTTGCATCGGAATGGGCCTGACGTCCTACTACGACCGTTTGAGTACCTGCCGCATTTGCTAAGGAACCAATCCCTATAGCATTTAATCCTGTTACAGTAGATGTGTTACCCATGGCGATTGCATTTTGACTGTTTGCCTTAGCATCGGCTCCCACTGCTACACTGGCCAATCCGGTAGCTTGAGATTTAAGACCATATGCCGAACTGTCTTGACCCGTAGCATGAGCTTGATCACCAACAGCAAGAGAATGTAGTGCCGTAGATAGAGATAAAGAACCTATAGCCGTCGCCCCTTGACCTGTAGCTTTTGCTTGGTCACCGATAGCGATAGCATATATATCAGTTGCCTGTGTTCTGCTACCGAGAGCCACCGTATATTCTTGTGTAGTCTTAGCAGTATCCCCTACAGCAATACTGTTTTTATGAAATACAGAAGACCCAATTCCCGCATTAAATGATGCTTCCACCACACTCGGCACTAAACATCCTGCCAAGGCAAAAGCGCATAAAAGTGCACCGAATGATGCATTTTTCTTTTCAAAAATGGTTCTGCTTTTTCCACCATTAGTAGCGATTTCGGAAACCACTACATAGCAATGCTTCACTCGACTCCAAATTACTTTATAAATGTGATTCATAATTTTCCTCCCTTTGGATTGAAAAACACACTCCCTAAAAAGACAAAATGATCTATGTCTCCTCAATACTACTATTATACATTCAAGGAGACATAACTCAAAGTTTTTTACAAAGATTTTATAAAATTATAGGTTGTAAATGATATATTGACGTTCTGTCATTGACCGTCCAGCCCCATTCCAAGGCATCGTATTGATAAAAGCTCTTTCCGGAGAAAAGTTTATTTGGTTTTATTTTTAAAAAGATCCTTTATCTCATTCGCTGCCAATGCTGTGTACGAACTGAATCATCAATACCGACGGAGAGGAGATAATCCCCAAAATGGTTACCCGTTGTCCCATAGGAACACTGCACCATTGAGATCTACAAGAATAGTAGTCCCTTGAACCGTACGGAAATTCATGAGTCCGCCTTCCGCAGAGGATATAATTCTACCAACGGTACAGATTTTAGTCCTCATTGGAATCCCGGATAAATTCCACGCAACTTGATAACCATCTAGCTGATCTATGCGTAAAGCGCCAGGATTGACTTGATACCAATTGTTAAGATCGCTCTTTACAGGACCTTGAAAATAGCCTGCATCACGAGTTATCTCAACCTTAGGAGGTTTCCGTGTCATTATCTTTGAAGAAGAATCTTCAACATCTTTTCTGTAGCTCACCATGGGTTGATTTGAAAGACGATCTTCATAAGCCACTTTTCGAGTAATCAGTATAGGTTGTTGAGCCTGATTATGGGCTATATAACCTAACGCCTGAAAAGGCGTGTAACTCATTATCTTGCCTCCATTTTCCATCATGGCAGGAATTTCTTGTCCCTCAGGAGTGACAAAACGATATACATTTTCCGCATAGGCCCCTTCAAACTGACCTCTTACGGTAATACCATCTGCCGCCGAGGCCATAGACCCCGACAGCAATAGTATTGATAACATTCCAATCACAAGAAAACACAATTTTTTCATATGAAAGCCTTTCGCTTCGATTAACCGCGACCTTTGATAACGCAAACACGTTGAATATCAGGAGTACCATCTTTATGTTTAGAAATAGTATCCACTCTGATACGTTCAAGTTCTGGTTGGAATTCTTTAAGAGCTCTAGCCATTTGTTCATCGGCAACAGCACCGTTTTGAATAGCTCTGTAAATCAAAGCAGCCATTTCATAACGAGTCATCATGCGGTCTCCGCCAAACTTACCATCTGGGTAGCCAACGATGATGCCATTACCTGCCAATGTTGCCACATAGTCATATGCCCAGTGGTTTTCAGGCACATCTGGGAAGAGTTGCATCTTATCCAAATCCAAGGAGTTAAGCTGTTTACCTTCGGAAACTTTTATGAGTGCGCCCTTCATATTTTCAAGTTCTGCACGAAGATCCTTAAGTTCTTTCTCCATAGCTCTACTCTGGAAGTAGATACGTGATTGCCTTGACCAAGTTTCAAGCTAACGCCGGCATCGATACCGTCCTTAACAATCTTAGTACCGCCATTGATAGTCAAGCCATCACTGTTCATAACAGTATTACCGGTAGTTACACTGTTCAAACCTTTCTTTTGCATATAATGCGACTTGAACACCTACATTATACTTAAGCAAGGTGATTTTTTTGTATAACTTTCGTTGCCGCACCCGCATAGCGGGTGGTTTTATGATTCGCGACTACGTCTCGAACCAGTCTAAAGACAATAATAAAATAGGGTAGCAACTTTGACAGTTACTACCCTTTTTATTGTCTATTTTTATCAGATAATATGCTAGTATATAAGTCTTTAATTATATTATTTCTAATATAATTTATATCTATTAATCAATATGCGATACATCAATCAATATAAACAAAACTTAATACTGTATCTGATTAATTATTTTTTGTTGACTCTGACACGTTCGATAGTTGGTTGACCGTTAGCGTCTTTTGCAACTGTGTCCACGCGGAACAATGCCATTTCAGGGCCAAATTCCGTTACGAGACGTTCATCTACGCTTACACCCTTTTGAATAGCGCGGTATACGATTTGAGCGAATTCATAACGAGTCATCATGCGGTCTCCGCCGAATGTACCATCAGGATACCCTTCTACCAATCCACGTTCGGAGAGTGCATATACTGCATCATAAGCCCAGTGATTGCTAGGTACATCCGGGAATAATGTAGTGCGATCCGCCTTCATGTTCATGCCTGCCAAGCTATTGATGATGGCAGTCAATTTTTGAATTTGCGCATTTTGTACAGCCACGGTTTTCTTAAGTTCCAACACTTCCTTGCCAACAGCTACACGGGAACGGGATACATTGCTATGAGCGCCGACTTTCACGGAAAGACCGGCATTAACAACGGTTTCACCATTACCCAATGTGGAGCCGATGCTGAGTTGTACATCCTCATTAGGACGATAGAAAGCACCTAATGCAGCGGCATTACCATCGTGGAAATGACCATAACCAGCTGCGAAATCCCATTTTGCATCAGGATCGAAATCCAATGGATGTAAAGCGGCAAGAGCGGCAGCACCTGCTACACCTCGATTGATTTTTCTATCGAAACGAGAAATATTTTGACCGATATTTGTAATATTATTTTGAATGTTAGTTACATCTTGTTTAATATTGCTAACATCACCTTGGATGTTCGTGATATTCGTTGTGTTATTGTTGATTTGATTAGTAATATCATCAGCCAAGCTAACCTTGTAGTCCTTAACATTGCCGTTTGTCGTAGCATCTACTTTAATGTGATTACCTGCGCTAACAGTTGTTGAACCAACAGAATTTACTTGGTTTTGTAATTGTTTAAGTTGTGCCACGTTAACAGCATCTGTATCTTTAGAACCTGCTGCTACAGACGTGATTTGTCTAGTCACACCATTGTCCACATCGCCGACAGATACTGCAGCACGCGTCGATTTCCATGTAGCGTTCGTTTCAGTGGATGCAGCCTTTTTACTTGGATCATATCCAACTTCACCTTTGTCAACGCCTGCCTTTGCTTCACTAGCGATAGCGGCACCACCTGCTACGGAAACATCTGTATTATGGCCTACGGCTACCGCATCATCGACATTCATCGTTGTGCCGTTATCGCTGGAGCCCATAACAACCGCATGGTTAGCGTTCGTTATGGTACGTTTATCACCAAGAACAAGCGTTCCTGTAGAGTTAGTTATATTATTTTCCGTACCGATTACGGTTGTATTTTTAACCTTATCCGCTGTATTATCAACACCCATGGAAAGGTTATTGGTGCTTTCATCACCACTAGCACCCGTGATCGTGTTGTTCACACCGATTATGGATGTACGCAATGTATAGTCGGCCTTATTACCACCACCGAGAGCCATGGTAGCACCGCCACTCTTAGAGTTTTTAATAGCGCCACGCAAACTATCAGCTAATGCCTTAGCAGAATTACCACCGTCACTTGGAGCCGAAATGGTAGTAATGGAATTTGTAATCTCATTGCCGGCACCCATTACGATAGAACCATTGGAATTAAATGTTCTATTCGCTGTACCTACGATACTGTTCGCAATACCTGCATACCGGTTATTAGCGGTTTGCGATTCAATGCTGTTTAATGAACCGGTAATCGTAGCTCCAAAGTTTTTGATCGGGTTTGAAAAAAATCCACCGGTATATTCACTGGACATGATGTTATACACACCTGTATTCGTAGTGAAAGCACCATTACTGAAGCTGTTAGCACCGATGGTTGTAGCATATGCATTAAGAGCATAGGTTCTAGTCGTAGCACTATCTACATCGATATCCCCCAACTTACCTTTGTAATTATGAGAACCGATCATGGTACTGCCGGTGCGCGCAAATGTATTATCACCAATTGCAACACTGCCCACAACTTTCGTAGGGTCTGCAGGGATTCTAACAGAAGAGAACGGACTTCCGCTGTAAGTCGTTTGACCTAGAGCAAAGCTTTTTTCTACGACACCTGTCATGTTTTCGATTTTTGCATTTTTACCGATGGCAACACTACCGCCTTGGCTGGCATAGTTGTCGATATAAGCACCATTACCTACAGCAACATCACCTGTAGCATCACTCGCACCATTGGAATACTTAATAAGGGCACCCTTACCAATAGCCACGTTTTCCGCTTTTGGTGCATTACTACCTGTACCAATAGCCACACCGTTACCGGAACCCGGGTTATTATCCGGTGCCGCATAGGCAATGCAAAGACTAGACATTAATACACCGTTAATCAACAGTGTTAATAAACGTTTCCGTTTGTTCATATCGTTCAATCCCCATTTCATAAACATTAACTTCGTCTCCATCGGCGAAACTATTATCACAAAATCATGATAATTACATGAATATTATAGCACATTGAAAAAATCTGTAAACGTTTTACATAACTCGTTGCAAAACCTCATAAATATAGGCTAAACCGTTTTAACAAAGAGGACAAAACGTCTAATATAACATATATCATTTATTAATTTTACTTCATAAACTTTCCATATGAATACAAAAAGAGATGGCCAATCTCCTTTGATCAGCCATCTCTTTTTTAATGAGAAATGCTATGTCATTTCCTTTTTCTTAGTGAGAAATAGTATTTCATTTCCCTAATAATATGCTATGATACATCGATTATTTTGTTTTTTCAATGCGAGATCCATAGTTATCTCTGTAGTCATTTTGGTCAACATCGTCTTTATCGTTGATGCGAACACGTTCTACCTTATTGCGATCATTATCGCCGCCGGACACACGATCCACACGGAATCTATCGATATTTCTAATAGATTCGAGTTCGGAGCCGAATTCATCAACAGAACGCGCCATATTTCCATCTGCAGGTGCACCATTTTGTAATGCTCTATAGATAATAGCCGCATATTCATAACGTGTTAACGTACGATCGCCTTTGAATTCTCCATCAGGATAACCTTGTAAGTATCCACGTTCTCCCAATGTCTTAACATATTGATATGCCCAGTGATTTTCAGGAACATCAGGGAATACCATGGCATGACGAGAGCCGTTTCCAGGAACCGGAGCTTGACCGGATTCATAAGCTTCTAATTTCTTAGTCAACATTTCTACTTGTTGTTTCAAGCCCAACACGTCTTTTGCTACGGAAACGCGTGAACGAGATACCGTATTATTTTGACTAAATTTCCAGCTTACCCCTACGTTAAGCATGTTTTCGCCGCCACTGAAAGAACCGCCTACGCTGACCATAGTGTCTTCATTAGGACGATAGTATGCACCAATAGCAACGGCATTTGTGCCTTTGTAATTACCATAGGAAGCCGCGAAATCCCATTTATCATCAGGATCGAAGTCTAGCGGATGTAAACCGGCTAACGCAGCGGCACTAGCGCCTACACGGTTAATTTGTGTACCTAATTTAGAAACGCGACCACTTAAACCATATAATTGGCTGCCGTTTACAGCATCTGTGCTGTTTGCGGAAACTTCGCCAGGTGCTACGTTTACAATCTTATTTCCACCGTTGTCTAAACCGTCTTTAGTAACAGAAACAGGCTTGCCGGCTGTACCGTTTTCGATAGTCAAACCGTTGTTAGTTAAGCTGCTGTCACCTGTTTTTACTGTTGTCGCATTAACGTTTGTAGCATTGACTGTATTAGCATTTACAGTGTTAAGACCTTGCAAGTTTTTTGCCAAGCGCAATTTCAAGGTATCTGTGCCATCGGAAACAACACCGATATTAGCCTCATCCGTTAATTTACTTTCATCGGAAATGCCACCCTTAACATTGACTTGAGTGTTAAGCTTCTTCTTGATAACGTTACCGCTGTCACCACCGTATTTCATGCCGTCGTCTTTGGTTGCCACTTGATGAGTCGTACCATCTTCATCTTTATACTTGATGCGAGTGATTTCTTTATCATCAAGGTTAGGATCGCCTTTTTCAACGGTGATATCAGCACTGCGTCCATCTTTACCGTTTAATCCGATATGACCAATGCCGTTTTTACCGGACATAGATACAGCATCTTTACCGTCTTTACCGGAAATGCCTACCTTTCCATTTGTACCGTCAGCACCGTTAGGACCTGTAATGGAAACACCGTCTTGACCATCTTTACCGACCTTCACCTTATCAGTAGTTACGCTATCGGTTTTGATGTTCTTCGCCATCTTGATGGTGATGTTACCCGCTTGATCAGCTACGGTTTTGATATTTTCACCGGAATATTTATCATCCGCTTCGGTACCTTCGCCTTTAATAGTAACCTTTTGACCTAAATCACGGTGGAACTCGCCTGTATTACCTGCAAAATCCATGCCTTTCTTCGTGATTTCATCACCCATATTGGTAATCTTTTGATTTAAAGAGTCATGAGATGCTTTTAATTGATCTTCCGTGGCAGCTCGGCCGCTAACGATATTAGCAGGATCGAATGTTTTATTTTCCAATCCGGTAACATAGCCGTCTTTACCGTCCACAGCGATTTTACCTGCATCAATCTTACCGTCTTTACCGTCAATTGTTACCTTATCTCCGGCCTTGATGATACCATTTTCACCATCGATCGCCACTTTACCTGCAGTAATATTACCTTTGTTGCCATCGATTGTAACCTTATCGCCGGCCTTGATCGTACCTGTAGTACCATCAAGCACAATTTGTTTCGTAGGATCCGAACCCAATGTCACTTGATCTTTAAGAGCAACTTCATAGTTCGTGGAACCATTTTGATTTGTAGTTTTTGTAACAGTAATATTATTGCCGGCACTTACGGTAGTAGTCGCAGCTGCAGTCGCTTTATCCAATTGAGATTTATTAACTGCATCTTTATCATCAACACCGTCAGCTACATTGGTAATCTTATTGCCCCCATTATTTAGGCCATCACCTGTTAAGGATACGGTCTTATTACCTGTTGGGTCTACCTTATTGATGGTAATACCGTCTTTATTAACAACGGTCTTGTTTCCAGCATTATCTTCAGTCGTTACACCGTTTGCATTAGTAACGGTTTTGTTACCATTTCCATCTTGAGCTGTTACGCTAGTCACGGTAATATCGTCTTTCATAGCGACACGAACAGATGTGCCGTCTACCTTTGTAGAGATATTTTTACCATCGCCGATCACATCAACATCTTCACCAAGAGGTTTATGAACCTTGTTGCCGTCTTCCGCTTTGATACCGAAGCCTTTTGCAATCAATGCATCGCTTTGAGATTTCAATTGGCCGAGATTTACTGCATCAGTATCGCTGGTGCCATTGGCAACGTTTTGGATTCTTGTGCTGTTAGCATTGATACCATTTGTCGTCATAGAAGGACCATTATTGATGGTAATACCATTGGTATTTATAGTCGTATTGCCGGTCGTAACGGATTCTAAGCCGGTAAGTTTTTTAGCTAACCGTACTTTCAGATTGTTAGTACCGTCAGATACAACACCGATATTGTCATCGGTAGTCAATTTACCTTCATCCGTAATGCCACCAACTACATTTACTTGTTCATTAAGTTTCTTATTGATGACATTTCCTGTGTCACCACCGTACTTCATGCCGTCATCCAATGTAGCTACGTCATGTTTAGTACCATTCTTTTCTTCCACAACGAGGCGTGTGATGCTAGTGCCGTCAACACCAGCTTTGCCCTCGCCACCCTTAATGGAGATGCCGTTAGCACCGTCCTTGCCGTTCAATCCGATGGAGCCGTCTTTGCCGTTGATTACTACAGCGGAGCCGTCTTTACCGTTAACGCCGATAGAGCCGTCTTTGCCGTCAGCACCCTTCTTACCAAGCACTAAGTCGTCGCTTACATTGACTTTATACGGATTATTAGCGGAACCGTCGCCTTCAACGGTTGTGTTTTTACCGTCCACAAGTTTAGTCGCATTGGAACTGATTTCGTCACGTAATTGAGCAAGGTTGACAGCATCTGTTAAATCTGTACCCTTAGCTACATTCTTAATTTGGTTACCGCCATTATTTAGGCCATCACCTGTTAAAGATACGGTCTTATTACCTGTTGGGTCTACCTTATTGATGGTAATACCGTCTTTATTAACAACGGTCTTGTTTCCAGCATTATCTTCAGTCGTTACACCGTTTGCATTAGTAACGGTTTTGTTACCATTTCCATCTTGAGCTGTTACGCTAGTCACGGTAATATCGTCTTTCATAGCGACACGAACGGATGTGCCGTCTACCTTTGTAGAGATATTTTTGCCATCGCCGATTACGTCAACATCTTCACCAAGAGCTTTATGAACCTTGTTGCCGTCTTCCGCTTTGATACCGAAGCCTTTGGCAGTCAATGCATCGCTTTGAGATTTTAATTGACCGAAGTTAACTGCATCACTGTTATCAGTACCATTAGCTACATTAGTAATCTTCTTACCGCCTGCGTCGATGCCGGTCTTAACGATCCTAGGACCGTTGTTGATAGTCACACCATTCGTTGTCATCGTAGTATCGCCGGTTTTAACCGTATTAGCATTCACGGTATTAAGACCATTAAGATCCTTCGCCAATTTTACGGTCATCTTATTATTTGTGGCTTCTGTAACGACACCGATATTATTATCAGTTAAATTATTTCCGTTCGCACCACCAAGGATAGACATAGCTTGATTGGAACCACGGTGTATCACATTGTTGTCAGCCGCCGCAGTAGCACCGATTGTAGAATTGTCGGAGCCAAAGCGCAATGGTAATGTATGGTTATACAATTGGCTACCATTGATAGCATCTGTACTGGTGGTACTTACCAAACCAGCTGCTACATTTTGAATTCGTCTTTCCTTGCCTACGGAGCCGACAGTGACTACGCCTGCAGGTGTACCGCCTGCATAGTTATAGGTACCGTTACCTGTGTATGCATCCATGCCTTTTGTACTGGCACCGGCTACTACATAAGCGGATTTACTACCTAAGTATACGGAATTACCCAATGTTGCCGTCACATCGCTACCCAATATTTGAGTATCGGAGAGATTACGTGCTGTATTGGATGTGTCGATGGTATTGTTATTACCTACAATACCGATATTTTTAAGATCTTTGTTGCCACTGTTTTTGGCTTGAATAGTATTCTTGGAACCTGTTACAGAAATACCGAGGATATTGCCTGCATCGCCTTGAGTAGACGCATCAGGATCACCGGAAACAGTATTATCATTACCGGTGATCATCACATCTTCGATTTTCTTAGGTGTTGTCAATAACGCCATGGATTCCAATTTAACGGTATTACTATTACCGACAAGTCTATTTTTATTACCTTCTAAACGGTTTTGATTACCGAATACACCGGAATTAGTAGCTGTAATAGTAGCTCCAGTCCCTGCCGGATTGTTGCTGTTATCACTACCTACCACATATGTATTGGCACCGGATACGGCACTTCTTGCACCAATTGCAGCGGATGTACTTCCGGATGCTTGTGCTTGTGTACCGATAGCAAGAGCATCATTAGCTAAAGCTTGTGCTGTATCACCTAATGCACTCGCACTCTTACTATTACTTTTAGCATCGCTACCGATAGCAATCGCCTTGCTGTCGGATACGCCTGCGGAATAACCGATGGCAATCGCTTTATCTACCGCATCGCCTTTGTTTTTAATGGATGATGTAGCCAGTGTACCCATAGCAATAGAACTATTACCTGCGGATTGAGCACCGGCACCGATAGCCATGTTGTATTCATAACCGGTAACGGCAAGTGTTTGTTTTAGACCATTTGCAGCATTGCCGTCAGAATATCCTACACCAAGAGTGATACTGCCCGTACTTTGAGCTTCATTGTTATTACCAATAGCAACGCTTCGTTCGCCTAATGCCTTAATACTCACACCGGCAGCCATGGAATCTACACCGGAAGCCAAATCATTGTTAAAGTTATTATTATTCGATGATTTTACAGAGTAATAATGCGTTTTTGAAGTATCTACCAATTCTTTAACTTGTTTTACGTTAGTAGCATCGGTATCTAATACACCTGGTGCCACATTGCGGACAATAGTACCTTTACCGCTCGTGTTGCGAAGAGTAATGCTATTATCGGCAGGGCCTGTGGTTACGGTATCGTAGAATATCCCAGTATTGCCGGCACCACCAGCTCCGGCATTCGTTACACGAGCCACTGTATCATCAATGGATCTTTTCAATTGTGCTACTGTAACTGCATCTTGATCCGCAGAACCATCGGCTACATTTACGATACGACGCAATGCACCGGTGTCACCTACGGAAACCACGTTCCTTGGTTTTGCTTGACCGGTTAAATATCCGGTACCCGTATTCATAGCAGCGGTCGCTACTGAACTATTCCCAAGAGCGATATTGCCATCTTCAGAGCGAGCACCTTGACCGATTGCAACACTGGCAGCACCTGTTGCTCTTGCGTTAAAACCGATTGCGGTAGCGCCATTATCATTAGCACTAGCTTGATAGCCGATAGCTACTGCATCATCAGCCGCTATAGTTTCACTACCAATAGCAGTAGATTGAATTCTAGATACAGGTGCATCATTTTTATTAGCATGATAACCGATAGATACGTTTTTGCCTTCTGATGTATTACCGGTAGAACCTATATTTGTACCGGCTTCGGAACCAATAGCCACATTATGATCACTTTTAACGGCTTTGCCAGTTTTATAACCGATAGCGATATTTTGTTGACCATCTATATCATGACCGGCATTGTCACCGATGACAACATGAGAACCTTTAGCCCCCAACAAGTCACCAACCATACCTTTACCGGCATTATTACCGACAACAACAGAGCCTGTAGCGGTAGATTCAGCCTTATTACCAATAGCGATACCTGCACCTGCATTAGCTAGTGCTTCAGTACCAATGGCAACGGAATCTGCTTGACCTGCCGAAGCTTTTTTACCCATCGCAACTGCGCCTACATCACCAGCTTTCGCTTCCGTACCGAAAGATAAGCTATCTTTTCCGGACGCAACGGTCTCCTTACCGATAGCAACACCGGCTTCACTTCTAACTTTTGTCCCATCACCGATAGCAATCGCACTATTGCTGTTCTTTTCAACAGTAGTAGTGTTACCGATAGCTATGGCATTGTTTGATGCAATAGTTTTAGCATCGGTGCCGATTGCCATGCTATTGCTCACAATTTGAGTATTAGCACCATCATTGTAAACTGTGGCCCTTTTACCCATAGCGATAGAAGTATTGCCACGTGCATTAGCTTTATCACCAATGGATACGCTGGACTGCCCACCGCCAAGAACGACAACGGAGCTGTTGCCATCAGCTGTCATGCCCGCAAAGGACCCGCTAGTTGCATTATTACCTATAGCAACACTTCTGCTAGCAGTACCGGAAGCTCGAGCATCATTACCGATAGCTAATGAATCCTGAGCACCCGCATAAGACTTAACACCTACAGCAATTGCATCATCACCTAGTGCCTGTGCATCATCACCTGTAGAGTTGGCTCTGAAATATTTCATGCCCGGTTTAGTTGGAACTAACCCCAATTTAGTATTGAGGTCTTCCAATTTATCAATGGCGACTTTATTTTTATCGATATTTGTCTTATTGGTTCCAATTGCAGTCTTATTTGTATTGATAGCATTAGTATTTGCTTGAATATTGGTCTTATTTGTATTGATATTATTAGTATTTGCTTGAATATTGGTCTTATTAGTATTAATAGAACCGGTATTAGCTGCAATAGCATTTTTATTAGTATCTATAGCCGCCTTATTTTTAGCGATATCTGTCTTATTAGTTTCAGTCGCAGTTTTATTTGCAGCAATAGCTGTCTTATTCGTTTCGATCGCTGCTTTATTAGTCCCAATATCTGTCTTATTTTGGGTAATATTTGTTGTAGCTGTTGCCATTTCAGCGGTAGTAGCAACACCTGTCGCAGCAACGGTAATCGTATTAGTTGCAGCATCCTTAGTTACAGAAATGTTAGGGCCGGCAACAATTTTATCACCGTCATTAATCGTTTCCGCCTGAACACCGCAGATTCCTCCCATGAGGAACATACCTACCAACAACGCTCTGCTTAAGCCTTTAGCTGAAGTCGAAATAGACTTTAATAGAGGGTTGCCATTCGCCTTACCCCCATTTTTTGCTAATTCTGACACTACTTCATATTGACCTTTTGTGCGATTATACACGACCTTATAGACTCGATTCATTACATCACTCCTATTTTAACAACATAATAATTTGAAACACACTAAAAACTTTTAATTATACATTTATAACATACACTAATGATAATCAGGTTCATACTACCATTATTTTTTATCGAAATCAATACTTTTTTCATCTTGTTTTCACAATTAATTTAGAGTAATCAAACATTTGTGACAAATACCTATGCCTTTTGATTCATAAAGTACTCTGTTACAACTTGGTTCGGTGATTTAAAGTTTAAGACTTTCTGTGCAATGTTGTTATATCTATTAACATATCGACTATGTGCTTTTAGAAAACTCTCCATACTATTAAACTTACGAGAATAGAATCTTTCACCATCAATTCGATGACTGCGCTCTACTTTTCCATTCTGCCACGGAGAAAATGGCCTTGTCGTCTTATGCTCTAATAACGTCACTAATACGTTATCTGTTTTATCCTTTGTTCCACGAACAGTATCTAATTCCCAATGACCAAATTCTTTACGAGTTTCAATTGTAGCATCACGAAGTTCTATGGATTGCCCCAGTTCGCGCTTATGTTTTCTGACAATGGATTTTCTCATAGAACGACGTACTACCAAAGGCAGATCAATGGCTTTTACCCCAAGTAAACCTTGATGAAGATAGTTATATAAAGTTTTTGTACAAACCATTTCATTACGTGCAAATATACACTGACGATTAGCATATCCGACAACAGCATCAAAAGACCAATGTTCTTTAAATACTTTTTCTTCAACCCAAAGTATGAAGGACTCTATGGAACCTAACTTCATTGTATTAAATGAGCCAAGACGTTGTTGTTCATATGTTAATTGCCCTGAATCTGCTACATATACAATACAGACTTTACCTTGTCGAATTTGGACAACTGAACCACGTTTTAGTTCTGTATAAATAGTGGTTCTAGAGCGTCCTAATACGGTTGCAATAGCGGTAACAGAATCACCTGCGGCGATTCTCTTTTCTACATAAAAGCGTTCTTCAAGGTTTAAGTGTTTGTTTGTACGTAATGTCGTGTTATGATTAGTATAGCCCATAGTGATTACCTCGGTTAGATTATGTTTGGTCACTTAAATCATGACACAAGGTTCACTATGGACTTTTTATGTGTTCAATTTCATTCTACAATTAAGCTATTGCTTTTATCTAAAAATAAATATAGATTCTTATGCGGCTTTTATCAAAATAATAAATATATATATACTAATCTATCAATCAACGTGCACCGTATGTTGACGACGCACATTTTCCAACATATTA
>ERZ772977.969-NODE-969-length-16207-cov-6.547424_pt1 | contig 16207 bp, 10 predicted proteins | sample MGYA00511131_ERZ772977 | MGnify/ENA primary metagenome ERZ772977 (study PRJEB29015, sample SAMEA2737935) | human oral metagenome | biome: human oral; feature: human-associated habitat; material: dental | place: China | collected 2151 ...
GTTGTCATTTGGCAAAACGTTAGCACTTGTCGTTCTATCTTTAGCCGATATAGAAAGATACTTACCCATATAAGCTTTATATTCCACCTCTTTTATATCTCCCTTACTTCGTTGTTGCAAAGAAGTATAACGACTAACAAAACGCTGATAGAGTGGGTCATCGGCTCCACGCACCATCTTCATGTAGTTCAGTTTACCCCTCAGAACAGCATTAAGAGGTACGCAATGCTGATGTCCCTTTGTCTTTCCATGCTGCTGCCTGTAGCTCTTCCACGCAGCCTGACAGGCATCTTCATAGCCGTAACGCTCCCAGATATACAGCAAGGAACGAATTTCACGCACATAACGGCGGCTTACATTTACTTTCTCCGTTACCATCAAGCCAGTTACCTCCTGCCGTCTTCCACGGCGTTGTAGGTGGGTTTTCGCTTCGTTCAGTCGGAAACCATAACGCTCAACAATAGCCTTAACCTGCTGTACAAGCTCTCCCTGCGGACGAAGGATGTCTGTGTCAGCACTAAAAGTAAGGTCATCAGCGTAGCGGGTAAAAGTAATTCCCTGTGCAGTAGCTATGCTCGCTATCTCCTTATCCATCTCCCGACAAATTAAGTTCGATAGTGTTGGCGATGTTGCAAAGCCCTGTGCTAAAACTTCTTCATTGTTCTTTGTTCGCACAGTAGCCAGTCCAGAGACGAGTTTTGCAGCCAATGACGAAAAGCCAAAAGGCTCTGCCGTCAGACAGTCGGCCACTTGCTGACGTGTAATAGAGGGGAAGAAATCCTTTAAATCAAGGTTTAGAATATAACGTTTTCCCACATGTGGACGTGCATTATCAACCACAGAACGACCACAGACAAAGCCAAACGCCCAAGGAGTAGGCTCGTCGTAGGTCTGAAGAACTATGTTCAACGCATGCAAGATATCATGAAGTGCCCCTTTCGGTGCGGTAATCTCGCGATAGCCACCGTGCTTCTTGCGAAGTCGGAATGTCTTACAACGTCGTTGGACATTATTGGTATCAGCTAAAAAACTTAGTTGTTTACCACGAAAGTCAGAATATATTAATGGTTCTTTCAGTTCGTTCAGCAGTGTAGCAAGTTCTTTCGAATCATTTAAATAATGCAACCGATTCTCGAAATCAGCCTTTGTATATTCCTTTCCGTTTATTGTTTTGGTTGCCATAGTGCGTTTGTTTTAAACAAAAAATAGGAACGCTGTAAGGGAATTACTTTTATTGTGAACCTTCGTTAACAATAGTAACGATACTTCGTATCAAACTCCAGCGAATACGCCGGAAACTACTTCTAATTCTTTCAGACGTTCCTATCTTTGGCAAAGATAGATATTATAATTAAAACAGCAAAATTTTTCAACTATTAAATTATAGTTTTAAAATATTTGTTGAGACTTGGTAAAACGGTTATAAATCATTAGGAATCAAGTAATATAATATTTTGAATGATGAAAACAAGTCTGTCTTGTCTACTAAATAAAGCCTTAGAGGCCTTGTATTTATCCTCATAAAACAATACTTTTGCACACGATAAATAAAATATTTTATCTCTATCGTGTAGTTTTTCATTTACTACGTGCGTCTAATGGGCAAAATAAACCTTTAAAAAAGATGGACAACCTACAGAATGAACAAGACTTCTCACGCATCGTGAGAGAACATAAAAGCACCATCTACACCGTGTGCTATATGTTCTCGAAGAATGAAGACGAGGTGAACGACCTCTTTCAAGAGGTATTGATAAACCTTTGGAAGGGTCTGCAGAACTTCCGAGGAGAAAGCGATGTACGCACGTGGATCTATCGTATCAGTCTAAACACCTGCATCTCATGTGACCGAAAGAAACGGAAACGGAAAACGATTCCACTTACGATGAACATCAATCCTTTTACAGATAGTGATGATGACAGCCGACAGGTACAGCAACTTAATCGTCGTATCAGCCAGTTAGGGCCTTTTGACCGAGCCATTATCCTGCTTTGGTTAGAGAATATGAGCTATGAAGAGATTGGCGAAATCGTCGGTATCAGTACGAAGAATGTCTCCGTAAGACTATTCAGAATCAAAGAGAAACTGAAGAAAACGAGTACAACAACGGAGGAGTAGGGGAGTAATCATTAAGGTATGGTATTAATGCTATTGGACTTATTAGCCCTATATGCCTAATTAGCCCAATATGCCCAATACCCTACAAGACTTAACAATCACATTAAAAAGAAAACTACAATGGAAACAAAGCATACAGAATTTGAGGAAATGCGTAAGCAATTGGATATCCTCAAGAATAAACTTGACAATCAAACACTCGTCAACGATAAGCTTATCAGACAGTCAATGCTCAATAAGATGTCGTTTATGAAGAAGTACACATGGGTGTCATTCTTAGTGTTACTATTTATTTATTACGCTTACAATGAAGTTCGGATACTGTTTAACATGTCGTGGTGGTTCTACGGATTTACCGTACTCGTTATGACTTTCAGTGTTTGTTTCGATGCTTATATCAACCATGTTAATAAGAAGGAGTTCCTGAATGGCGACCTCATAGCGGCTTCCTTACAAATACAAAGGATGAAGAAATTACGCAAAAAGTCCTTCTTATGTGGCACAATCATAATGACTATATGGACTCCTTGGTTCTTTATCGAGACATACTATGGGTCAGGTGCTGCGAAGGGAGGAGACTATACATCCATGTTCGATGGTATGCTGGTTGGCGGTGGAATAGGCTTAATCATCGGAGTAGCCATCGGTATATGGTTATATCTTCGTATGCAACGCATTAACTCGGACATTATCAGCCAGATAGATGAACTGACAAAAGACACTAAAGACAGCCCTATGCTTTAGAAAGACAGGGTAAGGAAGACAGGGTAACAGAGTAAGTAAGACAGAGTAACAAAGTAAAAGAGACAAAGTAACAGGATAAGTAAGACAAAGTAACAAGGGAACAGAAGGTATTAAGATAAGAAAAGAAGACAGGGTAACATAAGAACTTATTGGCTATTCTTATGTTACCCTGCACTTTGTTTATATGTTACTTTGTCTTACTTACTTTGTTACTTTGTCTTACTTACCTTGTTACTCCGTCTTACTTACCCTGTTACTCTGTCTTACTTACCCTGTCAATAAACTACGATGTCAGTGCTTATAATGTCTATCCCTTTACGATTTTCTTAATATCATTCAGCTTATTGAGGGCTTCAACAGGTGTAAGATTGTTGACATCAAGACCGAGGATTTCGTCACGAATCTGTGTGAGGACGGGATCATCGAGTTGGAAGAAGGAAAGTTGAACACCTTCTCTGCTCTGGTCAAGACGCTCAACAGCAGCCTTTCCGACACTACCTACCTGTGAATTATCCTTTTCAAGCTCCTTGAGTATAATGTTAGCACGCTTAACAATGGAACGAGGCATACCCGCTATCTCCGCTACATGAATACCGAAGGAGTGTTCACTGCCACCTTTCTCCAACTTACGAACGAAGATTATCTTTCCATCCACTTCCTTCACAGAGACGTTGAAGTTCTTGATACGTGAAAAATTCTTTTCCATTTCGTTCAATTCATGGTAGTGTGTAGCAAAGAGGGTACGAGCCTGTGCTCGTGAATGTTCGTGCAGATACTCTACAATTGCCCATGCAATGCTGATACCATCGTAGGTACTTGTACCACGGCCTAACTCATCAAAGAGCACTAAAGAGCGTGAAGTGACGTTATTTAGAATGTTTGAAGCCTCCGTCATCTCGACCATAAAGGTTGATTCTCCTAATGAGATATTATCCGAAGCACCCACACGTGTGAAGATTTTATCCACCATTCCGATGCGAGCACGTTCAGCAGGAACGAAGCAACCTATCTGTGCCAAAAGTACAATAAGGGCTGTCTGACGCAACAAGGCAGACTTACCTGCCATATTCGGACCCGTAATCATCATGATCTGTTGGTGTTCCGTATCAAGCAATACATCATTAGGAACATACTGTTCACCTATCGGCAGCTGCGTTTCAATCACTGGATGGCGACCCTGTTTAATGTCTAATACCTCCGAATCATCCACTACTGGGCGCACATAACGCTGCATCTGCGATACCTTCATAAACGAAAGTAGACAATCAAGATGGGCAATAAGATTGGCATTGATTTGTATCTGCGGGATAAACTCCTGCATATCCTGTATCAGCTCCATATAAAGCTGAGTCTCCAAAGCCAATATCTTCTCGTCAGCACCGAGTATCTTTTCCTCGTATTCTTTAAGTTCAGGGGTGATATAACGCTCTGCCTGAGCTAATGTCTGCTTACGAATCCAATTCTCAGGCACCTTGTCTTTAAACGTATTACGCACCTCCAAGTAATAGCCGAATACGTTATTGAATCCTATTTTCAGCGAGGTAATACCTGTCTGAGCAATCTCCTTCTCTTGAATCTCTAATAGATACTGCTTTCCATTATCACGAATAGAACGCAAGTCATCAAGCTCCTGGTTATAACCCAAGGCTATCACATTACCTTTCGCAACCAACTGTGGAGGGTCAGGCTGTATCTCTTTCTCTATTCTGTCACGTAAAGACTCACAAAGGTTCAGCTGTTCACCAATCCTCTTCAGCGTATCGCTCTTTGCATAAAGGCAAGCCGTCTTAACGGGTTGAATAGCCATAAGGGCATTCTTCAGCTGCACTACCTCACGAGGTGACACACGACCAACTGCTACCTTTGATATGATACGCTCCAAGTCGCCAATACGATGGAACTGCTCATTGATACATTCGCGGAAATCAGGCTCACGGAAGAAATAATCAACTACGTCTAAACGCTCATTGATAGGCTTTTCATCTTTCAGTGGGAAGACCATCCAACGGCGCAACATACGTCCACCCATTGGCGTAACGGTATTGTCAATAACGTTCAAAAGCGATGATCCACCCTCGTTCATTGGTGCAATCAACTCCAAAGAACGAATCGTGAAGCGGTCCATTCGCACATATTTATCTTCTTCAATACGTGCCAATGAAGTGATATGATTGATTTGTGTATGCTGCGTTATCTCCAGATATTGAAGGATAACACCTGCTGCAATAACACCATTATTCAAATGATCAACACCGAAACCCTTTAGGTTCTTCGTGCCGAAGTGCTTCAATAGCTTCTGACGTGCCGTCTGATCAGTAAACACCCAGTCGTCCATTTCGAATGTACAAAGACGTGTACCAAAATAGCGTTCAAAGTCTTGTTTCTTCGCACGGTCAAAGAGTACCTCCTTTGGTTGGAAGTTACCCAATAGTTTTTCGACGTAATCAAAGGTGCCTTCACCAGTCAGGAACTCACCAGTAGATATGTCTAAGAAACTGACTCCACAAGCACCTTTACCGAAATGTACCGCTGCAAGGAAGTTATTTTCCTTATAGTTCAGTACATTATCGCTCATGGCTACACCTGGAGTGACAAGTTCTGTGATACCACGCTTCACCATCTTGTCCATCGCCGACAGACCCTTCTTGCCTTTTATTTCTTCACGTTTCTTCTTCGGGTCTTCTAATTGGTCGCAGATAGCCACACGCTTTCCAGCACGAATAAGCTTAGGTAAATAAGTATCAAGGGCATGATGTGGGAAACCAGCCATCTCTATAGAGTCGCCATTACCACCATTATTACGACGTGTAAGGGTAATACCGAGTATTCTTGCCGACTCCACAGCATCTTCACCATACGTCTCATAGAAGTCACCACACCTAAAGAGCATCAATGCTCCAGGATGTTGCGCCTTCATTGAGAAGAACTGTTTCATCATTGGGGTAAGTCCCTTATCGTCTTTTGCCATATCTTTTACTTCCTTATTAAGTCTTTTCTTATTTTATCCTTAGACTTACAAAATTACAAAAATAAGGAGGAAAGCCCAAATAATTAATTACCTTTGTCTAAAATAAACACAAACATGGATATATTAATTATAGGATTAGGAGTTATCGGAACAACTTATGCTTCTGTGTTTAAAGAGGCTGGACACAATGTTGAACATTATATTCGGGAAGGAAGTAATAAGGAATATATAAGCAATATTGAAGTTACATTATTAGATGGAAGAGAATCATCAAAAGGTATTCAAGTTAAAAAAGAGTATACAGTAAATCCACATTCAAAGAAAGAATATGACATGATTTTCGTAAGTATCTCACAAGGGAAGATTGCCAATGTGATGGAGATACTACGAAAAGAAGCATTCAAAGGCACAATACTCTTATGCTGTAATCTATGGTATGACAAGCAATATCTTGATAAAATTATGCAAGGATATGATTATATCTTAGGCTTTCCCGTTGCTGGAGGTTGCATAAAAATAAAAAAAGAAGAGCTTGCTACTAAAGCTGAACTTGATTGTTGTTTATTCGACCATTTCATGATAGAGTCTAAAAATAAGACAATCATATCAAATTATGAGGCTATTTTTAATCTATTTAAGTCCTCTAACATCAAACTTGAAAAGCCTTATGACATGTCGGAATGGATATGGATACACATGGCTATCAATGCTGCAGTTATCTCTGTCATAGGTAAAAATGGAGACATAAATGACAGTATAGCATCAGTTCATAAACTTATGAATTCTCTAAAGCTATTGGCAACTACGATTAAAACTATTCGTGAGACAACAAAAATAGCTGCTTCACGTGGTATTAATATGAAATATTACAGAAATGAATTATGGGTATATAAACTCCCAGCTCAACTTTCTGCCATTTTCATGAAGCGTATGTTTGCCACAAATAATCTTACAAGAAGGATTATGGAACTACATGGGAACATTGACGACTTGTTGTATATTTGCAATAGTGTATATAAAGAAGGAAAAATAAATAATGTTTCAGCTCCACTTTTTTATCAGTCTTTAGAAGATATTACAAGAAGAATTACAAATAAATAAAACAATTATAAGGAAGAAAAAAGGTTCTTCCGTTAAATGTGTGGACGCTTTTCGTATTGCTTTAACAGAAGAACCGAAGTTATTCATTAAACACAAATCGGTCATTAGACTACAATGTTTAAGGAAATCATTTCATTTAAGACTTCGAAAATCTGCTGATACAATTTAGAAAAATCATTACATAATTTCGAATAAAACATCAATAAATAACGGCAAAACCACATACAAAAAGCAGCTCTGTAATCAACAGGAAATAAATTAGTTATAAAGTAGCAAAGTAAAAGGTGCTTAATTGGGCTTCAAAAGGGCGTTAGTAAGGGGCTTAAAGGGCACCTTTTGCAAGCCGAAAGGGCGTCTTTTAGAAGCTAAAAGAGCATGTATTGGTTTTGAACCGCATAAAAATAGTTTACAAACTTCAACTAATTACTATTCATAAAACAAATTGCACGAATACTCATTGATAAGGAATATTCGTGCAATTAGCGTAATTCGTAGTCGAAAGCGAGTTATGGTAGTTTTCCTTCCTTGCCTCTTGAGCGTAGGATTGACCATACACCAAGAGCTATAAGAGGAATACTTAATATCTGACCCATATCGATTGGCAAACCTGCCTCAAATGCTTCCTGTATCTCCTTAGTGTATTCTATGAAGAAACGGAAGGTGAAGATAAGTGTAAGACAGAGTCCGAAATAAAGTCCTGTACCCACTTTCTTAGGATATTTCCTATATATGAAGTAAATAAAAAGGAAGATAATTAAGTAGGCTATTGCCTCATAGAGCTGTCCTGGATGGCGTGGTTTATCGTCTACATTATAGAAGATAAAAGCCCAAGGAACGTCTGTTACCTTACCAATAATCTCTGAATTCATCAGGTTTCCAAGGCGAATAAAGCAGGCTGTGATACCTGATACGATACCGAAGAAGTCAAGTACTACCCACGTATTCATCTTCGTCTTGCGAATATAAAGGAAGAGGGCAATCAGTAATCCAGCCACTCCACCGTGCGATGCGAGTCCTTGATAACCCACATACTTCCATGAACCGTCAGCCATTTCACGAATAGGAATAAAGATAGTCATGATTCCTTTCCAAGAAGTGAGGAACTCCTCTGGCTCATAAAAGAGACAATGACCTAAGCGGGCACCCAACAATACGCCAAAGAAGACATAGAGGAAGAGTGGATCAAACTGTGATGGAGGGAATTTATGACGCTTAAAAAGCCACTGCATCATAAAGAATCCCAAGGCAAGACCTACCAGCCAGCACATGCCATACCAACGAATAGGAAGGGAACCAAGCTGGAAAATCACTTCACTTGGCTGCCATGCAATATAAAGTAGATTGTTCATAGTTATGCTATTAAAAGTGAAGATAGCACCAATAATTATCCCCTCTCTGAGCAGAGCTACTCTTTATACACATCTCAATTAACTTAAAATTTGTGATAAGAATTATATTGTATAATACTGAAATCATTGATTTTTAGTAATTAAATCTCTTAAATTCTGTTTATATCGCACTCTTTTATTAAAAGATTTTTTGTTAAACAGAGATGTGTATAAAGAGTAGCTCTGAGCAGAGAGGGGTTAAATAGGGGCTATACATTAAATCTAAAGTGCATGATGTCACCGTCTTGTACAACGTACTCCTTACCTTCGATGCCGAGTTTACCAGCCTCACGAATAGCTGCCTCAGAACCATATTTAATGTAATCGTCGTACTTGATGACCTCTGCACGAATGAATCCCTTTTCAAAGTCGGTATGGATAACACCCGCACACTGCGGTGCTTTCCATCCTTTATGGAAGGTCCATGCCTTTACTTCCATCTCACCAGCAGTGATGAAGGTCTGGAGATTGAGCAGATGATATGCTTTATTGATAAGTCGGCTCACACCACTTTCTTCCAAGCCAAGCTCGTCAAGGAACATTTTCTTATCCTCATAGCTCTCCAAAGAAGCGATATCTTCCTCTGTCTTAGCAGCGATAATCATTGCTTCAGCACCTTCTTCAGCAGCAATCTTCTCAATCATCTGACTGTATTCATTGCCTGTCTTAGCACTTGATTCGTCTACATTGCAAACGTAAAGTACAGGTTTTGTTGTCAGGAGGAAGAGGTCGTGCGCTGCTTGCTGTTCTTCCTTGCTTTCAAACTCAACGCTACGAGCATTCTTACCCTGTTCTAACACTTCCTTATAAGCCTCCAAGACAGATACCATTACCTTAGCATCTTTATTGCCTGCAGCAGCAACCTTCTGCTGTTTAGCAAGCTGTGCTTCAATAGTTTCAAGGTCTTTAAGCTGCAACTCTGTATCAATAATCTCCTTATCTTCAATTGGGTTGACTGCCATACCACCCTCACGTACCACGTTATCGTCCTCGAAACAGCGGATTACATGAATGATAGCATCGCACTCGCGGATATTGCCAAGGAACTTGTTACCCAATCCTTCACCCTTTGAAGCACCCTTAACGAGTCCTGCGATGTCGACAATCTCACAGGTAGCAGGTACGATTCGTCCTGGATGAACAATCTCAGCGAGCTTATTCAAACGCTCGTCAGGAACGGTAATTACGCCGAGGTTCGGCTCAATTGTACAGAAAGGGAAGTTAGCTGCTTGTGCTTTGGCACTGCTCAAGCAGTTGAAAAGTGTGGACTTACCTACGTTTGGCAGTCCCACTATACCACATTTTAATGCCATATCTTAAATAAACGTTTATTTCTTTTGTACAAAAATAAAGCTAACGAGCGCAAAGGAAGTTTCCTTTCTCTTTATCGTATGCTACTTATTTTCTGCAAAATTACATAATTAATTCGATATAAGCGAGAAGAAGTGGAAATAAGGTGGAATACATATGAAGTCAATCTCAACTCTATCATACGATTATAGGGGTATAACGCTTATGTCACGTTATACCCCTATAAGTATAAGGAATAGTTTTATATCATACGTTATAAGCCCTTATTCTTTATATATAAGATAAGAACTTACCTGACTTTTTGCTATTTTATCTCTGATGTAATCGGACTATTGATACCCTTCATAGAAACAAGGAAAGCCTTAGCTGATCCGAACTTCAAACGCATATCAAGACGAACAGGGATATGGTTACTGTCGTCCGTTACATAGAAGTTAGCAATTTCACGCCACTTATCATCCTCATATTCATAATAGGTGAGACGTAAACAACGATACTTATGATCATTATCAGCTTTGATATTCTCCTTACCACCATAGATAATGCGAGCAGGATGACGGCTGTTTCCATCTACGATAGGGAACTTCACTACCTCACCTTTCTTCCAGTTCTCTGGATTAAAACTACGTGCACGCAAGAAGATACTCATCATATCGAAAGAACAATCATCGTATGTATTCTCCATCCATTGATGTTTTCCCTCGTTATTGATTCTGTGCTGGCGTAGCTTACATTTACCATTTGGATAAGTGTAGAATATCTCATCTACCGTATATCGCTTTCCTTCCCTTGCTCCCTTACGGAAGTAGAGTGGCTCCATCTGCTTTGAATTATAAGTAAGTAACGTGTCACGCAATACAAAGTAGTCGTCAAGTTTACCATTACCACGTGTCGTCAAGGAAGCACGATAAGCCGGAATACCCTTATAAGTAGAGGAAACCGTATACCAAGAAGCTGTACCTGCCTTTACCCAAATAAACTTCCAGTTATAATAAAGGTTGTAGGTAAGATACTCTCCACTGCTAAACGCCGTGTTACGGAATGTACACTGTGCGGTGGCACTGACGGCAATCATCGCAAAGAGACAAACTATATAAATCTTCAACTTTTTCATATTCTCCGTTTTATCCGTTCAACTTTAATATTATTCTTTATTTCTCTTTTAAAAGAAAAAAGAATGTTTTAGTATGATAGGCTGTGGATTAGTGCAGAACTTTTCAGCCATTTTCTTGCCAGAATAGTTATCAAACTTAGAGGTTACTTTATTAACAAGTTATCCTCATTTCTATAGTTTGATATTCAGGTATTATACTGAGTTATCCACATTATCCACAATTGATGCAAAGATAATAAGTTTATATCTTTTTTGATATGAAAGTTGTGTAAAACTTCTATAAAACTGCATTAATAACCTTGTGGATATCCACATAGAAGCTTCTTCTTCTGTTCTTGTGTGGATATCCACAGAGTTATAAAATAGTTATCAACATAGTTTTCCACAGAGTTATCAACAGTTATTAGTTCAATATCTGTATAAGTATTGTTTAGTAAATGTTCCCTTATAAAGGAATCATTCGTGTTTTGTGATGTTTTATAATAGCTCTAATCACTCTCTATGCCATCTTTAAACGTTGTACTGATGCTCCGCACATAGTGTGCGGAGGGTTAACACCATTGATGTTAACCACTAAATACATTGCAATATGTTGCTAATAGTAAAACAACTTATTACTATTAAAGAGTAAAAATACCAAAAGTAAAGAAAATATATTTGATGTCTTTCATGGTTACAGTTTGTATTTGGGGCAAAAAGAAATTCACAATTCATAATTTAAATTACTATTTATTGGAATTATTATGCTTAGGATTTTCCTTTCATAACACCCAAAATAAGTAATCATAATTATGAATTGTGAATTATCAATTATGAATTAAGACTACTCTTCATAGCTAATGTTATGCTTAGGATTTTCCCTTTCATAACAGCCAAAATAGGTAATCATAATTATGAATTGTGAATTATGAATTCTGAATTAATAATGAATTAAACTTACAAGTCATCAATCAGTGCTGTACTCTTGGCGTAAGCAGTACTCTTAGCTTCGAAGAAGTCGGTCTTTACCATGTTAGCATTTGAATACTGACCAACCCACTTCATGTTCTCTGGTTCTTTTTGGTTGTCGTCATAGAGGAAACCAAAGCCGAGTCCAGACCAGCGGAGATTGCCCAAATAACGGATATAATCAGACACCATCTGCGCATTAAGACCTTGCACATCATTACCGATAACATATTGACCCCATGCTATCTCCTGACGTACACCCTCACGCATCATATCCTCATAAACCTTTATCTTCTCTGGAGTAAACATATCAGGCTCCTCTTTCTTCAGCTCAAGAATAATGCTACGGAAGAGCCAGAGGTGTGTATTCTCATCTCTATTGATATAGCGAATCTCCTGTGCAGAACCCGACATCTTACCATTTCGGCTGAGATTATAGAAGAACATAAATCCGCTATAGAAGTAAATACCTTCAAGGATAAAGTTAGCAATGAGTGTTTTCATCAAGCTGAACTTATCTCTTTTCTCATGGAACTCATTGTAACAGTCGCCAATAAACTTATTACGGTTCAAGAGGTGCTCATCGGTCTTCCACTGATAAAGAATGTCGTTACGCTCTTCAGGACTACAGATAGTGTCGAGCATGTAGCTATAACTCTGACTATGGATACACTCTTGGAATGCCTGAATATGCAGACAGAGGTTTACCTCATTCGCAGTGATATACTCACTAAGCGTTGGGAGGTTATTGCTCTGAAGCGAATCAAGGAAGACAAGGAAGCTCAGAATCTTATCATAGGCTGTACGTTCAGCCTTTTCAAGACGTGGATAGTCCTTAAAGTCTTGTGAAAGATTGATTTCTTCTGGAATCCAGAAGTTATTCATTGCCTGTCTGTACCAGTCACTCACCCATGAATACTTCATATTATTGAAGTCATTCAAATTAGTAGTATTGCCACCAATCATTCGTCTCAAGCGTAATTCTATGTCGCCTGAAGGATTGAATAAGGTATTACGTTTTAATTGATTGTCCATTATTTCTTATTTATTTACTCTATCATTCTTCTAATATTTAGCAAGAGAGGTAATCATAATTATGAATTCTGAATTGTGAATTCTGAATTATTATGATGAGCAGCTCTCACACTCTTCCACCTCTAATGACTTACTACGCACATAGTAGATAGTCTTAACACCCTCTTTCCAAGCAAGTAAGTAAAGGTCGAGAATCTGGCGCATTGTGAAGTCATTGGTGATATAGAGGTTCATACTCTGTGCCTGGTCTATATGACGCTGACGTACGCCAGAAGCACGAACACTCCACTTTTGGTTGATAAGATAAGCACTCTTATACATCCAGTAGGTCTCATCTGAAAGCTCTGGAGCAACACGTGGAAGCATACTTCCCTTCTTTTCTTCTAAGAAGAAACGCTTCATGATTGGGTCTAAACCGGCTGTTGTACCTGCAATAATACTTGTACTGCTGGTTGGTGCGACTGCAAGAAGATAAGCATTGCGCATACCCTGCAAGGCAACTGTCTTACGAACATCCTGCCATTCAGCACTGTCATAACCACGCTTATCAAAGTAGGCACCTGTTTGCCAGTCACTTCCTTCAAAGAACTGATAGCTTCCCTTCTCTTTAGCAAGGTTTGAACTGGCAAGAATAGCTGCTCGGTTGATTGTCTCGAATACCTTATCCATAAACTCCAAATGCTCTTCGCTCTCCCACTTAATGCGACGTTTAGCAAGAGCATGGTGATAACCACTAATACCCAAGCCAATAGAACGATAGCGCTGGTTTGTAAGCTGTGCATAAGGAACAGGATAGAAGTTAAGGTTGATAACGTTGTCAAGTGCACGAACAACCGTTGCTACCTTTTCTTTCATCTTTTCCTCATCCTCCAATGGAAGTCTACCAAGTGACAAACTTGCCAAGTTACATACGACAAACTCACCTGGACGAGTAGTTGTAACAACAACAGTATCACCATCCTTTGTCTCTACTTCCTTAGATACTGTCTCAATAGGAGCCATGTTCTGAGCTATCTCAGTACAGAGATTAGAGCAGTAAATCATACCCTTATGAGCGTTAGGATTAGCTCTGTTTACTGTGTCACGGTTGAATGTAAATGGTGTTCCGGTCTCAACAGCAGAACGAAGAACCAATCTAACAATATCCTTAATGCTGATAACACGACGTGAAAGGCGCTGATCATTCACACAATCAAGGTACTTACGTTCCCACTCTTCGCCATAACAATCCTCAAGACAGTAACCCTTGATACGCATAATTTCGTTAGGACAGAAGAGCGACCAGTTCTGATTCATGTCTTCCTCTGCCATCTTCCAGAATAAGTCTGGATAGCAAATTGCTGGGAAGATGTCGTGTGCCTTCATACGGTCATCACCGTTGTTGGTACGAAGTTGTAGGAATTCTGGTAAGTCTTTGTGCCATACATCTAAGTAAACGGCTACAGCACCTTGGCGCATACCCAACTGATCAACAGCTACAGCAGTGTCATTAACGAGTCGCATCCAGCGGATTACACCACCTGCTACACCCTTAAAACCACGAATATTGCCACCCGTAGCACGTACTTTACCGAAGTACATACCCATACCACCGCCAAACTTGCTCACTTGTGAGAAGTTGTCCAAGCTACGATAGATACCATCCAAACTGTCTGGTACGGTGTCAATAAAGCAACTTGAAAGCTGATGACTTGGCTTACGAGAGTTAGAGAGGGTAGGGGTTGCCATCGTTACTTCCAACTTACTGAGCAAGTCATAGATGCGACGTACCCACATAAGACGGTCTTCCTTCTCTGGCATAGCAAGATGAAGTGCAATACCAAGGAACATTTCTTGTACACGTTCAATCACTTTACCAGAGTAATTCTTTATAACATAACGCTTTAGAAGTAGATCAAGACCTGAATAATTAAGGAGCTTATTGCGTTCAGGATCAATGAAAGTAGCAGCCTCGTTGATTTCTTCTTCGCTATAGTTCTGAAGAATATAATCACCATAAAGTCCTTCTTCGGTCATATATTTAACCTTACGATAGAAGGTTTTGAGTCCCAATTCTTCCTCCAAACGGGTGATTTTCTTCTCAGAACGATAAGAAAGAATACGTGCTGAAATCATCTCCCATGCTGGAGCCTCTGGTGTTGTCAATTCTACAGCAGCCTTGATAAGTGCATCAATTGAGTCTTTCTGTGACATACCGGGCTTGGTGAAACTTGAGAACTTCTCCTGAAGAGTCACCATACTATAAGAACGCTCGCGGTATTCTCGGGCTACACTGTGCAACACATCAGCCAACTCACGATCGTCAGCAGTCCACACAATGTAATTAATAGCTTGTCGCTGCTCATTACGCTGATAGCGGAAGAGAATATAATTCTTCGCTTCATCGTAATGACCATGTGCCATAAGACACTTCTCTACACGGTTCTGGATATCCTCAACCGTGCGCAGTTCAGGGTTCTCTTTGATGAACTGTTCTACTTCGCTTACCATTCCGGCTATCTCACTGTCTGAAATATCCTTTCCGGTGCTTATAAAACTCTTTTTAATGGCTATTGAAATCTTTTCGTTATTATAGACTTCTACTTCTCCATTACGTTTTGTTATATTCATTACTTCTTTTATAAAGTTTTCTATTTTGTACTACTTCAATTCGCTATTGAGACTTACTTATTTACGTATAAGTAACATATTATTAGCAACTTACTCCTTTTAGCGGGTTTTTGTATGGACAAAGTTAAGAAAAAAAACTGATATGATAGTTATCCAAAATGGAATATTTTGAGAACTTTCTAACTTTTAATTGTTATCCAAAATAGAAAAGAATTGAGTGCTATTTTTTGTTTAAAATTGAAATATTCTTAGCTGTTCAAAATCTCTATTTATTGCTTACAAAAGACACTTATTTTGGTATCTAAAATTATAGTTTATGGTTTTATTAAAAGAAATAAATGCCTATCACTTTTCTCCTAAAACCTGATTTATTTTTTTGTTATCTTTTCTTTATTTTCAATCGTCTATTGATTGCGAATTATTCTCATAAACATAATTTCGCTAAAGACAATGATTAGAAGAATAAAGATAGAGAAAGTAAGGAGAAAAGTAAGCCGATTGATAGCTTTTTAAAGCTATTATTGTATTAAAAAATGGCTCTTCCGTTAAATGTGTGGACGCTTTTCGTATTGCTTTAACGTATGAACCATAGCTACTCATTAAACAAAAACTTGGCTAAGACAGTCAACATTCTATCCGATTATCATCCTTTTTCATTGAAAATTATTTCTTTTTAGACTTCGAAAATACGCAGATAAAGATTTGAAAAATCATTACATAATTTCAAAGAAAACTTCTATAACTAACGCCAAAAACACATATAAGAAGCAGTTTTGCAACCAACAGTAAATCAATTAGTTATAAAATGGTATAATGAAAGGTGCTTAATTGGACTTCAAAAGGGCGTTAGTAAGGGTCTTAAAGGGCAC
>ERZ772977.975-NODE-975-length-16137-cov-6.204390_pt1 | contig 16137 bp, 14 predicted proteins | sample MGYA00511131_ERZ772977 | MGnify/ENA primary metagenome ERZ772977 (study PRJEB29015, sample SAMEA2737935) | human oral metagenome | biome: human oral; feature: human-associated habitat; material: dental | place: China | collected 2151 ...
ACCCTTACTAACGCCCTTTTGAAGTCCAATTAAGCACCTTTTGAAAAGCAGTTTTGTAACTCTTTTATAACGAATGAGTTACAAAGGCTGTAAGGAAAGTGTTTTTTTGGCTGTTTTTGGTAAATAAATCAAAGGTAAATGTAAATAAAATTCAGAGCTGTGGGTTTCTTATAGGATATGAATTAATAAAGTTTACCATAGCTATAGAATTGATGTAGTAACCATTTGTAGTACCTGAAAGTAACTAATAAACCGATAAGAAGGTATAGAATAGGACTCAAAAAGAGAAATGAATAAGGCTTAGTTAGCATGCTAACCAAGCCTTAAATATAACGTTACAAGAGTTTTGTTGAAGGCTAACGATATAGCCCTCCCTATTATTAGGCTGATGAAAAGAGAGGACAACAGGATGTGTATGGGCTGAGAAGATTCTTTTCAGCCACGCTACACATCAGTTGTCATTCTCTAAAGTGTGTTAGTTACTACTTGGATTTTGTTCCAGATTTCCCTTATAAGCATTGATAGCCGACTGTGGAATGAAGTAAATCACACGGTAGTCGGTTGCTGGAATGTCAACCATTGGCTGATGAGGACCAGGGAAACGACGTGTAAGGGTGTCGCCATTGCGGAACACATCGTAGCTGCGCTCTGCTTCAAACGCCAACTCTAACTGACGTTCTTTATCCACCAAAGTCTTTGCTGTGGCAGCAGTAAACTGAGTACTTGTATAGCTTCCACCCACGATAGCACGCTCACGGATTGTGTTCACGTCAGCCATTGCATTAGTGATATTACCCAACTTCACATTTGCTTCAGCACGATTGAGATACATTTCGTCAAGACGAGAGATGATAGGCGAATACAACTGATTCTCCTTACCACCCTGACGAGAGCACTTCACCACATAGAACATAGGATAAACGCGGTTGAGCTTCATCTGATAATCAAGCACACCACGATAGGTATGTCCCTGATAATTAATCGAGTAAAGACGCTGTGCAGGGTCGATTGGGGTGAGAACAAGTGGGGTTGTGTGTCCCGTTCCAGTAGTATCGCAAGTCAAACTATTGTCTGGGTGGCGGGTATAACGTAACTGTACGTAGTTGAAATTCACCTGATTACCCTTGGCATCATAGACATTCTTGATGAAGCGGAAGACTGGAACATACTTGTCTGTCTTGTCTTTTACATACTGTGGCTCAATGAATTGCGCACGAATATCAGTGTACTTCTTATTAAACCAGTCGTTCTGTCCAGTCTCGTTCAGCAAGTCAAGGTATTTACCAGACGCATACATTTCGCCCCAACCCATACCGCCGATATTTGAATACATACCGCCGATGGTGTAATAATAGTCCCAACCAGGGAACTCAGAGTCTACTCTTTTCACCACGAAGATGTTTTCAGGGTTGTTTTCTGGCTCAAGCGTGTTGCTAACGCCATAGTCCTTACGGCTCAACAGACTAAACTTACCAGAGTCGATTACCTTTGTTGCATACTCAACACTCTTCTGAGCGTAGACAGTGTTAGGGCTTTCGTATGTTCCACTCATATAGAGATAGATTCTACTCAGCATAGCCCAAGCAGCCTCTTTAGAAGCAAAGATACAACGTTCTTCGCTGTGCAGGTCTTCTGTCATCAGTGAAGCCGCCTTCTCCAAGTCCTTAATTGCCTGTTCGTAGGTCTCTTTTACAGTAGAACGATTTGGCAATACAGCGTGTACTGGGTCGTCAGGTGTACCATTAACGATAGGCATACCGAGGTTTGTATCAGGGTTTTGCGCGTATGGTCTACCGTATGCACGACAGAGATAGAAGTAAATCATGCCACGTAGATAGTAGCATTCTCCCAACTGTGTATCGGTAATCGTACTCTTACCTTCGGGAATATCCTTGATAATATTAGATGCCTGCGCAACCACTTTATAGCTATAATCCCAGAAGTTCTGCAATCGGTAGTTATTAGGAGTGCGCGAATAAGAGATAAACTCATAGAAAGCATCGGTGGAAGTACCACGAATCATGATGTTATCTCCAGCATATTCGCCACAGCGATACATAGGGTCCGACCACGTTTTTAGGAATCCATAGCATCCATTCAGTAGCGATGGAAAACTCTCATCAATGTTTTTAGTCATGGCATCCTCACCCATCATGTATTCAGGATGGCGCTCTACGCTGCACGATACCATAGCGATTGCTGCTAAGAGCAGCACATATACTTTTTTCATAGGGCAGATTCTTAATTTAGAATGTGACGTTAACGCCGAGCATAAACTTACGAACAGAAGGATAAACACCAGCGCCTGTTGAGATTGAAAGGGCTGTTGAGCGTTCGCCAGAAGCATTGCGACCACCATCGGCAGCAGGCAATTCTGGGTCTACACCAGAGTAATTGGTGATGCAGAAGAGGTTTTCACCACTGATATAAATGCGCAATGCCTTCACGATATCACTCTTAAGACTGAAGTTGTAACCCAAAGTAATTGAGCGAAGCTTCAAGAAGTCAGAACTCTCTAAGTAGCGAGTTGACGCCTTGTTAGAGTTAGAAGGGTTGTTATAGGCAGCAACTGGGTGTGTTGCCACGTCTCCCTTCTGTGCCCATCTCTTCCAACCTTTCTGCAAGCTGAACTGGTTACGATCGGTGTAAGCACCATCTGAGTCATACTCCTGTCGTGAGTAGTTATAGATGTAAGCACCCATTGAGTAGCCGAAGACAGCGTTGAAGTCGAAGTTCTTATAGGTAAGAGTGGTAGAGAAGCTACCGAATACACTTGGAGTGGCACGCTTGTCGAGGGCTACTTGATCTGCCTTGGCATAGCTATGGGTAATAACACGATTGCCATTCGCATCCGTTGTGTACCATTGTGGCGCACCATTCTCTGGATCAACACCTGCCCATTCACGCAAATAATAAGTATCTGCGCTCAGTCCCGGACGTAATAACGTGTTGGTTGAACCAGCTATACCATCACCTTCGATAATCTGATCTCTACCGCTATACAGCTTCTTAATCTTGTTAGAGTTGGTAGAGAGGTTGGCATCAACTGTCCAAGTGAGGTCCTTACTCTTGATGATATCAGCCGAAAGGGTAGTCTCAAAGCCTGTGTTTGTAAGCTCACCAATGTTCTGCCAGATGCTTGTCACACCGATAACACCAGATATAGGCACTGCAAAGAGCAGGTTGCTTGTACGCTTGCTATAGAAGTCGAAGGTCATACGCAGACGTTTAAACATATTCAAGTCGATACCTACACCAGTGGTATAGCTCTTCTCCCAAGTCAGTTTCTTATTGGCAAGCTGAGTGATGACAGCACCGGGAACCTCGTTATAGCTTGCACGTAAGCTGTAAAGTCCGTATTGAGGATAGAGGCTGTTAGGGCGACTTCCTACCGAACCAAACGATGCACGCACCTTCAATTAGTCAATACAAGGCACCTTAAACCACTTCTCTGCCGTAGCAACCCAGCCACCACTGACAGAGAAGAACGTACCATAAGCAGCATCAGAACCAAAGTTACTTGCGCCGTCAGTTCTCAGTGAGAGTTGAAGCAAGTACTTATTGGCATAATCAGCATTGAGGTTAGCGAAGAAAGACTGCACTGCCCACTCGAATTTATTACCTCCCACAGCCTCAGGAGTTGAGGTAATATCAAGTTGAGCAAAGCCTGGAACTAAGCCTGTTCCGTCACTACTATGATAGCGATATTCACCATCATTAAACTCATAACCGAGCATCAAGAAGCCGTGATAATCACCGAAACTACGTGTTGCTTTGAGCAGTTGGTTCGTATAACGACGTGTGTTCGTACTCGTACTTTCGCTCACACGACCCTTACCCTCAGCACCTGACGTACGAGGATCAGCATAACTCTTATCGAGGTGAGTACTCCAACGATAGCTATTCACAGAAGAGAACGTCAGCCAATCAGTGAGATAGATATCAAAGTCGAAGTTGCCATTAAACGCATAAGAATCGTACTTGCTCCAGTTATACTGTAATTCGTAAAGGTAATTGGTAGAGTTGCTATTCACCCATGATGATGATCTATTGCCAACAATCTTACCGGTTTCATCGTAAGGACTATCCCATGGCAGCATAGAATACATAGAATAAGTAGAGCGTTGACGGTCATCAATCACTCCCTTGCTACCATTAAAGGATGGACGGATAGCAATCCAAGAATAAGGTTTGAAGTTCAACTTCATCATCGTGTTGTATCGAGTGAAGTCGTATCCACGTACGGCACCATCCTCTTTATAGACACCACCAGTGAAGACAGCACTCAACTTCTCGCCACCACTGTTAATAGTAAGGTCGTAATTCTGAACGTTTCCAGTGTGTGTAGCCAACTTCCACCAGTCGAAATTACTATCACGTAGCTTATCGTTCCAGCGTGGGAAAGCAATCTCAGCAGCATTAGTAAACGACTTATAATAGTCGTATAGCTCGGCTCCATCCATCATTTTCACTTTACCGTTGTTCAGAGTTGAAACGCCCATCTTGGCAGAGAAGGTAATAGAAGTCTTACCAAATTTTGCTCCTTTGGTTGTAACAACGATGACACCATTGGCACCCTGCGAACCATAGATAGCTGTTGAGGCTGCATCTTTGAGTACGGTAAGTGTCTCGATGTCGTTAGGATTGATGTCACCTGGGTCTTTACCGACGATTACTCCATCAATAACCCACAGCGGAGCAGTACTACCGTTGATAGTAGACTTACCACGAACGATGATGGCACCGAACGAACCTGGCTTACCAGAACCCGGCATAACGTTCATTCCGGGTATCTTACCCGTCAACATGTTGGTGACATTCGCTGTCGTAATGTTAGTAAGTTCTTTACTATCAATACTCTGCAACGAACCTGTCAGACTGTTTCGTTTCTGCGTGCTATAGCCCACAACCACTGTTTCGCTAAGCATCGTAGAGGAAGAAACCATGCTTACAGTCATGTTGTTTTCAGCTCGCACCGTCGTTTTCTCATAGCCTAAGGACGTAATCACCAGCTCCTCACCAGCCTTTGCGTCGATAGAGAACTCACCATCAATGTTGGTAAGAGCGATTTTCTTCGTACCACTTACGGTGACACTGGCACTTATAACCGGTTCGCCTGTACGTGAGTCGATAACTTTTCCTTTGATAACAGAGGCTTGTGCCTGTATGGTTACTGTCGGAGTGGCGTATGCCTTATGTGCAGTATAAGGACAACACACAAGGGGCACTACCAGTAGCAGCGACCTTCCAAGGTTAGATTTTCTCATAGCTTTCATGCTTAAAAGGTTTTTATTTATATTTTGTTTAGGTCTTGTGACATTAGATATGACACTTAGGTTGTCGATAGCTTAGATGTGTGCAAAATTATAGTATTTTTTTTAATTCATGCATGTTTTATCTTCTTTAACATAATATTACGTGCGTTTTTATTTCCAACTTGTATCTTGGACACATAATAGTGCATGTTTTGCAGTGTTTACCTTATATAAAAAGCAGTACGGAAAGGGTAGGTTGCTTTCGAAAACAAACGCGAAACGACACGTTGATAAGTAGGCAAGAAGGCAAGGGGAAGAATGATAATATTTGATTAGCTGTAATAAAAAAGTCACTAATCAAAAATCAATAGATGCTTAATTGGCTTTGAAAAGACGCCCTTTTGGCTTGCTAAAGATGCCCTTTAAGAGGCTAAGTAACGCCCTTTAGGACCCTTATTAAGCACCTTTTAGAATACGACTTTATAACTCTTTGATTATCTGTTGGTTATAACAGCTTGCCTTTAAACCCTTTCTTAGCAGAAATAAGGGCTAAAAGCGTATTTGAAATGTAAGAATATTTCTAAACTCTTATTGCTCAAAAACTAAATACGAGAGGGTATAAGAAATGCAAATATTAGATAGAATTTCTTATTTCAATATAGTTTTTAAACAGCCATGAGTGTCCCTCTGATAAGAGTTTCACAGCCTCTGCACAGACGAAAAGTCCTATAAAGACCGAGAGGAGGAAGATAAAACTGAAGCCAAAGAATATCCAAAGGTCGCCATCTGTGTATTTCTCTTGAAAACGACGAAGCCATGAAGACGATTTATTTACAAACTCACTGGTACTTTCTGTCGCATTCTTCAAGGTCTCACCGGCTTGCTTAGATACGTGAAGGGCACGCTGAGAAGCCTCCACCAACTTACTCCTCATCTCGGCAAGCTTCTCTTTTGAAGGCGAACTAACGAGATGGGTTGAGACAGTAGGAAGATCCTTGGCTTTCTTTACCTCAATAGGTGAGGCGTCAGCCAATGGAATAACGGAACGAGCACGTGTGCGGAAAGACTTAGGGGCATCAAACCTACAGTTCAACACATTACCACAATAAGGGCAACGATATTTCATTGTCCCATATTGCTCAGTCTCAGCTACAAAGTCGCGACCGCAGTTATTGCATTTGACAGTATATCTCATGATGGTGGCAAAATTATAAAAAAATGTTGAAATGTGAGCAGAAAACTATGTTAATTCAGAATTTATCATTTAGAATTATTCGAACGGTGTTCTTGTCAGGGTGTTATAATTCTGATTATTCGTATGGTGTTCTCATTGGCATGATGTGTGAGATGTTTTGTTTATGGATTAATAATAAAGTCTTATGTCGATACTGATTTTTCAAGTTTTTTTAGTATCTTTGCACTTGAATCATTGTGAGATGCAAGGATTCAACAGCTTTACACCGCTTTATTAGAATGGTAAGAAGTGAGGATAAGAAGTTCAATAATCATTAAAAAACAGGATAGAATAATGAGAAAAATAATTCTTGCGGTATCTATAGCATTACTCTGTGCGGCTTGTGGAGGCGACGGAGGTTCATCGGATCCAATACAACCAACCCCATCTACTGAGCAAAATGTGGCAGAAGTAACGACTGATGATATTGTGAAGTTCCTCAATCTTGATAAGCAACAGAATGTTTATCAAGCATTGGAAACGGCAAAGGCAAGTTTAGGAAATAAAACTGTCAATGGCAAGGTGCTGAATGTTACGGCTGTAGATGTGCTGAATAGCGATGAAGAGAAGGGTACTTTTACGTTGAGAGTAGTGGGTAATAGCAGTGGTAAAACCTTTACTAAGGACATTGAATATGCTGGTTTTGCACAGAAACCAAATGATTATGAGATGGTTTCACGTGCTGTTGCTGCATGGAAAACGGATGTTAACTATCTGAAAGACTTCGATTTCGATACACTTTATCGTCTTAAGGATAATAGAAAGTTTACTGCAGCGTATTTACAGAAGTTTATTAATCTGTCTTCTTCAAGCGTTGGTGGTAGCAAGCATTACACCTTTACACCAGCTGATTGGGCAAATACGACGGTTAGCGATGTGCGTTACGTTGGTGGCAGTACGTCTGGTCAGATTGCGTTTACGATTACTTATAAGGGTCGAAAGAACAGTTCGGTTGGTGTTGAGATGAATAAGAATGAGTATTATCGCAACCAAATCAGCGTAAATACAGAGGAGGTTAGCAAGTTATATATGCGTGGTGTGTACGAGCATACAGATTTACTTCATACCTCTTTACTTAATTATGATAGAGATAAGTTTGTGACTTACCCTACAGGTAAGCAGAAAAACGATGGTTCAAACTCGATGACTCTCTCTATCCAACTTGTTGCTAAGGATGGTCACGACACAGAGTTGGCTAATTTCAATGTGGAACTTACAGGTTTTAAACCACTTTCTGCACTTGATAAAGAACTTCTTATTGCCAACAGTACAGACGTAGGAAAGTTCTTTGGTAAGTATTTTAGAAGTAAGGTTGATGGTGACTATTCAGCAGCAGTGAAGGCATTTGACCCACGAGTATGGTTTAAGAAAGTTCAGATGTCATTAATGCGTGATGGCGAAAACATTGATTTATATGCAAACGAGGTGCAAGGTGATAATGGAAATTCTAACCTTATCGCATGGATTCCTGGTAGTGGCTTAGCGAAATATTTGGATATCTATCTCTTAGATCCACGTATCGAGGTGATAAGTGCGCAGAAAACTGGCAACTTTCTTGATATCAAGTATAAGCTTGTTTATGTCAATGAGGTGTCTGTAGTGGGTAAGGAAAAAACCTTGCATGTGCATCTATTGGCACCATAAAGAGGCTCAGCAGCGTAAGCCGATTTGGGCAATTGAAATGTTTTTTGTATTTTTGTACGACAAAAGGTAGTATATCCTTTCACACCTTATAATATATAAGGAGGGTAGGGAGGATAAAGAAAGACTATCATACGCAGTAATGTAGAAATTACATGAAACAAAAACTATGGCAAAATTAACAGTAAACAATTACGATGAGCTTGCTGCCCGACTGGGTGAGAAGCTTGGTGAGAGCGAGTGGTTACTCGTTGACCAAGAGAGAATTAACCTCTTTGCTGATGCTACCCTCGACCATCAGTGGATTCATGTTGACACAGAGCGTGCAGCTGTGGAAAGCCAATTCAAGAGTACTATCGCACATGGCTATCTTACACTTTCGCTGCTCCCACATATGTGGCAGGGGATTATTGAGGTGAATAACCTTAAGATGATGGTCAACTATGGTATGGATAAGATGCGCTTTGGTCGTCCAGTCCTCGTGAACTCACGCATTCGTCTTGTTGCCACACTCGATAGTATTGAGAATATCCGTGGTATCTGCAAGGCTGGTATCAAGTTCCAAATTGAGATTGAGGGCGAACGCAAGCCAGCACTTGAGGGTGTTGCAACCTTCCTTTATTACTTTGAATAAGTAGAGATAAACTCTTATAAATACGCATAAGCGGGCATAAACGATTTGTATTGTTTATGTCCGCTTATTATTGTTTTATGTTATCAAAACACGACTTTAGCTATACAATTAATGTTAAAAGTATGCTTATGTCATTAACGATAAATATAAATTGTTGTATCTTTGCAGCACGAACAGATTATTTTCAGGTAACAATATAGTTTAAAGTTTACTTCAGGAGTTTAAAGTTATCAAAACATTTAAGGAAAAAGTATGGTATACGACCAACTAAAACTGCAGAGCCAGCTCTGCTTCAGATTGTACACAGCGAGCCGCCTTGTTACTCAAACTTATTATCCATTGCTTGAGAATTTAGGTATTACCTATCCTCAATACCTTGTACTGATGGCTCTTTGGGAAGAAGACAATCAAAAGGTGATGGAACTTGCACACCGACTTTATCTTGACTCAAACACAATGACCCCACTTGTTCAGCGTATGGATCAACTTGGATTGGTTAACCGTGTCAAGGGTGAAAAGGATGGAAGAGAAACCTATGTTTCGCTTACTGAGCATGGTAAGGAATTGCAAGAGAAGGCGAAGGATATCCCATCTTGCATGGTAGGGAAGTTGTTTGAGAATGAAGAGGAGTTCGTTCAGTTCAAGGAGATAGCTGCTGATCTTGATCGTCTTATTGCTCGTCTCTCAGGACAACGCTCTAAGGAGAAGGAGGAAGCAATGGCTAAGATGCGTGAAGAGCGCTTGGCTTTTAAAAGAAAAAGAAAGTAATTGCATATAAACTTTATCACATAAAGTAATGAAGGTGTATCAATAATAGGATGACTATTAGAGTACACCTTTGTTAATTCATAATGCATAATTCAGAATTCACAACTCATAATTCATAATTCACAATTCATAATTCATAATTTTGATTACTACTTTAATTCATAATTAAAAATCCGTAATTACGATTATCATTGTTGGGAAAGTTCAAAACTTAAGAGTTAAACCACAAATCAAAAAGTTCAAAGTTCAAACCTCAAAGTTCAAAGTAAATAGTTCAAAGTTTAAAGTAATTTTTCCCCTTTTCTTGCTCATTCTCCATATTTTTCATAATTTTGTAACGTGTCATAATATCATTGTTTCAAAATGATAAGGACAGGTGAAGACACGGAATAAATGAAAGAAGAAGAATGAAGAAAATACTACTATTATTGACAGTGCTTCTCTTTGCAATGGGAGCACGTGCGCAAAAAGATATTGTTTCGATGGCTGATGCTATTAAAATCTTTCAAGCAAAGACACTACAAGTGGGTAAACAGGTGCTTGAAAAGCAAGGCTACAGCTATAAAGGAGTCTCGTCAGACGAGTTTGGAAAGGACTATAACTGGGTAAAGAATATGAACCTAACCAGCGACTTCCTGCCAACTGCGATGGGACGTGGTAACTCCAGTATGGTACTCTTGGCACAAAATGGCAAGACGGTTTATATCTATGTCTTTAATCGCACTGCCTTTGCGGGCTTGCAGGCACAGGTGAAAGCGATGGGATATGATATGGGTAATGCTGTGAAGGGAGACAAGACTACGCTGATTTGTACGAAGGATTATCAGCCAACAATTAGCTTTCTGACCCTCCAGCAGCCACTTCCTTACTGTGTGCAGATTACCGAGTAAGCGAAAAAGGCAATAAGATAAAAGGATAGAAAACAAAGATAATGAAGAAGAAACCAACCTATAAGGTACCCGTATCCATCTGTGCTATTGTGCTTGTGGTGGGTGCTATAGTACTTGCTGTTCTCATGGAAACACGTGAGATGGCTCCTCCTCGTAAGTACGAAGTGGATATGTCGGGTGAAGTTATCGGTATTGATAATGGTCCGAAGATTCCTGTATTGACAAAGGAAGAGGAGAAAGACGAAGAGGTGAAGGAGGAGAAGAGGACTGAAGCTCCAAAGAAAGAATCTTCTGAGTTGGAAGAGACAGCAGATCCAGAGAACCCTGTCATCGTTCCTAATGTTCCAGAAGGTCAGACTGAACCAGTTGTAAAGGCTCCAGTGCCTGAGATTAAAAAGCCTACGATTGACCAGATTGAGAATTAACGTGGGTGATGGGTGTTAAATGTTGGGTGATAGGTGTTGGGTGTTGGGTGTTGATGGTGTGTAAAATGAGCTGCTATCATATTTAACATCTCACATAGAAGATCAAGGTATATGTACTTGGTATTTTAAAAATAAGTTGCTGTCACTTTTAACATTTCGTGTAAATGAATGAAATGTTGGTACTTATGAACCTAAAATGGTTGACAGGAGTGACAGCAAGTTTTATTTTACCAGCCATTAGCCCCAATATAAAGCATATTGTTTTTGAATAGTCTTGTTTTATTGTCGGTATTTTGTCAGTCTTTCTATCTTGCAGTTATTTGCTACAACGCTAATATAAAGACTATTGTTTCACTCGACAATAAAACAAAACTTGTTTAAGTGCCAATAACTTATTTATCTTAAAAGGGTAAACCTATTACCAATTAATATGGGTTATTCTGCCGTTCTTAATTGTCGCAGAGATAACATAACTGCGTTTTGACTTACCTCCCTTGCGCTCGATATCCAGTGTAGCTGGTATCTTTAGGCGAATATCTGCACCAGCTTCATCACCCTTTTTAGTTACTTCAGCAGGCGAACCAAGGTGCCAGTTGATTGTCTTGACATCAGCTTGATAAAGTCGGTCGGTCATATAACGGCGAATATCCTTCACCGTAGCACCACCTGAACCAAGGAAGTTTAATGATGGCGCAACAGCACCAGAAATCTTATCCGTGCTCTTACTGTTGATACCTTGTAAGAGTTGGCGCACCGCAGCAACCGCTTTTGCACTCTCACCATCCGTTACCTTTGCAACTGCAGGCTCTTCAGTCTTCTCTGGTGTCAGGATATTCTTCAACTTCTCATCGGCTTCCTTGCTATGAATGCCATTTGGATGCTGTGCCTTATAGCCAAGATAAGCATTCTCATTGTTTTTAGCTACAGCTCCTGCCCAGTCTATCTCGTCAATCTTTGCTTCCAACTCACCACGATGTTTTGAGTCTGGATACTTAGCAATAAACTGCTGCAACACTTCTTTTGAGTTGCTGGTCAATGCCACAGAAAGGTCATTATCAGCCTGTTGCATATCCTGAGTAGTAGTAGTCAGCACCTTCAAACGAGCTGATATACTATCACGATGTGCCTTAGAAGCTGATGGATTCTCCTTGAGATAATTTTTTAGTACGGTTGGCTCGCTACTGCTCATTGCTTGTGCGAAAGCCTCCTGCTCATTGTTAGCTTTGCTTGCGCCCACCCCTTGGTTGTAGAGGAATAGCAATACGGCTGCAGTGATAGCAGCGATGAGCAGTGAGACAGCCAATGACAGATGATTATTCTTATCCGGAGTACTTTCCTCCTCGTCCTCAGCTATTGCCTCGGCATTGGCAATCACCTCCTCGTCAGCATTATCATCCATGATGAAGTCGGCATCGACAGCCTCTTCCTTCGTCTTTGGCTCGTTGAAAATGTCTTGTGTCTTATCGTCGTAATTATCCGTTTCGTGTTCTTCCGTTTCCTCTACTGGGATGATAACATCATCGTTTCCTGTTGCTTCCTCCTTGTCAACTGACATGAGAACAACAGGCTCTTGCACCTTACTTTCGTTCGCAGCCTCACTTGTGTGATGCTCTGCAGCCGTAACAGAACTCTCTACATGGTGTTCTGTATGATGACAGTTCGGACATGATGATTCTTCTTTGAGGTATAATTCACCGCAATGAGAACATTTAATGATATGTCCGGCAATCTCTACACCGCAGCTTGGGCATACGGGAGCCTTGTCGCTCACTTGATGGCCACATTCAGGGCATTTGATGATCATTTATCTAACGTAAGATTATAGTAGTGTGGATAATTATCTATTTCCTTTTCTCTTGGTGTTGAAGCTAACGCTTTCGTCGGAATCGCAGCTCACGCATACTGTGGTTACCCATCAGTCGAGACTTATCAACATATCCTCTCACACCGTTGATACGTCCCTTGCCAGTGTACTGCCAAGCAAAGATGTCTCTTCCATCGTTCAGCTCTGGCTCGCGTCCGTTATACTGTGCAATGAAAAGTTTATAGCCGTCGAGTGCACCGCTGAGATATCTGTTATAGAAGTTTGTATATGTGTAAACCAACGGTTTGACACCATACTCCTGTGTCATAAGTACGAGGAATCTCTGTAAACTATCGCGTAAAGCTTCCGTACTCAGTCCGCCGGTGGTCTCAATATCTACCATTGGAATGAGGTCTTGGTCTTGTGGACGACACTGCATGCGGAAGTTACGCAACTGCTCCTCTTGTGGAACAGCAGGGCGATAGAAGTGGTAAGAACCGACATTCATACCATAGCGTTGTGCTGCCTCAATATTATCAAGATAGCGTTGGTCAATGCGTGATCCGCCTTCAGTGGCTTTTAAGTAAACGTAATTGAGCTTATGATTGCTGTTTTCAGCTACTGTTTCCCACCATACATCGCCTTGGTAATGGCTCATGTCAAGCCCATGAACATGGCTGCAGGTGTCTTCGCATTGGATAGTATATTGTGCCTTCAGACCTGCAAAAGAGAATATGCAGGCGATGAGCATTATTATCTTTTTTAACTTCATAGATGCAAAGATAACATTTTAAGTTGAGATAGCAGTCTGAACAAAGTATAATTCTGTTGATTTTAGTATTTCTTAATTCATAAATCTTAGATTTATTGCGTCTTAATGTTAGTGCGTAGAGCGAAAAGAGGCGTAAGATTTATAAATTTATAGGGCATGATGATTAAATCAAAATCGGCTTATGAAAGGGGGAAATAGCCAGACGAAACTGTGGGAAAAGCGGTTTGTTACTATGCTTTCATTCAGTATTTTCTGTCGTTCGATACAATCTGATAGCTTTTTTGTGATGGGAGTTTTGTCAATTATTTTCTGATGACTCGAACGCAATACATGCTCTTTTAGCTTCTTAAAGACGCCCTTTTGGCTTGCAAAAGATGCCCTTTAAGCCTCTTACTAACGCCCTTTTGAAGTCCAATTAAGCACCTTTTGTTTTGCGTCTTTATAACTATTTGATTTACTGATGGTTGTAAACGTGGTTTTCTTAGGTGTTTTTTGTCCTTTAAGGAGTGGTTTTCAATGAAATTATGTAAGGTTTTTTCAAGTCTTTATTAGTGTTTTTGCGTTGTTAGGATGAGGCCGTTTTTAGTGTGAAAGGGTGGGGCGAGATCGTTTGTTGGCAGTGTTTAGGATAGCTTGGGATAGCAAAAAAACAGGTCTTTTCGTTAAATGTGCGTACGTTTATCATACCACTTTAACGAAAGGACCTGAAAAGATAAGCCTTTTGTTAGCTTATTATGCTTCTGCAGCCTTCAGATATTGGTCGTAAAGCCACTGCTTTTGCTCGGCAATTGTGAGCTGACTGTTGTCGAGTTCGAGAGCATCATCAGCCTTGCGAAGTGGTGATGTCTCACGATGAGAGTCGATGTAGTCACGCTCCTGCACATTCTTAAGGATGTCGGCAAAGTCTGCTTCCATTCCCTTCGCCTTCAACTCGTCGTAACGACGCTGCGCACGTACCTCAGCTGAAGCGGTAACGAAGATTTTAAGTTCGGCATTCGGGAATACCACTGTACCGATGTCGCGACCGTCCATAACGATTCCTTTCTCTGCTCCCATGCGTTGCTGCTGTTCAACGAGTGCCTTACGCACAAAGGCGAGTGTGGCGATAGGGCTAACATGAGACGACACCTCCATCGTACGGATTTCGTTCTCAACATTCTCACCATTGAGGTAAGTGTCTGGACGCCCCGTCTCCTTATTGAGTTGGAAACTGATGTTGATATCCTTCATCTGCGCCTGCAACTCCTCTTCACGGATGGTTCCGTCTGCATTGAAGAGGTTATGACGTAGCGCATAGAGTGTTACGGAGCGATACATGGCACCCGTATCTACATAGATATAGCCAATCTCTTTGGCAAGGTCTTTTGCCATTGTGCTCTTTCCACATGATGAAAAGCCGTCGATGGCGATAGTTATTTTCTTCATATACTGTATTAATTCATAATTTATAATTCACAATGCATAATTATGATTACCGTAAGTTGCTGTGTTTATTGCTATACGCAGTTTGTTAATTCATTATCATCCATAACTTAACAATTCATCAACACCCATCACCTAACATTCAACACCAAACACCCAATAAACAATTCATCAACACCCATCACCTAACATTCAACACCAAACACCCTACACACATTCTCATTAGTTTGTCGGGCAAACTCAGCCTCGTCAACACCATAGCTAAGGGCAAGGGTGCGCATAACTTCTACGATGAAAGCACTCTCGTTACGCTTACCACGATGAGGAACAGGAGCCATGTAAGGGCTGTCAGTCTCAAGAACGATGCGGTCAAGGGGTACTGCTGCAGGGAGATCTTCGCGCAGATGACTGCTCTTAAAGGTTGATACACCACCCACTCCAAGCACGAAGCGGTCGAAACGAAGGAACTCCTCTGCCTCCTTCTGATTACCGGTAAAGCAGTGGAAGACACCACCCGGCATTTCTTTTTCGTATGGTCGCATGATATGTAGCATCTCGTTCTGTGCCTTACGACAGTGAATCATCAGCGGAAGACGTGTCTCAACGCTCCATTTCACAGCCTCCTCAAAGGCTGCAAGCTGCTGTTTTTCGTATTCACGTGTCCAATAGAAATCAAGTCCTACCTCACCAATCGCAATCACAGTCTCACCCGGTTTGGCTGTTCCTTCTGCCTTCTGGCGAAGCGAGAGTAGGATTCGTTCGTGCATAGCGTCCAACACTTCACGCCAATCATCGCGCACCTCCTCTGGCTGCAGTCCAATCATCGGATAGCAGGTGTCAGGAAACTGTCGGCAAACAGCCAATACAGTATCCACTGATTTGAGGTCGATAGCTGGTAGGAAAATCTTTCCTACACCTGCCTCGTGGGCACGACTGATAACCTCTGGGAGGTCGTCAGTAAATTCTTCTACATCTAAATGGGCGTGGGTGTCTATGATCATTGGGTGGTGAGTGTTGGGTGTTGGGTGTTGAATGTTGGGTGTTAATGAATTGTTGGAGTGTTGGGTGATGGGTGTTAAATGTTGGGTGTTGACGAAGTGTTTATAGGGTGTTGACGAAGTGTTTATTGGGTGATGGGTGTAAAATGTTGAGTGTTGATGAATTGTTTATTGGGTGTTGATTCTCTACGACTCTTTCCCCCCAGTCTCCCCAGCCTTTCCTATTTGGGCTCCCCTCCTTTACTTCCCTTCGGTCAGTGACCGTTGGTTCGGAGGGGTCGGGGGAGGCTTCAC
>ERZ772977.976-NODE-976-length-16128-cov-4.565109_pt1 | contig 16128 bp, 18 predicted proteins | sample MGYA00511131_ERZ772977 | MGnify/ENA primary metagenome ERZ772977 (study PRJEB29015, sample SAMEA2737935) | human oral metagenome | biome: human oral; feature: human-associated habitat; material: dental | place: China | collected 2151 ...
GCAGGATCACCTCCCTCCTTAAAAATTTGCAAAGAAAAAGACGATAGTTTTTTCTTCTATCGCCTTTGGTAACCATTTTTATGAAATTTTTTAGATTGATTTTATTGCTTCATTGATACCTTGTAAAAATGCAATAACTGCTACTCCAACCATTGGTATTCCGTATGGGCTCAACAAGAATCCCAATATCAATGCTTCTATACCCATTGAAAAATCTTTTTGAAACAATGATACAACCCCGACAACGACACACATCAGCATTAGCAAATACAGTATTGTTATTCCTATGGCAAGTAAAAATGTTAGAAATGCTGTGAGGATACTTAATGCCAAGCTAATTGGAAACAAGATTATTTTTAATATCTATCTCATAAATACCCTCTATTTCTATTAAATCATTTTAAAATGCCTTAAAGCATCCATAATAGCTTCCTCTTTTTCCGGTGTGCATTGTGGAATAACTTGTTTCTCTTTTTTTGATTTATTATAATGCTCCCTCAGTACAATTCCACACTTCTTTTTAATCTGTGCAATATAAAATGTTGGAACTTTTAATCCAAATTTTTCTAATATATATTCCTTGATTTTTGCATAAGTCGCTTTACTTTCGACAGATGTCAAATCAAGCTCATCCAGCTTAATTTCAACATCTATTGCTTATCGACATTGAGTTTGGACAATAGTGCTACCGTCTCCACATGATTTGTCTGCGGAAACATATCTACAGCTGACACTTTTTCAAGCCTGTATCCATTCTCAATTAAAAACTTTGTATCCCTTGCAAAAGTTGCAGGATTACATGAAATATATACTATTTTCTTAATTTTATTCTTTACAACACTTCTTAGGGCCTTTTCCTCTATTCCTCTTCTTGGCGGATCAAATATTATCGCTTCAGCCTTTTCTTTTTTTAGTAATTCAGGCAGTACCTTCTCAACCTTTCCATTTATAAATTCTACATTATCAATTTCATTTTCAATGGCAGTTTCCTTTGCCGCAGTTACTGAACTTTCTACACTTTCTATTCCTATCGACTTTTTAACCTTAGATGAAATAGCCATCGCGATTGTTCCAGTACCTGAAAATGCATCAATTACTGTATTATTTCTGCTTTCTACTAAAAATTCCATTGCCTTGTCATAAAGTTTTATTGCCTGTGATTTATTAATCTGAAAGAAAGAATCCGGATATATGTTAAATTTTATACCTTCCATTTCCTCTTTCAAATATTCATCTCCAAATATATGTCTTGTATCTTCTCCTAGGATAACATTATTTGCCTCTGTTTTCACAGAAATATATACTGATTTTATGAAGTCATTTTCACTGTACAGCTTTTCAAGAACCTTCACTAGCTGCTTATACTGGGATTTTTTACTTACAACAATTATAAGCATAACTTCATTTTTTTCATTATTTCTTACTACAACATGTTTCAAAAATCCTGAATCTGTAATTTCATTATAAACTTTAAATTCATTTTTAGTTCCTGCATAGCTATTTATTTCTTCCAGAAACTTCTCTATCACTTCTTCAGCAATTTTTGACTTTAAAAGACTTTCCTTTGCAGAAAAAACATTATGGGATTTTCTGGAATAAAATCCTGTTAAAATCTTTCCGTCCTTCTTAAATAATGGTTCTGAAGTCTTGTTTCTATAATTTGTTTCAATTTCACTTCCGATAATATTTTCTATATCGATATTTTCAAGATTTATGCCACCTATTTTTTCCAGAACTTCCCTCAGCATTAAATTTTTGTATTCAAGCTGTTTTTCATATTTAAGCATTCCAAAATCACAGCCGTCAAAGTCTTCAAAACTCACTTTTGAAGTATCTTCTATCCTGTCTTGTCCCGGTTTTATTATTTTTGTAATCAGCCCTCTGGCGTAGGACTTTTTCACTGAAATTATTTCAATTTCCAGTATATCTCCAGGAACGCTCATTGGCACAAATACGGTAAACCCGTCAACTCTTCCCAGTCCTTCTCCACCAAATACTATTTTTTCTATTTCTATTTCCAGTTTCTGACCTATTTCATAATTATTTTTTATATTATCCATTATTTTCCCTCTTTATTTTTTAATTAATTGCTTATTTACTATTTTAAAAATTCAAGTATGTTTTTCAGCTGCATTCCCATTCCAATTTTGAGACTTTCCTCATCAATATTGAATTTTGGGTGATGCAACCCATAAATCAACCCTTTTTCTTCATTTTTTGTTCCCAGCCTAAAGAAAGTCCCTTTGATTTCATTCAGGAAATAGCTTACATCCTCCACATCCATTCTCGCTTCATTAATTATTTCAAGACTTTCCTTTCCATAAAGGTCTACAACATTCTCTTCCAGAATTTTAGTAATCTCTTCATTATTAATAACTGGAGCATAACCTTCCCTTATATTTACATCAATGCTTCCGCCAAGACCTTCTACAAATTTAGGTAAATCCCTTTTCATTGTCTCTATTATGAAGGAACGTGTTTCCTGCGACATTGTTCTAATAGTTCCACGCATTTCCACCTTGTCGCAGACTACATTTTCCGCTTCACCGCCTTTAAATGATCCGACTGTAATAACAGCTTCTTCTCTCGGATCAATTCTTCTGCTTACAATAGACTGTAGAAACTCAACAACTTTTGCTCCTATCAGTATCGCATCCACTCCCTTATGTGGCAGTGCCGCATGCGAAGAAATCCCATTTACTGTCAGTTTAAACATTGCAGAGGTTGCATGGGCCTTGCCATATCTTACTCCTATTTTTCCTAGTTCAATCTCAGGTGCCATGTGAAGTGCAAAAAAAGCATCTATTTTTTTATCTGCATCCCCTTTAAATTTCAATGCTCCAGCTTTTATCATTCTGTTGGCTCCTCCGTCTGTTTCTTCAGCCGGCTGAAAGAAAAACCTTACTGTTCCATGCCATTTCTCTCTGTTGTCAGCTAAAATTTTTGCTACTCCCATCTGTATTGTCATATGGGCATCGTGGCCACAGGCATGCATTTTCCCAGCTGTATTTGACTTGTACTCCACTTCATTTTCTTCAAATATTGGCAATGCATCTATATCAGCCCTAGTAGCTGCTGTTTTTCCTTCCCCGTTATATATTGTTGCCACAATTCCTGTATTTATAATTTCTTCATATTCTATGCCGTTATTATTCAGAAATTCCTTTATTGTTTTACTTGTTTCAAATTCTTCATCCCCCAATTCAGGATTCATATGTATTTTTCTTCTTATTTTTACCATTTCATCGTATATTTTTTCAGTATTTTCCTCTATAAATTTATTTATCTCGTTTGAATTCATTATTTTCACCTTTCATCTAGATTTCTTTCATTTTCAGGTTTGAATTAATCAATCTGAAGTGCTATAATTATTATAAGAAAAAATAACGAATAAAGCAATAAAAATTATTCTGAAAGGAACATTTATGAAATTAATAAAAAGTAGAAAACCAAGAAATCTTATGAATATATATCGGCTATATTTAAAGTCTTTTCCAAAAAATGAGAGAAAACCTTTTCCCTTCATTCTTCTTAAGCAATGGAGGGGGACAACTGAAGTCCTTTCCTTAAAAAATAGCAAAGGTGAGTTTCTAGGCCTGGTAATTACAGCATTACAAAATAATCTTGCACTGATAGCATATTTTGCCATTTCAAGTGAAAAAAGAGGTAAAGGGATTGGATCGAAAGCTTTAAAACTGCTGAAAGAACGTTATTCTGATAAAAAAATTTTCCTTGAAATAGAAAATACTGAAACAGAATCTGAAAATAAGGAAGAAAGAAAAAGAAGAAAAAATTTCTATCTGAAAAACGGAATGCTGGAAATGCCCTTCATAATAAACTTTTTTGGAACTGAAATGGAAGTTCTGACATATAATTCACCTGTTACTTTTGAAGAATACCATTCCATCTACAAAAAGGAATTTGGGAAAATTATAAGCAGAAAAGTCAGTTTTGTAAGAAATAAAAATCTAGGAGGAAATAATGCATAATTTATCTAACATTGACAAATTTAAATTGGATTTATCAGAAAGGTATCTTTCCATGAAGGAATATTTTTTAAAAGCCTTTTTACTTTGGAAAGAAAGCATCAAAACTGAAAAAATATTTCTTATCCTATATTCTTTGCAGCAATTTATTCTTAGCTGTATGACAACTTTCATTCATCCAGATAATGATAAACTTTATTTTATGATTATATTTTTAAGATATATTTTATATATGTCAAATAATGCTATATCTTATGTAATACTTAAAAAAATTATTTATAGAATTGAAAATAAAGGTAGTATAGACTTAAAAAAATCTATTTCAAAAGCTTTTATTTATTCTGCAATATTATCTGTTTATATAATAATACGGGATTTACGAAATTACTTTTATTCTTTCAATCAATATGAAACTTTATCTGTTTATGAAAAAATGATTTTATTTTTAACAGCTTTGATGATTGTTTTTATTATTTTTGGAATAATTTTTATTTATTTAACTCCTGTTTTTATGGCAAGAAATTTATCAGTAAAAGAATCTTTAAAATATACATATCGTATTTCAAAAGGTAAAAGATTGGTTACTTTATTTCTTTCAATAATTTATTTTCTATTAAACGTTTTTTTCCTTAAACTACTTTCTGGAATTTTTAAGTTTAATCCTGTCCCACCCTATGGCAACCTTACAATTATGTATATAATTGTACAAAGTATATATTATTCATTTAGTACTTTATTTTCAAGCTGTATGTTAATAACAGTTTTTCTTAATGTAGACTATATGAAAAATAAATAACAAAAATAGCTGTCTCAAAAATTCGAAAAATAATGCAAAAACTATATCCATTAATTATTTAGAATTTTTTAAGACAGCCTCTTTTTATTATGAATATCTCCTACCCTGCTATTCCAACTCCATTTTCAAATACTTCTATTTCCATGCCCAGTTCTTTTAAGTTTTCTGATACAAAAAAGTCATTTTCTGTACCAAGTCTATATACTTTCAATACTGTTTTATTCTTATGATTTATTTCAAATAAATATTCTTCAATTACAAGTTTTGTTTCCTTTTCCTTCTTTTCAAAATCAATTACAAGTGTCACTACAATATTATTTATTTCAGTTTTACTGTATCCAACCTTATTTGTCAGGTATTTCATGATGTTCTGCTTTATTATATCTTCAAGTCCTTCTTCTATTTCACTTCTTGATTTTGTTAAATTATTTTTCAAAAAAATAACCGCTTTATCTAAAAATATCAATTTATTCATCTCCTTTTTATCTTTTTTATTATTTAGTTAGTTATATCATTTTCCTTTATTGTATAGTCATAACTAGTATTTTCAATTATTTCTTCTAATTTTTTAAAATTTACACATCTTTTTAGAAGTTCATTTTGATTTTTAGATCTATTCTTTTTTTTATATAATTTTTTTACTAACGTATATAAATTTTCTGCTTTATCAGAAATTTTATTTCTATGTTTTCTTATCCATGAAAACTGGTTATATAATACATTTCTATATTTAGATTCCTGGCTATCAAAATCTAATATTTCATAATTATCTATATCATTTATTGGAATCATATTATTAAAATTAATTACTCCATATTTGCCTTCAGCTATTTTTATAAAATCAACTTGCTCTTTCATATGTAAATGTTTAGTTTTTGGTGATGATAATGGTGCAAAATACATATAATGTTTAACTTGAAAAATAACTCCTATCCATATTCTTTTATTTTTTTGAGCTATTTTATATTCATATTTTGATAAAAATTCAATATACTCATTTTTTATTGTTACAAATAATATTTTATCCTTTTTCATTTCCCCTCTATTCCCCCTATTATAATAGGGCGATTAATTTATCGCCCTATTGCTTCTTTTTTCATTTCCCACTTTATTAATAATATTTCATCAAAGAGCAGGGATTCGCTTTCTCCTATTAGCTTCCCACTTTATCGAACGAATTTCCTTCAAAAAGCAGGGATTCACTTTCTCCTATTAGCTTCCCACTTTATTAACAATATTACATCAAAGAGCAGGGATTCGCTTACTTTTCACAATAATTATACAATATTTTCTCCCATATTTCAACCGAAAGATAAAATTTTTATTAAATTTCAGCTCCTTTACTCCATTTTATCTGTATTTCTAAAAAAACATAACATATTATTTAAAAATGTACGCAGAACCATATACAGCATGGATTTTCACTGGTGTAAGCCACCCTGTGCCTTTCTCTTTTTTCAATAAATAATGTATCCCCTGATTTCATTTCCACTGTTTTATCATTAAATTCAATAACTGCATTACCTTGAATCAAAAGAACGTATTCCCTCTTTTCCTGTACCATCCAGTCAGAAACCTGTCCTGTAGAAATTATCCTTTCAATTTTAATATCCTTGTTTTCCTTTAGAATATCTACAATTTCCTCTTCTTCTATTCCAGGTAATTTTTCTATTTCAAATATATTCATAGACACCCCTTATATAATTTTAACTTTTTATTTTCCATTAAACTATTTAAAAATTCTTTTCATTATTAAAAAACTTACATTTTCTCCAGAACTTTTATTCCAAGAAGCGACAATCCTTCTTTAAGCGTTACTGCTGTTTTTTCAGCAAGAAGAAGTCTTGTATTAAATTTCTTTTTATCCTCTTCCCTAATAATGGACTCCCCTGCATAAAAACTATTGAAAATTTTGGCAGTTTCAAATAAATAGTCAGTAATAAGGTTAGGTTTGCACAAGTCATAAGCTTTTAATATAGCATTTGGAAATTTTAGAAGTTTTACTGCCAGTTCCCTTTCATTTTCATTAAAATCATCATCTAATTCATTATATTCAGCATCATAAGTATTGTTAATCTCATGACTTTCTTCATCCATTTTTCTAAATATGGACATTATTCTGGCATATGTATATTGCAAATAAGGTGATGTATTACCTTCAAAATTCAAAATTTTATCCCATGAAAAAGAGATTGAACTCATTCTGTTCTGGCTTAAGTTAAAATGCTTTATTGCTCCAAGTCCAACTATTTCAGCTATTTTCATCTTTTCTTCTTCAGGAAAAGTCGGATTTTTAATATCTATTACTATTTTTGCTTCTTCTATCGCCTGATTAAGTATATCAATCAGTCTTATCATTCCACGTTTTTTTAAAGATAACATTACACTGTCTTCAAATCTCATAATACCAAACCATACATGATTTTTCTTGTAATCATAGGGCTTTCCCATCATTTCTGCAATTTTAAATACCTGCCGGAAATGTTCTTTCTGCTTCTCTACAGCAACATAGACCGAATGGTCTATTTTTAAAATATCCCTTCTGTATTTGAGGGTTGCCAAATCAGTTGTAGAATAAAGATAGCTATTTTCAGCCTTTTTCTTTACTATACATGGCTCAATCTTATCTTCCTTTTTAAAGAATACCTTTGATTCCCCATCTATATTAGTTGTAATTTTCTTTTCTTCAAGTATTTTCAACGTTTCTGGAATTATATCATTATAGAAGGATTCCCCTATGCAATAATCAAATTTTATATCCATCTTTCTATAGAAAACCTTAAATTCACGAAATGAATGATCTACAAAACTTTGCCATAATTTTCTATTTTCTTCATCTCCTGCCTTCAGTTTCATCCATTCTTCCTTGGCCATAACCTCCAGTTCAGGATTTAACTGTGCTTCCTCAGAAAACTTTACATAAAGTCTTTCCATTTCTCCAATTGGATTCTTTTCATATTCTTCTATATTTAGCCATTTTTTATATCCTATTATCAATTTACCAAACCGGCTTCCCCAATCTCCCAAATGATTATCCCCTAATACTTTAAAACCCATATATTCAAATATACGCTTTAAAGAATCTCCGATTATCGTACTTCTTAAATGTCCAATATGCATTCTTTTCCCTATATTTGGAGACGAATAATCTACCAAAACTTTTTTAGATGTATCAATCGGAAAATCATATTTTTCAATACCTATCTTTCTTAAATTTTTTCTTATCTTGGAATTTTTTAAAAATATATTCAGAAAACCAGGTCCTGCTATTTCAATTTTATCAATAATATCATTTTCTTTATCTTTTTCTAGACTTTCAATTATCATTTTTCCTATTTCATCAGGAGTTTTTCCAATAGTTTCAGAATTTATTAACGCAAAATTTGTCTGAAAATCTCCAAACTCCTTTTTTGTAGAATACTGTATATCAATATTTTTAAACTTTCTTTCAAACATATTTTCTATTTTCTTTTTTAGTATATTTCTGATTTCTATATTTACCAATTGCATATTTCCACCATCCATCTCATTTTTTATGTAGTATTAAAATTCAAGTATGTTAAGAACCATGTTTTACCGTTTTCCTAAAATCAGTCGGTGACATGTTTTTTAGTTTTGAAAAATTATTATTAAATGTTTTCACTGTATTAAATCCCAGTTCAAATGAGATATCTATTACACTTTTATCAGTTGTTAAAAGCATTTCACATGCTTTATCTATTTTTAAAGCATTAAGAAATTCTATAAACCTTTTTCCAGAGTAGGCCATCAATATTTTATTCAGTTTAGTATCTGTTATATCAAATTTTTCTGTTACATCATTAATTGTTAATTCTTTTGTATAATTATCATAAATATATTTTATTACATCTGAAACAAGCTGTTGTTCCTTTTCATTGAATATCTGATACATATCCTTATATTTTTCCCTATATTTATTTGGGGACATTTTTAAATGCTTACTGCATAAATTTGAAATATGTGCTCCATCTACAAAACCTACAAGATGAGCAATTTCCTCAATATTTAAATCTGTATAGACCAGCAGATTTAATGCCTTCGAAATCCTCATATGCCTTAATAAATCATTAAACATGAATCCTGTTACTTCCTCAAGATACTTTGATATTGAAGATTCACTCATAAAAAATATAACTGAAAGTTTATTTAATGTAAGTTTTTCATTTAGATGGGCATAGATATACTTAACTATATTTGTATCATCTTCTTCCTTTTTATTCGCACATTTTTCATCACGGATATTTTTCTTGGCAATAAGAATTATCAGTTCAGTAAGCTTATTTGTTATATAAACCGTACTCAAATCAAATTCATCTTTTGCAGCATTTTCTTCTTTCCTTATATCAAAAAATGGCTTGAAATCCGATAATGATTCCAAGCCTACTTCATTCTTTATTTCATAAAATATATTTTTTATTGTTTTTGCTTCTATTTTATTAAAATAAACAACCGGTATTTTTTTTATAAGAGAAAGTATATTATTCTTGCTTTTTTTATATCTATTCAATGAATTCAAAATAAAGTTGTTAAATACCGAATTATAGGATATCTTCATCATGGCTAAAGGTTTTTCAACTTGAGTAATTTCTACAATTTCCCAAGGAAATATCATTAATAATGTATTTGGTACTATATCAAATTCCTTATTATAAATTTTTATTTTTCCTGTTCCTTCAGTAAAAAACAACAATTTTGGTATATTATGAATTACCGCTTTGACAGGCTCTTCCAAATATTCAACATCAAAAGAACATAGTTCATAATGTTTGTCCATCTGAAGTTGCAAGTCCAGTTCATTAAGCATATACTTTTTCCTCACTATAATATTTTTCTTTTATTTTATCACTTTATTATCATCATTGCAACAGTTAGTATTACAATATCCATTACAACTATTATAGCTATTAATTTTGCTACAAATTTAATCCAAGTTGTATATTGTACTCTTGCAGTTGCAAGTCCTCCCATTACAACTCCTGATGTAGGTGTTATAAGGTTTATAACTCCTGAAGCTGCACTGAATATCAATACCATAACTTCCGGACTATATTTCAATGCCGCTGTCAGAGGTCCTAAAACCGGGAACGCAACTGAAGCCAGTCCTGATGTTGATGGAATTAAGAATGACAGCACAAGGAATAAAACATAAGAAGCTGGTGCAAATATAACTGGAGAAAGTCCATTTAATGCTTTTGAAGCAGAATCAAGTATAAATGTATCAAATTTAGTAGCCGCCATAAGTACTGATGCACCTCTTGCAACTGCGATTATTAATACAACACTTAATATATCCTTTACTCCATCCATAAATGAATCTATAATTTCCTGTTCTTTAAATCCATTAACTATTCCTATTAAAATACCAGATAATAAGAACCACATAGAAAGTTCAGCAAAATACCATTCCCCTAAAGATGTTCCAGTTAAAAAGCTTGTCCATCCCTTAAAGATAGTAATTCCAAAATTTTCCCATGGAATTAATGAAATAACCATTATAATAAATGTAATAGCGAATATAGTTAAAGTAACTCTTGTTTTTGATGTAAATTCTATATTATCAAAATTTGCATGTCCGAAATGTTCCTGCATGTCATTTTGTTCCTGTAATGATAATATTGTTGAACCTTTTTCTGCTTTTACTTTATTAGCATATTTTAAAACATAGAAAATAGCGGCTAATAGAGCAGTAATCCATAATATTGCTCCTAATAATATTACAGTTCCACTATTGTACTGAATTCCTTTTTCCTTTAATGCATCTAGGGCAACTCCTACTGCAAATGGGTTAACAGTAGACCCAAGAACTCCTACTCCTGCACCAAGCATTATAGTAGCAACTCCTACAGTTGTATCAAATCCGGCCGCAACCATTGTAGAACATATTAACACATAGAATGCAACTGTTTCTTCAGCCATACCATATGTTGTACCACCAATTGAGAATAAAACCATCAATACGACTATTAGAAGTGTTTCATTTCCTTTTAGTTTTTTTACAAGTGAACCTACACCGGCATCCAAAGCTCCTGTTTTTGTAACAACTCCCAAAAATCCACCAAGTAACAATATAAATATACATACATCTATTGCTTCTTTAAATCCATTAAATGGAGCCATTACCACTGTAGCAAGTGAAGCATTGTCAACTTGTGGGAAAACCCATGTTAAAAGTGCTAATCCTATTATTATAAGAAACAATATTGAAAAAGCTGATAACTGTACACCTTTTTTCTTTGCCATATCATTCTCCTACTTTCCTCTTAGATTTGTATTTAATTATTGTAACAGGGCATGAGGGCATATAAGCCCCCATAACCAATATTAAAACTAATGTTTTATAACTGTTCCTGTGTTTCCAGCTAATGCTGAACCGGCATTCTGTAACGAAGTAATTATGGCCTGTCCATTAGGATTATTTACTACATATTCCATACATGCTTCTATTTTTGGCAACATACTTCCTTTAGCAAAATGTCCTTCTTCAATATACTTTTTAACTTCCTCGATATTTAATGTGTCTAATTCTTTTTGATCAGGTTTATTATAATTAATATATACCTTATCAACAGCAGTCAATATAACAAGCATATCAGCTTTTAAATCAGCTGCAAGTTTAGAACTTGATTTATCTTTATCTATAACTGCATCTACTCCCTTGTAGTGACCGTCTTCTTCAACTACAGGTATTCCTCCTCCACCAACAGTGATTACAATAGTACCATTGTTTACAAGTGTTTCTACTTCTTCAATTTCTACTATTTTTTTAGGTAAAGGTGATGCAACTACTCTTCTGTAACCTCTTCCGGCATCTTCTACAAATGTAAATCCTTTTTCAGCAGCAATTTTATCTGCTTCTTCTTTACTATAGAACATACCTATTGGTTTTGTCAAATTAGTAAACGCAGGATCGTTCTTGTCTACAACTACCTGTGTTACCAATGTAACAACACCTTTTTTAATATTTTGAGCCTGTAATTCTTCTCTTATTGCCTGTTGAAGGTGATATCCAATGTATCCTTGACTCATTGCACCACATTCAGCAAAAGGCATATAAGGAGTTTTTACTTCTCCGTTTGCTGCATAATCCATAGCTAAATTTATCATTCCCACTTGAGGACCGTTTCCATGACCTACTATTACTTCGTACCCCTCTTTAGTCATATCAACAATTGATTTTGCAGTATTTTTTACAAGTTTTAACTGCTCTTCAGGAGAGTTTCCTAAAGCGTTTCCTCCAAGTGCTACTACTATTCTTTTTGCCATTACTATTTTAATGTTGCATACATTACTGCTTTAATTGTATGCATTCTGTTTTCAGCTTGATCGAATACTTTTGATTGAGGGCTTTCAAAAACTTCGTCTGTTACTTCCATTTCAGGCAATCCGAATTTATCATTTATTTCTGCTCCGATTGTAGTTTTTAAATCATGGAATGAAGGTAAGCAGTGTAAGAAGATTGCTGTTTCTTTAGCATAGCTCATAGCTTCTTTGTTTACTTGGAATTTTTTCAATTCATTAATTCTTTTTTCCCAAATTTCATCAGGTTCTCCCATAGATACCCATATATCAGTATAGATAACATCAGCATCTGTACAAGCTTCTTTAACGTCTTCAGTAAATCTGATTACGCTTCCAGTTTCTTTAGCAATTGCTTCAGCAGCTTCTATTAATTCAGGAGTTGGTTTTAAATCTTTTGGTCCGCATGCAGTAAAGTTAAGTCCCATTTTAGCACATGCTACTAATAAAGAGTTTCCTAAGTTATTTCTTGTATCTCCCATGTACACAAAGTTAAGACCTTTTAAATGTCCAAAATTTTCTTCGATTGTTAATAAATCTGCCAACATTTGAGTTGGGTGGAATTCATTAGTCAATCCGTTCCATACAGGTACTCCTGCATTATCAGCCAATTCTTGAACTATTTCCTGATCAAACCCTCTATATTCGATTCCATCATACATTCTTCCTAAAACACGTGCAGTATCTTCAATACTTTCTTTTTTACCCATTTGAGAACTTCCTGGATCAAGGTAAGTAACACCCATTCCTAAATCCATTCCTGCAACTTCAAATGAACATCTAGTACGAGTTGAAGTTTTTTCAAATAAAAGAACTATATTTTTTCCTTCTAGGTATTTGTGAGGTGTTCCTGTTAATTTTAATTCTTTGAACTGTTTTGATAAATCTAACAGATATCTGATATCTGAACTACTGAAATCTAATAATTTTAAAAAGTGTCTCCCGCTTAAATTTTTTGGCATACTAAAACCATCCTTTCTTGATATGAGTTTATATTTTCAGCTAATCAACCGGCTATATTAATAGTCGGTCGATTAGCTTTAGTATATTTTAAATATACCATATTTTCAATTATTTTTCTAGAATTTTCTATATTCTTTTATATTAGTCTTCTCTAACTAAAGGCATACTCATACATCTAGGGCCTCCACGACCTCTTGATAATTCGGCACTTGGCATTTCAAGAACTTTAAGTCCTGCTTCTCTTAAAAGAGCATTTGAAACATCGTTTCTTTCATAAACAACTATAACTCCAGGAGCTATACATAATGTATTTGATCCGTCGTTCCATTGTTCTCTTTCAGCAGCGATTCTGTCTTCTCCACCACATTTAATCAATTTAACATCTGGTACTCCAAGATATTTTTCAAGTATTGATTTTAATGTATCTGTTAACAATTTAATTTCTACTTTATCTCCATTTTTAGTTAATTCATAAACTTCTAATGGTCCCATGATATTTGGGTGAATAGTAAATTTATCGTAATCAATTTGAGTAAATACTGTATCTAAGTGCATGAACGCTCTTGATGAAGGTATTCTAAATGCAAGTATAGTTTCGATTGTACTATCAGCTGAAGCAAAAACATTTTTAGCTATTTTATCTATTGCTGCAGATTCAGTACGTTGAGAAATTCCTATTGCAAGAACTTTATCATTCAAGTTAAGGATGTCTCCACCTTCTATATGGAAATTATTATCTCTTTCATAGAAGTAAGGAACTTTTCCTTTGTAATCATTATGATATTTGAAGATATAATCTGCATAGATAGTTTCTCTGTTTCTTGTTACAGAATACATTCTATTCATACTTACTCCGTTACCAATTGAAGCAAACGGATCTCTTGTGAAATATAAATTAGGCATAGGATCTAATATTAATTCATCCTTGTCGTCATTTATTTTAGTGACCAATGATTCAGAAGATACATTTAATTCTCCGTATCTTACACCTTCCATAGTTTTCAAGATTAATTCCTTGTTGTCTTTATATGCATCAAAGAATTCAAATAAAGCTTTTTGATATTCTTCAGTGTAAACTCCACCTTCAACAATAAACTGTTCTATAAACTTTTTTCTTAAATCAGGACACTGACCTATTGTTTCGGCTGCCAAATCTTCAAGATAAACAACTTCCACTCCATTATCCTTTAAAATTTGTGCAAACGCATCATGTTCCTGTTGTGCAACTTTTAGAAAAGGTATATCATCGAACAATAATCTACCTAATGTATCAGGTGTTAAGTTCAATAATTCTTTTCCAGGTCTGTGTAATAAAACTTTTTTTAATGGTTTTATTTCACTTCTGACATTAATTGCCATAATTATTACCTCCTAATTGTTTTCTTCTACACTAAGTATACTCTTTTTTTAAAAAAAAGAAGGAAAATTTCCTTCTTTTTTTTTGTATAATTAATTTTTTGTTTTTTAATTTTTATTTTAGGTGTTTTTTTATTCTATTCCTGTATTTATTGACTTTATAACTAAAATCAGCTCATTATTTTTAATAATTCCTTCTTCCTATTTTGAGTTTCCTAAATGCCTCAAAAGATAATCAAACAGCTGTTCTGCTATAATTTCAGAATGTTTTTTCCTGACAGGAAATGTAAAAAAATAATATTGACCTAAATATTTTTCCCAGAAATAGTCATCTATTAAAGCAAATTTTCTGTAAGAATTAAATATTACTTTTATTTCTTCTGATATATATTCTAAATCCACATTAAAATTAGTAATATCATAAAATATTTCTGTGTAGTCTTTATTTATATCTTTTAAAAGTATAAATGGAAATTTATTTTTTCACAATAGTCCCAATGTTTTTTTTCATCATCAAAATTATATACATATTTTATAATTTTCATTTATTTTTACCTTTCAAGTTTTTCTATTTTTCTTCTGTAACTTTTTTGTAAACGTTATATTTAGTCTGTTCTAGATAATATCTAAACAAATCATTTCTATTTAAATCCCTTTCAGATATTTCTTCAAAATACGTTCTTCCATTTTTTCCCTCTGAATTTTTATCAGCTGGATTGGGACTACGATCCATTTTTATGTAACCTTTCAGCTTTCCTGATATTTCAAAGCTATTTCCCTTTTTTACAGTTCTAATATATACACGGGAATGAGCAGATGAAGCTTTTATAACTTTACCTTCTTCTGTTTCCTTTTCCACTTCCCATTTTATATTTTCTACTATCGGTATAAATATTCCGAATGTTCTAAAAAGTTTATTAAATTCTCCTGTTTTCATTCTTTCCATATATGCCTGATACTCCATATCTGAATTAGAATACAGCTTCTGACGGGTAATTTCTCCCATCTTTTTTTTATTAGAATAGATAAATTCCAATAGTTCCATATAATCTTTTACCTGTTTTTCTATTGTTCCATTACCATTATCATATTTCTTCACTTCTTCAATATAACCTATATTATTTGAAAACAATTCAAATTTTGAGTTATCTCCAAATACTAATAATCCTAAACCTATAAATAATGATACTAAAATTTTCTTCATAATTTTCAGCTCCTTTTTTGCTTTATTATTGTTGTTCATATTTTATCAATCTTTTGAAATAATTTCCACCTTTTTCTTAAATTGTCAGCTTTACTATATTTTTTAAATATGCTAAAATATAAAAAAATAAATTATGGAGATAAATAATGACTAACACACTTGCGTTTTTATCAATTTTGATAATATTTATGAGACTATATTCGATTTTTGGAATAACTTTTTTAACAGAGGAAAAGGCTAGATTTGCAGAAAGAATAACTATTTTTCTTCTTATATTTGAAATATCAATTATTTTACTGCATTTATTTTTTAATTCCTTCCGGCCTTTATTGCCACCAATACTTATATTTTTAAAAACAACACAGTATCAGTTTTTTATGCTTAAAAATATATCAGTAGAAGGAATATTATACATAATTTCAGATATAACACTACTGCTTACATTTAATTTTACATCTGATACTGCAAAATCCTTTAATCGTATATTTCTTACATATACGTTCCTT
>ERZ772977.981-NODE-981-length-16083-cov-7.416583_pt1 | contig 16083 bp, 11 predicted proteins | sample MGYA00511131_ERZ772977 | MGnify/ENA primary metagenome ERZ772977 (study PRJEB29015, sample SAMEA2737935) | human oral metagenome | biome: human oral; feature: human-associated habitat; material: dental | place: China | collected 2151 ...
ACGGCGCACCGCGCCCACCCCACGAAAGGACCGCAATGACGGTACGCAGGCTCGCCGACGGCTCATGGGAGTCAATCGCGACCCGAGAAGCCACCGAGGACATGAACCTGCCGAAGATGCTCCACCAGCGCGTGGCATCTCACCCCGGGCAGGTCGCGATCGAGCGCCGTTCCAACGTCGGTGCGTGGCGTCACGTCACGATGGAGACCTTCCTCGGCGAGGCCGACTCGATTGCGCGTGGCCTCATCGGCATCGGGCTCGAAGCCGGCGACCACCTGGCGATCCTGGCCCCCACCTCCTACGAGTGGGCGCTCATCGACGTGGCCGCGCTGTCCTGCGGTGCCATCACCGTGCCGATCTACGAGACGGACTCGGCCTCGCAGATCGCGCACATCCTGGCCGACGCCGACGTGCGCATCGTCATCACGGCCACCACGCAGCAGGCCGAGCTGGTCGAGTCCGTACGTACCGACGGCGTGCGCCATATCCTCTCCCTGGACCGCGGCGCCGAGCGCGTCCTGACCGGTGCCGCACAGGACGTGAGCGTTGAGCAGGTGCGCGAGCGCACCGACGCCGTCAAGCTGAGCGACGAGGCGACGGTCATCTACACCTCCGGCACGACCGGCATGCCCAAGGGCGTCGTGCTCACGCACGGCAATTTCATCTCGCCGATGCTGCAGGCGTACGACTTCCTGCCCCTCCTCATTAACGACCCAAAGTCGCGTTCCCTGCTCTTCCTGCCGGTCGCCCATGTGCTCGCACGTTTCGTCATGTACTGCCTGCTCGCAGGCCAGGGCGTCACCGCATTCTCCCCCGACACGCGCAACCTGGTCAACGACATCGCGACCTTCAAGCCAACAATGCTCCTCGTTGTCCCGCGAGTCATGGAGAAGGTCTACAACGCCGCGACGGCGAAGGCTGGCGGCGGCATGAAGGGCCGCATGTTCGCTTGGGCCGCCAAGCAGGCGCGCGCCCTGTCCATGGCCACCGCCTACGTGGATTCTCCCCTGCCCGAGTCCGCCGTTGCCGGTCCCGGCCCGGACACGACGCCCATTCCCGACGCCTCCGCGATGCCCTCACCCGGTCCGTCGACCGCGCTCAAGCTGCGCGGCCGCGTCGCCGACGCGCTCGTCCTGTCGAGAGTCCGCGCGATCCTGGGCCCGAACCTGCACACGATCATCTCGGGCGGCGCTCCCCTGGCCCTCGACCTGGCGAACTTCTATCGCGGCCTGGGCATCACGCTGCTGCAGGGCTACGGCCTGTCCGAGACGACCGGCCCGATCTCCGTGGAGACGCCGCAGGACTTCCCGCCGGACTCAGTGGGCTTCCCGTGGCCGGGCAACCGTATGAAGATCGCTCCCGACGGCGAGCTGCTCGTTCAGGGTATCTCCGTGTCGAAGGGCTACCACAACCTGCCCGAGGCCACGGCTGAGGCCTACGTCGACGGCTGGTTCAAGACCGGCGACCTCGCCTCCATCGACGATCGTGGCCACCTTCGGATCACGGGACGCAAGAAGGAACTCATCGTCACTGCGGGCGGCAAGAACGTCTCGCCCGAGATCCTCGAAGAGTCCCTGTCGACGCACCCGCTCATCGCGAACATCATCGTAGTCGGCGATAACCGCCCGTACATCGGCGCACTCATAGCCCTGGACACGGAGATGCTCCCCGAGTGGCTCGCGGCCCACGGCCTGCCCGTCGTGGACGCGACGCAGGCGGCAAACCTGCCCGAGGTGCGCGACTCGCTCGAGAAGGCGATCGCCCGCGCCAACAAGGCGGTCTCTCGTGCCGAGTCGATCCGCCGCTACCGCATCGTCAATGCTGCCTTTACCGTAGAGAACGGCTACATGACCCCCTCTCTCAAGCTCAAGCGCCACCGCGTCTTGGCCGACTACGCCGACGAGGTCGACGCCCTGTACGCTTCGGGCGAGGCAGAGAAAAGCCAGGAGTAACCCGGCAACCTGCCCGGTGATTGCGCACCAACAAAGCGGCCCCGGCCTCGTTCAATGACGAGGTCGGGGCCACTTCGTGCGTTGATGCCTCCTAATCGCGGCTCTTGCAACCAGCGACGAATGCGCAGAAGAGAGCGAGGAGGACAGCGACGCCCGCGACGGGCAGCGGAATCCAGTACGCCAGACGGTAGGCAAACTCCATGATTGCGGCGATCGCCATCGCGACCACCAGGAACAGGTGGAAGGCCCGCGACCACAGGAATCCGCTCGATCCACCGCTCCACAGAGACATGAGCGTCATCAGCAAGAAGACGAACGCAACCGTATAGAGCACGCCCACCATGCCCATCAGCCACGTGTGCCGGGCCTCGGCTTGCACGAGAACACACAAGCTCAGGTTTCCGATGCCCGCCACAAAGCCGCAGCTCAGGCCAAAGACGCACGATCGACCGACGCCGCGTGCCATGAGCGCGGAGATCGTGAGCGCGGCTGCGACGCCCACGAGCGCAATGACGATCAGGTGGACCCATGATGGCCAGTAGTACATGTGGCCGAAATAGCGGTAACCAGGAACCATAAGGCCCATCCTAACCAGTTCACACTACTGGGCAGCTGCGTCGCGCGCGGCCTCCTTCGCGAGAACCTCGGCGAGGTACTGGCCGGTGAAGGATTCCCCGACCTTCGCGACCTCCTCGGGCGTGCCCTGCGCGACGACCGTGCCTCCTCCAGCGCCGCCTTCGGGACCCATGTCGATGATCCAGTCGGCGCTCTTGATGACGTCCAGGTTGTGCTCAATGACGATGACAGTGTTGCCCTTGTCAGCGAGCGACTGGAGGACCAGGAGGAGCTTGCGGATGTCTTCGGAGTGCAGGCCGGTCGTGGGCTCGTCGAGCACGTACACCGTGCGTCCGGTCGAGCGTCGCTGCAGCTCGGAGGCCAGCTTCACGCGCTGCGCCTCACCGCCCGACAGGGTCGTGGCGCTCTGGCCGAGGCGCACGTAGCCCAGGCCCACCTCGACGAGCGTGTTGAGGTGGCGGGCGATGCGAGAGATCGGCGCGAAGAACTGCGCGGCCTCGGCGATCGGCATGTCGAGGACGTCCGCGACGGTCTTTCCCTTGTACTCGACCTCAAGGGTCTCGCGGTTGTAACGTGCGCCGTGGCAAACCTCGCAGGGCACGTAGACGTCGGGTAGGAAGTTCATCTCAATCTTCAGGGTGCCGTCGCCCTTGCACGACTCGCAGCGTCCGCCCTTGACGTTGAAGGAGAAGCGTCCCGGACCGTAGCCGCGCACCTTCGCCTCCTGCGTCTCAGCGAATAGCTTGCGGATCTGATCCCACACGCCGGTGTAGGTCGCCGGATTCGAGCGCGGCGTCCGACCAATCGGGCTCTGGTCAACATGCACGACCTTGTCGAGCTGTTCGATACCCGTAATCGTGCGGTGGCGGCCGGGCACCATGCGCGCGCCGTTGAGGCGCGAGGCCAGGGTGCAATACAAGATACCGTTGACGAGCGTCGACTTACCGGAACCAGACACGCCGGTGACGGCAGTGAGCACGCCGAGCGGGAAGGACACGTCAACGTTCTTCAGGTTGTTTTCGCGAGCACCCTTGACGGTCACCACGCGCTTCTTGTCGATCGGGCGGCGGGTCGGAGGCAGGACGATGCGGCGCTTGCCCGACAGATACTGGCCGGTCAGCGACTTGCGGTTGGTGAGCAGCTCAGACAGCGGACCCGAGTGTACGACCCAGCCGCCGGTTTCTCCCGCACCGGGTCCAATGTCGACGATCCAGTCGGCGGCCTCCATCGTCTCCTCGTCGTGCTCGACGACGATGAGCGTGTTGCCCAGGTCCCTCAGGCGCTCGAGGGTGGCGATGAGCTTGCGATTGTCGCGCTGATGCAGGCCGATCGACGGCTCATCGAGGACGTAGAGGACACCGACGAGGCCGGAGCCGATCTGCGTGGCCAGGCGGATACGCTGTGCCTCGCCACCAGAAAGAGTGCCCGCACCGCGCGACAGCGTCAGGTAGGTGAGTCCAACGTCAACGAGAAACGCGAGACGAGCCTCGATCTCGGTGAGGATCGGCGCGGCGATCGAGCGTGCGCGCTGCTCGAGCTCGACGTCGGCGAGGAAGGCGCGCGCATCCGCAATAGACATGTCGGAGAGCTCGGCGATCGACTTATCGCCGATGCGCACGGCCAGCACCTCCGGGCGCAGGCGGGCACCGTGGCACGTCGGGCACGGGATCTCGCGCATGTAGGAGTCGAGCTTTTCGGACACGGCCGCGGACTCGGTTTCCTCGCGCTTGCGCTCAATGTACTTGACGGCGCCCTCGAAGCCCGTCGTGTAGGAGCGCTCGCGCCCCCATCGGTTACGGAACTTGACCGTGACCTCGTAGTCCTTGCCGTACAACACGGCGTCCTTGACCTTCTTCGGCAGGGACTTCCACGGCGTGCCCATCGCGAAGCCCAGCTCCTTGGAGAGGGATTCGAGGAGCTTCTTGTGGTACTTGAAGTTCGAGTTCCAGACAATGACGGCACCGTCGGCGAGGGAAAGCTCCTCGTCGGGAACGACCAGCTCGGGGTCAACCTCGAGGCGGAAGCCCAGTCCCGAGCAGTCCGGGCAGGCACCGTAGGGTGCGTTGAAGGAGAAGGTACGGGGCTCGATCTCGTCGAGCATCAACGGGTGATCGTTGGGGCACGCACGTTTTTCGGAGAAGCGGCGTCGACGCTCGGGATCGTCAGCGTCCAGGTCGACGCAGTCGATGACGACGAGGCCGTCGGACAGGCGCAGGGCGGTCTCGACGGAGTCGGTGAGGCGCTGGCGCATGCCTTCGCGCACGACGAGACGGTCGACGACGACCTCGATCGTGTGCTTAAGCTTCTTCTCCAGCTTGGGCGCGTTCTCGAGACGAACCATCTCATCGTCGATGATCGCGCGCGTGTAACCCTCGGAGCGCAGCTCGTCGATGAGGTCCTGGTACTCGCCCTTACGGCCACGCACGACCGGGGACAGCACCTGGAATCGCGTGCCCTCATCCATCGTGCGCACGCGGTCGACGATCTGCTGGGGTGTCTGGGCCTGAATGCGGGCGCCACACTCGGGGCAGTGCGCCACGCCGGCGCGGGCGTAGAGTAGGCGCAGGTAGTCGTGGATCTCCGTGATCGTGCCCACCGTCGAGCGCGGGTTGCGCGACGTCGACTTCTGGTCGATGGACACCGCCGGCGACAGACCTTCGATGAAGTCCACGTCCGGCTTGTCCATCTGTCCGAGGAACTGGCGGGCGTAGGACGAGAGGGACTCGACGTAGCGGCGCTGTCCCTCGGCGAAGATCGTGTCGAAGGCGAGGGAGGACTTCCCGGATCCCGACAGGCCGGTGAAGACGATCATGGAGTCGCGGGGCAGCTCGAGGTTCACGTCCTTGAGGTTGTGTTCGCGGGCACCCTGGATGATTAGCTTGTCATGCACCCCTCGATCCTAGCCGTCCCCTAGGCAAAAGGGCGGATGGGGGCTAGTGTTGTGCGTATGGCATTCTACGCAGTCGAATACGTGTACAACCCCTCGATGACCGAGACGATGGACGAAGTCCGCCCAACGCACCGCGCGTTCCTCTCCGGCCTGCTCGAGCAAGGGATCAACATTGCGTCCGGTCCCCTCGTTGGCGAGATCCCCGGCGCCCTGATCCTCATCAACGCCGAGAGCCAGGCCGACGTCGAGCGGATCCTCAACGAGGATCCCTTCTACGTCGCCGAGGTCATCCAGGCGCGCCTCATTCGCGAGTGGAACCCCGTCATCCGGGCGTTCTGATCGCGGCTCACGAACGAGGCCGGAAACGGGTTCATCACCCGTCACCGGCCTCGAGTCGTATCCGGATTGCTCAGCCCTCCAGCGAGCGGGCGAATTGGCGCGCGTAGAAGATACGCTGCGCGACCTCGATGAGGATCGCTGCGCAGGTACCAACGCCGAGGATGACGAGCCACTCGTATCCGGAAGGCGCGACCATCGAAAAGAAGCGGCGCACGGGTGGGATGAGCACTCCCCCGACGGTCGCGCTCGTCACGCAGACGAGCAATAACCACTTCCACGTGGACAGGGGGCGCGCCGTGATGACGAGCAGCCAGATCGCCCCCAGCATCAGAGACAGGATCGCCGCCGTGGACTCACGTGCCTGAGGGGGCCCGTCAACGATGCCGAAGGCGGTGAGCGCCGCGGCCGACAGGATGATGCCCGTGGGCATCGCAAGCGACAACGTTCGCTTGAGGAAGCCGGGCACGTAGCGTCGAGGGTTGGGCCACAGCGCCAGGAAGAACGCCGGGATGCCGATCGTCAGCGAGTCGATGTAGCTGAACTGGCGCGGCAGGAACGGGTAACGCCAGCCGACCAGCGCCGTCACGATGACGAGGACGGCAGCGTAGGTGGTCTTTGCCAGGAACAGCGAGGAGACGCGCTCCATGTTCGCAATGATGCGCCGGCCCTCCGACAGGACACCGGGAAGGACGGAGAACTTGGAGTCCACGAGGACGATCTGCGCGACAGCCTTCGTGGCCTGCGTGCCATTGCCCATCGCGATCCCCAGGTCGGCGTCCTTCAACGCGAGAGCGTCGTTCACACCGTCACCGGTCATGGCCACGCAATGATCGCGGGCCTGGAGCGCGCCGACCATGGCACGCTTCTGCTCGGGGGTTACGCGGCCGAACACGTCGTGGTTCTCGATGGCATCGATAAATCCCTGCGAGGTCAGGTCCTCGGGCAGGTCACGAGCATCCATCAGGCGGGCGGGCGAGCCGTCCGGCGCGGTCAAGCCGGCCTGCGCGGCGAGCGCGCCGACCGTCGTCGGGTTGTCCCCCGAGATGACGCGAACGTGCACGCCCTGCGAACGGAAGTAGTCGAGAGTATCGGCTGCGTCGGGGCGCAAGTCCTCCTCAAGGACGACGAGGGCGGCCACCGCGCGCTTCGCGGGCAGCTCATCATCCACCACGGCCTCGTCGGCGTGAACGAGGGCGACGACGCGCGAACCATCCGCCGCGGCGAGTCCCACCTTGGCGAGGACATCGGCGTTCTCAACGAGCGTCTCGTCGATCACGAACTCCGGTGCGCCCAGAATCCATGATTCGCTCCCCGCCCCCCAGGCGCTCCACTTGCGCGCCGAGGAGAAGGGCACGGACCACTCGATGCGCTGTGCCGCTTCGGCGCGCTCACGGTCCCCCAGGTGCCCCCAGATCGCTTCGGCGGTCGCATTCGTGCGGTCGCTCGCGGCGCTCGCGAGGGCACGCAACACCGTGGTTTCGTCACCCGAGACAGTCTCAACACTGCGCACTCGGATGCCACCGGTCGTGAGGGTTCCCGTCTTGTCCAGGCACAGGCAGTCGACACGCGCGAGCACCTCCACGGCGGGAAGCTCCTGGACGAGCACGCCGCGGCGGGCAAGCGTCGCCGAACCGATGGCGAAGTTCATCGAGGTCAGCAGCACGAGCCCCTGCGGGATCATGCCGATGACGGAGGCGACCGAGAGCACGAGAGCCTCGCGCCAGTCTCCCCCGTGCCCACCAGCGACGCGGTTCTGCGAGTAGAACGTAAGAACCACGATGGGAAGCAGCATGACGGAGACGACCTGCAGCACCCGATTGATCGACATCTGAATCTCGGAAACGGTGCGCGTGAAGGCACGAGCCTGCTCGGACAGGCCCTGCGCGTAGACGCGCTCACCGACCGCAGTCGCGACCATGCGGCCCGAACCCGCGACGACGCTCGTTCCCGCAAGAAGCTGATCCCCTTGCTTCTTCTTGACGGGGTGAGACTCGCCGGTCAGCAGCGATTCGTCAATCTCCAGGCCCACCGAGGACAGGACCGTACCGTCAACGCTCACCTGATCGCCGAGAGTCAGCTCGATCACGTCATCGAGGACCACGTCGCGCGCGGGCACCACCGTAAGAGTGCCGTCGCGTAAAACGGTCGCCTGCGGGGCATCGACGATCGCAAGTGAATCGAGAGTGCGCTTGGCTCGCAGCTCGGACACGATGCCGATGACCGCGTTGATGATCATGACGCCACCGAAGATGCCGTCGCGCAGATCGCCAAAAAGCAGCACAATGACCGACGCCGCGACGATGATCGCGTTGAACAGCGTCAGCACGTTCTCTCGGATAATAGACGTCACTGATCGCGACGTGCGATCCTTCACGCGGTTGACCGCGCCGCGCGCCACGCGCTCAGCGACATCGGCACCGTTCAGGCCGTGCTCGTCGACACTGGGGTTCTCAGCGCTCACGGGCGCCCTCCTCGTCCATTGCGCTGCGAACCAGCGAGGTGACAACGGTAACCACGAGGGTCACGACGATGACCCCCAGCGATACCGAGACGGAAATTTCTGGAGCCCACTCAAAGCCACGTCCGCCGTTGATAAACGGCAGCGTGTTGGCGTGGAGGGCCTCAAGAATGAGCTTCACACCGATAAAGCTCAGGATCACGCCGAGGCCGTAGCCCAGGTAGACGAGCTTGCCGAGCAAGGCATCCACCAGGAAAAAGAGCTGGCGCAGACCCATGAGTGCAAAAACGTTGCATGCAAACACGAGGAACGCCTGCGAGGTGATCCCGAAGATCGCGGGGATCGAATCGAAGGCGAACATGAGGTCTGCGGAGCCGAGGGCCAACACGACCACGAACATCGGCGTCATGTAGGTGCGCCCGCCGTGGCGGTAGAGCATGCGGCTGCCGACAAAGCCGTCGGAGACCGGGAGAACTCGGCGGAGAACGCGAATGAAGGCGTTCTCCTCGTACTCTTCGTCGTCTGCGCTACCCGTGGCGGTTTCCTTCACCTGAGAGAATGCCGTCCACAGGAGCCAGACACCAAAGATGAAAAAGACCCACGAGAAGCGTGCGACCAACGCGGAACCCATGAGGATGAACACCAGGCGAAGAAGCAGCGCTATGACGATACCGAAGAGCAGCGCTTTCTGTTGGTTCTCGCGCGGGACCCGGAACGCCTTGAGGATCATGATGAACACGAAGAGGTTGTCGACGGACAGCGACCACTCCATCGCCCAGCCCGCGTAGAACTCCTGAGCATAGAGCCACCCATTCGTCAGCCAGATGCCAACCCCGAACAGAGCCGCAAGGCCGACGTAGAAAAGCGTCCAGCGGGCGGCCTCCGTGGCCGTCGGCGGGTGAGGATTACGGGCATGCCCCAGAAAATCGAGCGCGACCAGGGCGACGGCGACAAGCGCCAGGACACCCCACGCCCACGCGTGAACAACCATAGGTACCTCTTAATTCTCCGACCACGGAATTCTAACGCCGAGCCGCGCTCGCATTCATCTCACGCGCGCGCTTTACGTGAAACCGCGAGCGAGGCAGCAACAGTGATCAGGATCGTCACGACGATGAAGCCCAGCGAGAAGGCGATGGACGGTTCGGGGATGACCGACACCTCGTGGCCCCCGTTAATGAAGCGCAGCTCGTTGGTGTGCAGCGCATGATTGATGAGCTTGAAACCAATGAAGCCGAGGATCGCAGCGAGGCCGTAGTGCAGGAACACGATGCGGTCGAGCAGGCCGTCGATGAGGAAGTAGAGCTGACGAAGGCCGAGCAGCGAGAACGCGTTGGCGGCGAACACGAGGTAGGCCTCGGAGGTCAGCGAGTAGATCGCGGGAATCGAATCGACGGCGAACATGACGTCGGCGGTGCCGATGGCGATGACGCACAGGAGCATCGGCGTGATGTAGGTGCGTCCGCCGTGGCGGTAGAGCATACGCGAGCCGATGAAGCCGTCGGTGACAGGCACTACCTTGGAGAACCAACGAACGAGCAACGGCGGCCGGTACTCATCCTCGTCGTCATCGTTGGAGCCCTCGCGTACCTGGCTAATGGCAGTCCACAGCAGCCAGGCTCCGAAAATGTAGAACACCCACGAGAAGTTCTCGATGAGGGCGGCACCCGCCAGGATGAAGATGAGGCGCAGGACGAGCGCAATGATGATGCCGGCCAGCAGGACCTCCTGCTGGTTCTTCCGAGGCACTCGGAACGTCGACAAGATGATGACAAACACGAAGAGATTGTCAATACTGAGCGCTTTTTCGGTGATGTAGCCTCCCAGGTATTCCTGGCCATACTGCGGTCCCCACACAGCCCAGACGATGGCACCGAAGATGAGGGCGATCGCGATGTAGGCAACCGACCACCAGGTGGCTTCCTTGAGTGTGGGTTCGTGGGGCGTGCGAACGTGGCCGACGATGTCGACGACGATCATGGTCAGGATGATGCCAGCCAGGACGATCCAGGCAAGGGCGTGCACGTGCATACGTGGGGCCTCCGGTACGAGTCGGGTACCGGAGGTCTCCTCCCGCCAGGAAATCCTGGCCGGTGACGCCGGAGGCCACGCCGCATGGGCGGGCCGTCGTGATGACGACGCCACTGTTGGTGGGAGTACTCCCCTCCGCTTACGCCTCTATCCTAGTCGGAACAAAATGATCCCTGGTGATTCATGACAAGTGGCGTCTGTCGCCTTGACGATCTCTACCGGCGCCGACGAACGAGGCAGGGGCGGTTCTGACGCCCGGCTGCACCGGCCGGAAGGCGCGCTCAGTGGGCGCGCTTCATGGCACGCAGTTCCTTTTTGAGGTCTTCGATTTCGTCGCGCAGGCGCGCCGCAACCTCGAATTGGAGGTGTTGGGCGGCGGTCATCATCTGGGCAGACAGCTCTTCGATGAGTTCCGCGAGCTCGGCCTCGGCTCGCGCACCGGAGGACGCGGAGCGCCCGGCACCTACGGCGCTTTCGGAGCGTTCACGAGCGCTCTTTTCCTTGCGGTAGCCGCCCTCCAGGAGCGTCTGAGTGTCGACCTGCTCGCGTGCCAGCATGTCTGTCACGTCCGCGATCTTCTTGCGCAGCGGCTGCGGGTCAATCCCGTGTTCCTCGTTGTAGGCGATCTGGATCTCGCGGCGGCGCATCGTCTCGGAGATAGCCTCGTTCATCGAGTCGGTCATGTTGTCCGCGTACATGTGGACTTCGCCGGACACATTCCGGGCGGCGCGGCCGATCGTCTGGATGAGCGAACGGGTAGAGCGCAGGAAGCCTTCCTTATCCGCGTCAAGGATCGACACAAGAGAAACCTCGGGCAGATCGAGGCCCTCACGCAGAAGGTTAATCCCGACGAGCACGTCGAAGGTTCCCAGGCGCAGCTCGCGCAGCAGCTCGACGCGGCGCAGCGTGTCGACATCAGAGTGGAGGTACTCGACCTTCACTCCGCGTTCGGCCAGGTAGGTGGTGAGTTCCTCGGCCATCTTCTTCGTGAGTGTGGTGACCAGGACGCGCTCGTCGCGCTCGACGCGCACGCGCACCTGCTCGAGCAGGTCATCGATCTGCCCCTGCGTGGGCTTGACGACGACGAGCGGGTCGACGAGGCCCGTGGGGCGAATGATCTGCTCGACGACGCCATCGGAGCGCTCGAGCTCATAGGGGCCGGGCGTGGCCGACAGGTACACGGTCTGGCCGATGCGCTGTGTAAACTCGTCCCACTTCAGGGGGCGGTTGTCCATCGCGGACGGCAGACGGAATCCGTAGTCGACGAGGGTGCGCTTACGGGACATGTCGCCTTCAAACATCGCGCCGATCTGCGGGACGGTCACGTGGGACTCGTCGATGATGAGCAGGAAATCGTCGGGGAAATAGTCCAGCAGCGTGTGCGGCGGCGTGCCCGGGCCTCGTCCGTCGATATGCCGCGAGTAGTTCTCCACGCCCGAGCAGGACCCGATTTCCTTGAGCATCTCTAGGTCGAAGGTCGTGCGCATGCGCAGACGCTGCTCCTCAAGCAACTTGTTCTGGCCGCGGAACCACTCGAGCCGATCGTCGAGTTCGTCCTCGATGGACGCGATCGCTTTCTTCATGCGTTCCTCGCCGGCCACGTAGTGCGATGCCGGGAACAGGTAGGTGTGGTCGACCTCGGAGATCACGTCGCCGGTCAGCGGGTGGAGAACGGCGAGGGAATCGATCTCTTCGCCGAACATCTCGATGCGGATCGCGAGTTCCTCGTACACTGGGATGATTTCGATCGTGTCGCCGCGCACACGGAAAGTGCCACGCGTGAAGGCCATGTCGTTGCGCACGTACTGCATGGAGACGAAGCGACGCAGCAGGGCGTCACGGTCGATAATCATGCCGCGTTCAAGCTCGATCATGCGGGCCACGTACTCCTCGGGCGTACCGAGGCCGTATATGCAGGACACCGAGGACACGACGACGGTATCGCGGCGGGTGAGCAGCGAGTTCGTGGCGCTGTGCCGCAGGCGCTCCACCTCGCCGTTGATGGAGGAATCCTTCTCGATGAAGGTGTCCGTCTGCGGGACGTAGGCCTCCGGCTGGTAGTAGTCGTAGTAGGACACGAAGTATTCGACGGCGTTATTGGGGAGCAGCTCGCGGAACTCCGCGGCGAGCTGGGCGGCCAGCGTTTTGTTCGGCTCAAGGACCAGGGCGGGACGCTGCAGCTCCTCAATGAGCCACGCGGTTGTGGCACTCTTTCCCGTACCCGTCGCGCCCATCAGGACGACGTCCTGTTCGCCGTCGCGGATGCGGGCGGCGAGTTCGCGGATGGCCTTGGGCTGATCGCCCGACGGCGTGTAGGGAGAAATAACCTCGAAAGGCTTGTTCTGGCGGGTCACAGGCTTAGTGCTCACGCCTCTACGCTACCGCCCAGGCACGCGTGCCGCCCGCACAGAGCACCGAGGTTCGCGCCAAGCGTGGCCGCCCCGGATTCGTCAGTCGAAGACAGGGGGATCCGGTGCGAGCCAGCGTTCGTAGACGAGGCGCGCGACCTCTTCGAGATCGCACGCGCTTCCCTCGTTGTCGATCCAGATCGAGGCGACGGCGCGGCGCTGGCACGACGAGGCCTGGGCGCGGATGCGTGCACGAGCATCCTCGGGCGCTACTCCCCTGCCTTCCAGTCGCCTAATGCGTTCCTCGATGGGCGCATCCACGATGACAACCGCATCGAAGTGCTCCGCATGATCTCCTTCGACGAGCAAGGGAATGTCGTATACGGCGACCGATCCGTTGGGGGCTCCGTTCAGTATCTCCCATGCACACTGCTCGATGGCGGGATGGGTGATCGCGTTGAGGGCCGCGATACGCTCTTCGGCTCCCTCTCCGGCGAAAACACGCCGGGCGAGGCCGGAACGATCGAGGGCACCGTCTTCACCGATCAGGTCACCTCCGAAGCGCGCTGCGACCTCCTTGAGCGCGGGCTGACCCGGCTCGAGAACCTGCCGAGCGATAGCGTCGGCGTCCGCCGTCGTCGCCCCCATCGAGGCGAACACGCGGGTGACCGAGGACTTGCCGGATCCGATACCGCCGCTGACTGCGACGACACGGGCGGGACCCTGCACGCGCAGCGGAGGGATCGGACGGATGAGCGAGGCCGTACAAGCCCCGCGGCTCAGAGCACTGTTCACTCCCACAGGGTAACCTCCCAGCACTTGCGCATCGGTACCCTCATGCAAGAATTGATGCTGTTAAAGAACCCACACCATCAAGTGAGTATCAGTGACGCAGACAGTCAATGAAGATTCCACTGGCCGTTCGAGCAGCACCGCTGTTCTCATCGCGACCGCCCTGACGCTTTTCTCGATGTTCTTCGGCGCAGGCAACCTCATCTTCCCTCCGATCATGGGCGCATCGGCTGGAACCAACTTCGCCCCCGCCATGGTTGGCTTCCTTATCGGCAGCGTCGCGCTTCCCGTCATCTCGATTATCACGATTGCCCTGTCGGGTACCGACATGCGTGACCTCGTTAGCCGCGCCGGAAGCGCTTTCGGACTCGTCTTCTCCGTCCTCGTCTACCTGTCGATCGGCGCGTTCTATGCTCTGCCGCGTACGGCCGCCGTGTCGTTCTCAACTGCGGTCGTTCCCATCATCGGCACGAAGTCACTGGTGGCGTCTGTCGTTTTCTGTTTGGTGTTCTTCGGCGTTGCTTTCTATCTGTGTTGGAATCCGGGCAACATTATCGATAGCCTCGGCAAGGTTCTCACTCCGATTCTGCTTGGCCTGCTCGTCCTTCTCGTGTTCTTGTGCTTGGCTTCCCTGCCTGCCTCTCACGATGCTCCGACGGGCGAGTACGCATCCACTCCCCTGGCCGCAGGCCTTCTCGAGGGCTACATGACGATGGATTCGATCGCGGCACTGGCGTTCGGCATCATCGTCGTTACCTCGCTGGGACACACGGGCGGAGGAATCGGCGCAAAGGTGGTCCGCCGCACGTCTACGGCTGCGATCATCGCCGGCGCCTTGCTTGCCGTCGTCTACGTGGGTCTGGGGCTCGTCGGACACGTCATCCCCAACGCCCAAAGCTACACCGACGGTGCGACGCTGCTCGCCGACGCGGCACAGATGACGATGGGGTGGCCCGGCCAGATCGTCTTTGGACTCATCGTGCTGACCGCGTGCATGACGACAGCGGTCGGCCTCATCGCGGCAACATCGGAGTTCTTCCACCGCTTGGTCCCGGCGATCCCCTACCGCACGTGGATGATCATCTTCACGATCATTTCCTTCGTCTTGGCATCTGCGGGCCTCAATTCGGTGCTCGCGATCGCCGTCCCGATCATCACGTTCCTGTATCCGATCGCCATCGCGGTCATCTTGATCACGATTACCTCTCATCCTCTGCGTCTGGCAACACCCGCTTTGTGGACGTTCCGCCTGGGCACGTGGGTGGCGGCCGCCTGGTCGGCCCTCACGACACTCGCGCAGGTCGGGGTTGCCACCGACGCGATCAACGCGGTACTGGCGTGGAGCCCCCTACAGGCGCTTCAGCTCGGCTGGATCCTACCCACGGTTGTCGCAGCCGCTATTGGTGCCTGCATCGATGCGGCAGCACTACGTCGCTCAGCCTAATCACAGTGCGTGCAGGTCCCCGGCGAAACGCATCCGCCCGATAGGAGTCCACCACGGTTCCGTAGAAAAAGGCAGCGGTGCACGTGTACGGTCGCGCTGGACACGGCTAGGCATCGGGGATGGCCTGGCTGCGGTTCCCGTGGGCGGTGGCGGGGCCTGGCCGGGCTTCGAGGCAACGCGCCGAGCGCAGCTCGCAGCGCGGACGGTTAGCGAGCGGGCCGCCGCCAACGGACACGCCAAGCAGCCCGGCCCACACACGCAGGCCACGTGGCAGCCGGAGAGGCGACAGAAGAAGAAAAAGTGGTGGCCCCCAGGAAACCTGGGGACCACCACTCATGCGTTCACGTGCGTGAACCGACGAGTTGAAGGTCAGTCACAAAGACTGATTCAGTTGTTCGTCAGCTTCTCACGCAGCGCGGCAAGGGCCTCGTCGGAAGCAAGGGTGCCCTCGTTGTCGACCGGAGTCGAGTAGGAGGCCTGCTCCTCGATGGAGGGAGCCGCTTCGGCGTCCTCTTCGAGGGCCTTGCGGACCTGAGCCTTGTGGGCCTCCCAGCGGGCCTGAGCCTCGGCGTACTGGGCTTCCCAAGCCTCGCGCTGAGCGTCGAAGCCTTCCATCCACTCCTGGGTCTCCGGATCGAAGCCCTCGGGGTACTTGTAGTTGCCGTTCTCGTCGTACTCGGCGGCCATGCCGTAGAGCGAAGGATCGAACTCTTCGGAGGTCGGATCCACGCCCTCGTTGGCCTGCTTGAGGGACAGGGAGATGCGGCGACGCTCAAGGTCGATGTCGATGACCTTGACGAAAACCTCTTCACCAACCTTGACGACCTGGTCCGGCAGCTCGACGTGACGCTGAGCCAGCTCGGAGATGTGGACGAGGCCCTCGATGCCGTCCTCGACGCGGACGAACGCGCCGAAGGGGACCAGCTTGGTGACCTTGCCGGGCACAACCTGGCCGATGGCGTGGGTGCGGGCGAATGCCTGCCACGGATCTTCCTGGGTGGCCTTGAGCGACAGGGAGACGCGCTCGCGATCCATGTCGACGTCAAGAACCTCGACGGTGACTTCCTGGCCAACCTCGACGACCTCGGACGGGTGGTCGATGTGCTTCCAGGACAGCTCGGAGACGTGAACCAGGCCGTCGACACCACCGAGATCGACGAACGCGCCGAAGTTGACGATGGAGGAAACGACGCCGGAGCGCACCTGGCCCTTCTGCAGGGTGTGCAGGAAGTTCGTGCGGACCTCGGACTGGG
>ERZ772977.991-NODE-991-length-15947-cov-4.978857_pt1 | contig 15947 bp, 13 predicted proteins | sample MGYA00511131_ERZ772977 | MGnify/ENA primary metagenome ERZ772977 (study PRJEB29015, sample SAMEA2737935) | human oral metagenome | biome: human oral; feature: human-associated habitat; material: dental | place: China | collected 2151 ...
TCGCGGTCCTCGGGCAGCCCATAGACGATGCGGTCGGGGTGGAGGGTGTCGGCGACGGCGAATCCCTCACGCAGAAACTCGGGATTCCACACCAACGCGATGTCCCGTTCCGCCAGCCGGTCCGCCAGGTGCGTGGCTGTGCCGACGGGGACGGTGGACTTGCCCACCACCACCGACCCTGGTGCGGCCCCGGCCAACAGGGTGGTGACGGCGGCGTCGACGTAGCTGAGGTCCGCGGCGCCGGTGTCGGACTGGGGGGTGCCGACGGCGATGAAGTGCAGGTCCACGCCGGCCAGGTCGCCGCCCGGGGTGGTGGTGAAACGCAGCCTGCCGGTGCCGAGGGCCCGGGTGAGCAGCTCCTCGAAACCGGGTTCGTAGAATGGCGTCCGGCCCGCGGACAGCGCCGCCACCTTGGTTTCGTCGACGTCGACGCCGAGCACGTCGTGTCCGAGTTCGGCCATGCAGGCGGCGTGAACGGCCCCCAGGTATCCGCATCCGACAACCGAGATCTTCATGGGTTTCTCCTCAATTTCACAGGTTCACGGGGTGACAGGGCTGGAGGACACGAGGGTTTCCTCCACCCAGTGGCGCAGCCAACCGGCCGACCGCGGCCGGAAGGCATAGACGAAGGCGAGTCGCAGCCGGGCGGCCCGGTGATATGCGGCGATGCGCTCGGGCGTGGTGGGCAGGACCCCGGCCAGGTCACCCAGCAGCAGGTCGAGGATCCGGTCGCGGTCCTGCTGGGTGAGACGTCCCTGGGCGTGTCGCAGCTCGACGTGAGCCCACAGGTTCCCCAGGTCCAGGGCGGCCTCGCCGCGGGCCGCGGTATCGAGGTCCAGCAGACCGAGGGTGTCACCGTCCCACAGGATCTGTTTGTCATGGAGGTCGCGGTGGGTGAGCACGCGGGTGCCGTCGTCGCCGGATGTGAGCCGCTGGCAGGTTTCCACGGCCTCGGCGCCGAGCCGGTCCAGCAGCGACAGCGCCCGATGTTCCCGGGCACGTTCGAACCACTGCCACAACACGTTCGCCTCGTCGGCCCCGGTGTGTTCCGGCAGCCCGGCGGGGCGCACGACCAGCCCGGGCCAGGTCTCGGTGAAGCGCCGCCACCCGGGTAGCGCATCGCCGCCGAGGTCGTGGAAGGTACGGCCTGGCAGGAGCGCCAGTTCCACCCGCGACGGCGAGTGGGTCAGGACCCGGGCCGCGGTGATTCCGGAGCCGTCGCACAGCTCCGCGACCTGCGAGGACTGCACCGCGACGGCGTTGGCGCGACCCTGGCGAGTGAACTTGATCGCCCGGTCGCCGGTCAGGACCACAGCCCGGCGGTGGAACCGGTGCACCACGAGCCTGCCCACGAGGCCAGGGGTCAGTTCCGGGAGTTTCGGGTCGGAGGCGTAGCCGGTGATCCACGCCTCCCCTTCCCGGTTGACCCTCCCTGCACGGAGTGTGCCCGTGGGGGCCGCCAGTTCGAAGGTGATCGAGCCGTCACGCCCGGGCCAGGCGCGCCGCACACCGTTGAGCGCACGGATCGTTGTCAGGGCTTTCACGTCACAACCTCCCGTATTCGATCGAGATTCGCCGAGACCCGGCATCTCCAGTCGCGGGAGGCGCGTCTCAGCGGGTCAGCGGCCCGCAGGATCAGCGAGGCCGCGACCGCCCGTCGCAGCTGATCCCCGGGTGGCACCTGACCACCACCGTCGCGGTAGCCGTCGAGGAAGGCGTCGTCGTCCAGGACCGCGAGGAAGGACCCCAGGTCGACGGCGCGGGGCGCCAGACAGGCGCGGTCGAAGTCGGTGAGCCACACCGTGTCGCCGACGTGGGTGGTGAGCACCTGGTCGGGCGACAGGTCGCCGTGGGACAGCACCGGCATCGCGGAGGCGACCCCGGGGAGTCGCGCGACCACCCGGCGCATCCGCTCCGCCAGGTCCAGGGCCAGTTCGTCGAGCAGGGCGGCGTGGGCCAGGCCCTGGGCGACGGGGTCGGAGGTGCGGGCGGCGAACGAACGGGCCAGGTCGGCGGGAATCCTGGCGGCGTGGAGCCGGGCGAGCATCGCCCCTGCGGCGCGGACGGAATCGGGGGGGCTTGGGATGGGTTCGCGGGCGGCCCGGAGGTCGGAGAGGTCCAGGTCGCCGGTGAAGGCGTGGATGCTGACGCCCTCCAGGTCGCCGTCGTCGAGACGGAGAGGGGTCTCGACCACCCCCGCAATGAAACGGTCGAAGGCCACCCCCCTGTCCCGGCTGGTCGCGACCCGCACCACACGCATCCCGTCGCGCACCACAAGGCGGCGCAGCGGGTTGTAGCGCAGCACCTGTGGGGCCTCCCACCGGCCGAGTTGCCCGGACCCGGTGGCGGCGGCGATGCGTGTCAGCAGTTTCGGGTCGGCGGGCAGCGGGCCGGTCTGCACCAGCAGCTCCCCGAGTTCGTGTTCGGCGGTTTCCAGGCCCAGTTCACCGGCTTCCCTGCGGGTCCGGGCGGCCTTGTTGTGGCTGATGGGCCACAGGAAACGCAGCCATCCGGCCGGGTGGCCGGCGGCGTCGTCGAGGCCGACGACCAGCGAGGTGCGGGGTTTGATCCGCAGCCTGGCGGCCCGGACGGGTCGTCCGGCCTGTTCGCTGAGCCAGTCGGGGTCGAGCACGCGGGCAACGAGTTGTTCGGTGTTCATCGCGCACCTCCGATCCTGATGGAGTCCATGTCGCGGCCGCTGGCCTGCACCCAGGCCCGGAACACGTCGCTGGTGGCGATGAGTTCCTCCGGGGTGGCGTCGAGCCGGATGCGGCCGTCCTCGATCCACACCACCCGCGTCGCCCTGAGCGCCACCTCGGCGTCGTGGGTGACGGCCAGGGTGGTGCGGCCCGCGGCGAGCCGGTCGATGGCGTCCAGCACCAGGCTCGCGGCCTCGGGGTCGAGACCGGTGGTGGCCTCGTCGAGCACCACGACGGGTGAGCGGCGCAGCAGCGCCCGGGCGATCGCGATCCGTTGCCGCTGGCCGCCGGAGAGGGTGCCGCCGCGTTCCCCCACGACGGTGTCGTAACCATTGGGTTGTTCCATGATGAAGTCATGGGCGTTGGCGGCGCGGGCGGCGGCCTCCACCTCCGCGTCGGTGGCATCGCCGCGACCCATGCGGATGTTCTCGCGGATGGTGCCGGTGAACAGCACCGCCTCCTGGTGCAGCAGGGAGATGCTGGCGCGCAGCTGGGTCAGGTCGAGATCGGTCAGGCAATGCCCGTCGAGTCGCACGCACCCGGAGACGGGATCGATGGATCGCACCAGCAGCGACACGAGGGTGGACTTGCCCGCCCCGGACGGCCCGATGATCGCGACCCGCTCACCGGGCCGGATGTCCAAGCTGAGGCCGCGCAGCACCTCGACACCGTCGTACTCGGTGATGACCCGGTCGAACTGCACCGCACCCATCACGACGTTCGGTCGCACCGGCATGTCGGGGGTGACGACGTCGGGGGTGATCTCCATCAGGTCGGCGACCCGCTCCCCGGATGCGCTGGCCCGGGCGATGCGGCCCGTGTACTTGGCCATGTCGCGCAGCGGTTTCATGGTGGTACGCAGGTAGGTGGTGAACAGCACCAGGTCGCCGGGGCTCATCGCGCCCTGCATCACCCGCAAGCCGCCGCCGACCAGCACGATCGCGGTCGCCAGGCCGACGATGACGTCGGTGGTGCGTTCCAGGCGTGCGGCATAGCGACGTGACCGCACCCCCTCCCGCAGCGACGTTCGGTTCGCGGAGGTGAAGTTTTTCTCCACCATGTTTTCCAGACCGTAGGCCTGCACCACGCGGATCGATGCGAGGGATTCCTGGGCGGTGTTGGCCAGATGCCCCTCACCCTTACGGGTCTGCCGGGACGCGTCGGTGATCTTCCGCGACGTCGGACCCGACGTCACCGCGAAGGCCACGATCGCCACCAGCACGACGCTGGCGAGCAGCGGGTCGAGGACGAACATCACCACGACCATCACCAGCAGAGTCGCGACGTTGGCCATCAGCGGCATCCCTGCGGTGATCGCCACCTCCTGCATCCGGGCAACGTCACCGACGATCCGCTGCACGGTGTCGGCACTGCGGTTGCGGGCGTGGAACTGCTGGGAGAGACCCTGGACGTGCCGGAACACGCGGGCCCGAAGCGACGTGGCGGCCCGGGAACCGACCAGCGCGAAACAGATGGTGGCCAGGTAGTTGCTGAGGGCACGCAACCCCACGATCAGCAGCAGCGCGACACCGCACCCGATCAGCAGCTCAACACTCGCGGGCTGGTGGGAGACCTTCGCACCCCGGAACGCCGTCACCGCGTCGACGACGATCTTCAGGGGCCACGGCTCCAGCACCCGGAACGCCACCTCCAGCAGCAGCGCGAGCACCCCGAACAGGATGAGCGCGCGGTGCGGGGCGACGTCGGGTGCGACCAGCTTCAGGCTGCGCCGCATCGAGGGTGTGTGGCGGTCAGCCATCGGACCTCCCGGCCAGGTCGAGGATGCGGTCGACGGCACCGGCCCAGCTGTGTTTCTCCTCGGCCTGCACCCGCCCCCGCCACCCCAGTTCTCCGCGCAGCACGGGGTCGGCGGCGAGGGTGTCGATGGCGGCGGCCAGCGCGGCCGGGTCGGAGGGCTGCACCAGGGTGCCCAGTTCACCGAGGATCTGCGGCAGCTGTCCGACGGCGGAGGCCACCACCGGCAGCCCGGCCGCCAGGTATTCGTAGACCTTCAGGGGCGAGAAGTACTGCTGCTGTTCGCCGCCGAGATCGGGGTAGGGGGCCACGCCGATGGCGGATCCAGCGAGCTGCCCCGGCATGTCGGCGGGGGCGACGGCACCGCGGAAGTCCACCTCGATCCCGAGGCCCGCGGCCTGTTCCTCCAGGGCGGCCCGTTCGGGCCCGTCGCCGATGATCCGCAGCTTCCAGGGCCGCTTGGCGAGGGCCGCGGCGGCCAGCAGGTCGGCGACGCCGTGCCACGGTTTGAGGGTGCCGACGAAGGTCACCACCGGGTCGCCGATGTCCTCGGGCCGCGGGACGATGCGGGTGATGCTGACACCGTTGGGAACGGTGTGGACGCGATCCGAGCCGGTGCGTTCCCGCACCCAGTCGCGGACAGGATCGGAGACCGCGACGGTGGCGGTGGCGGCCGCCACCTGACAAGCCAGCGCATTCTCTGCGGCCTCCTCGTCGACGAGCACGCGGTGGGTGCGCTGCTCCTCGATGAGGGGGGCGTTGACCTCCAGGATCCCGGCTGCTCCGGTGGCATCGGTCACCTCGGCGAGCGCGGTGCTGAACAGCGAGTAGCGCTCGTAGACCACATCGGCGCCGTCGGCGATGACGCGCGCCGCGATCTGCGCGGAGACCTCTCGCTGGGCGCATTCCCTGGCCCCGGGATCCTCGGCGTCGATGCGGGTCTCGATCACCTCCAGGCCAGCCAGGTCGTCGGGGATGTCGCGCCCGGCACGGGTGGTGTGGACGGTGACGTCGTGTCCGCGGCGGATCAATTCCCGCACCACCTCCTGGATGTGCACGGAGGCGCCCTTCGTGCCGAAGACGGGGATTCCGGGATCGACGGTGACGTAGGCGATTCTCATCGGCTTCCTCCCTCCCACGCGGAGAGTGTGGCCGCCTGGCGGCGGCTGTTGAACTGTTCCTCGATGAGGGCCCGGGCGTTGCGGGCGAGGGTGACCACGGGCACCCGTCCGGCGGCCAGCTCGGCCAGGGACCGGGTCAGGGCGGCGACGTCGCCGGGTTCGATGAGGATGCCGGTGAGGTCGTTGCGAACCACCTCGGGCAGGCCGCTGACGGAGGTCGCGACCACCGGGGTGCCGAGGGCCATGGCCTCCAGCACCACCGTCGGCAGGCCGTCGATGTTGCCGTCGTCGGCGGGGATGCAGGGGGCCGCGAAGACGTGGGAGCCGCGGATCAGCTCCGAGACCTCGTTCTGGGTGAGCGGCCCCACCAGGCGGACGCGATCACCCAGGCCGAGACGTTCGATGCGGGCGGCGAGATCGTCGCGCAGCTCGCCGCTGCCCGCGATGTCCAGTTCGACGGGGATGTCGAGGGCCGCGACGGCGTCGATGAGGTCGGCGAAACCCTTCTTCGGGACGAGCCGCCCGACGGTGGCGATCCGCAGCGGAAGGCTCGGTTGGATCGGGTCGCGGTAGGGGAAACGTTCCAGTTCGAGGGCGTTGTACTGCAGGGAAATCCTCGCCCCGGTGCCGTCGAGAACCTCGTTCAGGTAGCTCTCGTTGAAACGGCTGATCGCGATCACCCGGTCGGCGTCGCCGCAGATCCGCCGCAGCCAGTCGCGGTCCACGGACTCGTGGTAGATGTCCTTGGCGTGCGTGGTGATGGTGTAGGGCACCCCCGTCAGCCGGGACGCGAGCCACGCCATCCGTCCCGCCAGAGAAGCGAAGTGGGCGTGGAGGTGGTCGATGCCGTCGTCGATCACGGACGCCGCCAGGGAGATTCCCTGCGCCACCTCGTCGGCGGGCAGGCCGGCGAGGTCGGGCGCGAGCTCGGCGAATCGGCGTCGCAGGTCCTCGTGGCGCAGGGAGTTGCTGAGCTGAGCCCAGAAGTCGCTGGCCTTCGAGGGGCGCGGCACCCACGAGACCTGGGCACGCACCCGCGCGATCTCGGGGTGGAAGCGGGCATCGGTGGTGGGACGCAGCGCGTAGATGCGCAGGTCGTCGCCGTGGGCCTCGCGGGCCAGGATCTCGGTGACGATGAAGGTCTCGGAGAAGCGCGGGTAGACCTTGAGGACGTATCCGATACGGGTCATGCCACGACCTCCTGGTCAGCGAGATTGGCGTCATTGAGCAGGTCGGCGGCGAAATCAGCGGTGGCCGCCAGGCCGTCGCGGGCGATGTGGGAACGGTCGACGCGGCGCGTCACTGCGCCGGCCACCCAGGCCCCGAGGGTCTCGGCGGTGACCTGCGTGGTGCGCATCACGTCGAGGGCGCGGGCGTCGCGGAGAGCCTCGGCGCGGATCAGCTGCTCCAGTCGCGGGGTCTCGCGGGGCACGATCAGCGCGGGGGTGTCGGTGGCGAGGATCTCGCAGACGGTGTTGTAGCCCCCCATGGAGATCACGGCGGCGGCCTCGGCGATCTGGCTGCCCAGGCCCGGCCAGGAGCGGTGCACCTGCGTGCCGGGGGTGGCCTGCGCGGCGATGGCCTCGAAACTGGCGTCATCGAGCTGCGGCCCGGTGACGACGATGTTCTCGTACCCGGCCGGGACCCGCATGGCGACGGCAGCGCGCAGCAGCTCGTGGCCGTCGGATCCGCCGCCCGCGGTGGTGAGCACGAACGGTTTGGGCTCGATCGGTTCGCCGTGGTCGCTGACGCGGCGGTCGTGGGCGAGGTAGCCGGTGAAGCGGATGCGGTCGGCCAGGGCGGGCGGGGCCTCACCGGTGGCGAGGGGATCGTGGACGGCGGGGTCGCCGTAGACCCACACCTCGTCGACGAGGTCGCGCAGCCGGTCGGGGTCGCCGAGACGTTCCCATTCCGCAGCGGCGACGCGGGGATCGTCGAGGACCTCGCGCAACCCGAGGACCACCCGCACGGCTGGATGCTGTTCACGCAGCCACATGAGGGGTTCCCGCAACTCGGACCAGACGCCGTAGATGTGGCGGTCAATGATGACCAGGTCGGGTTTGAAACCGAGCAGAGCTGCCTGCAGCAGCCGGGAACGAAGTTTGATCAGGTCGCCGGTGGCGCCGGACAGGCTGCGCGGCCGGTAGCCGTCGCGGCCCTTGGAGACGCCCGGGATGGTGACCCAGTCGAAACCCTCGGGCAGGGGGAAGCGTGATGCGGGTGCAAGCCCGGTGACCAGGAGCCCCGCGACCTCGGCGTCGACGGCTCCCGGCAGGCGCCGGGCCAAATTGTGAGCGATGGCCAAGTTGCGTCGCACATGCCCCAGGCCTTGGGAGTCATGGCTGTACAACAGTACCCGGTAGGTTTCCGCCATGATCGTTGCCTTTCTCTCCAGTCCCGTTTCCCGGGACTGGGAAGAGCATCGCAACCGAAAAGAAGCAAGCGATGAGGCCGACGTGAGAGCTTTCTCATGTTGTTGAAAATGCTCTCATCCAGCCCCCTCACCCGCCGCTCCCCATCCCTCCCCCCCCTGTTTTGCTGGCCTTACCCTGGTCCGCTGGCCCTAATGCCGGTTTGCTGGCCTTGTTCATGTTCGCTGGCCTCACAGCGCAGGCAAACGTGAACAAGGCCAGCAAAACAGGAACAAGGCCAGCAAACCGAGGGGAGAGGGGCAGGGATGGGCGACAATGAGGGCATGCTGAGCGTCCTCTCCCCCGCCAAGTCACTCGACTTCGACTCGCCGATAACCGCCGTCGGACACACCGAACCGCGGTTGATCGACGAGACCGAGGGGCTGATCGAGATCATGCGCACCAAATCGCCCGGCGACATCGCGAAACTGATGCGCATCTCCGAGGACCTGGCCCATCTCAACGCGACGCGCTACCGCGAGTTCACCACCCCGCACACCCCCGACGACTCACGCCCGGCAGTGCTGGCCTTCAACGGCGACGTCTACCAGGGGCTGCGTGCCCGCGACTTCGACACCCGAGACTTCACCGAGGCGCAGAAAAGCCTGCGGATCCTGTCCGGGCTCTACGGCCTGCTGCGTCCCCTCGACCTGATCCAGCCGCACCGCCTGGAGATGGGCACCCGCCTGGCCACCGACCGCGGCCGCAACCTCCGCGACTGGTGGGGCGGCCGCATCACCGACCTGCTGCGCGAGGACCTGGCCGCATCCCCGGGGGAGAAGGTGCTGGTCAACCTGGCGTCGCAGGAGTACTTCGCCGCCGTCGACGCCGACCGCCTCGACGCGCGGATCGTCACCCCGCGTTTCGAGGACCGTGACCGGAACGGCACCGCTCGCGTGGTCAGTTTCCACGCCAAACGCGCCCGCGGCGCCATGGCCGGCTGGCTGGTCCGCAACCAGGTCCGATCCGCGGCGGACCTCCCCGATTTCGCCGAGAACGGCTACGCCTACGACGAGCAGCGTTCGATGCCCGATGCCCCCGTCTTCGTCCGCTGACCGGGTCGCGGAGCCAGAAGAGGTGTTTGACGTCCCGATCCGTGACCGACGCCGACAGTTTCACCTCGACCCCCACCAGCGCACCGCCACGTCCCTCGACCAGCAGGTCGATCTCGTGTTCTCCCCGGTGTGTCCGGAATCCTTCGCCAGCGGGTTGCTGCTGCCGGTCAGCAGGAAGGAACCAGCAGGGGCACCGTCACCGACATCTCGGTCTTGCCAACCCCTTTCGGGCCGTCCAAGGCGATGGCGGGCAGGTCAGGCAGCAGCTCATCCAGCTCCTTGTCAATCGCCCTTTCCGGGTACTCCATCGCGTCAGTGCTACAGATTCGCAGGTTCAAACGCTACAGATTCGCAGGTCGGATGCCGCCCTGCGGGGATGAACCTCTCCCGCCTTACACTGAAATCAGAATTGAAGCAAGAGCGGAGACCCTTCGGTCACTGACCCGCCAGGAGATCCCGCGGATGAGGCTTGCGTGGTGGACATGCCGCCAGGAACGGTTTACAGCCCTCTGCACAATCTCCAACGGATCGGATTTCCACGATCAAGAACCAGCCAGCCGGATGATCACCCGGGGCCCGGTGACCCGCGCCCAGAAACTCCCAGAGACCAGAAAGGACAGGATCATGACCACTGAACATTCCGGATTGTCTCGCAGGACCCTGCTGTCCACTGTCACCCTGGGCGTCCCCGCCCTGGGCCTGTTGGGTGCAGCGAACCTGATCGGCGCCCCCGCCGCCAATGCGAAGAAAACGCGGATCACACTGGATGGCTGGTGGGGTCACGAGACGACGAAGCTGCTCCAGGCGGCCCTCGGTTTCCCCCAGACCGGGGTGATCGACAGCCAGCCCGCAAGCCTGGCGAAGCAGAACACCGCCCTGTACGCAGGCTGGGACTGGGTGCCTGACAGCCGCGCCAAAGGTGCGCCGGTGCTCCGGGAGCTGCAGAAGATGCTTGAGGTTCCCCAGGACGGCCTGATCGGTCCCGTCACCATCAAGGCCCTGCAGACCGACTACGGCGGAGGTACAGCCCTCGACGGAGTCCTGGTCGGCCCCTCCCCCACCGTCAGGGGTTTCCAGCTGCAGATCGAATTCCTCCTGCCCGCCAAATGACAGCAAACCGAAAGGGGCGGTCCCGATCGGGACCGCCCCTCACCACGCCGGGTATCGGTCAGTTGACGATCTGCTGGATGTCCGGGTCCTTGAGGTTCTCGGTGGACACCCACACCGATTCGGAGACCACGTTCTTCTCCGCAGGGTTCTCACCCTTCGACGCGGCAACGATCAGCTCGACCGTCTTCTTGCCCATGCCGTAGGGGTCTGCACCACGACGCCGCTGATCTTGCCCTGCTCCAACAGGGAAATGACGTCGACCCGAGGACCACCTTCCGCCACTGGTCCTGGACACCCATGATGGGCAGGCCGAAACCACCCGACTTGGCGATCAACACCCCTGCGAACACTGACGTCGCCGCCATGCCAAGTCCGGGGGCAGGTCGATGCCGCCAACGGCTACCTCGACCGCAGGCTCGGCTATCTGGCAGCGATGGAGGACGCCGAGCTGCCGGGTGACGTGGTGGTGTCGCGGTATTGAGGCAGCAAGCGACCGCCGACGCCCACGACCTGCTGAGCCGGGGCGCGAGCACCGACCTGACGACGGTGGACCTCCACGGCAGCGACCTGGGCCGCGGCGCCGCGGATTCTGAATGGCGATGACCCCATGGAGACCTACACTGAAGTTCAGAAGATGTGAAACACGAACGGAAATCATCGACCAATCGGTCATAGAACTGCTCGGCAAATGAAGCCGAAGGACGTTTCTGAAATTTCCTTCGATTCGAGAATCAACAGACCAGACGCCCAGAGGGTATCGCTCGCGAAGTTCGGCCGCCACGGCAATGATGCCCCGAAGGTGGTCCACCCGCAATCCCTTGGAAAAGAGAGAACAATGACCATTCAACATCCCGGAATGTCCCGCAGGACTCTACTGTCCACCATCACCCTGGGTGTCCCCGCATTGGGCCTGCTGGGAGCCGCGAACCTGATCGGCGCCCCCGCCGCCCAGGCCAAATCGGGCTCCCTGGTCGTCGACGGCTGGTGGGGACCCGCGACGACCCGGAGACTCCAGCTCGGGTTCGGCCTCCCCACGTCCGGGGTCGTCGAGGCCCAGTCCGCCGGCTGGGCCAAGCAGAACACCGCCCTGTCCTCGGGATGGCGTTGGGTGCCGAACAGCCGGGCGAGGGGTTCCGCCGTGATTCGCGGAGTGCAGGTCATGCTCGGCATCCCCCAGGATGGTCTGATCGGCCCCAAAACCATCCGCGCCATGCAGGCCAGGTACGGGCTGCCCCAGGACGGGGTCCTCGTCGGCCCCTCCCCCACCATCAGGCGTTTCCAGGAAGAACTCAACAATCCCGGAGGTGGTGAGTGAGGGACCGTGAAGGGACGGCCCTGAACGAGGAGACCGCTATGCCTTGAGAAACACCCCCACCTTCATCATCGCCCGACTGATCGGCAGCGTCACGGCCCGGGGCGGTGAAGGAGCAGGCCGGTTGAGCCAGCACGCGAACACCAGCGAGCGTGCTGGCTCAGCCGGTTTCCGAGAAGAACCTCGTCACCGAGACCTCAATTTTCCTGGTTTCCTCATGCCGCCCGGGAAACGGGTCTAGCGTGTGTGGGCAACAGCCAGACAATGAGGAGTGCCCGATGGAGTTGACCGGTTGCTGCTTCGCCCTCGACGTGCCCCCTGCCTGGAGGATGGAGACGAACGACGGGGTGGTCATCGCCACCTCGGATGAATCGTTCGCGGGTTTCACCCCGAATGTCGTGCTGCGGGAGTCACGGTTGACGCGCCCGGCACCTACCTCCCTGGCGGCCGCGTCGCAGGCCAATCTCGCAGTGTTGTCGACCCAGCTTCCTGGTTCATTCTTCTTTCACGTAGAGGCACTCCCCGACGCCAATGCCGCGCCGGGGCCGGCGGAACGCCGTCGGCTGTGGGCGTTCTCGACGCTGAAGATCCCGGAGGCGCACGGCAACGCTCTGTGCCTGGTGATGATCCAGGACCTCCTCGTGGTGGGCGACGTGATCGCCGAGGCGACCGCGACCGTGCCGCTGATGGCCTGGCATCGCGGCAGCGCGTATGAATCCATCCTGGACAGCCTCCGTCCCCTGCCACCCACGACCCGCCAGGTCCCCCGCACCGACTCGGACATCTTCACGGTTGATCTCGACGACTGGGCCAGCAACCGCGACGGCGTTCCCCGGGAGAAACTGGACGTCCAGCCGGCTCCCGTTCCGGCGCTGGCCGGGGAGATCGCTGATCTGTCGGAGGGTGCGTTCAAGGCTCTCGACGACCTGATCGTGCTCGGGCGCTCCAGGAAGACCTCGAAGTTCTCGGCGGCTGGCCGGGAGTTGCGCCGGGCGGGACTGATCGACGATCCCGGTGCACTCACGGAACCGGGCGAGTGGGTGGCCGCCCATCTGCGGGACGGCCGGCACATGGCGGTCGCGGCGAACAGCTCACCTCCCCAGTTGTTGACCCTCTGGATCGGTGACATGACGGTTCTGGCCATTTCCCATCTCACCGATGCGGCCACCGGGAGGATCACTCACCGGATCGTCCACTGCCTGACGGACGATGTTCCTCGTCTCGTGTTCATGTGGCTCGAACTCCAGCCCAGCTGGGACATGACTTTCGAGATCACCTGCAGTCAGGCCGAGTTCATCGCGAAACTACAGACCGGCGCACCACCCGGGACCGTGCCCGACGGGGATGCAGCCGAATTCACGCGGCGGCGCCGGGTGGCGGTGTCGCGCATCGGACCGGATGACGACAAGGATGCGCCGGAGGTCGCCTGGGCGATGGCCCGGCCCCGGGGGGTCGCCCTGCTCACGGAGGGAACGGATGCGGACAGGGTGGTCGTGAGCAGAAACCCAGCAGAACCGTTCTGGCAGGTGCTTACGAGGGCCCTGCTGAATCTCGCGGAAGAAGAGGAACCGTGGCCCATTACAAAGTGAATGCCGAAACCTGCTATTCGATTTTCACCAAGGCGGAATCGAGCGTCTCGCCGGCGCAGTCGGCCCATTCGAGCATCCGCAGTGGCGTCGATCAACTGGGCGCCCTGTGCGCCAAGGGCGAGGCCGCCCAGATCACGTCGGCGTTGCAGGGAGCCTACAATCGGGTTCTGACCCAGAGCATGACCGCTGCGGAGCAGAGGATCACAAAAGCGGTCGCGGGGGACGTGGAGCGGTGGCGGCCATCCAGGAGGGCGATGAGATCATGGCCAATCGGAGCCAGGCCAGTGCGAAAAATGCGGGTGAAGTGCGAATCACGGATGGTTTTGAACGATGACCGTGACATATGACGCCCTGTTGGATTGGCCGGATGCCGCTTCGATCGATTCGGAGGCCGAAGGGCTCATCGAAAAGGGAGAGTCCTTCTATGATGCCGTGGCCGAGGCCAAAGGGGCTTGGGATGGCCTGTCCGGAAACTACGAAGCACCTGAACAACAGCAGCTGCTCAGCGCTCTCGATCCCGCGCTGCGGAACGCGGAATCCGCCACAGGGGCTACCGCGTTGGTGGCATCGGCAATGGGAGGGTTCGCGAGTGCCCTTCAAGAACTGGAGCCGCGGAGACAACAACTCATCGCCGATGCCGAGGCGTTCAACCTCAAGGGATGCCCCGTGGATGAGGCCGAGCATGCGCAGCAGATGGCGGAGGGCGAGCAACTCCGGCAGAGCATCAATACACTCGTCGAGGAGTACCGCCAGAAGATAAAGGACTGCACCACGCATCTGGCAGGAATCAACAGCGAGGGCGGCTACTCGGACCCCCATGTGCCGGATGTAAACGGCGCCGCTCTGGGGCAGGTGCCGAATCTTGGGACGTCGATCGCGCAGTCGCGGGAGTTCATGAAGCTGAGGGTTTCGCGGGCCCTGAGGCTCTGGACAAATGTTGGGAACACCAAGGTCATGCAGTGGCTCGCGAACCGCAAGTGGCTGCCATCGTGGCTGGGGAAGATCAAGGGATCCATCCGTATCCCCTTACCCCCCAAGACCACGTCGTCCACGTCCTGGAGTCTCAAGGGGCCGCGTCCGCCGGGGAACTACTGGCAGAGGTTCGGGACAATCTTCAAGGAAACATTCCTCGGCCCGCCCAAGCCGACGACGGTGCCGTCGGGGCCGACGGTGACCATGGACACGACCAAGGGGGTGGTGGGTGCTGGTGTGGAGAAGGCTGGGGCCACCACGTCGGGGGTCACGACGGCCGGACGTGTCCTGGGACGCGGGTTCTTCGCCGCCGGTGTCGTCATGACCTTCAACAGCGAATACCAGAAGGCCGATGCGGCCCTGAAGGAACAAGAACCGGGCCTCTCCGACGGGGAACGCTTCGCCAGAGCAGGAGAAAAGGCCACAGCCCGCACGGGAGGACAGGTAGTCGGGGCAGCCGCCGCTGGCGCCGCTGTAGGCTCGCTTCTTCCCGTGGGTGGAACCGCCGTCGGCTTCGCCGTGGGCCTGGGAGTCGGCGCCGCCATGACATTCGTCCAAATAGGAGGAAAGAGTCTCGGCGACTGGGCAGGCGACACCGGAGAAGAGATCTGGAATGTCGGAAAGAAAATCGGAAAAGAGTTCTTCAATGGCATCAAAGGACTCTTCGGATGACCCCCTCGGCAACAACCATCCTTGATTACGCTATTGCAGGAATCTTCCTCTTTATACCCGGAATCTGGAGCCTATTTCTTGGTCTGCGACTGCGATATGGCCCTATCCCCTATTTCGTGAGCGACTACAATGGCTGGTCATCCGCATCCCTCTCCCTCCCATTCGGGGGTGTATTCATGCTAGAATGGGGCATAACCCCCTTCGCATCACAGCTACCAAATTGGGTAATTCAGGTTGTTTATACAGCAGGATTTTTCTCCATGGCGATAGGTTTGTCGGGATTCTTTGTTCGTTTTCCAAAATCCTTGACACCGAGGTGGTATCGCAGGGCCCTGAAGGCAGGAATACCACGTAACGACCCCTACGTCATGGGGAAATTCAAAGCACTCGACACGGAAACCCAGAAAGCACTCATACAACTACACAAAGACCACGAAACCAGAACGAAACAGAGAACCAGAAAACAATGATGCTTCAGACAAGACCAAGAGCACCATCACCATCCCCCATCCAATCCACGACAACGGTGCCACCAGAACCAACAGCGACCACAAACACGACCAAAGGCGTTGTTTGGACTGCTATAGGTTTTGTGGACGGTAGTGAAAAATTTGGATTGTGGTTTAGGCTGCCGTCTTGGTTTTCCTCCATATCTTGATGGACTTCGTTCGGGGTGCGGTACCCGATCGCGGAATGAAGTCTGGTCTGATCGCAGTCAGTGTTCAATCCATGATGTCACCTCTTTGATTGCTTTTCTTCTGGTGTGGTAGATCCTGCTGGTTGACGAGTTCTTTCCTGCGCGGGTGGCGTTGAATGACATCTACTGCTGCGGCGCTGTACGTGGCACACGCCGGTTCTTCCTACCGAAGCAGTGGATGCCATACTTGTTCATGGTGGCGGTGTAGTCAGCGGACGTGTACTGCGTCCCCTAGACTCGACATGAAAAATCGTCACATCCTTGATGGGCTGGCAGTTCCGAGCCGCCAATTTTGCAGAGCGTTGTGGACCAATTCGGTTCGCATGTTTCCCTGCCGTGGCGTAGCCAACAATTCTTTTCAACCAGAGCGGCCTCGTCGCGGCCTGCCGGGTACACGAATCCTTCCCGGGTGTGAATATAGGTGATGTCACCCACCAGTTCCCGGAACTGGAGCATCTGCTGTGAAGTTCCTTTCGATCAGGTCGGGGCGACCTCGCCGGGTCGGCGGCAGGCACGGTAGTTGTGGGCCTTGGGGCGGGGCTGACACCCCCTCC